>Ga0308175_100000899_pt1 | contig 19689 bp, 24 predicted proteins | sample PhyCR1_3_FD_203893 | JGI IMG/M metagenome (GOLD analysis project Ga0308175, IMG submission 203893) | Soil microbial communities from UC Gill Tract Community Farm, Albany, California, United States - DLSLS.C.R1 | ecosystem: Environmental > Terrestrial > Soil > Agricultural land | place: USA...
GAAGAACGGTCTCTCCTGGCTACCGCCGGCGCCGATGGACGATACCTATGCTTTCGCGATCCGTGAGTCGGAGGGACAGCGGCTGGGCGTCACCAAACTGTCGGACCTGGCCAAGCTCAACAAGGCAGATCTCACCTTCTGCGTGGAAAGTGAATTCGCCAGTCGCAATGACGGTTTCGTGCCGATGCTCAAAACGTATGGTCTCACCAGGGAGCAACTGGGCAGGGTCACCAACCTGGACACCGGCGTCATCTACACGGCGACCGCCGGCGGACAGTGCAATTTCGGCGAAGTGTTCACCACCGACGGTCGTATCCCGGGTCTGAAACTGCGCGTACTCGAAGATGACAAGGCGTTCTTCCCGCACTACAACCTGTCGGCAGTCGTCAACTCCAAGGTTCTCGACGAGCATCCCGAACTGGCGGAGATATTCGGGCAGCTGAGCCCCAGACTCACCAACGAGGTGATGTTGGACCTCAATGCCAAGGTCGACACCGAGGGAGACGACCCTGCGCTCGTCGCTCGCGATTGGTTGATCAAAGAGGGCCTGCTGACGTAGCCGCCAGTCGATCGAAAGACCCGGTAGGGTGCGGTCCCCTATCTCGCGTGGGCGTCGAAGAACTGCCACGACGCCTCCGATGCATCGAAGCCGTGGCTCGCCGGGCCGACGGCTTGGAGGATCGCCGGAGCGCCCGGCCAGGTATGACCGCCACCGTCCACTCGCATGAAGACGACAGCCGTCCCTGCCGAACAGGCCGATGACGTCAGGCGGTGAATCTGGGTGCCGTCACCGGAATCGGGCAGCACGTCGTCCGTCGGTGCACCTTGGCAGCCGTCGACCTGCCTCCACCGCTGCGCCATCGCCGGGGCGGCGACGATATCGCTTGCACCTCCGCGGCCGGTCATGGTGCCACCATCGAAGGGCACGACCGGGTCGGCTGTCCCATGCGTCTCCATCACGGCAACCGGGCGCGACGGAGTGCACGGGACGTACGCGCCGAGTGTGCCCGCAACGGGGGCGACCGCCGCGAACAGGTCGGCTCGGTCGCACGCCAGCCGGTTGGCCATGAATGCGCCTGCCGACAGCCCCGTGGCGTACACACGACCTGGGTCAATGCCGAAATCGGCTACCAGTTTGCCGACCAGGGCCGCGATGAAGCCCACATCGTCGACGCCCTGCCGGTCGGGCACCGACGCGCCGCGGCCGTCAGCCCAGCTGAAATCGACGCCGTCGGGGTAAGCCACGACGAATCCGTGCGCGTCGGCAACGGAGTCGTAATGTGTGAGCCCAGCCTGGTCCTGGCCGGTTGCGCCCGCCGCGTGCAGATTGATGACCAGACCAGACGGATGTTGGACACCGGCCGGTGTGTGCAGCGTGTAAGTCCGGGCCAGTCCTCCAAAGTCGAAATGCGCGGATTGGACGGGAACGGCCGAGGCCGGCCCCGCCAACGCAGGCGTAAGACAGGCGAGGACGACGACCAAGACGCCGAGAGTCCGCCAACCACGACAGCTCATGGGAAATCGCATCCGGGGATGCTAAGGACCACGTGCTAACTATGAGCGAACAGTCAGTGTCTGCGAAGCGTTTCGCCGTCGTCTTGCGCGTATTGACCTCCCCTTCGCCCAAATCGGCGCCGCCGCGCGCAGCGCTGTCCAACGGACCGAAAAGAGGTCAACGGCCGCACGCCGGCAGCCCGCAGGTTAGGCTGGACCGGGTCGGTTGAGAGGGTTCGGAGTGCGTAGATGGTGATTGTGAAGCGCGGTGTACTGGTTTTCGGATGTGCTGTGGCGTTTGCCGCGGCGCCGTTGGTGGTCGCATCGCCGGCTTCGGCCGACAACACCTGCCCGTGGGGCACGAAGCCGACCCACTTCGAGGGCGTCTGCATCAGTGGTGCCGGGGGCGGAGCAGGCGCGCCCGTGGCGCCCGTTGCCCCGTCGGGGCCTGCGGGCGGTTTTGTCGGTAACCCGAACGGATTCGGGTCGGTGAACGGCATTCCCTGCAGTCCCGAGCATTACGGCACTTGCTACGGCCTCATTCAAAACGGAGCCTGACTTCAACGACGAAATCCACGCTTTGTCGAGAAAGTGCGAGAAGACCTCTACAAAAGTCGGATCTCGGCGAAGTTAAAACAGCGGTGACCAGGCCGAGGTCCGCAGCAGCCGGCTCTGCCACTGATCGCGGAATTTCAGCGCTTCGAACATGTACGTGCCGGGTCCACGGTGCTCGGGTGCGATGTCCGAAGTAAGCAGACGGACCAGCGTGGCGTAGTCGTTCGCCGAGGAGATCTTCTGCCAGAGCATGGCTTCCCGCCGCTTGTAGGAGCCGTGCGCCACCTGAAAACACGCCTGAATCTCGAGTATCTGCGAGGCCTTGGACAACGGCCGGTAGTAGATCTCGTCCCATGACCGGATGTAGTCGTCCAGCGGTGCGTACGGCCAGCCGGTGTCCTCCATGAAGAGACTCAACTCATGCGTCGAGCCATCGGTGGGCACGCCGGTCAGGTCCACCTCCTGCAACGGCGACCACTCGACCGGCAACAGGACCTTGCCCGTCACATCGTGACGAAGGTTGCCCAACTCACGCATCCACGGCCGCAGATCCCCCGTCTGGACGCGGTGCGCCAGGCGCTCCCACGCGGCACCGTCGGCGACCCCGGTGATGGTGACGACGGTGTAAGACATACCGGAACCGTGAGCTTGGTTGGTGTACCAGAGAAGTCGCGCCTCCTCGCCCTGCGCCAGCATCGGCATCCAGCCCTCGCGGTATGCCGCCTCGAATTCATCCTCGCGCACGCCGACCACCTTGTGGGTCTCGTGAAGAAACAGCACGGCGACTCCTCTCGCAGTCCTATGTCCCGTCGGCGATCAGCGCGGCAAGCCGACGGCGATTGACCTTGCCGGTGTCGTTGTAGGGAATGGCTTCGACGACCTTCATGCGCTCGGGCAGCTTGAAGTACGCGATGTGATTCCGGCAGTGCGATCGCAGTTCCTCGAGTGTCAACGGGGACTGCGCCACCACTGCGGCCCCCACCCGTTGGCCCATTTCCTCGTCGGCGATGCCTGCGACGGCCACGTCGCTGACGGCGGGATGGGTCCGGATCGCCTCCTCCACCTCGATGGGTCCGAACTTCTCTCCCCCACGGTTGATCGTGTCCTTCAATCGGCCCGTGGGAAAGATGTAGCCGTCAGCGTCTTGACGAGCGAGATCGCCCGTCTCCAGCCAGCCGTCGGCGACGTTCTGGCTGGTGTTGACCCACAATTCGCCGACCGCTCCCGACGCGACGTCGATTCCGGTCTCGGGGTCTACCACTCGAACTTCCACACCCGGCAGCGGCCGTCCCACAGATCCCACGCGACTAGGGTCACGATGATCATCGGGCAGCAACGTTGTGTACGCCCCCAATGTCTCGGTCTGACCAAACACGTTGGCGAACCCCACATTCGGCAGCTCGGCCATGGCCCGCCGCACCAATGCGACCGGTGCGGCCGCCGCCCCGTAGGCGATGGCCGTCAGCGACGTCAGATCGATGCTGACGAAGTCGGGATGATCGAGGATGCGTTGCAGCATCGTCGGCACCATGAATGTGGACGTCACTCGGTACTGCTGCACCAAGCTCAGCCACTCGCCGGCATCGAACCGGTCCTGCACGACGTACGTGTTGCCCGCGTAGAGGTTGCCAAGCACTCCGATGGCACCGCCGACATGGAAGAACGGGACACTCATCATGCTCACCGTCGGTGGCGCATCTGGCCGAAACGGTGTGGTTACTCCCATGATTCGCGTACTCAGGCGGCCATGGGTGATGCCGATCGCCTTCGGGAGCCCGGTCGTGCCGCTGGTGAACAGGACCAGCCCGTCGCGCTCATCCATGCCTTCGGCGGCCGGCGGCGCGGACGGCTCGGAGCCATCGTCGAAAAGATCGCTAGCCGTGAGCGTTTCGGACATGCCCGCTTCACGAAGCCGGCCGACGTACGCTTCTCCGGAAATGCCGACCGAAGCACACCCGGCGTTTTCTGCGATTCCCTTCAACTCCGACGGCGTCAGGGCGGGGTTCATCAGTGCCGCGGCGGCTCCGATTCGCGCGGCTGCGAGCATCGTCGCGATGGACAACAAACTTCCGACGTCGACGACGGCGATTCGCCTGCCCGCCAGTCCGTGGTGGGCCAGCCGCGCAGCGCACCGCTCGACAGCAGCGGCCAGCTCTCGATAACTGATGACGCGGCGGTTGACGATGAGCGCGGCACGCCCCGGATCCCCCGCGGCTGCGGCGTCGATGATCGTTCCGATGTTCATCGCCGGCTCAGAACAGGGGTGACCAGGAGGAGGTCCGCAGCAGCCGACTGGTCCACTGGTCGCGTAACTCGAGCGCGTCGTGCATCCATGTCCCCGGGCTGTGGTATTCGGGTCGGATCTCGGTCTGCAGGAGTTTGAGCAGGCCATTCGCATCGTGAATGCGCTGCATCAGTGCGACTTCGCGACGGAGGTGGCTGCCGACGGTCGGCTGGAAAGCAGCCTCGATGCTCAGCAGAGGATTGGGGTGATCCAGGCTCTTGGAATACACCTCGCCGCATCGGTCGATGTAGGCGAGGAACTTGTCCTCATACGGCCATATGGTGTCTTCCATGTACAAGGTCAGCCCGTGCTCTCGGCCATCCGTCGGTACGTGATTGAAATCGATGTCCCTGAGCGGCGACCATGTAAGCGGCACAAGCAGTTTTGCCTCGACGTCATGGCGGAGCTCGTCGAGGTCGCGCATCCACCTCCGCAGATCGCCTTTTTGGATTCGCAGGGCGAGGCGTTCCCACGACGTTCCGTCGCGAACCGCTGTGATCGTGACGACGGTGTAGGCGGGCCCGCTGCCGTGCGCATGATTGGCGTACCACAGCAGCCGTGCGTCGTCGCCGTTACCGAGCATCGGCATCCAATCGTCTCGGAATGCGGCCTCGAACTCGTCTTCGGCGCGTCCGCGCACCGTGTGCACCTCATGCATGAACAGCATGCAGCGACCTCCAAAGCCCGGGTGCTCGTCGTGAGCGTCCCGCCCAACGGACGGTAATTCTCCAGTCCCCGGCATGTCCACGTCGGCCCCCGGCAGCGGGTTCAAAAGTCGACCTCGAAGCCAGAAGTACCTGGACAGCGACACCGAGACTCTGGTTTCCTCACAGTGGTAACGGTCGCATCTGCAGGAAGTTGGCTCATGGCGAGGCTGGATGTGCCGGACGGCCCCGGCGGCGAAGCCGCAATGATCTGGACGCTGCGGCCTGCGCTGAGCGGGATGGTCGAGCGCATGATCCGCGGCGCCTACCAGGAAAGCATTCTTCCGGCCGAAGAGCGCGAGCTGGCCAGGATGCGCATCGCGCAGATCAACGATTGCGTCGCCTGCTCAGATTTCCGGGCACCGTCGGTGATCGAGGCCGGCATCGCACCAGAGCTATACGAGAACGTGGCGGCGTATGCCGGCTACCCCGGTTACACGCCACGCCAGCGCCTCGCAATCGAGTTCGCCGAGCGGTTCGCCACCGACCACGCTTCCCTCGACGACGACTTCTTCGTTCGACTGCGCGGGCTGTTCAGCGACGAGGAGATCCTCGACCTGACCCTGTGCGTCGCCGTCTTCCTCGGCCTCGGGCGGTCGTTGACCGTGCTCGGCGTCGATCAGTCCTGCGCGATCGACGTCTGAGGGTGGACATCTCCTCGGTCGACGAGCTGCTCACTACCACGCGGGCGGTCCGCAAGCGCCTCGACCTTACGCGGCCGGTCGAGCGCGAAGTGATTCTGGATTGCGTGCGCATCGCGATGCAGGCGCCTACTTCGAGCAACGCGCAGGACTGGCGCTGGGTCGTGGTCACCGACGCTGACAAGCGGGCTGCGATCGCCGACATCTACCGCAGTATCGGTGCGGACTACCTCGCGTACGCCGCGTCGAATACCACCGACCCGCAGACCATGCGGGTATACCAGAGCGCACTTGGGCTCACCGATACGCTGGCGAATGTCCCGATACACGTAATCCCTTGTCTGGAAAGTCGATTCGACGAAAGCAACCACCTGATTGCGGCGTCGGGCTGGGCGTCGATCATTCCTGCGGGATGGAGCTTTCTGCTCGCGCTTCGGTCCCGTGGCCTGGGATCGGTGTGGACGACCATGCATCTGGCCAAGGAGCGTGAGGTCGGCGAAGTGCTCGGCATCCCCAGCACCGTGATGCAGGCCGCACTGTTCCCCGTCGCGTACACGATCGGCACCGACTTCCGGCCCGCGGCGCGGCCTCCGCCCCAGACGATCACGTACTGGAATTCCTGGGGAGACAACAGATGAGCCCCGGTGCGGAGAGGAGCGGGTACTGATGCAGTCCTACACCGTGCGATTCCACATCGATGCGCCGCCGAGAAGGGTTTGGCGCGTGTTGCATCCACCGGTGCCCCCGAACTCCCCCCGTCCGCGGGTTCTCAAATGGCCCACGGGCAGCATGGAAATCCTCAACGAAGGTGACGAGGCCGGTGAAGGCTTGGTCCGCACATGCATCTTCGAAGTCCCCAAGTACCTCATGTCGGGCGGTAAGGGCCGCTCGTGGGAGACAGTGACCGAGGCGAAGATCAACAAGATTGCGCGGTATGTGGCGGTTGGAAAACCGCTCTGGTCCCGTGCGGAGGGCTATCACGAACTCGAGGAACAACCGGACGGGACCACCGTGCTGACGTTCCATGAGACGTATTTCGCCTTCAACCCGGTGCTGCGTTTCCTCCTCGAACGACCCGTGCACGCAAAGATCTCCAGGGACAATTTGGACACCTATGAGCACGCGCTGGGCTATGCCGGTCGTGTCACGCGGCTGACCTAAGTTCGTTTGATCGTCGCGCACCACGCCGGTCCACCGTCGGCGTCGTGGAATCTCGTCAGGATCCGGGCCGGCTCGATCGCGGCGAGACGCCATCCATCGCGCGGATTGAACGCCGCTCTCAGCTCCTCTAGCTTGACCGGGTGCGGACCGGTGTCAGGACCGACGTCGCTGAAGCACAACACATGCAAGGTGCCGGCGCGTTTCATCACCGACGACAGACTGGCCAGATATCCCTGCCGTTCGTCGCCATCGAATGTATGGAACAGTCCGCAGTCCAGCACCGTGTCGAACACGCGCCCCAGTTGCTCGAGCCGGAGGGCGTCAGCCATCGCGAACTCGGCCTCGATCCCCCTGGCGGCTGCCTTCTGCCTGGCGATCGCCAGTGCCGTCTCGGCCACGTCAACCCCGAGGACCTCCAGCCCGAGGGAGGCGACGTGAATAGCGTTCTCGCCGGTCCCGCATCCGGCGTCGAGCACCGCACCGGCGAATCCCCCTCCGGCTGCCAAGCGCACAACGGCCGGCTGCGGTCCGTCGATATCCCACGGCGCAGGACCGTCCTGGTAGGACTCGTCCCACGGCTTTCCGGCCATCCGCTCGTGGCTGGAGGGGCGCCGACCGCTGAACGGGTTATCCATGTCTAGGTATCGGATCCACGAGGTTGCGAAAGCTCGCCGCCGGATAGACCGACGCGCCCGCGCTTCGGACCCGTTCGGACAGCGCGCCGTCGGATGTCACCACGGTCAGATCGTGAGGTTGATCGTCGGCCTGAACCAGCCGGACGATTTCGTCATCGGCGGAGTTGGCGGCCGCCCGTTGCGCATGCGCTATCTCAATCACGGACGAGTCGATCGGGGGCGACAGCGGCCGCTCGAAGACCACCGTCACATGCTGGGACTGCGTCGGAGCCCAGCGCTCAAGCTGTTCGACCAACCGGACCATCGCGCCTGATCGATTTTTCCACCAGCCGTCCGGGCGGCTGCCGATCACGTTCATGGCGTCGACGATCCACCGCTGTGTCATCGGTCGGCCAGCACGGCTGCGAGCTGCTCGAAGGTAAGCGTCCAACCGTTGTCGAAGCTTTCGAATTCCGCTGGGGGAAGCAGAGAATGCTCGATCGACATCAGTGTCTCGTCGTCGCCGACCGGCTCGAAGGCAACGTTGACGACACTCTCTGTTGTCGGGTTCGGCCAATTCGAGTTGCTCCAGGTGAAGCGCAGCCGGTGTGGGCGGTCGACGGCGAGAAACTGTCCGGTGATCAGCACACGGGTGCCCGAGTCGTCGACATCGAAGCGTACCGTTCCTCCGACGTGCGGTTCGACGGTGACGTCGACAACCCGGACGGGACGAGGACACATCCACTCCCTCAACGACTCTCGATCCAGCCATTCATCGAACACCACCTCTGGTGCAGCGGGCATGACGCGTTGCACTCGGACGGTGACCGCATCGTTCATCGTGCGGGCCGCTTCAGGCGTGCCGCCAGCGCATCGGCTCGCGCCGACCAGAAGTCCGTCTGTTCGTCGATCCATTTCTGGGCCATCGTCAATCCATCCGGGTGTAGGGAAAGCCAGTGCTCGCGCCCACGCACCTCGCGCCGCACGAGTCCGGCCGACTCCAACACGCCGATGTGGCGCGAGACGCCGGCGAACGACATCGGCAGCGGTGCGGCGAGGTCGGTGATGCGGGCGTCCCCTTTTCGCAGCGTCGTCAGAAGCCCTCGGCGCGTCGGATCTGCAAGCGCAGCGTACGCGCGGTCCAACACCTGATCTTCAACCATCTTGTTGACTATAGCGATCGGTCGTGATGTGCTGGTGAAAAGATATTCAACCGAGATGTTGAACGTTTGGAGGGTTTATGGATACGCCAGCGATCGTGTCAGGGCAGGAGTGGGAGTCCGCGCTCCAGGAAATGCTCGTCAAGGAGAAAGAGTTCACCCATGCGCGGGACGCGCTGGCGGCGATGCGCAGGCGGATGCCGTGGACGCGGGTGGAGAAGTCGTATGAGTTCGAGGGGCTCGACGGCAAGCTGAGCTTGCTCGATCTCTTCGACGGCAGGCGGCAGCTCATCGTCTACCGCGCCTTCGTCGACCCTGGCGTTCACGGGTGGCCCGAGCACGGATGTGTCGGGTGCTCATTGATGGCCGACCACATCCCCGACCTAGCTCACTTGAACGCCCGCGACACCACTCTCGTGTACGTGTCGCGCGGTTCGCAGAAAGATCTGGCGCGGATCAAGGCGCGGATGGGTTGGAACCACCCGTGGTACACCATCGTTCCCGGCGCGGACGGGGCATTCGATGTCGACTTCGGCGTCGACGAGTGGCACGGCACCAACGCGTTCATCCGCGACGGCGACCAAGTGTTCCGTACCTATTTCATCAACAACCGCGGCGACGAAGTGTTCGTCAACACCTGGGATTTCCTCGATATGACCGCCCTTGGACGACAAGAGACATGGGAGGACTCACCGCAGGGCTACCCGCAGACCAAGCCGTACGAATGGTGGTGCTGGCACGACGAATACGCCGAACACGAGCCGTCACGCTGGTTCGGCGAGCCCGACCCCGATGACCCCAGCGACCAGCGACCGCCACGCGGGCCAGAAGACTGATGGTGGACTCGGTAGCTGATCCGCGCCTGATCGCCCGCGTCTATCAGGATTCAAGGGAACGATTATCGGAGTTGGTGGCCGGTCTCGACGCCGAGGCGGTGAGCACCGCCGTCGCTGCGTGTCCCGGCTGGTCGGTACGGGATGTGGTGGCGCATCTGGCGGCTGTGGCCGAGGACTGGGGCCGAGGGCGTCTGGCAGGGCCGCCCACAGACGAACAGACGGCTGCACAGATCGCCAGGTTCGGTGGCGATGACATGCCGGAGATCTTTCTCGCTTGGGCCGACGTGCAGCGCAGCTGAACACTATGGCGGAAACCGACGGGCTCGAGCCGCCGGTCGGCGACATCGCCTGTCATGAGCACGATGTCCGCGCGGCCCTTGGCCGGCCAGGTGCCAGGGATTCCGCGGCGGTTTGGTATTCCTTCCAGCGGCTACTGACGAACCTTCGAACGCCGGTACCGCTATGCGTGACGGTGGAGGACGGCACGTATCGGTGCGGACCAGACGCCGGAGCCGAAATAGGGCTGCGTACTACGCGATTCGAAGCTCTGCGTTGGCGAACTGGCCGCCGCAGTCGGACCCAGCTCGCTTCGATGGAGTGGTCGGACGACCCGGCGCCGGTACTCGAGCACCTGTACATGTTCGGGCCGGCCGACAGCGACATCGTCGAATAATCAAGGAGCGGTCATGAAAGACGTGTCACCGCAACGCGACTCGGTCAACGCCGCGCCGACGCCCGCGGCCGTCGATCGAGCGACCTTCGAAGCTGAAATCGGCAGCCTGCGCGCCCGCGAAAAGGCGCACATCCGGGCAGGCGACGCGATAGCCGCCGCCCGAAGGCGCCTGCCCATGGTCGAGGTCGACGCCGCCCTTGAGCTGATGGGGCCTGACGGGCCGGTCGCCCTGATCGACACTTTCGAAGGGCGTCGTCAGCTTCTCGCCTATTACTTCATGTGGCATCCCGGCAAGCCCGCGCCGGATCAGTGTGAGGGCTGCACCTGGGTCACCACCCAGGTGCAGGAGCTGTCGTACCTATATTCTCGCGACATCGCCTACGCGGTCTTCTGTCAGGGCCCCTACGACGAAAGCGCTCGCTACCGCGAGTTCATGGGCTGGGACGTGCCGTGGTACTCGGCACTCCCCTCCCTCGAACAGCTGCTCGTCGGGCGCCGCGTCGGCCTGATGCACATCGTGTGCTACGTGCGCGACGGCGACCGCGTATTCGAGACGTACTGGACGACCCGCCGCGGCGTCGAGGCAATGGATTACAGCTACGCGCTAATGGACCTCACTGTGTACGGACGGCAAGAGCCATGGGAGGACTCGCCCCCCGGCTGGCCACAACTGTGGTTGGTCGACGGCTCCAACACGCGGATCAACGGACGCCCGATCCCCCAGTGGTCGCGGCTCGAAGCCGGACGCTCTGACGACCTCGGCGGGTGAACCCTGCCCGGGTCCACCTGCGCAGAGAATGTATTCAGGTGTACGGCGAGTACAGATACTTCGCAGTCCGGGTCCAGCGTGGTCTCCAATGTGCCCGTTTACGTTTTGCCGACTCGGCGAGTGCCATCACATGATTCGGAAAGGCGGAAGCCGCAATGAGGACATTGGTAGCGGTGATCGGCGGTAGCGCCTTGGTGGCGATTGGCGCCGTGACCGTCGCCATCGCACAGCAGCAGCGGCAACCGGCGCAAACGGTGAGCTCAGGCACCATGAGCATGGGCGAAACGAGCACTCAGGTAACGCCGCCGACGGCTCCTGAAACGGCGGTCGCGTCGCCTGCGGTCAAGGCAGGATCGTAACCCCGGGTACGTCGTCGGCAACCCGGATGATCGTCTTGCCGGGAGTTGAGTAAGCCGGGTCAAACGCCGACGGTGCGTCGGCGAGTGGTAGCACCGCTCCCACGGTCGGACGCAGCCGTCCGTCCCGTAGCCTGCGCCCCAAGCCGGAGAGACGAGCGCGATCGGGCTCGACCACGAAGAAGATCGCTCGTGCGTCTTCAGGCCGTACCCGAGGTGGTTCCGCGATGGTGACGAGTGCACCGCCCGCACGCACCAGCTGCGCGGAGCGATCGAGAATCTCTCCGCCGATCACGTCGAACACCACGTCTACCTCACCGACTTCTTCGAGCCTGCCCAGCTGCAGGTCCAAGAACGCGTCTACGCCCTGACCGAGCACCGTTTCCCGTTGTGCGGTGCGACCGCTGCCGATCACCCTGGCTCCCGCCTCACGTGCCAGTTGCGCCGCGATCGAACCGACACCGCCGGCGACGCCGTGAATCAGGACGGTCTGCCCGGTGGTGAGGTGCCCGTGGTCGAACAAACCCTGCCATGCGGTCAATCCGGGCATCGGCACTGCCGCAGCCACAACGTGGTCGATGTCTGCCGACAACGGCGCGAGGTTACGGGCCTCCACCGCAACGTATTCCGCGAGTGTGCCGTTTCGGGTCCAGTCGGTGAGCCCGAAGACTCTTTGGCCGACCGTCAGCCCGGTTGTGCCGTAGCCCAACTCGGAGACGACGCCGGACACCTCGTGCCCAGGAATGGTTGGCGCCCTGTCACGCCCCGCCCGGTCGGTCCATGTCCCCGGCCACTCGAGCTCACCCCGCGTGAAAGCGGCGGCATGTACTTCGACGATGACATCGTTCTCGGCCGCGTGCGGATAGGGCATGTCGGCCAGCGCCAGCCCAGAGACGCCCGCCGCGCGGGCACGGGTGACGATGGCTCGCATAACAGTGGGGTTCAGCGAGCCCCGCGCACCAACCGACCAGGGCGCGCGCCGGTGTCCACGCCGTCGCGACGCGTCACGGTGCCGCTGACGATTGTGGCGCGATAGCCGCTGGCGCCCTGGATGATTCGGCGTCCACCTGCTGGCAGGTCGTAGGCCATCTTCGGGCTGTGCAGGGTCAGCGCGTCCATGTCGATGACGTTGACGTCGGCTTTCTTGCCGACCTCGATCGTGCCCCGGTCTGTGAGACCGAACAGTTGTGCGGTGTCGTGAGACTGCTTACGGATGACGTACTCCAGCGGCAACTTTTCTCCGCGGTGGCGATCACGCGCCCAGTGCGTCAGTAGGAACGTGGGATAGGAGGCGTCGCAGATCATTCCGCAATGGGCGCCACCGTCGGACAGACCCGACACCCCGGCCGGGTGGGTCAGCATCTCCCGGATCGCGTCGTGGTTGCCGTAGGAATAGTTGTAGAACGGCAGCATGAGCATCGCCGTTCCGCCGGACTCGAGCATCAGGTCATAGAGCGTGGACAACGGATCGTCGCCGCGCTCACTGGCGATGGCGGCGACGGCGCGGTCAGGCGTCGGCTCGTAGTCGGGCGGATCACCAAGCGCGTACAGCCTCCCCAGCGAGTACTGGACGAGGGCGAACATGCTGTCGAACAGCACCGTCGGATCGGGAGGCAGATCGTCCTCGGAGAGGATCGCGGCCTTGACGGCGGGATCCGCGAGACGCTGTGCCAGCTCCTCACGACTGCATTCGGCCTTCAGACGACGGAACGTCGGGCGATGGGTGAATGCGTGATGCCCGGCGAAACCGAACAGCATGCCGAAGGGTCGCACGGCGATCTGGGGATACAACCGACTCCCCGCCGCGTGCGCGGCCGCCGAGATGTCCAGTTGTTCACGCCAGAGGTCGGGGGCGGCGTCGACCTGGATCATGCCGAATGAGATCGGTCGGTCGATCTCAGCGCTCAAGCGCTGCATCCACTCCAGCTCTTTTTTGGGCGCGATGATGTCCTCGCCGGCAACTCCTTGGGGAGCCAGCTCGAAGACGGCCTGGCCGCCTGCGGCCATCGCTCGGCCCAGTCCGAACAGTTCGTCCTCGGCGGCGAAGGTGCCCGGCACGGGCTCGCCGTCGATCGCCATGTGGCCGATGGTGCGCGACGTCGAGAAACCGAGCGCACCGGCCTCTATTGCCTCCTGCACGAGCCGGGCCATCGCCGCGATGTCGGCGGGGGACGCGGGCTCGTTGCGGGCACCGCGATCACCCATCGCATACGCGCGCACCGCACCGTGGGCCACCTGGCTCCCCACGTCGATCGCGAGATCCTGCTTCTCGATGACGTCGAGATATTCCGGATAGCTCTCCCAGCCCCACGTGATGCCCTCGGTGAGCGCGGTCCCGGGAATGTCCTCGACACCCTCCATCAGGCCGATTAGCCAGTCCTCTTTCCCCGGCCGCACCGGGGCGAAGCCGACGCCGCAGTTGCCGGTGACCACGGTTGTCACACCGTGTCCGCTGGACGGCTCCAGCAGGCTGTCCCAGCTGACCTGCCCGTCGTAATGGGTGTGAATGTCCACGAATCCCGGCGCGACGACCTTTCCTGACGCGTCGATCTGCTCTGCCGCATCACCTTCCAGTGGCGGATCGCCCGGCCGGCGGCGTCGGACCTCCACGATCTTGCCGTCCTTGACTGCCACATCGGCGTCGAAGCGGTTCGCACCCGTGCCGTCCACGACGGTCCCACCGGTGATTTTGAGGTCGAACACGATTACTCCTTGCAATGCCGTGCCAGCCGTTAGTGTGGTCAATGTAACACCGTTACAGAGCCAGGGAGCTGTCCGGGGAGGGGCAATCATGACACGCGCAGCGCCGACCGGCGTGTCGGTCGGCAACCCCGCCCATGCCCCTCGCGATGATGCGATCGGCACTCCTCCGAGACGTCCCACCTCGGTGCCGACCGAGCGCTACTACGCTGCGGCGTTCGCGCAGCTGGAGATCGAGCGGATGTGGCCGAAGGTATGGCAGGTCGCCTGCACCGTCGACCACGTAGCCGAGTCCGGTGACTACTTCGAATACCGTTGCGGCCCTTACTCCGTACTGATCGTTCGCGGCGACGACGGCACTCTTCGTGCTTTCCAGAACGTCTGTCGCCACCGGGGCAACTCGCTGTGCACCGGTTCGGGCGCCGACTTGCGTGAGGTGAAATGCGGCTACCACGGCTGGACGTGGGATCTTGCCGGCGCACTCAAGCGAGTCCCCAACCGCAGGGGTTTCGGAGAACTGCGGATGTCCGAGCTTCCCCTGGTTGCGGTCAGCGTCGACACGTGGGAACGGCTCGTGTTCGTCAATCTCGACGTCAGCGCGATGCCCTTGGCCGATTACCTGGAGGCGGTGCCACAGGACATCGCGTGGTGTGGGCTCGGCGACTTCCGCTGCTACGCCACGATGACCGTCGAGGTCGACGCCAATTGGAAGACGATCACAGACGGGTACAGCGAGACCTACCACATCCAGACATTGCATCCCGAGCTGCACAGGTGCATGGACGATGTCTATGCACCGCAGGTGATCTGGGGACACACCGGCAAGTCCGAGCAGATATATGGTGTTCCGAGCCCGCAGATCAAGGAGACGCTCAGCGACGGCGACGTGTGGGACGCTTATGTGTGCACCCAGGGGGCTCTGATGGGTGTTGCGGAATACACTCCGTTCCCGGCCGATCGGTGTGGGCCCCGGGAGTCGGTTGCCGACGTGATAGCAGAGCGCACAAAGGCTTTCGCAGCAGGACGCGGTGTCGACTTGGGCTGGGCCAGTACCGACCAGATGATGAGGCTGCACCAGTACAACGTCTTCCCGAACATGACGCTGCTGGTCAACGCCGACCACCTGACCGTCATGACCTCGCATCCCGGGCCCGATCCCGATCACGGCGAACTGGTGATGATCTTGTGGACCCGAATGCCGCCTGGCGCGCCGCGAGTCAAGCCCGCCGACGTGCGACTGAAAGCCGACGACGCACACCCCGGACTGGTACTGACACAGGACATCACGGTGTTGGCGGGGCTGCAGCGCGGTCTGCATCAGCCGGGGCTCACGCATTTGACGCTCTCCAACGAGGAGAGACGCGTGATCAATACGCACCGCAACCTTGAACGCTATCTCGATCTGCCTGAGTCGGATCGCATGACTGGGGGTGAGACCCCTGACAGCTCCCCAGCGCAGAGGTGACGTCGGACCCAAGAGCGCAGGCGCTCAAGAACCTGTTGACGCCGAGGCGATCCTCGACAGTGCCGCGCGCTTGATCGAGCGCGACGGCGTGGACGCCTTCACGATGCGCGGCCTCGCCGAGCGGCTCGGGGTCGCCGTCACCTCGATCTACTGGCATGTCGGGGGCCGAGACAAACTGTTCGACAGCCTGGTCGATCGGTTGCTCAGCGAGATGGCTCACCTGCCCGTTGAGGGCGACAGTCCCGTCGATCGCATTGCGTCACTTGCCCGCTCACAGCGCACGGCACTGATCGAACGACAACACCTTCTCGCCATCGCACATGAGCGGGACCGAACGCCGATGTTGTTTCTTCCGATTCAACAGACGTTGGCGGCACAGCTGGCCGAGCTGGGTGTGACTGGAACCGATGCGGCGCTGATCCTGCGAGCGGTGCAAGTCCACGTGATTTCCTCTGCGGTGATGCAGTTTTCGGCCGTCCGCGGTGCCGACCATGAGGAGGAGGATCCGTCGCTGTGGGCCGACGACTGGCCCGACCAGTCGCTCGTCGTGGCGCTTCAGTCCCCCACTGACTATGACGCTGTATTCGAGTACGGGCTCAATGCGCTGCTGACGCCTCTGCGTCGCGGCGGCGGCGAGTAGCCCCCCATACTCCGACGCCGATGCCGACGACCGCTCCGCCAAGCCCGATCATCCGCTGCGAGGCCTTCATCTCGTGATGCACACTCAGCCCGCCCAGCAGGTCGGCCGCGTCGGCGCCGCCCGAGGCCAGGAACCAGCCGCGCGTGTCTCGACCGCGGAGCGCCGCCGCCGTGAGCAATCCCCCGATCAGTGCGTCGCGGTAGCCCATCGAGCGCAGGAGGAGCCGCGCCGTCGGCGCCGGTTCGTCAGGATCGCCCCACAGGCGGTTCGCGCGGAGCGGATCAACGAGAAATGAGATGCCCGACGCCAGGCGGATTCCGCCGACGGCGAGCGCTGCGCGGTCTATGGACATGACCTGCAGCCTAGATCTTTCCTCGATCATCCGCGGGGCGATGAGTTCGCGACGGCTGACGAGTCGGCATTGGTATGAGCAGAGACATCCCACGGCTTGTGCTGTACATGTCGATGTCGCTCGACGGGTTCATCGCCGGTCCACGCGACTCCAAGGACAATCCCTTGGGGACCGACGGGCACCGGCTCCACCAATGGCTGGGCGACGGCGGAGAAGATCCGACCGGCTATCGACCAGACGACGAACCAGGTCAGACGGTGTTCGACGAGATGATGTCGACCGGCGCCGTGATCACCGGCAGGCGCACGGGAGACTTCGTCGACTACTGGGGCGGCGACCACCACAATGGCGTCCCGATCTTCGTGCCGACGCACCGAGCACCCGGTGGTACGCATGCGGGCGACGTCCGCTTCGTGACCGAGGGCATCGAATCATGTGTCGAGCAGGCCAAAGCGGCCGCTGGAGAACGCGATGTCATGCTGCACGGCGCATACACTGCACAGGAGTGCCTGCGGGCCCGTGTTCTGGATGTGCTCGAAATCCAGCTCATCCCAGTTCTATTGGGCGACGGACGACGACTGTTCGACCGGCTCGGACCTCACTACATCGATCTCGCATTGGTGCGCAGGCTCGAGTCCCCTGATGCTCTGCACCTCCGGTACGAAGTGACCTACGCATGAGCGCACCGAACCGCCTCCACATGTCGATTCCCTCGCCGGCTACATCGACGAAATAGACTCTGCGGCACGCGCTATCGCGTCGGCTGAACGGTCTACGTCGTCGTCGGTTGTCGCCCAGTTCGAAATCGACACCCGAAGTACATATCGGTCGTCCCAGGTTGTGCCGCCGAGCCAGCAGGTCCCGTCGCGCTGGACGGCGGCCACTGCGGCCCGGTTGGCGTCGTCTCCGCCGGGCAGTTGTACGAGCACCTGGTTGAGTACAACGTCGTTGACGATCCGTGCGCCGGGAATCTCGTTCAGCCGCTCAGCCATTCGTCGAGCCTGTGCGCAGTTGCGGCCGATCAATTCGGCGACACCGGTCCGGCCCAGCGACCGCAACGCCGCATAGATCGGCACGACGCGCGCACGCCGAGAGCTCTCAGGGACGTAGTTGGTGTTGTCACGCTGACCAGGATCGACCACGAGGTAAGGGCCCGCGAGGCTCATCGCGGCGACGTGCGCGTCGGCGTCGGCGACGATGGCCATGGCACCGTCATAGGGAACGTTCAGCCACTTGTGCGCGTCCACGGCCCAGGAGTCGGCCCGCTCGACACCGCTCGTCAGATGCCGCAACGCCGGCGCGGCGGCGGCCCATAATCCGAACGCGCCGTCGACGTGCAGCCAGGCGCCGTGGGTAGCGCAGGCGTCGGCGATCGGTTCGAATTCGTCGAACGCACCAGTGGCCACGTTGCCTGCCTGGGCACAGACAATGGTCGGCTCGTCCATGTCGGCCAGCGCGTGCCGCAGCGCGTCGGGCCGCATCCGGCCTTGGTCGTCGGCGCCGATGCGGACGGGTGTGTTAGAGCCGAGTCCGAGTTGGCGCAGCGCGGTGTAGATGGTCGCGTGGGCTTGCTCGCCGCAGAGTATGCGTAGCGGCGGAGCCCCGATGAGCCCGTCGTCTTCGACGTTCCAGCCAGCCTTCGCGAGTTGCGCGTGGCGGGCCGCGGCCAAACAGGTGGTGTTGGCGCCCTGCCCGCCGGTGACGAAGCCGACGCTCGCGGTGGCGGGCAAACCGAGCAGATCGAGTGTCCACGCCGAGGTGATCTCTTCGATCGCGGCGGCCGCCGGGGACAGGGAATGAAACGCGGCGCACTGGTCCCACGCCGACACCAGCCAGTCCGCAGCCAGCGCGGCGGGCAATGCGCCGCCGGTCACGAAGCCGAAATGGCGCGGCCCCGCGCTGGCCACCAGGCCGGGCTCGGCGCCCGCCACCAGCGCATCGATGACAGCTGTCGGGTCCTCCCCGTGCTCCGGGAAAAGACCGCCGAGAGCATCTCGTACATCGGCCGCATCGACGCGGGCGGCCACCGGGCGCTCATCGAGATCGACGAGATACTCCAGGGCGTGCTGCGCGGCGGAGGACAGGCCGGCAGTGCGATCGCGCATCAGAAAACCCTATCGGCGGTCGGTGATTACAGGCCGAACTGGTCCTCGATGATGCCCAGCCAAATCTGTGCCGCGTCGATCGCGACCTTCTCGCTGATGAAGGCGTGTTGCGTGCCGGTGTAGATGTCGCGGAAAGCCCGCTCCAGTCGAGTGCCTTCGCGGATCGAGCTCGTGCCTGCGACCAGATGTGCCCATTCGGCGCATTCTCTGGCCACATCGGTGGCGTAGACGGCGGCCGCTCGCGTGTTGGCACGCAGCGTCGGGCTCAGCTCCTCATCCGAGGCGACGGCTGATTCGGCGGTGCTGAAGGCGTCAAGAACCAGCAGGCGCGCGGCTCGCCACGCCGCGACGTGGTGCGCGAGGCCCTTCTGGAAGGTCGGCCGGGTTGCCAATGAAGCCATGTCACTCATCCGGAACTTTGTGGCGGCGAGCTCCTGGACGTCGTCGAGCATGCTTTTGGCGACTCCCAGCGCCCACGAGGCGTGACCGGCGGCCGTGACGGGCATCAGCCCCATGCGTGTGGCAGGCGACGTCCCGCGCCGTGGCTCGCGGGAGAACAACGGAAACGTCCGGTAGGCGGGGACGAACACGTCCTCGGCGCTGTAGTCATAGGACCCGGTTCCCTTGAGCCCCTGCACATACCATCCGTCGTTGAAGGAAATCTCATCCCGCGGCACCACGGCTACCTGCATGTCGGGGACGCCTTCGCTGATCCAGCGCATCTCCCCGTCGTCCATCGGGAAGAAGCCCGCGGCGACGTATTCCGAGTGGCCGGTTCCCGAGCCGAAGCTCCACGACCCGCTCAACCGGTAGCCGCCGTCGACGGTGCTCCCCTGGCCGTTCGGGAAGAACTGGCCCCCCATGGTGACGCGGTTGCCGTGCGCAGTGAACACCTCCGCGAAGCCTTCGTCGGGCAGATACGCAGCTGCAGCGAACGACGACGGCATGTTCGCGATGCCGATCCAGCCGAACGAGCCGTCCTGCCAAGCCATTTCGATCCAGGTCTCGATCATCTCCGCGAAGGACGGCTCGACTCCGCCCGCCGGAACCGGGTTGAAAGCCGACATCAGCCCCGAGTCCCACATCGCCTCGACGATGGCCGGAGTCAGGGTCCGTGTGCGTTCGGACTCGGCGGCTTCAGCCATCACGAGTTTCCGCATTCCTCGCGCCAAGCCGACTA
>Ga0308175_100000900_pt1 | contig 19682 bp, 14 predicted proteins | sample PhyCR1_3_FD_203893 | JGI IMG/M metagenome (GOLD analysis project Ga0308175, IMG submission 203893) | Soil microbial communities from UC Gill Tract Community Farm, Albany, California, United States - DLSLS.C.R1 | ecosystem: Environmental > Terrestrial > Soil > Agricultural land | place: USA...
CATTCGTCCACCACCACCAACTCGAGATGCTCGAAGAGCCGTGGTGCATCGTCGCGGGTCAGGAGGAGCGCGAGGCTCTCTGGGGTCGTCACCAGCGCGGTCGGAAGGCGCTCGCGCTGCCGGGCCCGGATCCGCGCCGGCGTATCGCCGGTCCGGCTCTCGACCGTCCACGGCAGGCCCAGGTCCTCGACCGGTGCGCGCAGGGCGGACTCGGTGTCGCCGGCGAGGGCGCGGAGCGGAGTCACCCACAGCACCCGGAGCGGGGGCGCGCCCGCCTTCCTGCGCGGTGCGGCGGGGTAGTCGCGCAGCCACTCGAGCACCGGCCCCAGCCAGGCCGCGTACGTCTTGCCGGTGCCGGTGGCGGCATGCACCAGGCCGCTTTCGCCGGCAAGGTAGGCACGCCACACCTGCTCCTGAAACGGGAACGGCGTCCAGTCGTGCCGGGCGAACCACTCGCGCACGCAGTCCAACGGATCGCGGTCGGTGCACGCCACCCGATATCCCCGAGAGCGGGACGGTCGCTCGGCGGCGTGGGGATTCGCTCGCGCTTCCGCCCGCTCGAGACGGCGCTGCGCCGCGCGCGCGCGGCGCAGGTCCACGGCCAGCGCGCCCCCTCGACTCGAGCGGCGGCCGCTAGTCTCGTCCACGATCGGAGATGGCATGGAGGTAGCGGCGCACCGAGTAGCGCACCGCCTCCTTGCCGGCGGCGAGAATGTTGCGCCCGAACCACCCGCCGTAGACGTGCTCGAACTCGAACGGCTCGACCATCGCGCCGATGTGCTGGACCGCCTGCGCGTTGAGCGGGATGTAATTGGGGAAGCTGTACATGAATCCCACGGTCCGGCGATCCTCGCCGACCATGATGGTGTCGCCGGTGAGCAGGGCACCATTGCCGTCGGCGCCCCCGGCCCAATGCAGCACGGTGCTGCCGGCATAGTGGCCGCCGCAACGAACCAGCGTGAGGCCGGGCGCGAGCTCACGGGTATCACCGTCCCAGAACAGGATCGCGCGGTCGTGGTAGACCACCCAGTCGGCGTCGGCGGCGTGAAGGTAGATGGGAACCCCGCCCAGCGCGCGACTCCACTCCACCATGCTTGAGTAGTAGTGCGGGTGGGAGATGGCGATACCGGTCACACCGCCGCGCGCCTGGAGCGCCCCGACGGTGGCATCGTCCACCAGGCTGAGGCAATCCCACAGGAATCCGCCGCCGGCGTGCCGCACGTGCAGGGCTCGCTGGCCGATCGCAAACTTGGGATCGGTCCCAACCCCGGTGAGTCCGGGACCTTCGGGCTCGACGCGATTGTGGTGACCCGCGCGAAGCTCGTCCATGGTGGTCCAGCGCTGACCCTGCCAGCCGACGTACTGGCGCTCCTCGCTACAGATGAGGCACTGCTCGGGCGGGGCGGCACGGACCGGATACTGGGTGCCGCAGGTGACGCAGATGAAGGCGGGCATGGTGCGAATGTAACCGTATGGAGGACGGGCGGACCGACGCTTCCAGCGGCCGGTACCGCGACCATGGACGCCTATGGCTCGGACGAGCCCTCGGCTTCGATCAACGCGCGCACCGAGTCCAGTGTGTCCGCCTGCTCGGGCCGCTTGTCGGTGCGCCAGCGGGCCATGCGAGGAAAGCGGACCGCAATGCCCGACTTGTGCCGGGTCGAGCGCTGAATGCCCTCGAACGCCAGCTCGAACACCAGCTCCGGACGCACCGTCCGCACCGGACCGAACTTCTCGACCGTGTTCCGCCGAACGAACGCATCCACCTTCCGGATCTCGTCGTCGGTCAAGCCGGTGTATGCCTTGGCGAACGGCACCAGCGCCGAGCCGTCCCATACCCCGAAGGTGTAGTCGGTGTACAGGCCCGCCCGACGCCCGCTGCCCGGCTGGGCATACATCAGCACGGCATCGACCGAATGCGGCTCGACCTTCCACTTCCACCAGTCGCCTCGCCGCCGGCCGACGCCATATGCGCTGGCGCGGCGCTTGAGCATGAGCCCTTCGGCACCCGCCGCGCGGGCGCGGGCGCGGGCCAGCGCGAGCTCGTCCCAGCTTGCCGTCTCGATGGCCGGCGACAGGCGGAGACGTCCGGCCGAGCCGGTGGCCCGGAGGAGGCGGTCGAGCCGCTCGCGGCGCGTCGAGAGCGACAGGTCGCGCACGTCGGTGCCGCCCTCCTCGAGCAGGTCGTAGCACAGGAGCACCACCGGAACCTCGCTCAGGATTTTCCGGCCCAGCGTTTTGCGGCCGATGCGCCGCTGGAGCTGCGCGAACGGGAGCGGCGCGTCGCCGGCCCAGGGCAGAAGCTCCCCGTCGATCACGGTGCCGTCGGCCAGCAGGGCGCCGGCCTCCTCGACCTCGGGAAAACGGCCGCTCAGCAGTTCCTCTCCCCGCGACCAGAGAAAAGTCCGTCCGGCCCGTCGGAGGAGCTGCGCGCGAATGCCGTCCCACTTCCACTCGGCGAGCCAGTCGGCCGGGTCGCCCAGCTCCGACGGAGCCTGTTCCAGCGGGTAGGCGAGATAGAAAGGATAGGGGCGACTGAAGTCGGCATCGCGGGTATCGGCCGCTACCAGCCGCTCGAAGAACTCGGCGGTGGGCTCCCAGGCGCCCATGAGCCGGTGGGCGACGGTGCCCTCGTCCACGCCGCTGACCTCGGAGAGGGCCCGCACCACCAGGCGCGCCGAGGCGCCCACCCGGAAGCTGCCCGTGATGAGCTTGTTCCAGACGTAGCGCTCATCGCGGGTGAGCTCGCGCCAGGCGGACACCAGATCCCGGCGCTGGCCGGCATCGTCCTGGTCCCGGAGCGCGAGCAGACGTTGCTCCACCCAGTAGCCGAGCGACCGGTCGCTCGAGGTGCCGGTGTCGGGCAGCAGCAGCGTGATGGTCTCCGCCAGATCGCCGACGGTCTGGTGACTCTCCTCGAACAGCCAGTCGGGAATGCCGGCCTCGGCCGCGGCCCAGGCGCGGAGCTTCGACCGGCCGACCAGGCGCTTGGGCCGGCGGCCGATCAGGAAGTGCACCGCCCACGCGGCGTCGGCGGGCGCGGCAGAGCGAAGGTAGCGCACCAGGGCGGCGACCTTCTCGTTGGTGGCGGTGGTTACGTCCAGCTCGGCGTACAGGCGGGCGAAGGCTCTCATCGGGCGGGCAGGCTCTCCTCCATCGCCGCGGCGCCGGTCTCGTCCGTGTCCTCGCCTTCGCCCCCGTAGCCGGTCTCGATGGCTTCGGCGTCCCGGCTCTGCTCGCGCAGCCAACGGACCAGCACGCCGGTATATCCATGCGTGGCCCAGATCCGCTCCGCGCCGGTCGCGTCGATGGCGGCGAGCAGGCTGGGCCAGTCCACGTGATCGGACACGGTGAACCCACGATCCACCGCCCGCCGCCGCCGGATGCCCCGGATGGCCATCCATCCCGAGGCGAACGCGGTCGACTGGGTCCCGAAGCGCAGGGCCCAGGACGACCCGTCGGCCATCGGCGGAGCGATCACGATGGCCCGAGGCCAGGTGGTCCGATCGGAGACCGCGGCGTGGATCGTCGGCGGCAGCGCGATGCCGGCTTCGCGATACAACCCGTTGAGCCGCTCCACCGCTCCATGGGTGAGGATGGGCCCCACCGACGGATCGAGCCCCGCGATGAGCCGCTGCGCCTTACCCAGCGCGTAACCGAAGAGCAGGCTCGCCCGGCCGGCCTCCTGGTTGGTGCGCCACCAGGCGTGGATCTCATCGAACACCGCCGCGGGCGCGGGCCAGCGGTACACCGGCAGGCCGAAGGTGCACTCCGTCACGAAGGTGTGGCAGGTGACCGGCTCCCAGGGATCGCAGGTCGGATCGGGCTCGGTCTTGTAGTCGCCCGAGACGACCCACACCTCTCCCCGATACTCGAGACGGACCTGCGCGGAGCCGAGAATGTGCCCGGCAGGATGCAGGGACACCCGCACGCCGTTCATGTCGATAGCTTCGTGATAGCGCAGGGCGCGGATCCGGGCTCCCGGCTCGAGGCGCTGCCGAAGCACTCCGGCCCCCGGCGCGGCGGCGAGGTAGGCTCGACAGCCCCACGCGACGTGGTCACCGTGAGCGTGAGTCACCACGGCCCGGTCCACGGCCGCCCAGGGATCGACGTGAAAGTCTCCGACCTCGCAGTAGAGACCGCGGTCGGTGCGACGGAGCAGGGTCACCGGCCGTAGGTACCCATGACCGTCGCCTCCGCGAGCACGTGCCCGGTCATGGCCTGGTCGAGCTCCGGACGCTTCACACCCGGCGACAGGTTCAGGGCGCAGTCGAGGGCATACAGCCGGAAGAAGTATCGGTGGGGACCGCCGCGCGGCGGACACGGCCCGGCGTAGCCGACCTCGTTGCCATCGTTGACGCCCTGGCGCGCGCCGGAGGGCAGCATGGGCAGCTTGGGCACGGCCTCCTTCAGCTCGACGGCGTCGGCGGGCAGATTGTACAGGATCCAGTGGACCCAGGTCTTACCGGGCGCATCAGGGTCGTCGCAGATGAGCGCAAAACTGCGGGTATCCACCGGGATCTCGGACCACTGCAGGCCGGGAGAGCGGTTCTCGCCGTCGCAGGTGCATGGCTTGGGAATGAGGCCGCCAGGCGGGAACGTCGGAGTGGTCAGCAGCATGCGCCCTCGCAGAGGAGATCGGACATTGCCGGGCGCTCACCCGCGCCCGCTGAAAAGTAAGACCACCGTCAGAGCCGATCCAATCGGCCCGACAAGTGTGAGATCGGTCACAGCCGCGGGCGGCACCGCGGTGTCGATTGCAACCATCATCGGAAGCCTTCCTCGGAGGCCGCGCATGGGTGCCAAGCAGTTCGTGGGTGGGACGATCCTGGGCGCGGGAATGGTCTACTATCTCGATCCCGAGCGCGGGGCCGAGCGTCGAGCGCAGCTCAGGGGCGCACTGGGCCTGGTCGGCGGCCGCGGGCACTACGGGATGCGGCTGGGCGACATCGGCGGCCTCGAAGATGCCAATCTGTCGCCCCAGGCGCCGGACGCTCGTCGGGTCGCGCGGGTCGCCGGCGGAGCATTGCTCGTCTACGGGCTGCTGCGAGGCGGACGCACGGGGAAGCTCATGCGGACCGCCGGCATCGGGCTGGTCGCGAGGGGCATTCAGCGCGGCGCGCCGTCCCTGCCGGCCGCGGATCGGCGGCGCACCATCGACATCCAGAAAACGCTGCACGTCGGGGCGCCGCCCGAGCGAGTGTACGCCTTCTGGTCGGACTACGGTAACCTGCCGAGCATCCTGTCCAATCTTCGCGAAGTGCGCGACCTGGGCGCCGGACGCTCGCGCTGGGTCGTCGCCGGCCCGGGCAACCTCTCCGTGTCGTGGGACGCGGTGCTCACGGCGCGCGAGGCGCCCCGCCTGCTGGCCTGGCGCAGCGAGCCGGGAGCTATCCTGGAGAATGCCGGTGTGGTGCGCTTCTCGCCCGAAGGCGAGGGCACCCGCATCGATTTCCGTTTCTGCTACAGCCCGCCGGGTGGACGCGCGGGGCGGTCGCTGGCGGAGTTTTTCGGCGCGGACCCTCGGGGACGAGTCAACGAGGATCTCGCCCGATTGAAGACGCTGCTCGAGGCCGAAGCGCCCATTCCGCCCGCAGGAGGCATGGTATGAAGAACCTGGGCCGCAAATTCGCCACCATGACCGATGAGGAGCGCCGCCGCTTCGAGCAGGAGCAGGGCCGCACCGCCGCCGGGGACGAGAACGAGGCCGCAGCCGACGAGCTGGAGGTGGAGAACCCGCGTGACGGCGACCGCATGGGCCGCCACTTCGCCGACCTCGACGCCGAGGTCGCCGACCCGGACGCCCGCGACGGTGAGGCCGCGACCCTGGACGACGCCGCGCACCGGCGCCGGGTGGAGGCTGAACGAAAGGGGCGAAAGCGTGGCGAATGACCCGCAGCGACCCGTCTTCGACGTGAACGTGGGCCGGACGGAGCGCTGGATCTCCGGCATCTCGGGCGCGCTGCTCCTGGGATACGGACTCCGCCGGCCCCGCTACCGCGCGGTGCTGGCGCCGCTTGGGGTCGGCCTCATCGGTCGGGCGGTGAGTGGGCGGTCTCTGCTCAACCGGGCGCTCGGGCGCGGCGCCGCCGCCCGGCGTTCCAGCCCCCTGGCGAGCCTGGCGCGTGGCGAGGGCACCCGGATCGACCGCACCATCGTCATTGCGCGTCCCGCCGCCGACCTGTACCGCTTCTGGCGCCGCTTCGACAACCTGCCGCGGTTCATGGACAACCTGGAGTCGGTCACCATGCTGGACGACGGGCGTTCGCATTGGGTCGCCAAAGGCCCGCTCGGCTCCCGCGTGGAGTGGGACGCCGAAGTCCACAACCTGATTCCGAACGAGCTGATCGCCTGGCGCTCGCTGCCCGGTTCCCAGGTCGATCAGGCGGGCTCGGTGCACTTCACGCCAACCGCCGAGGGCACCGAGGTCCGGGTAGTGCTGCGCTACGCGGCGCCGGCGGGCGAGCTAGGGAACCTGGTGGCCCGTATGCTGGGCGAGGATCCCTCGCAGCAGATCGCAGACGACCTGCGCCGGCTCAAGCAGGTGATGGAAGCCGGCGACCTTCCCGCCCTTCTATAGCGCTGTCGCCTGCCTCCGACCCCCGATCACGTGGACCGATATGACTGCCTGGTGACGGGGGCCGGCCCCGCCGGCCTGAGCGCGGCCCTGATGCTGGGGCGCTGCCGGCGCCGGGTGCTGGTGTGCGACACCGGGGAGCCGCGCAACCGGTGGTCGCATGCCGTGCACGGCTTCCTGACGCGGGACGGCACGTCGCCCGCCACGTTTCTGGAATTGGCCCGCGCGGAGCTCCGCCCCTACGGCACCGTGGAGCTCCGTGAGGCACGGGTGATCGACGCCGTCCGGGTCAGCGACGGATTCGTGGTACGCTGCGAGGACGGGCGCGAGGTCCGGAGCCGAAAGCTGCTGCTGGCCACCGGCGTGGTGGACGAGCTTCCGGCCATACCGGGCATCGAGGCCTTCTACGGCCGAAGCGTGCACCACTGCCCCTACTGTGACGGCTGGGAATGGCGGGACCAGCCGATCGCGAGCTACGGCCGGGAGGAGCAGGGAGCGGTGCTGGCCTTGAGCTTGTCGGTGTGGAGTCGGGATGTCGTCGTGTGTACCGATGGCCCGGCCACCATCTCGGCGGCGACCTGGGGGCGGCTCCGCGCCCGGGGGATTCGAGTCCGCGAGCAGCGGGTGGTGAGACTGGAGGGAGACGCCGGCCTGCTCCAGCGCATCGTATTCGACGCGGGCGAACCGGAGCGGCGCCGCGCACTCTTCTTCGCAACCGGCCAGCGCCAGGCGTCCGAGCTGCCGGACCGCCTGGGCTGTCGCTTCACCGAGCATGGCGCGGTGGCTACCGGGAAATGCGAAGCGACCAACGTGCCCGGGCTCTACGTCTGCGGCGACGCGTCCAAGGAAGCGCAGTTCGTGGTGGTCGCCGCGGCCGAAGGCACCGAGGCGGCCATGGCGATCAACAAGGCACTGCTCGAAGAGGAGCTGGCCTAGAACAGCACCTCGACGCCCAGCCGCATCAGCCTGGGCGGGCCATACGAGAACAGCGGCTGGCTGAAGTCCCGGGCCGCCGCCTCGTACATCGGGACCAGCTCTTCCCGGTTGGCCACGTACCCATCCTTGTTCAGATCCGCAGTGGCTCGATAGCGCGACGACTCGTACGGAATCGGCTCGGGATGGGCCGCGTACGCGGCTTCGGCCAGCCGCGTGATGGTGCTGTCGGTGGCCCCCGGCTCGCCGCTGTCGCGCCGGGCCGCTACGATGTTCCGGTGGTTGAGCAGGTTTCGCACGTCCAGATAGACCCCGCCCTGCGTCCGTCCCAACTTGAATGGCCGCCGCACCAGCAGATCCACCATCGTGGTCCAGGGCAGCCGCTCACCATTGGGCAGGCCGAAGATCGAGCTCGGACGGCCGGTGAGGGAGTCGGCGACGATGGTATCGAGCCGCGAGAACGGCAGGCCCGAGAGCGCCCGGACAATCACGGCTCCTTCGAGGCCCGCGATCGGCCGGACGCCGAGCAGCCGGGGACCCACCGCCTCGGGGACCTTGGCCCGACCGATCACCGTGAGCGTGTGTCGCTGGTCGAAGTCGAGCGGAAACTCGGCCCGTGCCGGCCGGTTAGTGTCGCCCGTGAGCGGATCGATCACGATCAGGCGGTTGAGCAGGAACGGGTCGGTGGACGTGGCTTTGGCGCTCTGAAGCGTGTACGCCACTCGGAATCCGAATCCGTCCCTGAGCTCGCGCTCCGCCAGGATCTCGAGCCCGCGCGTGGTGCCCGCGTCGGCGTTGCCGAAGATGGTCGAATCGGGATTGATGCCGAGCGGCACCGAGGCCACCAGGCCGTCGAGGCGCTTGACGTAGACACCGAGGCGGAGCGACACCGCCTCGCGGGGCCGGATCCGTACGCTGAACTCGTACTGGGTGGCGCGCTCGAAGCCGAGGTCGGGATTGCCTCGGCGGAACCGGCCGGTGCGGGTGGTGTCGTCGAACGCTGCATCGACCAGGAACTGGTAGTCCGGCGGCTGGGTAAACCGGCCATAGCTTGCGACGAAGGTGGCGCCCTTGAGCACCGTGGACACCGCGAAGCGGGGGCTGACCGATCGGCTGGACCCGCGCGACAGCGTCGCCTGGGCGGTGCGGGAGTTGAACTCGTCGTAGCGGAGGCCGGCCGTGATGCCGATGTCCCCGACGCGGGTCTGGGCTTCCACGTACCCGGACATGCTCCGCGGTGAGAAGGCCGAGACGGCTGGCGCGGGAACGGTATCGTCCGGCGGCATGAACCCCAGGATCCGCTGAAAGGTCCGCACCTGCTGGGCCGAGTACTGCCCGCCGACAAACAGGTCGACTCGGCGAATGCCGCCGTAGGTCGCGTCGGCCTGGAACCGAGTCTCTCCGAACCGATTCCAGGCCAGATCGCCGCGCGACCCGCCGCCGAGGAAGAACGCCGGCACGCCCCACGGCGAGGCATCGCTGAACCCCGGCTGCACCAGGCCCGGAATGGGGTCGGGGCTCCGCGACAGGGCGCGGGCGACATCTTCGCCTACGATGTGGAAGCGGGACCCCGTCAGCGCTCCGACCTTGTAGTCCACCGTCCCGTCGAGCTGCCCCCGAATGAATTCCCGCACGAAGCGCCCGGCGCGGAGGTCCACGACGACGGGAAAGCTCGAGGTGGCCGAGCTGCGGTATTGCAGGTGTCCGTTGATCAGGTCGCCCTGGAGCCGCTGAGCCGGCGCAAAGTCCAAGGCGTACTTGTATGCCGGATCGTAGAGCAGGCGCTGGTCCTCTGAGTGCACCCCGAACACCCGCAGCACGGTGCTGGACGAGAGTGGTGCCACCAGCTTGGCCGCGCCGTTCCACTGCTCGCCCGAGTTATGGGGGAGCAGGTCGGGCTCCTGGGTGCGCGGGTCGAGCGGGTTGTCCGGCGGCGGGGCGTTCACCGGATCGTCGTCGAGGCGGCCGGCAACGTCGATGGCGGCCACCAGACCGAACCCGCCCTTGGCAATCGGGCCGCCCGCCCGCACCGCGAGCCGATCGAGCCCGTGATCGAGGCCGCCGCTGAACGGGCGGTCGGTCTCGATAGCGCTCCGTCCTTCCCAGCGCTCGCCGGGGTCGAGGGTAACCACGTTCACCAGCCCCGACAGCGCCTGCCCGTAGCGAGCCGAGAAGCCGTTGGTGACCAGCGACGCTTCACCCAGCATGTCGGGAGGAATTCGAAGCCCCAGCCCACCGCTGGCGGCATCGAGCTGGTTCTTGACGCCCAGCCCGTCGAGGATGAATGACTCCTCGCCGATCCGGCCCCCGCGGTAGCTGGTGCCGACGCTGCCGGCGCTGAGCGCGATGGCCTCTTCCAGCGAGCTCACCGGAAGGTCGCGCAGGTCGGCCGCGCTGATTTTCTGCTCGCTGCTGGTGGCCAGCGGATCCAGCAGCTCGTCCACTGGAGCGGTGACGACCAGCGGGGCGAGCTCGACTGCGCTCGCCGCCAGGGTAAAGTCGGCGGTCACGGTGGCGCTGGCGCGGACGAACACGCTGTCGAGCACGACCCCGCGATACCCGATGAGCCGCGCGACCACCCGATGCCAGCCGGTGCGCACTGCGCGGACCCGGTACTGGCCCAGGCTGTCGCTGACGGCGCCGATGCGGTTGTCCACCAGGATCTGGGCGCCGAGCAGCGGGCGGAGGGACGCGGTGTCGCGCACCGTGCCGGCAACCGCGCCCTCGGTCTGCGCGGCGACAGCGCGGGCCCCCACCATGCCGGCCCAGAGCATCAGGCTGAGCGAAGCCGCGAAGCGAAGGATCGTCATGGCGTCGTGAAGAGGAAGATGTCGCCGGACCGGGACACGGTCGTGTCAGGGGTCGGAAACGTGGGCGTGATGATCAGCGGGTAGCCTTCCACGACCAGTTGGTCCGCGCCCGGCGCGAGCGCGGGACGGCGATACAGGCGACTGCCGGGTGCCAGAGCCACATCGGCATCGGTGGCAAGATCCACGACGTGCACCACACCCCCGCTGTCCCATTGGACGGGGCCGAGCAACGAGTCGACCGAAAAGCTCACTCGTCCGCCAACGACGGCCGCCAGTTTGCCGCCGACCACGTGCACATCGCGCGCGATGCCGGCCGAGCCGAAGTCGTGCGCCACCGCGGTCTCACCGGTCGAGATCGCCCGCCGGTACACCCGAGTGTCACCCGACAGCGTGAAGTAGATCTCGTCGGCCGACTGGCCCAGGGCGACCCCGGAGGCCTGCTCGGTGCCGGCGAGGGGACTGGGAACGGTGCCGCCCGCGAGATCGAGGATGTCGACCTTGAAGCCGGTCGCGATGGTGTCCAGCACGCAGAAGGCGCACGCGCGGCGAATGGCGGCGAGCCCGCCCACGAAGATCAGGTGGGTCGGATCGAGCCAGCGGAGCGCCTGCACGCCCGAGCGGGCCGGCTCGCCCGGTGGCGTGTAGGGCACCGCTTGAACCTCCGTGGCGTTCGCCGCATCCAACCCTGGAGCGACCGCGAGGCGCTCCCGGGACGGATTGGTCCCTCCGATCGAGCTGGTGGCCTTGAGGAAGGCCAGCCGGCCGTCGGCGGCCACCACCGGAGATTCGATGGCGTTGTTGGTGTCGCTGCCCAGCCGACTCAGATCGCACACCAGGCGCCGCTGGCTACCGCCCGTCGGGGGCAGCTCCGCCAGGCAGACATCGGTGTCGGGCCGGCCGAGCTGCTGGCTCGAGTAGATGATGCCGGAGCCGTCGGGCAGCCATGACGGCGAGCGGTCGGCCCCCTGGTTCAGCGTGAGCTGGACCGGGGGCGTGGGGTCGAACGGCTGGTCGGTGGTGAACGGCGGGGTACTGAACGGGTCGGTGTGTCCGCAGGCCAACGCCAGGAGCGCACTCCCGACCACGGCCAGAGGACGCAGGTCCTTCGGTGAGCGAGTCACCATCGGCATCTCGTTGGGATGGGAGGCGGGCGTTCCGTTAGGAGACGACCATCCGCCGGGCGATGCACACAGAAACTGTTCGATTCTGGGACTGACGGGTCCCGCAACCGCACAGGTCGAGCAGGCCACGGGCCGCGGGTGTCCGCGCAAGTGGTTCACTGAGACCGAGATCGAATCTATGCACCGGTGGCACAGTCCTTTCCTTAGGGCGACCAGGTCCGCCGCAGGCGGCGCTTCAATCCGGCTCTTCAATAAGGAATACGGGTGGACATTCCGCGGGCACCGGCCAAACGAGGCCGCAAGCAACTGATCTATGGTGCACTCGCGATCGCCGCGATCGTGCTGGCCACGCTGGGACTGCACGGGCTCAAGCCGGCAGCTCCACGGGTGGACCGGGGGGCGGTGTGGATCGACTCGGTCCAGCGCGGTCCGCTGGTGATCGAGGTACGAGGTCCGGGCACCCTCGTGCCGGAGCGGATCCGGTACATCTCGGCCGTGACCGCCGGGCGGGTGGAGCGACGGCTGGCCGAGGCGGGCGAGACGGTGAAGCCCGAGACCGTGCTGCTCGAGCTCAGCAATCCGGACGTGCAGCTCGAGGCTCTGGAGTCGGAGCGGCAGCTCACCGTGTCTCGCGCGGAGCAGGTCAACCTCAGAGCCGATCTCGCCTCCACCCGGCTCAACCAGGAGGCCCAGGTCGCGGCCGCGCGCGCCGGGTACCTGGACGCCAAGCGGAACGCCGAGGCCGCCGAGTCGCTGGTCGCCAAGAACCTCATCTCCGCCAACGAGGCCAGCCGGACCCGGGACCAGGTCGACGAGCTGGCGACCCGCTACAAGGTCGAGCAGGAGCGCCTCGCGGTGATGGAGTCGGCGGCCGACTCCCAGCTCATCCTGCAGCAGGCGCAGGTGGACCGTCTGCGCGACGTGAATCAGTTCCAGCATGGACGGGTGCACTCGATGGTGGTCACCGCGGGCGCCAACGGCATTCTCCAGGAGCTGCCGCTCGAGGTGGGACAGTGGGCCCAGAGCGGGGCAACCCTCGCCCGGATCGTCGAGCCGGGGCGACTCAAGGCGGTGCTCCGCATTCCGGAGACGCAGGCGAAGGACGTCACCATCGGCCAGCCGGCGGCGATCGACACGCGGAACGGCATCGCGACCGGCAAGGTCATGCGGATCGACCCGGCAGTGCAGAACGGCACGGTCACCGTGGACGTCTCGCTGGGCGATTCGCTGCCGCGGGGCGCCCGGCCCGACCTCTCGGTGGACGGCACCATCCAGATCGAGCGACTCGACAACGTGCTCCACGTCGGCCGGCCGGCGTTCGGGCAGTCCGGCAGCACGGTGGGGTTGTTCAAGCTCACGCCCGACGGCAAGGAAGCCGTGCGGACGACGGTGCGGCTGGGCCGGACCTCGGTGAACACCGTCGAGGTGGTGGGCGGGCTCAAGCAGGGCGAGAAGGTGATCATCTCGGACATGTCACGGTGGGACGGAGTGGATCGGGTGCGGGTGGACTAGGGCTCGGGATGAGGCACGGCAGACGCAGTGACGCAATTCAACGCAGGCCCACGATAGCAGAGGACCACCCATGAGCGAGCCGCTGATTGCGCTGGAAGGGATCAAAAAGGTGTTCTACACCGACGAGGTGGAGACCCACGCGCTCTCCGATATCCACCTCGAGATCCGGAAGGGCGAATACGTCGCGATCGCGGGGCCCTCGGGATGCGGGAAGACGACGCTGCTCTCCATCCTGGGCCTGCTCGATTCGCCCACCGACGGGAGCTACACCCTCGATGGCCAGCCGGTCTCGCGGCTCTCGGCCTCGGACCGGGCCCGGGTCAGGAATCGGCAGATCGGTTTCATCTTCCAGGCGTTCAACCTGATCGGCGATCTCACCGTGTACGAAAACGTCGAGCTGCCGCTCACCTATCGGGGCATGGCCGCCGACGAGCGGCGGAAGCGGGTACAGGCGGCCCTCGAGCGGGTCGGCATGTCGCACCGCATGAAGCACTTCCCGGCGCAGCTCTCGGGCGGTCAGCAGCAGCGCGTGGCGGTAGCCCGCGCCGTCGCCGGCGACCCGGCCATCCTGCTCGCCGACGAGCCCACCGGCAATCTCGACTCCACCAACGGCGAAGCGGTGATGGAGCTGCTGCGTGAGCTCCATCAGAGCGGGGCCACCATCTGCATGGTGACCCACGATGCCCGCTACGCCCGCCACGCCGAACGCTCGGTGCACCTGTTCGACGGCAAGGTGGTCGAGGAGCGTCAGCTCACCGCGGTCAGCTGAGGGTAGCGATGGACTCGCTAGTCGCCGATCTGCGCTACGCGCTCCGCCAGCTCCGGCGGAGGCCCACCTTCACGCTCGCGGCCGTGGCCTGCCTGGCTCTGGGCATCGGGGCGAACACCGCGATCTTCACCGTCATCAATGCGGTGCTGGTACGGCCGCTACCCTATCCCCAGCCCGAGCGGGTGATGATGCTGTTCGAGGCGCACAAGGGGAATCCCGCGAGCCGCAATGTCGTCTCTCCCGCCGATTTTCTGGACTGGCGGGCGCAGAGCCGGGCCTTCGAGCGCACCGCGGCGATCTACGACTACGGCGTCAACCTCACCGGCCACGGTGAGCCGGCGGAGGTGACGGCCGAGCTCGCGAGCGCGGACCTGTTCCCGCTGCTCGGGCTCACGCCCGTGATCGGCCGGACCTTCAATGCTGAAGAAGATGCGCCCGGCGGTGCCAAGGCGGTGGTGCTGAGCCACGGTCTGTGGCAGCGCCGATTCGGCGGCGCCCGCGACGTGGTGGGACAGGTGGTCCGCATCGATGACCAGCCGTACGCCGTCGTCGGCGTGCTGCCCGACGGTGCCGGGCTCGCGGGGCGCCCACGGGCACCGGACCTGTGGCTTCCGCTCGCGCTCGATCCGGGCGAGGACTACCGCGCCACGGCGGGCCGGTATCTCACCGCCGTGGGCCGCCTCAAGCCCGGGCTGAGCGTGGCCGCGGCCGCGGCGGACCTTCGCACCGTCGCCGCACGTCTCGAGACGGCGCACCCCCAGTTCAACGGGGGATGGTCGGCCACCGTGGTGCCACTCAGCGAGTATGTGACCGGCTCTCTCCGGCGGCCGCTGCTGGTGCTGGCCGGCGTGGTGGCGCTGGTGTTGCTGATCGCCTGCGCGAATGTGACCAACCTGCAGCTGGCCCAGGCTAGCGCTCGCCAGCGCGAGATCGCGGTGCGCGCGGCGCTGGGCGCGGGGCGCCGCCGGATGATGCGGCAGTTCCTGCTCGAGAGCCTGGTGCTGTCGCTCAGCGGCGGCGTGGCCGGCGTGCTGCTCGCGCTCTGGCTCACGGACGCCCTCGCGGCGCGTGCAAGCACCACCATCCCGCGTCTCGGCTCGGTCCAGGTGGACCTCGCGACGCTCGGCTTCACCCTCCTGCTCTCGGTAAGCGCGGGGCTGGTGTTCGGCATGGCGCCGGCGCTGCAGGCCACGCGCGCGGACCTGAACGAGGCGCTCAAGCAGGGCGCCCGCGGCGCGACGGGTGGCGGGACCCGCACGCGGGCCGTCCTGGTGGCGGGGCAGGTGGCTCTCGCGCTGGTCCTGCTGGTCGGCGCGGGCCTCCTGCTCAAGAGCTTCGCCCGGCTTCAGCGCGTGGACCTGGGATTCGAGCCCGAGCACGTCGTGACCGCGCGGGTCACCCTGCCCGAGACGCGCTATGGGGACTCGACCCGGCAAGCGGCTTTCTTCCAGAGCCTGCTCGCGCGGCTGGACGCGCTCCCCGGTGTCCGGGCTGCCGGCGCCATCAACTGGCTGCCGCTCTCAGGCCTCCGCTCTGCGACGAACTTCTGGTTCGGCGGCCGCCCCATCCCGAGCGACCCGGAGCAACCTACCGCCATCATCAGCGTGGTGGATCCGGACTATTTCCGCGCGATGGGCATCACCTTGCGATCGGGCCGCGAGATCGTCCCCACCGATCAGAGCGACCACCCCAAGGTCGTGGTCGTGAGCGAAGGGTTCGTGCGCGACTACTTCCCGGGCCAGTCACCGCTGGGTCAGCAGGTCTTCATGCCCTGGGGCGACACGCTGGTCGCCACGATCGTCGGCGTGGTCGGCGATGTGAAGCACGCCGGCGTCGACTCGGTGGCGCGTCCGACCATCTACTGGTCCATGGCGCAGTTCCCATGGAGCGGGATGACTCTGGTCGTGCGTGCCCAGGGCGACCTTCGGCCCGTGGCCTCGGCCCTTCCGGACGCGGTGCACGCACTGGACCCCGAGCTGGCCGTGGCCGACGTCCGTCCGCTCGAGAGCTACCTGGGCGACGCCCTGGCTCGCCAGCGATTCAGCTTGACGCTGCTGGCGGGATTCGCGGGCCTCGCGCTCGTGCTCACGGCGGTAGGGCTTTACGGCGTGATCGCCTACACCGTAGTGCAGCGGACCCGCGAGTTCGGCATCCAGCTCGCCCTTGGCGCCAGCCAGGCGGCGGTGCTCCGCGGCGTGCTGCGCCGTGGTCTGCTGCTGGTGGGCACCGGGATCGTGGCTGGTGTGGTCGGAGCGCTGGCGTTCACCCGGGTGCTGGGCGCGCTGCTCTACGAGGTGAGCCCGACCGATCCGGCCGTCTTCATCGGCATCGTGGCGCTGATTGCCGTGGTCGGCGTGGCGGCCAGCTATGCGCCAGCCCGCCGCGCGACGCGGGTGGATCCCGCGGTGGCCCTCAGGGCCGAATAGGAGGAAACGGTGCTGCAGGACGTCCGCTACGCGCTCCGCTCGCTCCGGCGCCACCCGGTGTTCGCCTTCACGGCGATCCTCACCCTCGCGCTCGGGATCGGCGCCAACACCGCGATCTTCAGCGCCGTGAACGGCGTGCTGCTCCGGCCGCTTCCCTATCCCGAACCGGATCGCCTGCTCACCATCTGGGGTCACCAGGCCTCCATCGGCCGGGAAACGGCGTCGCTGCCCGACTTCCTCGACTGGCGGAAGGCGCGCTCGTTCTCGGGGATGGCGGCCTGGGCCAACGCCAGCTTCACCGTGACCGGCACCGGCGAGCCCCAGGTGGTGACCGGCGCCCAGGTGACGCCCAACTATTTCCGGGTGCTGGGGGTCACGGTCCCGCGGGGCCGCGACTTCCGAGACGCTGAAGAGCAGGATGGCGGGCGGGTCGCGGTACTGAGTCAGGGCTATTGGCAGCGGGCCTACGGCGGCCGGGCCGAGGTGGTGGGACGACAGATCACGCTGAACGGCACGCCGTACACCATCGTCGGCGTGGGCGCCCGCGGCCTCGCGCTTCCCGAGGAGGTGGACGTCTGGACCCCGCTCCAGATCGACGCCACGCTGGGCCGGCGCAACGACTTCCTCCAGGTGATCGGGCGGCTGGCCCCCGGTGTCACCCCGCAGGCGGCCGGCGCGGAGCTGGCGACGATCGCCCGGCGGCTCGAGGCCGAGTATCCCAACAGCAACGCCGGCTGGGGCGTGGAGTTGATCGGGCTGCAGGAGCGCATGGTGGGCGAGATCCGCCCCGCGCTGCTGGTGTTCATGGGTGCCGTCGGGCTGGTGCTGCTCATCGTCTGCGCCAACGTGGCCAACCTGATGCTCGCGCGGGTGGCGGCCCGCGAGCGTGAAGTCACCATCCGGGCCGCGCTGGGTGCGTCGCGCCGGCGGCTGGTGCGGCAGCTCCTCACCGAAAGCGTGCTGCTGGCCCTGGCCGGCGGGGTGCTCGGCCTGGGCCTCGCCGTGTGGGGCGTGAGTGCGCTCCGCGCGCTGGATGCAAGCACGCTGCCGCGCCTCAACGAGGTCCACCTCGATGGCGGCGCGCTGGCGTTCGCGCTGCTCCTCTCGGTGGGGACCGGCCTCCTCTTCGGCGTGGTGCCGGCCATACGGGTGCTCGGCTTCGATCTCCGCGGTGGACTGGCCGAAGGCGGACGCGGCCTCTCCGGGGCACGCGCCGGCGCCCGCACCCGGACCGCGCTGGTGCTCGCCGAGGTGGCGCTGGCCTCGGTGCTCCTGGTCGGGGCCGCGCTGCTGCTCCGGAGCTTCGTCGGACTGCAGCGGGTGGACCCCGGCTTCACGACGCAGGGGATTCTGACGGCGCGGGTCACCCTCCCACGTGCCCGATACGACGATCCGCCGCGCCAGGTGGCGTTCGCGGACGCGCTGCTCGAGCGCGCTCGGGCGCTGCCGGGCGTGAGCTCCGCCTCGCTGAGCACGAACGCTCCGGTCGACGAGGGGATGTCCTACTGGGCCATCGCAGTGGCCGGTGTCGAACCGCCGCCCCCCGAAGTGGTGCAGGACGCGGTGGTGTACCGGACCAGCCCCGAATTCTTCCGTACCTTCGGGCTGCCGTTGATCCACGGCCGGCTGTTCGAAGCCGGCGATCGGGGAGAGAGCACGCCGGTCGCGATCGTGAGTCAATCGCTGGCCCGGCGGTACTGGCCCGGACGCGACCCGGTCGGGTCTCGGCTCACGTTCGGCGATCCGGCCGATTCCGCCACCACCTGGATGACGGTCGTGGGTGTCGTCGGGGACGTGCGCCAGGAAGGGGCGGTGAGCCCCGCCTATCCTCAGATCTACGTGCCCTTCGCGCAGGTCTCGAGCCGCTCGATGGTGGTGGCGCTTCGCACCGGCCGGGATCCGCTCGCGCTGGTGCCCGCGCTCAAGCAGGCGCTGGCGAGCGTCGATCCGAATCTCGCGCTCTCCCGGGTGACCACGATGCAGCAACGGCTGGCGAATACGCTCGCGCGGCCGCGGGTGAACGCGCTGCTGCTCGCCGCCTTCGCCGCGACCGCCCTGATCCTCGCCGCGCTCGGCATCTACGGCGTGATCGCGTACAGCGTCGTGCAGCGGACCCGCGAGATGGGGATCCGCGTCGCGCTCGGCGCCCGGGCCGAAGACGTGCTCGGCATGGTCATGCGCCAGGGCCTGACGCCGGTGCTGATCGGGCTCGCGCTCGGCCTCGGCGCCGCGGCGGTGGGGAGCCGGGTGCTGCGCTCACTGCTTTACGGGGTGGCCGCGACGGACTTGGCCACGTATGCCGCCGTGGCGGCGTTCCTGGCCGCGGTGGCGGTGGCCGCCAGCTACGTGCCGGCACGCCGGGCGGCCCACTCCGATCCCATGACGGCGCTTCGCACGGAGTGATCCCATGAACGACATCCGCTTCGCCCTGCGCTCGCTGCGCCGGAGCCCGACGCTCGCCATCGCGGTAGTCCTCACGCTGGCGCTCTGCATCGGGGCCACCACCGCGGTGTTCAGTGTGGTGTATGCGGTGCTGTTCCGGCCGCTGCCGTTCAAGGACCCCGGTGGCCTCATGCTGTTCACCGAAGTGTGGAAGGATCGGCCCGGCGGGTCCGTGTCGGTGGGCAACTGGGCCGACGCGCGGCGCGAGGATCACCTGTTCGAGCACCTGGTGTCGATGTCGGGCGCCAGCGTGAACCTGGCCGGCGCGGATCTGCCCGAAAACGTGACCGGCGCTCGGGTCGGCTGGGACTTCTTCCAGCTGCTCGGCGTGACGCCAGCGCTGGGCCGGGACTTCCTGGCCGAGGAGGACCGGCCGGGGAGTGACGGCGTAGTCATCCTCAGCGACGCCCTCTGGCGGCGCCGCTTCGGCGCCGATCGGAGCGTGGTCGGCCGCGAGATCCGGATCGACGGCGCCCCACGCCAGGTCATCGGCGTCATGCCGGCCTCCATGGACTACACGCTGTACGACGAGGAGCTCTGGCTGCCGGCCGCCTTCACGCCCGCGCAGCTAGCGGAGCACGACGAGCACTATCTGACGGTGCTGGGCCGGCTCAAGCCCGGCGTGAGCGCGTCGCAGGTGCAGCCCGAGCTGGACCAGATCGCGCGCGGCCTGCGGGAGCGCTTCCCCCAGGAGAACGATCAGCGTGGCCTCATGGTCAGCAGCCTGCACGAGGAGCTGGTGGGCGACTACCGCGCGCGGCTCTTCATCCTGCTCGGCGCGGTGGGGTTCGTGCTCCTGATCGCGTGCGCCAACATCGCCAACCTGCTGCTCGCCCGGGCTACCGCGCGGTCGCGCGAGACGGCCATTCGCGCGGCGGTCGGCGCCGGACGGCGTCACATCGTGCGCCACGCGCTGGCCGAGAGCCTGGTGCTGGCGGTCGCCGGCGGCCTGCTGGGGGTGGGCGCGGCGTATTGGGGCGTGGCTGCCCTCACGGCCATGGGCCCGGCCGACATCCCGCGGCTCCAGCTCGCGCGGGTGGACGGCCCGGTGCTCCTGTTCGTGCTGGGCTTGACGTTCCTGGCGGGCCTCAT
>Ga0308175_100000901_pt1 | contig 19677 bp, 17 predicted proteins | sample PhyCR1_3_FD_203893 | JGI IMG/M metagenome (GOLD analysis project Ga0308175, IMG submission 203893) | Soil microbial communities from UC Gill Tract Community Farm, Albany, California, United States - DLSLS.C.R1 | ecosystem: Environmental > Terrestrial > Soil > Agricultural land | place: USA...
GGGTCTCGATCAGCAGCTCCCGCCGCCGGCGGTCGCCGTAGAGCCGGGCGGTGTCCCCCGTGGGGTTGTCGAGGTCGAGCTCCAGGGTGGGCTGGAGGAAGCCGAGATTGCGGACCCGCTCGAGCAGACCGGCCCGCTCCATGGTGAGCTCCAGCCCCTGGCACGAATAGAAGCCGAGCAGGCGCCGGGAGCGTTGGGGGCCGCCGAGGGCGCCCGCGAGATCCTCCGCCGAGAGCCCCCAGTCGTCCCCTTGCGGCTCGCCGGTGAGCTCGTGCTCCTGGATCTCGCGGGCGAGGCTCCGGTAGCGGGTCAGCAGCAGCTCCTCCGTGCTGGGGGGCTCGACGGGGCGCCCGCGGTTGAACAGGGTGGAGAGGAAGCGGGCGCTGTAGCGCCAGGCGTTCAGGCCGTAGCCGCCGGCGAGCACGATCACCAGCGGGAGCTTGCGGGTGCCGGCGCGGACGCAGGAGAGGACGAAACGGTCCCGCTCCAGCATCGCGCCGGCGCTGATCTTCCAATCTCCGATCTGATCGTCCGCCGCCGGATCGCAGCCGGCGAGATAGAAGACGATCTCGGGCGCGAACCGCTCGACCACCGGCGGCAGGCTCGACCGCACGGCGTCCAGATAGACGTCGTCCCCCACACCGCTCCCCAGCGCGATCGCCGTCGCCTCCTCGGCCTGGACGTCGTCCGAGGTGTAGTTGTGGATCGAGAAGGTGTGGACCGAAGGGTCGGCGGCGAAGATCGAGCGGGTGCCGTCGCCGTCGTGGAGGTCGAGGTCGACCACCAGCACCCGGGAGCTGTTGCCGTGGGCGCGCAGATCGGCGATGGCGGTCGCCACGTCGTTGTAGACGCAGAAGCGCTCCCCCTTGGCGGCGAAGGCGTGGTGGAGCCCTCCCCCCAGGCTCACGGCGATCTGGCGGGAGGCGAGCGCCAGACGGGTCGCCGCCAGGGTCCCTCCCACCATGGTGCGCTGGGACTCCAGCACCCGTTCGGCCTGCGTCTCCGGGAGATGGAAGCCGACGATCGGCAGCAGGGCGTCCGGCCGGGTGAGCGAGAGCAGGTACTCGTCGTCGTGGACCCGGCGCAGGTAGCGGTAGGGGATCGGCTCGGCCGCGTGGACGTCCTCGCGCTCGATCAGCCCCGCGCCGTCCAGGAAGGCGAGGATGCGCTCGCCGCGCTGGAAGTCGTAGGCGACGCCGGGCAGGTCGACCTGATACCCCGAGCCATAGACGAGCTGGGTCCGCGGCCGGGGGTGCCGGGAGAGCCGGCGGCGGCCCCGGCGCCAGGCTTTGAGGAGGGTGGGGTGCATGGTTTCTACCGCCCCGCCCGGGCATCAATGCCCGGGCTATGCTTCGACCGAAAAGCCGGGTGAACCCGGCTCCTTGAGGAGGGTTCTGACTTCGGAGCCGGCTTCAGCCGGCTTTTCGTTTCCGGCGTAGCCCGGGCATTGATGCCCGGGCGGGGGCGGGCCGAGCAATCCGGGAACACCGACGCCGCCCTGTTCATGCTCATCGCATCCTTACCCACGTCGCCCCCCAACTCCCCGCATCCCCGAACGCCTCCACCCGGGCGTCCCGCGAGAGCAGGGTGCGCACCGTCTGGCGCTGCACCCCGATCCCCTTGCCGTGGATGATCCGCAACTCGCGGTACCCCTTCCCATAGGCGGTGTCGAGGTACTCCCGCACCACGTCCGCCACCTCGGCCGGCCGGAAGCTGTGCAGGTCGAGCACGTCCGTGACCGGCAGCTCGACCGGCTCCAGCCCCGGGAAAAAATCCTCGTCGCCGTCCTCGTCCTCATCCCTCATTGCGCGGTCCCTGGAGATATACTACGCGAGCCAACCGATCCCACAGACGAGGAGACATGACGAGCGACGAGGAGCGCCAGGCCGAGCTCCAGCGTTTGATCAGCCGTTCCGCCCTGGAGTGGCGGCTGACCTTCGACGCCATCGCCTTCCCCCTGCTGCTGGTGGAGCTGGACGGCCGCATCCTCCGCATGAACGAGGCGGCGCGCGATCTCGGCGGCGTCTCCTATGAAGGGGCGATCCACCACCCCCTCGGCGTGCTGGGGGAGGGGCACCCCTGGCGGGCCGTCCGCTGGCTGCTGGCCGAGGTGGCGCAGACCGACCGGCGGGCCAGCACCCAGACGCGCGGCGAGGACGGGCGGACCTGGGACGTCTCGGTCAGCCCCGTGGTCGGCCCGGACCGCGACCGCTGGGCGGTGGTGGTGATCGTCGACGTCACCGACACCGTCCGCCTCCAGGAGCGGCTGCGCCGCAGCGAGACCATGTCGGCCATGGGCGGCCTGGTCGCCGGGGTGGCCCACGAGGTCCGCAACCCCCTGTTCGGCATCTCGGCGACCCTCGACGCCTTCGAGTCCAAGTTCAAGCGGCGGACCGAATACCGGCGCTATCTCGACGTGCTGCGCGAGCGGGTCGAGCGGCTCAACGGGCTGATGCGCCAGCTCCTCGACTACGGCAAGCCCTCCCGGCTCGACCTCGGCGAGGCCTGCCCCCACGAGGTGATGACGTCGGCCATCGTCGCCTGCGCGCCGCTCGCCCATCAGGCGGGGATCGAGATCGCCCACGAGGCCGATCCCAGCCTGCCGCGCCTGGTGGTCGACCGCCACCGCGTGGTGCAGATCTTCCAGAACCTCCTGGAGAACGCCATCCAGCATTCCCCCGCCGGAGGAAGGGTCCTCTTCCGGGCCCAGGCGCCGGAGGACGGCGTCGCGGTGAGCTTCGCGGTGGAGGATCGCGGGCCCGGCTTCCGGCCCGAGGACCTCGACCGCCTCTTCGAGCCGTTCTTCTCGCGGCGCCGCGGGGGGACCGGCCTGGGGCTCTCGATCGTGCAGCGGATCGCCGAGCAGCACGGCGGCGAGGTGGTGGCCGCCAACCGGCCGGACGGCGGGGCGGTGATGACGGTGACCCTGCCGGTCTGCTACGACGGCGACGGCCGGCTCACAAGCCGGCACTTGCGGCTGTAGCGCGCCCGCCCGCCGCCTGCCGCACCGCGGCCACCAGCCCGTCCTTGCTCGGCAGCTCGCTGAACACGTGCGGCTCCCGGCCCGGACGGTAGAGGAGATAGAAGGGGATGCCGTAGCGGCCGTGCTCGGCCAGGAAGGCGCCGATGCGGTCGTTCCGGTTGGTCCAGTCGGCCCGCATCGGCACCACGTTGTGCTCCTCGAAGGCATGGGCGACCTCGGGGGTGTCGAGCACCAGCCGCTCGTTCACCTTGCAGGTGAAGCACCAGTCGGCGGTCACGTCCACGAACACGAGCTGGCCGCCGCGGGCGAGCGACTCGGCGCGGGCGCGGTCGAAATCGACCCAGGGGATCAGGCCGGCCGGCTGCGAGGCGGTCAGCGACCTCGCCTCGCCGCGCCCGCCCGTGGCGCCCCAGGCGGTCAGCAGGGTGATGGCGACGGCGGCGGCGATCCCCGCCCCCGCCACGCCGCGCAGGGCCCTGCCCCCCGCCACCCGGTGCCGGAGCCAGGTGAAGAGCGCGACCGCCAGCAACCCGAGCTGGATCGCCGCGAGCTGCTCCGGCGACACCTGCGAGGAGAGGATGAAGAACAGCCAGACCGCCGCCGCGGCGAGCAGGAAGCCCATCAGGCCGCGCACCGTCTCCATCCAGGCGCCCGGCCGGGGGAGGAAGCGGGCGACGCCCGGCACCGCCGCCACCAGCAGGTAGGGGAGGGCCATGCCGAGCCCCAGGGCGGTGAACACGGCGAAGATCACCGGCGCCTTCTGCGCCAGGGCGAAGCTGATCGCCGTGCCCAGGAATGGCGCCGAGCAGGGGGTCGCCATCAGCGTGGCGAACAGGCCGGAGACGAAGTGGCCGGCCACCCCCTCGCGCGGGCCGGTGCCGCCGAGCTCGGCGAGCGCCCGCGGCAGGGGGATCTCGAACATCCCCCACAGATTCAGGCAGAAGAGCACCACCACCACGGCGAGGAAGGCGACGAAGCCCGGATGCTGGAACTGCACCCCCCAGCCGACCGCCGCGCCGGCCGAGTGGGCCGCGATGGCCGCCGCCGCCAGGGCCCAGAACGAGGCCAGGATGCCCGCCGAGGTGGCGAGCGTCCCCCGCACCACCTCGGCGCGGCCGTGCCCGGCGCTGCGCACCAGGCCGAAGATCTTGAGCGAGAGCACCGGCAGCACGCACGGCATGGCGTTGAGGATCAGCCCGCCGAGCACGGCCAGCAGCAGCGTCACGGCGAGGCTCCCGGCGGGCGCCGGCTTCGGCGCCGCCGTGGCGGGGGGCGCCGCCGCCTCCGCGCCGCTCCCGCCGCCGTCGGCCACGCCTTGCGCGAAGAGATTGCCGTGCTGCGGCTGGCCGCCGGGGCCGATCTTCAGATCGAGCTTCGCCTCCGCCGTTACCGGCGGCAGGCACTGCTGGTCGTTGCAGGCCTGATAGCGCAGCGAGCCCTGGAGCGGATAGCTCCCCGGCTTCACCCCCTTCGGCACCTGGAACGAGGCCACCATCACCACGTCGCCGTCGTAGACCGCGAGCGGGTGCGGCTCGAAGGAGAAGGTCTTCATCTTCGCCGCCGGATAGCGGACGGTCTCCTGGGGCCAGCCGGCCGGCAGGTCGAGGTCGAAGACGGTGGGGATCAGATACTCGAAGCTCGGCTTGTGGCTGTTGACGTGCCAGCCGTGCTCGATGGTCACCAGGGCGGCGACGCGGGCGGCAGAGCCGGGATCGTACGCCGTGCGGTCCGCGTCGAGGACGAATTTCGCCTTCTGCGGCGCCTGGAGCTGGGCCTCCGCGCTGGCGGCCAGCGCCAGGGAGAGGAGGGCCGGGATCAGGAAGAGGAGTCGGGGCTTGCTTGGACCTGTGGTCATGGGATCGTCACCACCCCCCGGGAACAGACCGCGGGCCGATTTTATTCGCGGCCGCCTGGGATCTCTACTCTGCCAGATTCCGAGCGCCCGCCCCGCCCGGGCATGAATGCCCGGGCTACGCTTCAACCGAAAAGCCGGGTGAACCCGGCTCCTGGAGGAGCGGCTCTGACTTCGGAGCCGGCTTCAGCCGGCTTTTCGTTTCCTACGTAGCCCGGGCATTCATGCCCGGGCGGGGCGGGCCGGGCAATCTGCCAAAGTAGAAGTCATCCGATGATACGATCCGCGCCCGTGAAACTATCCGCCCGTGCCGCCGCGATCGGCGAATCCGCCACCCTGCGGGTGACCCGCCGCGCCGCCGAGCTCAAGGCTCGCGGCGTCAAAGTCATGGACTTCGGGGCCGGCGAGCCCGACTTCCCCTCCCCCCGGGTGGCGGTGGAGGCCGCCCGCCAGGCCCTCGCCGAGGGGTTCACCCGCTACACCCCCGGCAGCGGCACCCCCGAGCTGCGGTCGGCGGTCGCCGAGTCCTACGCCGCCCGCTGGGGCTCCCCCTGGAAGGGGAGCGACTGCGTGATCACCGTGGGCGGCAAGGCGGCGCTGTTCGAGCTGACGCTCGCCCTCCTCGAGCCGGGGGACGAGGTGGTCCTGCCCTCCCCCTGCTGGGTGACCTTCCCCGAGCAGATCCGCTTCGCCGGCGCCACCCCGGTCACGGTGCCCACGTCGGTCGAGGACGGCTTCCGCATCCACGCCGGTCCGCTCCTGGAGGCGGTGAACGGCCGCACCCGGGCGATCCTCCTCAACTCCCCGTGCAATCCCACGGGGGGCGTGATCAGCCCGGAGGACCTGCGGCAGGTGGTCGCCTTCGCCGCCGAACGCGGGCTGACCGTGATCTCGGACGAGACCTACGAGCGCTTCCTCTACGACGCGCCGCCGGCCAGCGCCGCCGCCCTCGCCGCCGAGTTTCCCGAGACCGTGGCCCTGGTCGGCTCGTTCTCGAAGACCTACGCGATGACCGGCTGGCGGATCGGCTACCTGCTGGGGCCGGCGCCCATCGTGCGCGCGGTCGAGAACATCCAGAGCCACGCCACCTCGAACCCCACCTCCTTCGCCATGGTGGGGGCGCTGGCGGCGCTGCGCCACGCCGAGCCCGAGGTGGAGGCGATGATCGCCGAGTACCGGGCGCGGCGCGAGATCATCGCCGCGGGACTGAACCGCATCCCCGGCTTCCGCTGCACGCCGCCGCACGGCGCCTTCTACGCCTTCCCCGAGGTCCGCGGCTGCTTCGGCCCGGGACGGCGGAGCTCGATCGAGATCGCCGAGTACCTGCTGGAGGAGGCGGCCGTGGCCGTGGTGCCCGGCGCCGCCTTCGGCGCCGACGATCACATCCGCCTCTCCTTCGCCTGCTCCCGCGCCACGCTCGCCGAAGGGCTGGAGCGGATCGCGGCGGCGCTGGCGCGGTAGTACGGCGTCCCCGAAGCTCGTTCCGGGCTTCCTCCGCGGTGCCGCGTCCGAATTCAAGGCCTCTTCGCGGCATCCTTCCTGGTAGAATCACCCCGCAGCGACAGGCTGTGCGTGGCGTGACGCTGGAAGCCGGACATCGCGGGTTTCAGCCGTCGCCGCAGTCGAGCCTCTGAGCCTGAGCACTGGCGCTCGGACCCTCCGCACCTGAGGCTCCGAGCCTCAGCACCAGCGCTGCGGGCCTGAAGGGTTGAGTCTCCGAGCCTCGATCCCTGACGCTCCCGCCCCCAGCATCTGAGGCACTGAGTCTCAGCCGGCGGCATTCCCAGTCTCTGCCTCCGAGACATGGAGCCTCAGCCGGCGCGCTCCGTGCCTCGACCCTTGAGACTCCAGGTCTCAACGGTTGAGACTCCATGTCTCGGCCGCCACGCTCCCACCCTCCAAGCCCGCTCTTCGGGTCGGCGCCTCCTCCTGATCGATTTGACAGTCCTCCTCAAGATCCCGGACGTACCGAAAGGTCCACCGGATGGGCCTCTCGAGCGGGGAAATCCACGGCACGGTCTGCCGGATCGGCACCGGCCCGGAGTCATTTGTCTCGAAGGGAGAGCTTTCGGATGTCGACGTTGAGGAAATCGCCGGCCGATCGGGAGCTTCGATGGTCCAAGGGGACTGAGGTCAAGGACACGGGCGCTGAGAAACCCGGAACGAATTTGAGGGACGTAGTACCAACGCCCGACGGAACGGACCGCGGTCGAGAAGGCTCAGACCGCGGTCCGAGTCAACAGATCGTCGTGCGGGGACGGCGGCCCGCTCGGGCAGAAGGCTCGCAGAGGTCCTCTGTCAGCCCGCCCCTGGGAAGAACGCGTCACTTCTGGATTGACGAAGCGCCAGCCAGAACAGGTTCCACCCTCTTCGACATAGAAGAGTCTCGATAAGCACCGATTCTCCGCTCTCTCCTACCCCGGCGCGCTCTCCGAGAGCGCCTCCGGGGTTTCCCTGGCCCAAATCCAGCCGAAATTGCCGACCCGGACTTCCGGCATTCTCGCCTGAATCTCTCATCCAGACATACCTCGGCCGTCCGCTCCTCCTCAGAGCGCCGAATCGGGTTCCCATCAGCTCAACAACGCCGCCTCGTCAGCCTATCCGCTCACGTACGGCAAGGCCGGAGGGAAGCTTCCGGGCCGTCGCCGGAGGTCTTGAGCCAGAAACTGATCGTGAGGTCGCTCGTGCCGAGGTCGCCGGTGGGGAAGGCGAAGCTGACCGACGCGAACGGGGGCAGGTCGACGGCGTTGCCGGCGACGCCCGGGACGAACACGGCGCCATTGATCAGTGTTCCGTCAGCGCGCCCGGAGATCGAGTTGTGGGCGATCGAGCCGTTGAGCTCGTCGAAGGTCCACGAGTCGATCGGCGGCTGCGCCAGAACGGTCGCGGGGAGCACAGTCGCGAGCAAGAAGACAACGAGAAGTGTTCTCCTGGAAAGGATAGAACGATTGGTCAAGGGGGGGTTCCTTTCTGAAATACAGTCCCAGATTAATGCAGGTGACGGGGTGGAGCTACCCGCGAGAGCGGCGGCGGCCGTGACGGTGACGGCCTCGGCCTGGGTGGTTTCTGCGTTGTTCATGGAAATTTTCTTTCTGAACAGTGACTGCTTCGTACAGGTACCAAGAAAATCGCCTGGCACTTCTCGATGGGAGCTGTTCAAGGGGAGCCGCTAAAGCGGCCGGTCCCAACACCCCGTTCCCGGCACGGCGGGAGGACTTTCCTCCCGCCGCGCGTCTTCCTTGCCGCATGGAATCCGGCGCCTGTCGGCCCCTCACCGTTGGATGGCACCTATCGGGCGCCATAGGCGTCTCTGCCGTGGCACGAACGTGCTACTTTGCGGTTGACTGTGTGGTAACTTCCGGCAGCTGCGGCTCCTGAATGGCAAGGTCAGCGGCACCACCCGTATCCACAACGGCATACGCGTACCACGTTATCGACGAAAAGCCGTTGTTTGCTACTTGGACCATCGCTTGTTTGCCGCCGGGAAGCACGAACGCCTGTGACGTGTAGAAGAGCGGATTGAGGCCTATGTTCTGAACGCCAATGCTAAGAATGGTGCCGGACGGGGTGGTCCAGGGGGAGCCCCAATACTGGTTATTTAGGGCTGGACAAGTATAGGGTCCGATTGTGAAGACTTGGTACATCTCACACCTTCCTCTCTTACGGAATGGCAGCACGGAATAGCCCGTGCGCCCATTACCTTCATCGAGAAGGTGCCCCGGCCCGCCGGCTTATCTCACCCCTCGAGCAAAGTCGCCGTAGCGGCGCTTTCAGGCGCGTGAATCGAGCCCGCATCCCCGGGCCGTGCTACCATCGGACCGTTCTTCTCTAAAAGGGAGTTGAGATGGGATCGCGCGCAAGGAGCCTGTGCGGCCTCTGCCGGATATTGGTCCTCGTCTGCATCGGAGCGTTGAACGGAGGCTCGCCTTCCGACCTGGGAGCCCAGCCGGCGCGGCAGGTCCTTCCGGCCGGCGCGGGGATCGCGCGCCGGTTGACGGGCGGCGAGGTCCACGCCTACGGCATCCAGGCGAGCCCTGGGGCCCGCAGGCTGATCACCGTCGAGCAGCGGGGGATCGACGTCGAGGTCGCTGTGCTGCGGCCGGACGGCACGGCGCTGATCGCGGTGGACGGCCCGACGGACAGCGAAGGGCCGGAGACGCTGCTGCTGCCCGTCGACGCCTCGGGACGGCTCGAGGTCAAAATCGGCTCGCCAAGCCCCGGCGTGGCGCCTGGGACCTACACGGTGAGAATGGAGGATCTGGCGGAATCGACGCCCGCCGAACGCCGGCGCATCGACGCCGAGCGGCTGATGACCGAGGCGGCGGCGCGCAATCGGGAAGGCAAGGCGGAGTCGCTACGACTGGCCGCCGTCCGCTACGGGGAGGCCCGGGTCCGCTGGCGCTCCCTGGGCAATCGCCGGGAGGAGGCGCGATGCGCGCTCTCGGCCGGCGGCATCCACATGTCGCTCGGCGAGCCGAAGGAAGCCCTGGAGGACTACCGGCAGGCGCTGGCCCTGGCGGTCGCTCGGGGGGACGCGCCCGGGCAGGCGGCCGCCTGAGGAGGGCTCGGGCTCGCCCGCACCGCGACGGGTGATTTCGCGGGCGCCGTGGCGGCCCAGCGCAGCGCCCAGGCCCTGGAGCATGGCCTCGGCCGTCCTTACGAGGAAGGCAAGGCGCTCAACAACCTTGGCTACGCCCTCCATTCGCAAGGAGAGCTGCGCGAGGCCCTGGGCTTCTACGAGGCGGCGCTGGCGAACTTCCACCGCGTGGGAGAGAAAGGTTATTGGGAGGCGAACGTGCTCCAGAACCTCGCGGCGGTCTCCATGAGCCTGGGAGAGCCGGAAGCGGCGCTGCGGAGCCACCGCCGGGTCCTCAAGCAGCAACGCGCCCTGGGCGACCGCAAGGGGGAGGCCCGGACCCTCAACAACCTGGGAGTCCTGTATGACAGCCTCGGCGAGCTCGGCGAAGCTCTCGAGGCCTACGCCGCGGCGCTCGCGATCGTCCGCCCGTCCGGCGACCGGCTGTGGGAAGCCGCGCTCCTCTACAACATCGGCATCTCCTGGTACGGACGGGGGGATTTCCAGCGCTCGCTCGCCAACCTGGAGCAGGCCCTGGCCATCCGCCGGGAGATCGGCGACGAGCCCGGCGAGGCGGGGACCGAGACCGCCATCGGCGAGGCTCATTTCCGGCTTGGAGACACGGCCGGGGCGCTCGCCGCCGGCCGCCGGGCCGCCGGCGTGGCGAGCGCGGCGTCCGACCGCCGGGGCGAGATGCATGCCCGCCGTCTCCTCGGCGAGGTGAGCCTCGCCGCGGGCGAGCCCACGGCGGCCCTCTCTGATCTGACCCGCGCCCTCGACCTCTCCCGGCTCCTGGCCGATCGGGCCGAAGAGGGCTCGATCCTGCTCGACCAAGGACAGGTCTACCTGGCCCTGCGGCAGCCGGAACGGGCCGCTGGGCTGCTGACCCGGGCGGTCGAACGCGCCCGGGCGGTCAGGGCTCCGGCCCGGATCATCGCATCGCTGACGGCGCTGGCCCGCGCCGAGCGGGCGCTGGGAAGGCCGCGGCAGGCCCTCTCGCGGGTCGACGAGGCGCTCGGCCTGGTCGAGACCCTGCGCGCCACGGAGACGGATGCGGACCTGCGCGCTCTGTTCCTGGCCTCCAAGCACGCCGCGTTCGAGCTCGCCATCGATCTCCAGATGGAGCTCGACCGCCGGGAGCCCGGCCGGCGGCACGCGCGGGCGGCGCTCGAGGCCAGCGAACGCGCCCGCGCCCGTTCCCTCCTCGACCTGCTCCAGGAGGCGGGCACCGAGGTCCGCGAGGGGGTCGATCCGCTCCTGCGCGGCCGCGAGCGCGCCCTGCTCCTGCGGCTGAAAGCCAAGACGGGCCGGCAGGCCAGCCTGCTCAAGGGGCCGGCGGCCGGGACGCGGGAGCGCGCGGCGGACGAGGAGGTCCGCGCGGTGCTCGCGGAGCTTTCCCAGGTCGAGGCCGAAATCCGCCGCCAGAGCCCGCGCTACGCGGCGCTCACCCAGCCGCCGCTGGCCCGTAGCGGCGAGATCCAGGGCCTGCTCGACGGCGACACGATGCTGCTGGAGTACGCGCTCGGCGAGGAGCGCAGCTTCCTCTGGGCGGTGGACCGGGGCTCGGTGACGGGATTCGAGCTGCCGCCGCGGGCTCGGATCGAGGCCGCCGCCCGCGAGGTCTACGGCGGGCTGAGCGTCCTCGCGCCGGGAGAGCCCGGAGAGAGCCGCCTCGAATCCGCCGCCGCGAGCCTGAGCCGGATGCTGCTCGGGCCGGTCGCCGGGAGGCTCGGCCAGCGCCGGCTGATCGTCGTCGCCGACGGCGAGCTCCAGTACGTCCCGTTCGGGGTTCTGCCGCTTCTCGAAGCCGGGGGGGCTCCCCTGCTCACCCGGCACGAGATCGTCAACGCTTTTTCGGCTTCCGCTCTTGTCCTGCGGCGGCGGCTGACCCGCGAGCCCGCGCCGGGCGTGGTGGCGGTGCTGGCCGATCCCGTCTTCGATCCCGAAGATTCGCGAGTGGCGGCGCGAACCGGGAGGGGAGCCCCGGCGGTCTCAGCAACCTCGGCGGTGCGCTCCGCGTCCGGCGCCGGACCCTTCCTCCGGCTCCCCTGGACCCGGTGCGAGGCGCGGGCGATCGCCGCGGCCGCCGCTCCAGCCCCGTCGCTCCTGGCTCTCGACTTCCGGGCCAGCCGGAAGACCGTCCAGTCCCCGGAGCTCTCCCGCTACCGCATCGTCCACTTCGCCACCCACGGCCTGATCGATTCCCAGACCCCCGCCCTCTCCGGTCTGATGCTCTCCAGCGTGGGGGAACGGGGCGAGCCGGTCGAGGGATTCCTCGGCCTGGGCGACATCTACAACCTGCGGCTCGGCGCCGACCTGGTCGTCCTGTCCGGCTGTGAGACGGCGCTGGGCAAAGAGGTGCGTGGCGAGGGGCTGGAAGGGCTGACCCAGGGCTTCCTCTACGCCGGCGCCCGGCAGGTCGTGGCGAGCCTCTGGCGGGTCGAGGACCAGGCGACGGCGGAGCTGATGTCCCGTTTCTATCGCGCTCTCCTGTCCGAAGGCCGGACCCCGGCCGCGGCCCTGCGCCTGGCACAGCTCGCCGTCCGGGACGACCGGCGCTGGCGATCCCCTTACTACTGGAGCGGTTTCGTGCTCCAGGGCGACGGAATTTGACTCTTTTCCCCTTGAGACCCTGAGATAACCGGCGGTCCAGGGTCACCTCAGTGCAAGCAGCGGCAATCCCGCCCTCTTCGAGAAAGGAACGACTTATGGACCTAACGGATCCCCGCTTGATCGGATGGTGGACGATTACATGTTGGACGCCGAACAACGTCGGCGCGGAAGACCATCAATTCCCGGACGACGGTTTTCTCAAGGGTGGTCCGTTGCTCATCGTGAAGGCCGAAGAAGGGTGCAGCCTCTTCTGGCCGGACAAAAAACAAAGGCTGTGCTCCCTGGATTATTCGGCCGATGCCCAGTCTTGGGTCACATTTGCGGAGAACGACGGCTTCCTCTGTTTGATCGAGGACTCCAAGGTGGAAGAGTTGAACCCCCTGGACCCGCGAGCGCTCAAACTGACCGTCACCCTGACCACGGATTCTGGAAAGTCTGGAGGAGCGAGCGGCAACACCGGCACCTTCATTGCCCAGGCGCCTCCCGGGGGCTGGTGAGCCCGGTTCCTGTATCATCGAGCCCTCTTGGAAAGAGGGTGTATGGACGGGCTCCAGGCCCCGCGCTCATCGACCGGTGGATTCCAGTTCTCTTCCCGCCGTCCGGCCCGGGCCGGGATGAGAAGGCGTCTTCGTGCCGGCCTGAGATCTTCACGGGCCTCGTGGCACCTCCAGAGCAGGCGGGCACCGCGATGAGCGATCCCGCCGCGGTTCCGCCGCCACCAGATCCCGAGGTGATGGCGGCGATGGCGGATCTGGTCCGCCGTATCGTTTCCGGGGACCCGGCCGCCGAGGCCGAGCTGGTCCAGCGCTTCAGCCGGGCGGTCTCGTTCCTGCTGCGGCGGCTGGCCCGGGAGGAAGCGATGGTGGAGGACCTGTACCAGGAGACCTTCCGGCTGGTGATCGAGAAGGTGCGGGGCGGCGAGCTGCGCGAGGCGGAAAGGCTGCCGGGGTTCGTGAGTGGCATGGCCCGGAACCTCTTCCTCAGCGCGGTCCGCCGCGGCGGCCGGCGGCAGAAGTGGCAGGCGGAGCCCGAGGCCGCCGAGACCGCGCCGGACCTGGCGCCCGGGCAGCTCGCGCGGCTCCTCGCCCAGGAGCGGGCCGCGATCGTCCGCCGGGTGCTGGCCGAGCTCAAGAACGACCGCGACCGCGAGATCCTTTCGCGGTACTACATCGCGGACCAGGACAAGGAGGAGATCTGCCGCGACCTCGACCTCTCCGATCTGCACTTCAACCGCGTGCTGTTCCGCGCCCGGCAGCGGTACCGGGAGCTGTTTGAGAAATGGCCGGGGGCGGCGGCGGCCCCTCAGTCGCAGGCCGCCGGGTGACAGGAGAACGGAGGATTCCCATGAACCATGCCTACGCCGAAGAGCACGGCCTCGTCGAGTCCTATCTCAAGGACCGGCTGAGCGAGAGCGAGCGGGAGGCGTTCGAGGCCCACTACTTCGCCTGCGAGGCGTGCATGGAGCAGTTGGAGGCGGCGAGCGACTTCCGCGAGGGGATGCTCCGGGTCGCGGCGGAAGAGACCGTCCGCGCCCAGGTGGGCCTGCTCGCCGGCCTCGCCCTGCTCTCCCGCGGGCGCCGGCTGGCGCTGGCGGGCGTTCTGCTGCTGCTCCTGGCGCTTCCGCTCGCGCTCCTGATCGCGAACCGCGGGCTCGAGCGCCGGCTGGCGGCGGCGCGGATCACCCCTGCGGCAGCTCCAGGAGGCGAGCCGCGGATCGCCAACCGGGAGCAGGAGACGGCCGCGGGGCCGCAGGTGAACCTTCCCCTCTTCACGCTCGCCGCGGTGCGCGGCGGGGAGGAGGCCGGACGCGAGCCGGTGAACCGCGTGCCGCTCGCCACCACCACCCCGTCGGCCGTTTTCCTCCTCGAGCTTGCCGCGGTCGACTACCCCTCCTACCGCGCCTCGCTATGGGACGAGAGCGGCAAGGAAACCTGGCAGGCCCGCGATCTACGCCCGGACAGCCGGGATTCGCTGGTCATCCTCCTGCCCTCCCGCATGCTGCCTCCCGGCCTCTACCGGTTGACGATCGAAGGCGTGACCAACGATCGAAAGACTTTCGCTGTCACAACCTACCCGTTCCGAGTGACGCGGCCATGATCAAACAGTCCGCTTCTGGGTGTTCTTACCCCAGGTCGGCTTCCCTTTTGACGGCGCTCCCCCGGGCATGACACCATGCCCGGGGCGACCATGGAGGATCGACCCTTGGCAGCTCGCCGCACAGCAAAGCCCAGAATAGGTTCTGCCAGAATAGGTTCCAGGGACTTATAGAGAAAGTTTCGGGAAATCGTGCGCTGCCCGGAGCAATCCTGGTCATCTTGAGCTGAATCCATGCGTCTGAAGGTTTTTCGGGGCTTTCAAGATATACCTCCGGTAGGCGAGCTGCGGTGCTCCTCCGAATTGCCCTCGGCGGACGCTGAGGCTGTCAAAGAGCCCGCTTGCGCGATCAGATGGGTATGAATGGCAGCGCGGGCGGGAAGCTGCCGGCGGGGAAGGCCACGTCACGCCGGCCTTGCCGGAGAGCCTCGGCCGCTGCCCGGAACGCGCTCACGAGCTCCGCGTAGATCTCATAGAACATCTTGCGAGCCGCTTTCGTCGCCGCATGGACGAGCGGCGCGGGAGAGCGCGCGATTGAGTCGGGCCGGGTCTGCGGGTCCTGGGCCAGGATCGCCTTGACGCCCAGGACACGGGCGCCCGATTGCTGCCGAGCCCGGGCGGCCTCTGCATCGACCTCCTCGACCAGGTTTTTCATCCGCTCGCGGTAACGGTCGGCGGGTAGATGCGCCCAGTAGGGGATCGGCGAGAGCACGACGACTCCGCGAAGACGTACTCCTCACGGCTCAGCTCTTCACTCCGGTTCCTCGCCGCATACTGCCGGGTCCGGTCGAACCAGTGCCCTTCGAGAGGCATGCCGTGCATCAGTGCCTTAGCGGAATGGACGCCGGGCCACTGGCACACCCGTTCGACCAAGTTCTCCTTGACCCCGTTGGCCAGGACGTACTTCAGCCGCTCGACCTGGGCGGCCTCTTCGTCGGTGACGACGGTCATGTCGTAGCGGCGCTCGAAGACCGGTCCTCTCCAGCCGGTCAGCCGGTTGACCTCGCGGGCCAGCTTGGATTGGAGGTCTCGCATGAAGTCGGAGACCTCCTTGGCGTCGTCGACGATCAGCAGGAGGTGAAAATGGTTGGACAGCACGGAGACGGCCGCGATGCCCATCTCGTGCTGCCGTTGAGCCTTTCCCAGGATGCCCAGGAAGAGGTCGTTGAACGAGGGTCCAGGGCGGAGGAGATAGCGCCCCTGGAGGGTGCGGTTGGTGACGGAGATGAGGGTGCGGGGCTGAGGGACGTAGCGTAGTTTTCTAGCCATACACCCTCAGAAGACGTAAAAACACCCCAAAAACTTATTCGTCCTAGAGCTGCTTGGGTTTGCGAGGGGGGTAAGCGGTCGAGGCAAGTGCCAGGGGGGAGACGATCCGTCCGCGACGAGCGCGCACGCCGGCACCAGCGGGTACGAGTATGACTCATGCCCGCATGGGCCGGCGTCTGGGCTGTCTGGAGTATGTTCCCGACACCCCAGGGGTCAACCAGTCTCCCCTGAAGCCGCGAGCTTGCGAGCGTCGCCGAGCGGGCTCACATGTCGATGCAGTCCACGCTCCACTGGCCGCTCGGGGTCGTGCAGACCACACGGAAGCTCTCGTTGACGCTGTTGTCGTCCATGAGGCAGTTCTCGACGTCGATCAGGGTCCAGCTGTTTCCGCCCCTCTCGCAGATGTCGATCCAGAACGGACAGGACTGGACCGGACAGAAGGGCAAGGCCCAAGAGGGGGCCGCGGGCCAGAGCACGACGATCGACAGGGCGGCCAGCAGCAGCAAGCGGATGACTTTTCTTTGCATAGTACCTCCCGTGGAAAGGTGGCATAGTTATCTTAACACGATCTGGGCTAAACATAATATAGCACCACGTCCAGCCAAACAGTCGATGGGGTGCCAGGTGAATCGGCGGAGTCGGCGGCGCAGGGGCACGCAGCCGAGTCAGGCTTGCGATTAACCTAGGCCGACGCCGATTTAGCCTAACTACCTTGTGATGGGGGAGGAGGTGCACGCCAAGCTCGCCGAGATCAAGCTGGCCCAGGCCGAACGCTGCCCCAAGGCCCTCGGCACCCTCATCAAGGCCTCGGAGGTGCAGTTCCACCACGAGGTCACCAACCAGCTCCTCTGGTCGCAGTTCTGAGCGGCTGGTCCCGGCACTCCGTTTCCCCGCCCGGCGGGAGGATCCCTCCTCCCGTCGGCGCGTCTTCCCCCAAATAGGTGCCCCAAGCCGCACACCATCCGCCCCCAACGGGGTGCTGCCCCCGCATCAGAAGCCAGCCGCGTCAGATCTGTGGAGACCGAGGCTATCAGCCGAATGCGCTCGGGCCTCGAGCTCCTCGAACAGTCTTTCGAATCGTGACTCGTCGTCTGAGCGAACAAGGTATCTTACGCTTGGGAGAAACGAGACCAGCTTCGGAAGGAACTCTGGGGAAGTCGGGGGCAGAGAGCAGCGCACGGCGTAGGCCAGAAAGACGAAAAACAGCTCGAGGCAGTCGCCCTCCCCGAGGGACACGGGTCTGATGCGTGACGTTTTGAGGCGGCGCCGAAAATAGATGCCCTGATGGAAGCGACCGACGCCTCTTTCTCCGATCGATGCCGCTAGCGTGAGGTGCCGATTGTGCCGCCACCACTGAAGCTCCATTTCATGGACCGACAGCTTCCGATCGCGAAATTCCTCCTCGTTTCTCTTCTTGATCGACTCCCACGCGCCCCACTCCTCGAGCCCGAGATCGGAGACGCGGATCAGGAAGATCTGCTGTCCCGGACGCACCGGGGCTTTCTTGTGCGCGCCATACCAGCGTGCGAGCCATTCGCCGGACTCGGCTATTACGAAAAGATGCGTCCACGGTTCTATGAGTAGCTCGTCGGTCTTTCGGCGCAGTGCAAGATACGAGGTTAACCCCTCCGGCCGGCCGAACAGCCAGCGGGCGCGCGGGTCGCGCGTCGTCGTCACCTCGGTCTCGTCGCCGATCCAAATCTCGTTCACCAGCTCTTCGATGAACTGTCGGGGCCTGGTCGGCACCGGAGTCAATGTGGCCTGCTCGACGTCGAACTGCGGTACGCAGACGTCGAGCCTGGAAAAGTTGAAGCGATCGTCGCCGAAGAGGCAGCCACAGGCCTGAGTTGCTCCCCTGCTGTTGTGAAAAAACGTCTCACGCACTTGCAATGGCACAAGTTTTCCAAACTTGTCGAGCGGCTGCGGAGCCGCCCTCTCGGCGGCGTCCTTATAGCGGTGGATGCGCGGTGTGTCTGCGATACCCGAGAGGGTCATCATGCCCTTGCACTTGAACAGGTGCAGCCAGAGCTCCAAGCGGAGTCGCAGCTCAGGACGGTGCTCGTTGAGCAGTTCGAACTTCCACGGGGGCGTCTCGTTGCGCAGGTCTCTGGGTTGTTCCTTTGGACCGAAGAGGTGACCGAGGATGACGTGCCGTGCCATCGGCACGTAGTCGACTGGTGGGATCTTGCCCCCCTCCGGGTCAGCGAAGCCCTTCCTCAGTTGGTCCTGGATGCCGTTGGCGAGCGCCCACAGGATGTCATCGACAGCGGTCTCGAGATGTTGGTGGATGCGCAGCGGAGCGATGGCGAGGGTGTCGACAAAAGACGTGAGATCGCGATCGTAGGGGTCCATTTCGCGATCCGGGCGCGCCTCTTTGGCCATCTTCTGGTGTTCGGCGTAACGGGTGGCGTAGAGCGCCGGGGGTGCTGCCTCATGGCCCCGGATGATGGTCACCCGCTCGATAAGGCGCGTACGAGCGACCACCCAGTTGGCGAAGTCGGGGTCGTTCCAGGAGTAGCCAAGAGTCACCAGGTGAAGCTTTCGCCCCGTTGGGAACGCGATCTTGTCGAACAGCCGCAATACCGATGGAGACAGGCTCTGCGTATGGTCTTTGGTGAACCGCAGCGAGGACGGGATCGAGATAGTGCCGTGCAGCTTGAGATAGTGGGGCAAGTGGCGCGCGGAAGGTGGCGGCTCGAGCTCGTCATCCACCAAGACATCGGTCTCGGTGAGGATGCGGCGGTAGCCGTTGATCCCCAACTCGTTTTCCAGAGCGACGTCAAGGGCCTCGTCGAAGTTGAAGTTGACGACGTGATCGATGAAGCCATGACGAAGGAAATGCGCAATCAGCTCGTAACCAAGCTGCGGGGCCTCGCCGAGCTCCGGTAGACGAGATTTGCGATAGTGCTTATATAGAACCTCCAGAATGGCGGCACGAACGGTCTCAGAGGTGCACGCCACGCCAAGAATCTGCTCGGTCTTGGCGCTGGCCAGGAGCCGCTCCCGCTTCTCCCTTGACGGCGGTGGCCCGAGATACGGGGCGAGCTGATTCCACGCTTCGTCGACGAAGACGCTGGGCGCGAAGCATCCCTCGGCCGCGCTGACCAGCTCTTCTTTGATGGAATGCCACGAGGGCATTCCCGATCGGAAGGAAGCGGCTGCTCCCAGTACGAACAGCACGACCGGGCCAGGTTTCTCGCGATGGAGGTACCGATCGCGCATGACCTCTGCCAAGCGCTTCAACTGTGGCAGGGGCTGGTCAGGCTCCGCGGCGGACACCCTTGGCAACATAGAAACCCCTCGGGGAAGGGGACTAGTGCTTCGTCAACCCAGAAGTGACGCGTTCCTCTGTAGGGGCGGCCCTGCGTGGCCGCCCTGGGAGGGGGAAACTGCCGACCGGAACAGCCCCCCCACCCAGGGCGGCCACGCAGGGCCACCCCTACAAGATATCCGTCATTTTCAGGTTGACGGCATACTAGAGGCAGCGACACGCTACCATGCGCTGGGTCGATCCTAACACGCCAGTGGGCACAGGTGCCAAGGCTTTCCCCATCGGCAGAGAAACAGGTGCCACCCCAAATAGACATAGGAGAATCTCGATAAGCGCCATTCTCCCTCCACCGACACGATGCTCCCGTCCGGCAACCGCTCCATGGCCGATGCCCAGTCTGGGCGTCTGATCGCGGTCTTTCCCTGTCAGCCTGCGGAGGGGAGCGACGGCTTGCCGTTGGAGCCAGGCGCCCGCTCGCGGATCGCGGCGAGAGCGGCCGCGTGGTTGGGAACGGGACGGCGTCCCCGCGGTGAGAGCTCGTTCTGGACGTCGACGACGATCAGAGCCTTCATCAGCGGCCTCCTGGGATGAGCCTGCGATCGGTTACCATGGCGGGAGCGCTGGGGCCCCCGCTCCTGCCGAGACGACCGCAGCATGGCGGAGCCGGCGGATCTCTCCCAACCAGCGATAACACCGATCGAAGCCGCCGATGAGCGCAAAGCAGGCACGCCCCGCGCCGGCCCAGGAGGAGCCGGCGGCGGAAGCCCGGCCGATCCCGGAGCGGAGCGGCTGGGCGGGGCTCGAGATCCGGCATCTGCGCGCCCTGGTGGCGCTGGTGGATTCCGGAAGCATGACGGCGGCGGCGCAGGCTCTCGGGATGGCCCAGTCGACGTTCTCCGAAGCGATGTCCGCTCTCGACCGGACCCTCGGCACGCCGGCCGTGGCGCGGCGGCGCGGCGCCCGCGGCAGCGACCTCACCGCCGCCGGCCGCGCGCTGCTGCCCTACGCCCGGCGCGTGC
>Ga0308175_100000902_pt1 | contig 19666 bp, 22 predicted proteins | sample PhyCR1_3_FD_203893 | JGI IMG/M metagenome (GOLD analysis project Ga0308175, IMG submission 203893) | Soil microbial communities from UC Gill Tract Community Farm, Albany, California, United States - DLSLS.C.R1 | ecosystem: Environmental > Terrestrial > Soil > Agricultural land | place: USA...
GCGCTGGCCGAGCACGCGGATCTGGGCGAGCGCGTCGGAAAGGACGGGATCGCCATCCGGGAACTGATGGTGCACAGGATCGACGAGTACGCCCGCCACTGCGGACACGCCGACCTGCTGCGCGAGTGCGTCGACGGACGAGTCGGCCAGTGAGCCGGTGACGACGAACAGTGCGTTGTCAGAGCCCCGGGATACGCTCCGCCGCTGACGGCCCGCGCACGCAGGGCCGCACGGGGGAAGGGGCGCCGTGAGCTTCCACATGCATCTGCGCGCCGTCCCGGACTCCGGGGTCCGGCTCGAGTACGCCTGGCTGCACGCGTTCATGGGCGCCGCCTGGGACTGGGACGTCCATCAGGCCGAGTACGAGGCCGGAGTCGCGGAGTCCATCGAGAAGGACTTCAGCGCGGTGAACGACCTCTGCGAGGCCGGCAGCGAGCTGAGCGAGGGGCGGGGCGGGGTATGGGAGCTGCCCGTCTTCGGGGGTGACCTGATCAGCCATTCCGCCGACGAGCAACCGCCCTTCCTCCACCTGCCTCCGGACGCGGTGCGGCAGGCGGCAGCCTTCCTCCGGGACGTCTCGTTCGACGTCCTCTGGGGAACGGCGGGCCCCAAGCTGCACGCCTCGTTCGGTCCCGGCTGGGCCGAAGCGGACGTCAGGGAGATCCACGCTCAGCACCACGCGGACCTGAGCGCCTTCTACCAGCGCGCCGCGACAGCCGGCGAGGCAGTCGTCAAGGCGTTCTGGTACTGAGCCTCCCCCTGTCGGACCCACGACCTCCTCCGACGCGAGGGCGGCGTCGGCGCGGGCCCTCACAGGGCCGGGTATGGAGCGCCGATCTGCGCGAAAAGGGGTGATGCGGCCCATAGGAGCCATGTCACGTCCTACGCGGGATCGTAGAAGTGGTCGGTGGCGAACGGGGGCTTTGAGCGGCGGGAAGTCCGATATGGGACATGTCTACGCTCTTGGGTAGTAGGTCACACTCTTGCATGGTTTCGGCGGGCCGCTAAACATGTTGGTCGTTGCCCCGCAACCGGCGGGGCCGACCGGGCGATCATCACCGGGCATGCCCGCTGCTTCGTGCAGTACGGGCCCTGGTTCCGAAGCCCCGCACCGTGACCGGCACCCGGCCGGCGCCTCGTAGACGTCCCCCAGGAGTTCCTTTCACATGACCGCGATCACCGCCAACCGCCGCCTTGCCCGCCTGCGCACTCTCGCTCTGACCGGCATCGCCACGACCGGCGCCGCGACCGTGGCCCTCACGCTGATGCCCGCTTCCGCGCAGGCCGCCGAGGCACCGCAGACCGCCCACAGCGCCTCGGCTCCCTCGCGCGACAGCCACACCGACTCCAAGGCCTCCACCGGCAGCGCCGGGAACCTCGACGGCTGGATCAAGCAGTCGCTGTCCATCATGAAGGAGAAGGGCATCCCGGGCAGCTACGAGGGCCTGCACCGCAACATCATGCGGGAGTCCAGCGGCAACCCCAACGCCCAGAACAACTGGGACGTCAACGCGCAGAACGGCATACCGTCCAAGGGCCTGCTCCAGGTGATCGAGCCCACCTTCAAGGCCTACCACGTCGACGGCACCGCCAACAGCGTCACCGACCCGGTCGCGAACATCACCGCGGCCGCCAACTACGCCGCGGACCGCTACGGTTCCATCGACAACGTCGACTCCGCGTACTGAGCATCGCCGATGGACGCAGCCGTCCAGTAACCGGTGTGAAGACGTTGATCGCCCGGCGGTGCCGCCGAGTCCCCCGACCGGGCGCGACCCCGGCCGGACGCCGGGCTGAATACCGGCGCCGCAGCCAGGTGGTCCACCTACACTGACGGGCATGGCATGCCGCATCAGTGAACTGGTCCTCGACGCCGCGGATCCCGAGCGGCTCGCCGCGTTCTGGAGCGAGGTCCTCGGCTACGTCGAACTCGGCCGGGAGGACGACGGAAGCATCGCGATCGGGCCGCCCGACGCCGGTCTCGGTGGCCCGCAGCCCATCCTCGTCCTCAGCCCCAGCAGCGACCCGCGAACCGGGAAGCTGCCACTGCACATCGACGTCAACGCCACCGACCGTGACCAGGACGCCGAGCTGGAGCGGTTGCTCGCTCTCGGCGCCAAGCCCGCCGACGTCGGTCAGACCGGCACCGAGAGCTGGCACGTCCTGGCCGACCCGGAGGGCAACGAATTCTGCCTCCTGCGCACCCGGATCCAGCCCCTCTGACTCGTGAGTCCCGACGCCGCGTCGCGTGCCCGCGCCGCCGTCCGAGGCCCAGGTCATGGCTCCGGCAACGTCCGGCACTGGCCTGAACTCGATGCTGGATGTCGAGGTTGGATCTGGAGCAGAACCCCCGACTTCACCGCGCTCCGTCCGGTGGCGACCCGTCTGTGCCTCACACTGCGCAACAACCAAGTGACCATGAAGCCCTGCGCGGCCGCCGACAAGGCGGCACCGTGGTCCGTGATCGAGACACCGAACGGCACCCAGCTCGTGAACAGCGTGAGTGGCACGTGCCTCGCACGGCTGGCGAACGACAACGCCCACGTCGCCAGGTGCACCTTCGGCGACTCCCAGCGCTGGCTGGTACTGCCCTGGATCGTCGGGGGAGGGGGTCGGTTCAGGGTGCGGTGAACAACGTGGGGAAGCGGGGGGCGAGCCAGGGCCGGCGGCCCCAGGCGAGCACCTGTCCCCGGGCGATGGCACGCCACGGATTGAGCCGGCCGAGTGCGATGAGCAGGAAGGCGACGGGGTCGAGCAGAATGGTGCAATCCACGTCCTGCGGCGCTGACCCGGGCGTCACCCGCACGGCACCATCGGCCAGCGACACGCCGAACGTCTCACCCCCACGCAACTTGATCCGGTAACGGGCCTCGAGCCCGGCCGTGGCCTCGGGGGCAGCGACACGCGGCATGACCGAGAGCATGAACGGCATGCACAGGCTCACCCGTGCCGGGTCGACCATGTGCGGGCTCTTCAGGGCGCGAGCCAGGTCGTACCCATGGCCGAGCATGTGCGTGAGCAGGTACGACGCGAGAACGGACCGGCTCATCACGCCCAAGGGCGTGGTCGGCGCCTGGCCATCGGCCGCAGAGCGTGACAGAGCGTCCAGGAACGCCTCGACCTGCTCCGTGATCATCGTCGCGAGCGGCTCGGCCCGGCGCTCCGCGAAGACGGCGAGGGACTCCGCGTTGGCGTCGGCGAGGCTCTGCGGGGTTCCGTCACCGTAGGAGCGCTCCCGCCCGGCTGCCAGGTCGGCCATCAGCTCGTTCGCCATGGCCAGGTGCGCGGCGACCTCACCGACGGTCCACTCCGACCCCGGCACGGCAAGCGCCGTATCGCCCGCGCTCCGCACCAGCGCGGCTATCTCCTCGGCAGTGCCCCGGATCGCCTGCCCCAGCCCCTCGGGCAAGGTCCACGATCCGTCCTGCCGTTCCGTCCTGTGCACGTAGCTCGCTCCACTCCACATCCGCCGCGCACGCCCAACATGCCGACGGAGCTGGTACCCAACCAGACCCGACGACGCGCGACAAGTCCCCGCCCCCCGCCTCGGTCCTGCTGCTCGACGGCCCGGCCGCAAACTGACAAGATCGCTTATCGGTTTGCCGCAGACCAGCCCGGGCGGATAAGAAGCCTGCATGCTCAGGGGTTACAAGGTCGGGCTCAGGGCCCGGCACGAGGACGACATCCCGGTCCTGCGGGCCGAGCTCTACGACGACGTGGTGAACGCCTCGCGGGCCGAAGGCGGGCCGTGGCGGCCGATCACGCCCGGTTCGAAGGACCCGCGGCTCGTGGTGGACGACACCCAACAGGCGAGCGTGCAGTTCTCCGTGGTGGAGCTGGAGGGCGGCACGCTGGTCGGCACCGCGACGCTGTGGGGCATCGACAACCACAACCGGTCCGCGCACATCGGGCTGGGGCTGCTGCCGTCCTGCCGCGGCAAGGGCTACGGCACCGACGTGGTCGCGGTGCTGTCCCACTACGGCATCATCGTGCGCGGCCTGCAGCGGCTGCAGATCGAGACGCTGTCGGACAACACCGCGATGCTGCGCTCGGCCGAGCGCAACGGCTTCGTCCGCGAGGGCGTGCTGCGCTCCTCGGCCTGGGTGATGGGCGAGTTCCTGGACCAGGTGCTGCTCGGACTCCTCGCCCAGGACTGGAAGCCGGACTCCAAGGACCGGGCCACGGTCTGACGACCAAGGGTGCCGGACCGGCTTCATCAGGTGCTGCGGACCGACCTGCACCTTGCAGGTGACCCGGACTGGTCGCGGGCGGTGATCGAGGCTCGCACCGCCAGGCTCGTAGGGGTGCCCCAGAACGGGACCGAGCCGGGTCGACCGCACCCGACCCGGCTCCGAACATCACGTGATCACCGAAGGCCACGGACCTCCGCCGGCCGTGGCGTCAACCCCTGGATCCGCGGCTTCAGCCGGCTGCGGATCCAGGGGACGCGTGAGGCGGACACCCGCAGCCGAGAGCGAGGCGAACACCGCGTAGGCCCGGTGCTGGGACCGTCAGCTGTCATCCCGAAGGAACGCATACATGAACATGTCTCGGCGTGCGCTCCCCACCAGCTGCCAGCTCCTCAGAAGACCCTCGCGCTTGAACCCGGCCCGCTCAGCCGTCTTCCAGGACGCCACGTTCCACGGCTCAACGTAGAGTTCAAGACGTGGGATCTCCAGATCCGTGATGGCCCATCGGACGACTGCGGACAGCCCGGCCTCGGCAGCCCCGCGCCCGCGGGCCGACTTGACCACCCAGTAGCCCAGTGACGCACGCCCCTCGCCGATGTTCCTCAGCCACAGACCGACAGCGCCGACCGGCATGCCGTCTTCGGTCACGATCACGAACGGATAGCCGGCTCCCGTGGCAGCGCGTCCCCATTGACGCTCGACGAAGGCCACTCCCTCCGCTTCGGAGTACTGCGTCGGCACCGTCGTGATCAATGGGATGTAGTCGTCCTGGGACGCTTCGCGAACGAGGTCCAGATCGGCAGGACACCATGGCCTGAGGGTGAGACCTTCATCCGTGGCAAGCTCGGGCACGTCCAGCGATTCCATGACCGTATCCTGCCGATCCTCCTGGTCGGGCGCACATGGGTATCCGACCATTCCTGGGGCTGCCGTCACCGCTGACCCGGTAGGTGTCAGAGCATCAGCAGAAGCCGGGTGTTCGGTACGAGCTTGCGGTTCACGCTGGTGCTCGGCACGAAGATCGTGTAGTCGTCGTTGTGGTCCGGCTTGACGCGGATCTCGACGTCCGGCAGGCCGAGCAGGGCTCGGGCCTCGGGCCCGGTGTACACCCGGTCCGTCTTCTTCTCCAGCACCGCGATCTGCTTCTGCGCCTGGATCTTCTCCGACTTGCTCAGCTGGTAGAACGCGCCACCGGTGCGGTAGTTGTGCCCGCACTCGATGACCCACTCCCGGATCCCCGCGTGGCGAGCCACCGGGATCAGCTGGTATTCCGACGGCTTCGCCGGGGTCAGGCCGGCCGCCTTGATCGTCTTCTTGTTGACCGTCTGGGCGCCCGTTGAGAACACCGCCCGCGATCCCCGGATGCCCTGGGAGCGGCCCACCATGAAGTTCTCGGTGGCCTGCCTGATGACCTGCCCGGCCTCCTCAAGGCCCTGTGTGCTCGTGGCGTCCCAGATGGCTATGTTGTCCTTCGGGAAACCGCACTGCATGGCCTCACGCTTGCCCATCTGGTCCGGCACGAGAACGGCCAGGGTCCAGTTGTCCTGCTGTGTCCGCATCATCTCGGCCACCGCTTGCACCAGTTCACGCGGATCCCTGGAAGAGGCATCCGGGCAGCGATGACTTGCGTTCTCCTGTCCGTCGGTGAGAACGAAGGTCAGGAAGCTGTGATCGCCGTACAGTTGCGCGGTCTGCGCCAGCTCCCGCTGCGACTTCAGTGCGGCCGCCAGCAGAGCCGTCATCCCACCGACCCGGTAGAGCTGCTTGAGTGACGGCATCCGCAGCACGTCCTTGTCGTAGATGACGCACTCCACCTTGTCCGCGAAGACGTACACCGTGACGCGCGTTTCCTGGTCCAGCTCCCTCGACCGGCGGGCGAGGTACGCGATCTGCTGGTCGGCGACTTCGACGACCTTGCGACTCAGGTGCGACATGGACGAACTGGCATCCAGCACAAGGGCAACGTGATTGATGTAGTTCTGGTTTCCGGACATGACAGCTCCCCCTCTTTCCGACTCGATGCTCCTACCGTCTCACCCGCCACTGACAATCGGACTTGGCTCCCGGACCGGACGAATCCACCCACCCGACCAGGCGGAGCGGGCAGCACGAACACGGGCCGGTGGGCAGGGGCGGGACGGCGGGTGCCGCAGTCGTCGAAGCCGGCCTCGACGAAGGTGACACCGTCAGGGCTGGGCGGCAGCGCGACCAGGCACCGTCGGCACCTACCACCACCCCTGGCTCTCAGAGCGGGCCAGGGCGCGGAACCGGTCGAGACTCCGCCGCGCGCAGCGCCACTTGCCCGGTACTGGCAGGTACGTCGAGGCTGCCGCCCTGGGGGCGGTCGGTGGAAGCCTCAGCCTCGAAGACAATGACGGGCCGTCACCGGGGCCCGCGCTGCCGATTCGTTCCCTCTCAGCTCTTCCCTGGCCTTCGGTTGGTGGGGGAGGAGCAGGCCGCCGTGCTGCCGGGCAGCCGGTGACGGTTGTGGGCGATGCCGCGGTAGATGCCGTGGGCGAGCCAGCGGGCCGGCGCCAGCTGCAGTACCGCCCCCGCGACGGCCCAGCCGCCGCGTGCGCTCGACAGCAGTTTGGCGACCGCTTGTGCGCCGCCGTACACCGTTCCGTCAGGGGTGACCCACAGGGCCTCGTACGCGGCCCGCTCCGAGGTGAGGCCCAGCGCCTCCAGGTCGGCCCACTGGCGTGCCGTGATGTCGCAGCGTGGTCCGATCCATCTCTGTGCGAGGGTCACGGAGGCCGTGCAGAAGCCGCAGTCACCGTCGTAGACCAGCACAGGTCGCGTTCGCATGACATCCATGATGCGCGCTTCCGGTGCCGTCCGACGGACGGGCAGGTCAGGCAGCCAGGGACTGGGTCGTCTTCCTGTCCGCACAGCGGTCCGCTCGCAACTGTTCGAGGAGAGCGTCGGCAACGGTGAGGGCCTCGTCCACCGACCGGGTGCCGGTGATGCCGCAGAGCGTGCCGGAAGTGTCTTCCAGTTCTCGGCTCGAGTGGCCGGTGGGCTGCAGGTCGTGGCGGAAGCGTGCGTCGGCGAAGCGAGCCAGCACCGCACGCAGTTCCTTCTCCGCAGGCAACAGCACAGCGACAACCTCTCTCGACAGACGGGCCGTCACCCGGGGCCCGTGACATCCGTATGCGCACACCCACCAGGTGGCGCCGTGACTGAAAGGAAGAAGATCCTTTCCCAGCGTCTCGTGTGCCCCCGGAGGACCACTGTATGCACTACTCCTGGCACGCCCTGTCGATGACACCCGCCCCGCACGAACTGGGCACAGGGCAGCGCGGGAGACGTGTCCATCGCGAAGAATCGCCCCGTGTCTCGAAGGTGTTGTGCTCCGAGTTTTGAGACACGCTTTACGCGATACACGCAACTGTGGCCTGCGTCCTCACTGTCTGACAGGGCGTTGGGCCTGTCAGGGCCGAATGACGAGAGAGTGGGGCAGGTCGTGGGACGGGGCAAGGGCGGCATAGGGATCGCAGTCGTTACGGGCGCGATGCTGGTGGGCGTGAGCGCCTGCGGCGGAATCGGCAGTGACAAGGCCGGCGGGGACGACGCAAAGGCGCCCGGCAAGCAGAGTGCGAGCGCCTCTCCGTCACCGACGAAGCCCAAGGGGCCGCCGATGCTGCTGGAGACGATCACTCCGCAGACGGGGTCCACGGTCGGCGTGGCCATGCCGATCTCGGTGGTCTTCACAAACCCGGTGGCCCAGAAGGCACGGGCCGCGGTGGAGAAGCACATGAAGGTGAGCGCCTCTCAGCCGGTGGCCGGCGCCTGGCACTGGTTCGGCGACAAGCGCGCCGACTGGCGACCGAAGACGTACTGGCCGTCCGGCACGAAGGTGAAGATCGAGGCCGACATGCAGGGCGTCAGCAACGGCAACGGCCGCTACGGCGTACATGGCTACACGCACAGCTTCACGGTCGGCGACGACGTACGCGCGGATGTCTCGGTGACCGGTCACACCATGAAGGTGACCAAGAACGGCAGGCTGGTGCGCACGCTGTCGATCAATGCGGGCAGTGCTCAGTATCCGACGTGGAACGGCACGATGGCCGTCATCGACAAGCAGGAGAAGGTCCACATGACCTCCTGCAGCGTCGGCATCAGCTGTGACAAGGGCAGCGCCAACTACTACGACCTGACGCTGCCCTGGGACGTTCACCTCACCCAGTCGGGCACGTACGTGCACTACTCGACCGGCGACCCCAATCCGGGCAGCGGCAGCGCGCGCGGCTCGCACGGCTGCGTCCACCTGTCGATGTCGGACGCCAAGTGGTTCTACGGCCAGGTGAAGCAGGGCGATCCGGTCACCATCACGGGCTCGGCCCGTGCCAAGGCCCCGGCCGACAACGGCTACGCCGACTTCAACCTGGGTTGGGACCAGTGGCTCGCGGCCAGCGCGTCCGGCGAGGGGACGACCGCGACCCTGTGACGCGCCGCGCGCGAAGGCCCTTGCCCGCCGGCATCACTCCATCCGCTCTCTTCGGCACGACACCAAAAGGCGATCGGCGCCCTCCCGTTCTGGGAGGGCGCCGATCCGGTGTGTCCGGCTGTGCGGTGTCACGCGTGACGGTGCGAGCGCCGGTTGCCGGTGACGAGACGGTACAGAATCAGCAGGATGAGGGAGCCGGCGATCGCCGCGATCCAGGTGGAGAGGTCGAAGAATCCGTCGATGGAGTCGATCCCGAAGATGACCTTGCCGAGCCAGCCGCCGAGCAGACCGCCGACAACGCCGATGAGCATGGTGACGATGATGCCGCCGGGGTCCTTGCCCGGCATCAGCGCCTTGGCGATAGCGCCGGCGAGCAGCCCGATGATGATCCACGCGATGATGCCCATGTACGTCTCCGCTTCGTCTCATAAAGAACTTGTTAGTTCATCGTGTGTTCCGTCTGCGCCCGAACAAACGTCCCTGATTGCGGCGGGGTCATCGCATGGGTCGCGGCCGACCACCGGCGCCTTCGGGCGTGGCGGGGAGGGCAACCCGGGACAGCGGGGCGGCCGGCTCGGCACCACAACCCCGTACGGACGAAAACGAACAGAGGCCATCCGCTCCGTGGTCGGAGCCCAGGGGTGCCGGGGTGCTCCCGAAGCGGGCGTGGATGTGACACTCTTCAGGAAGAGCCAGCCTGGTCTGGTGGGAGACCCCGCGCCGCCTTGTGGCGACCGAACATGAGTGGCCGATGGATGGTGCGGGTGGTCTTGCTCGGCTGTGAGCGGCCCATGCCGCGCGCTTGACGGCCTACTTCCGGGGCAGTGGGAGCGACCGTGATGGGCTTTGATCCCGAACGGTGGTTCCACCATGCCGTCTTTCGATGTGCACGTCAGCAATCATCACAACCGCGTCATGATCACTGTGGCGGGCGAACTCGACTTCGACACCTGCCCGCGCATCACCCAGCTCACCGACACGGTGAGCATCCGCAACCGCACCCTCTGCCTGGACCTGGCGGGTGTGTCGTTCATGGACGCCAGCGGCCTGAGTCTGCTGCATAGCCTGCACCGGTACACCGAAGCGGAAGGCGGGACACTGGAACTGTCCGGTCTGCAGGACCAGCCGCGCCGCATCCTGGAACTCACCGCCACCGACGCCTGAGGCACATGAACGCCGGGCCTGGCACCACGGTCAAGTCGCCCGCGCCCACGTTGCGTTGTGACGGCGGGCGTCTGGTCGTCGTAGTCGTCGTAGCGCCCCGGCCGGCGATTCACGGGCAGGCCCTGGGCCTGGCGCCGCGGCCCTACTCCGTGGCCGCTTCCAGTTCCCGCCTGAGGTTCCGCAGCGTCATGTGGATGTTGCGGGCCTGGAAGGTGGCGAAGGTGCTGCCCGCTGTGACGACCCGATCGAAGGCGTTGGCCGCGAACGTGGGCCAGGCACGCCGGTCGTCGGTCCAGGTCTCGGTGACGCGCGTGCCTTCGCTGATCGGCTCGAAGCGGTACTCCCAGCTGGCGATCGGGCCGCGCAGACGCGGTTGCCCGATGCCGATGGCGTGGACTCGGAACGCGAAGCGACGGCCGGGGTCGGCGGCGGTGACCGTGCACCGTGTGACCCAGCGGAACCTTCCGCGCCGGTTGCGGCCGACGAACGTCGAGCCCAATACCGCCGGCCCGTCCTCAGGGGCCCCGGTCGTACCCAGGTTCTCGGGGCTCCAGCGGCCCATGTCGGAGGGGCGGCTCACGGCCTGGTAGGCGACCTCGGGGGGGACCCTGACGAGGATGCTCTCGCTTACCGTGAATGTGCGGGCCACTGCGGTACCTCTTTCTGCGCCAGAGAAGTTACTCCCCGGTAGTGGCTCATGGTATGTGCCGGGACGGCCCACGGTGCCTCGTGAAGTGCGCGCTCGTCCGGGCCGCCAAGCCTCGGCGCAGCGTTCACCGACCGCTCCAGGCGGTCGCGGGGACCGGGGAGAGCCGCAGCAGGGTCCCTTGAGCCGCTGATCCCGGCATCAGCCCTCTGATCCCTCGCCCTCTCCAGCCGCGTCCCCAAGGGCAACCCGCAGATCGTGCATGCCCTGCATGGTGTCGATGAGGGCTTCCTCCGCCCCGCTCAGAGCCCGCCTGGTTCCCGCGACGTCACCTCGATCGGCGTGCAGCTGGGCACTGAGGGTGTACAACGCCGTCATGGCGGCCGCGAAGGACGCCTCCCGACCCGGAGGCGGTTCCTCCGCTTCGGACTCCGAGACCTGAATGGCGGTGCGCTGCAGTCTGTTCGTCAGGATGTTGACCGCCAGGCCGGGATCATGGTCCAGCTGCTCCGCCCAGCCGAGCATCGTGTCGAGGACATCCTCGATCTCCCCCTCCTCGGACAGACGCGTCGCGGCGGTGATCTCCCACTCCGCCTTGGCCAGCAGATGGCCCAGCAGGCGCAGACGATCGGGTTCCTGCGGCTCCTCGCGCCGGGCTCCCGGATCCGCCGTTGGTTCGGCTCCCAGAGCGCTCAACGCCGCATTGATCTGTTCAGCACTCACTGGACGCTCGCTTTTGATGCTCACGCTCTCAGCTTCGCCCCTCGAAGGCGTCATCGCCCGCCCACACACCCGGTCGGAACACCGCCGGCCCAGCCCCGGAGGGGTGCGAGCCGCATGCGGCGTCCTTAGGCTGGTGGTGCTCGGGGGCTACTGCGGAGGTGTGGGCATGCCCCGAACCATCTGGTCCGGTGCCATCTCGTTCGGTCTGGTCACCGTGCCGATCAACGTGGTCAGCGCGACGGAGGACCACTCGATCCGGTTCCACCAGTTCCACACCACGGACATGGGGCGGGTCCGCTACCGCAAGATCTGCGAGCTCGAGGACCGTGAGGTCTCCCAGGACGAGATCGGCAAGGGCTACGAGCTGACCAAGACGCAGGTCATCCCCATCACGGAGGAGGATCTGCGCAATCTCCCGCTGCCGACGGCCAGGGCGATCGAGATCGACGCCTTCGTGCCGCTCGCCTCCATCGACCCGATCCGGATCGGCGAGGGCTACTACCTTCAACCGGCCGGGAAGGTCGCGGCCAAGCCGTACAAGCTGCTCGTCCAGGCGCTCGGCCGCTCGTCGAAGGTGGCGGTCGCGAAGTACGCGTGGTCCGGTCGTGAGCGGCTCGGTCTGCTCCGGGTGAAGGGCGACGTCCTGGTACTCCATGCCATGCGCTGGCCCGACGAGATCCGCTCCCCGAAGGAGCTGCTGCCACCGCCGGTGGAGGTGTCGGACGAGGAGATCGAGGGTGCGCTCGCGCTGATGGAGACCATGACCCGCGAGGACCTCGAGGGGGAGGAGTTCCAGGATCGCTACACCGAGGCCATGGCGCAGATCATCGAGGCGAAACGGGAGGAGAAGCCGCTGCCCGAGGCGCCGGAGCCGGAAGCACCGGCCCAGGTGCTCGACCTGATGGCAGCGCTGAGCGAGTCGGTGCAGAAGGCGAAGGCCTCGCGCGGCGAGGACGCCGGCCCAGCGGAGGTGCACAGGCTGCCGAAGCCGAAGAAGACGCCGGCCGCCAAGAAGCAGCCGACCGAGAAGCAGCCGGCGAAGAAGGCTGCGGCGAAGAAGGCGACCACGAAGAAGACGGCCTCCCGACGGCCGCGAAGCGCCTAGACGAGCGCTCCCAGCCAGGGGATATCCCCAGAAGTGGTCGCTTACCCCCGAGATCCACGGCCGCTTTCTTCACGACGCCGACCTGGACACGGCGTGGCGCCGGATTCGCGGTCCGGCCCGCGCGGCTGGATATCGTCAGGATGTGGACAGCGGGATCAGGCAGCCGGACGAGGCGTTCGCGGGGGAAGCGCGGGGCGAGTTGCCGTACCGGGTGGCCCGGGCGCTGTGGTGGGGGCCGGCCGCTCTGGTGCTGGCCGTCGTCGGTACGTCGGTCCTCGTAGCCGGTGCGGGGCACGGCCGGCGACTGGCCGTGGCTTCGGCCCTGGTCCTCGTGCAGGTCGGCGCCCTGAGGTGGCAGGTGCGTGCCCCGGCCTGGGTGCTGGCCGCGAACGCGGTGTCCGGGCTCGCGGTGTGGGCACTGCTGCCCGCGGTGTCCTTGACGGGGGCGCTGCTGGCGGCGCAGATGACGTTGTGCGTGCTGTCGGCCACCAGGCCGCGGCGGGTGTCGGTGGGGGCGCTGGCGGCGATGTGCGTGCCCGCGCCGCTGGCGTTCTGGGCGGGTGGACCTACCGGTTTGGCCGTCTATCTGCTGACGGTGGTCCTGGCGTGGATGACGGGGCAGTGGCGCAGGGCGCAGCAGGCTCGGGTGAGGGCGGAGACGCGCCGGGCCGTGGTGGAGGAGCGCGCCCGGATCGCGCGGGAGGTGCACGATGTCGTGGCACATACCCTTTCGGTGATGGTCATTCAGGCGGGGGCCGCCGACGACGTGTTCACCGAACGGCCCGACCAGGCCCGTCAGGCGCTACGGGCCATCGAGACGGGCGCCCGCTCGGCGCTCGGTGAACTGCGCCTGCTGCTGCGCGCTTTCCGGCCCGAAGCGGGGGAGAACGAGTACGGGACGCAGCGGGAACAGCAGCCCTCGCTCGCACGCCTGGACGAGCTGGCCGACACCGTGCGTGCCACCGGGATGACCGTGGAGGTGTACCGCGAGGGCGCCATTGACGGACTGCCGGCCGCGGTGGACCTGGCGGCGTACCGGATCGTCCAGGAGGCCATGACCAACACGCTGCGCCACGCGGCCGGCGCCGACGAGGTGAGCGTACGCGTGACGGCCGCGGGGGAGTGTGTGGAGGTCACGGTGGTCGACAACGGCCGTACAGGGCAGAGCAGTTCGGATTCACCTTCGGCTGGGGCCGGACGCGGTCTGGTGGGGATGGAGGAGCGGGCGCGGCTCATGGGCGGTACGTTGCGTGCCAGTCCGTTGCCCGAGGGCGGGTTCGAGGTGGCGGCGCGGCTGCCGGTGGGGGAGGTGTCATGACGGTGCGCGTGGTGGTGGCCGACGACCAGGCCCTGGTCCGAACCGGATTCCGCATGATCATCGACGCCCGGGACGACCTCGAGGTGGCCGGTGAGGCCTCCGACGGGCGGGAGGCGGTGCGGCTCGCGCGGGAACTGGCACCCGACGTCGTGCTCATGGACGTACGCATGCCCGTCGTGGACGGCATCGAGGCGACCCGGCAGATCGTGGAGTGCGGCAGCCGGGCCCGGGTGCTGGTGCTGACGACCTGGGACGTGGACGCGCACGTGGTCGCCGCACTGCGGGCCGGGGCGAGCGGCTTCCTGCTGAAGGACATGCGTCCCGCCGAGCTCGTCGACGCGATCCGCCTGACCGCGCGCGGGGACGCGCTGCTGGCGCCGGCCGTGCTGAGTCGTGTCCTGGACCGGTTCCTGCGCACCACACCCGACCCGGCGCCGCCGCCCTCCCTGCGGGATCTGTCCGGCCGCGAGCGGGAGGTGCTCACCCTGATCGGGCAGGCGCTGTCGAACGCGGAGATCGCCGCGCGGCTGCGGCTGTCGGAGGCGACCGTCAAGAACCATGTCACCGCGGTGCTGCGCAAACTGGGCCTGCGCGACCGCGTCCAGGCCGTTGTCGCCGCCTATGACCACGGTCTCGTGCGACCACGCCGCCCCTGACAGCCGCTGCCCCCCCTTCTTACGAGGGTCTCGTGCGACCACGCCGCCCCTGACAGCCGCTGCCCCCCTTCTTACGAGGGTCTCCTCGTCACGACGCTCCTCTCCGCACGACGCTCCCCTTCGCACGAGGCTCTCCTCCTCAGGGAGGAGACCGGGCCCCGATCCTCCCGCGGTCCCAGTGCCAGACCGCTCCCATGGCCGATCCGCGGGCGGTGTCGCCGGCCGTAGCGTCGAGGTGTGATCGACGACCTGCCCTGCCTGATGTATCTGCTCGCCCACGACGATGCGGCCGAAGGCCCCTACGACCGACCCCGGACACAGCTGCTGGTCCGTGCCGCAGCCCTGATAGACCTCGCGTTGCGCGGCCGGCTGGGGGAGGAGGACGGCACGGTCACCGTGTCCGGGACCAAGCCGACCGGCGACCCCGTCCTGGACGGCGTGCTGCGCGAGGCCGCCGCCGCGCACGGTTGGAGGCACCTCATGCGCAGCGACCGCAAGCGGACCCTGACGCAAGTGGAGGACCGGCTCGCCGCGGCGGGACTCCTGACCGCGAAGGAGCCCCGCACCCCGTTCGGCACCCGACGGCTGACCGTGACGGACCGCGCCGTACCCGCCGCGCTGCACGCCCGCGTATCCGCGGCGCTGCACGGGGACGGACCCGTACGGGAGATCCCCGCCGCCGATGCCGCGCTGCTGGCGCTCGCCGCGGCGGGCGGCGTCCGCTCGGTCGTCTCCCGGCAGGACCACAAGACCTACCGGACCCGTATCGACGCCTGCACGGGGACCCTCGCCGCTCTCGCGCCCGGCCTCGAGAGAGCGGTACGCGCACTGCCGACCACCATGATCGCCGCACAGGGCGGCATGGGCGGGAGCTGACCTGCCCGGATGGGGAGACGATGACCATGCACCGCGTCCTGACCACCCTGGGCTGCGCCCTGACCGCCGTCTTGGCGACGGCCTGGTCTTCCGCAGCACCACCGACGCAGCCCGCCCGGACCGCCGTCACCACGATGGAGCACTCCAGGCCCGCCGTCGCCATGACGGTCCGCACCCACGACGGTCTGGTGCGGGGCGCCGTCCACGACGGCTACCGCACCTTCGAAGGCATTCCCTACGTGGCGCCCCCGGTCGGCAGGCTGCGCTGGGCACCGCCCCGTCGCGCGGCTCACTGGCCCGGGGTAAGGGACGCGACCCGGCCCGCGAGCGCCTGTCCACAGCCGGCCGGTGAGGTGCCCGGCGGCAGCACCGACGAGGACTGTCTCCACCTGAACGTCACCACGCCCGACGGCGCCGGACCGGCGCGCCCCCGGCCGGTGATCGTGTGGCTGCACGGCGGCGGTTTCACCACCGGAGCGGGCAGCTCCTACGACGCCCACCGCATGGCCACCCGCGGCGACGTCGTGGTCGTCACCGTCAACTACCGCCTCGGGGCCCTCGGTTTCCTGGCACACAACGGGCTGCCGGGCTCCGGCACCTTCGGCCTGGCCGACCAGCAGGCGGCGCTGCGCTGGGTCCGTGCCGAGATCGGCGCCTTCGGCGGCGACGCGCACAACGTGACACTGGCCGGCGAGTCGGCGGGCGGATACAGCGTCTGCGCCCAGCTCGCCTCACCCGCCGCCGCAGGCCTCTTCGACCGGGCGATCATCGGCAGCGGCCCCTGCACCGGCCGCCCGGACCGGTCCTTCGCACCCTCCTCCGTCCCCCTGTCCACAGCGCGCGCTACGGGCGCGGACTTCGCGGCCAAGGCCGGCTGCGGCTCCGCCCGCAACGTGATGGCCTGCCTGCGGCGCCTCGACGTATCCCGTCTCCTCGCAGCCCAGGACACCGACCAACAACCGGCTCACACCACCCCGTTGCTGCCCAGCGACCCCGCTGCGGCGATCGCCGGCGGCCGCTTCCACACGGTCCCCGTGCTGATCGGCAACAACCATGACGAGGGCAACGGCTGGGCCGCCGGGATCATCCAGGCCGGCAATCCCGTCACTCCCGACACCTGGCCCGACATCGTGGCCGCCTTCTTCCCCGGCCCGGGGCAGGCGAAGGCGATCGTCCACGAGTATCCGGTGCACCGCACCGACGGCGGTCCGGTGTTCGGCGCGGTCATCGGCGACGCCAACTTCGCCTGCCCGACCGCGCGTACCGAGAGCCACCTCGCCGCCCATGTTCACGTCTGGGGCTACGAGTTCGCCGACGAGCACGCTCCGCCGCTCATCCCGGGCACGCCGCCGTTCCCGCTGGGCGCTCCGCACGCGAGCGAACTGCCCTACCTGTTCGACCTGGGCGGCCGCCCCCGAGACCTGACCCCGGCACAGCACCGGCTGGCCGACATCATGATCGACTACTGGACCCGCTTCGCCCGCACCGCCGACCCGAACGGCCCGTCGTCACCGCCCTGGCACCGGCAGACGGTGCTGTCCCTGGCACCGGACCGCATCGTCCCCACCCGCACGGCGAGGTCCCGCCACCACTGCACGTTCTGGAGCGCCCTCGGATGACCACGGAGAGGACTGCCGTCAGAATCCGCCGCCCCTTCTGAACATCCGAACCCGTCGACCTGCGTGCCCCTCACCGGCCTCCCAGCGGCTGCCGGTGGCGTGTCACACCGCCGAGGCGAGCGGCCACGCCCCACTCTGAAGAAGCCCCGAACACAGCAAGCACTCAGGAAGGACCTCCCTATGACCTCGCTTCGCCTCCTGCGTTCACCCGTTGCCGCGACCGCCGTCACCGGCATCGCTCTGGCCGCCTGCGCGTGGGCCACACCCGCGACCGCCGCCCCCGCCGCCAAAGCCGACGACGACGTCTAAGCCAACTGCAAGAACGACACCCCGGTCCGCAGCCGCCCCGACTACGCCCTGGACGACATCCTGTTCACCTGCCACCGGGCCACCCGACTGCGGTTGCTCTGCTGGACCTACGGCGCCGACCACCAGGAGTACTACAAGATTCCGACCGGAATCCCGTTCCAGGAGATGGGATACGTGAGCGCCGCCAACATGAACAACGAGACCGGCGGCCTCTACGAGTGCCGGACGGGGTGAGGCAGAAGCGGCCATCGGCCCAGTCCTGGGTACTCGACGGACGTGAGTCGCGCTCGTTTGCATGACCACATCCGGAACGTGCCGGACCCGGCGAATGGCATGAGTGATGCGTAACGACGAGGCGGACCCCGGCAGCGGGCCTCCGAAGCCCGGGCCAGAGCTGGTCACGTTCGGTCACAGCACAGCGGACCGGACCACGCTGACCGGCCTGCTCCAGCAAGCGGGTGTCACCGCCGTGGTGGACGTCAGAACCGCCCCCGGCAGCCGCCGGAATCCGGAGCTGTCACGGCAGCGTCTGGCGGAGTGGATGCCCGAGGCGAACATCGCCTACCGGTGGGAGCAACGTCTGGGCGGCTGGCGCAAGCCGGCACCCGACTCGCCCGACACCATCTGGCGCAATGATTCGTTCCGCGGCTACGCCGCTCACACCCGCAGCCCCGAGTTCGTCACCGCGATGGATGCGCTGATGCAGCAGGCAGGCGAGACACGGACCGCGGTGATGTGCAGCGAGGCGGTGTGGTGGCGCTGTCACCGGCGCTTGATCGCCGACTTCGCCGTGCTGGCCCGGGACGCGATCGTCCTCCATCTGATGTACGACGGTCGCCTCACCGCGCACACCCCGACGCAGGGCGTGCGCCTTCGGGACGACGGCCTCCTCGTCTACGACGACGGCCCGCCGGCGGCTGGAGCAACACTCTTCTGACGCGGACGGAGGTCGGATCCTGGGCTGCGCGGTCGGCCGTAGTCGCCGACGTATGGGGCAGACCGGTACCCGAATGACCGTCGCCCAACGGCCCCCGCCCCGCATGCGACCCGCCGGCTCCCGTCCGTGCTCCCCGCACCCCTTTACCAGGCGCACCGGACGGTGACGCCACCGAGCGGGCGTCCTTCACTCCGCCCAGACCTGGATGCTGGTCATGCGGACCCTGCGGGTTGCAGGTATACCTCGTCGACGTAGCACCAGGCCCAGACTTCCCCTGATTCCGTGGAGCGTATGAGAGGGTGCCCAGTCGATTCGTAATGAGCGGTGGCATGGGCGCCCGGCGAACTGTCGCAGCATCCCATGCGCCCGCAGGTCAGACAGAGCCGCAGACACCCTCTGCCGTGCCCTCGGGCCACGCACTCCTGGCACACTCCGCTCTGGGGCACCGGTGCCGAGGCTGCATCCAACACATGCGCGCAGCTGCGACCCTCCGGACGGCCACCGTCCGGTCGCACCACCCAGCTGATCATGGGGTTCCCTCATCGTTGCTGATTGCTGCTGCTTCCGCCATTTCTGCTTCGCACACACATGGGGAAGCGGATGCGGCTTGATCGGAAGCGCTGTCTGAAGTGGCCAGGTTGACGGTTGCGCGGAGTGCACAACCATCCGAGGTCGGCCGTCGGAGATGGATAGTGGATCACGGTGGGGAGTTATTCGCGCTGGGCGCGCAGTAGATTCGTCGAGACCGCCCAGAGGCGCTCGGCGAGGGCGGGATCGAGCGCCCATTCCTTGACACCGTGGGGATGCTGCGCGAGGTCGGCGTCGTTCGGCACGGTGTAAGCCTCTTGTGTGTCATCAAGGTAATGGCCGCCGGAGTGGGCGAAGGCCGGGGAGACGGCCGCGACGATACTGGTCGCGGCGCCCTGCTCAACCGTCTTGTAGGTGAAGACGCCGGCGGCCTCGGCTGCGTCGAGCGACTGCCTCTGCTGCGGTGTGAAGTTCCGTTGCAGTCCCGTAGCGACGCCGCCGGGGTTCACGGTATTGGCAACGATCCCATCCCGCGCCCACCGACGGGTGGCCTCGACGGCGAACAGGGAGTTCGCCGTCTTCGACTGAGCGTAGGCGATCTGCGGGTCGTAGCTGCGGTGCTCGAAGTGAAGGTCGTCGAAGTCGATGCCCGAACGCATGTGCGCGGTCGAGCTCACCGAGACGATCCGAGCTCCGTCGCGGTCGGACACTCCCAGGGCCAGGGCGCCGTGCAGGCCGGTGGCGAGGGCGAAATGGCCGAGATGGTTTGTTGCGAACTGCAGCTCCCAGCCCTCACGGGTTCGTTCGAGGCCACCGGTGACCACGCCCGCGTTGTTGATCAGAAGGTGCAGCGGGCTACGCCACGCGTCGACGAATCGTGCGACGGTCGTCCTGTCGGCGAGGTCGAGCCGAGCGACGTGGGGCCGGTTTCTTCCGGTGGACTTGGCGATCGCCTCAGCGACAGTGTCGCCCGCGGTTGTGCTCCGGACGGCGAGGGTGACCTCTGCCCCGGCAGCGGTCAACGCGCGAGCGGTCTCGGTTCCGATACCGGAAGAACCTCCCGTCACGATTGCGCGGACGCCGGTCAGGTCGATGCCCTGCAACACGTCGTCTGCGGTGCTGGCGGCGGTGAAGGGTGTGGA
>Ga0308175_100000903_pt1 | contig 19665 bp, 14 predicted proteins | sample PhyCR1_3_FD_203893 | JGI IMG/M metagenome (GOLD analysis project Ga0308175, IMG submission 203893) | Soil microbial communities from UC Gill Tract Community Farm, Albany, California, United States - DLSLS.C.R1 | ecosystem: Environmental > Terrestrial > Soil > Agricultural land | place: USA...
ATGATGTCCACGTACGAGTTGCAGACGGCCACGAACGGCCGGTCCCACTCGCCGTCCTTCACCTGGCCCGTCGCTCTCAGCAGGCTCCGGTGTGGCGCGCGCTCGATGCCGCGCTTGATGGTGTCCGAACGCATGATCAGTCGGTGAAGAGTGAAAACAAAAACGGCCCGTCCTCGTGAGGGACGGGCCGCGCGGCTGATTCAGAGCCCGCACCCCCCTCCCATGTGGCGAGAGAGGTCGCGGTCGTGTGCTGCTACGCCGGCTGTCCCTCTCGCACGTCGATAAGCCCCGTAAGCGATACGAGGGCTACGACGCTAATGCTAAGAAGGACAACGGCGGACAGGATCACGGGACTCGATGTTCGTCTGTGGCTCGGCCCGGTTGGTGTGACGGCCGGGGACGTCCAGACACTATAGGACGAGCGCAGGGTGGGGCGCAAGGGCCCTGTCATGAGCCCTGAGCCTGAGCGCGAGCTTTGAGCTCTGAGCATTTCCAGCTTCGAGCTCGAGCTCGAAGCTCGAGACGCTCAAAGCTGGCCGCTCACGCTCCGGCTCAGGGCTCATTGCAGCCGGGTCATCTGCCCCTGTGCTCGCAGCCGACGGACTCTTCCGCAGACCTACCTGCGCCGCGACATTGGCTCGACCCACCCTCGAACACAGGCCGCCAATGCTTCGCATCCGTGCGCGCACGCTCGCGTCCGGGAGCTCGCTCCTGCTCCTCGCGCCCCTCGCAACCCTCGACGCGCAGCAAGGGCGTCCCCCGCAGCCGGACTCGATCGCGCCGCGCGCGGCAGCCGTACAGCCGCTGGCGAATGCGAGATCACTCGGACGGGCGCCGTCCCCCTATCTCAGCTCCGACGGACGCTTCGTCGTCCTGATCGCGCCCGCGCCGACGGCGTCCGCCCTCGACACGTTGAAGGCACGATCGCTCGGCGCCGACTGCGCCGCTCGAAGCGCGGCAGCCGAGCTTCCCGCCGAGGACGTGCCGGACCCGGTGTCGCGCAGTGGACGGTATCTGGTGGTGGTCGTCAGCGGAGCGCAGAAGGGCACCGACGAGTGCGAGATCGCGTGGAACCTGAGCCCGTTCTCCATCTGGCATGCGGCATGGATGCCGCCGGCAGATGGAGCGACGGCGCGGAAGCCGCTCTCCGCCCGGCTGACCATCGACGGCGCGCCCGTCGAGCCAGCGTTCGCATACGCTCGTCCTCCCTATCTGCGCACGGCGAATGGTTGGCGGCGCGACGGCTCGCAGCTCCGCTACTACTACGACATGTCGGTCTTGCGCCCGCGCTCCGACGGACGCGCGCACGAGATCTCGCTGCAGATCTGGGATCGCGAGCCGGCGCCGGCCATCGTCGACGTCGATCCCGTCGCCGCGGGGATGCTCACGCTGCAGTATGCTGGCTGGACCCTCGCGAGCTCTCCATCGACCGAGCCCGCGCCGCGGCTCTCGCTCTCGACGTCGCGGCCCGTCACTGTCGACGTGGCCCGCATCGCCGACACCGCGAGGACCGATCTGATCACGGGCGGCATTCGCGCCGCGATGTGGGCGAGTAGCGCCCCCAACGCCAGCTCGAACAGCATCACCTTCGCACGGCTCGTCGCGGCCGAGGCGCTGCTCGCTACACGCGAGCAGGAGCTTGGCAAGGCGATGGTAGCAACCATCCAGCACGACCGTCCATGTCTCGTTCCACCGGCCGGCTCCTCGCCGACGGTGGTGCAGCTCGCCGCGGGGGCGCGCGCATCGGCACGCTGTGCTCCCGTGACGCCAGGTCACGCGGCGCTACTCAGCATCGTGCCAGGCCTGGGCAACCTCGCGGTGAACGATCGAGCCACCGCCGCAGTCGGCGCGACTGCAGTGGTGGTCACGCTGGCGAGCGCGCTCATGTTCGACTCGCAAGCAAGGAGTAAGTACGCCGAGTACACGCGCAGTAAGGACCGGTTGGAGAGCCAGGTGATCTACAACCGCGCGAGCGATCTGCGCGGGCAGCGCAACGTCACCTTTGGCATCGCCGCCGGGTTCTGGATCGTCGACGCGATTTCGGCGGCGTATGGCGCGCACGTGCACGGCGAGCGGATCGCGCGCGATGCGTTCTAGAACGAATGGCGTGCGTGCTCTCCGGCGGAGAGTCGTTATGGCGTGCGCGATCACTGCGTCCGCAGCGTGTGGAGACCTTCCGCGATCGAATCCCTACGATCCGTCTGGTGTGCTACAAATCGTCCTGACAGGCCCCGATTCGGTCACCGCTGTGGGCGACACGGTGACCTTCGAAGTGCGGTCGACAACCGGTGAATCGCTGGATCAGCTGGCGACTTTCACGACGCCGCCATTCCTCTCGGAGACGGGCCGCCGCGGGCAGTTCGTCGCCGTCGCCGCGGGCACGCTTGCGCGTGTGGAAGGCACGATCACGGCGCACGTCAACGCCAACGCCGCCGCAAAGTCGTTCGTGTTCTCACAACAACCCTCGAGTCTCACGGTGGACGACTGCGCGGCAAGCAAGGTGATGTCGTTCACCGCTCTGGGAATAGCCGATCATCCGTTCGTCTATGGCGAGCTGATATGTGCCCATCTGCTGGACCGCCGCGGATTCCCTCTTCCGGTGTTGCTGGCCGATGCGTGGCGCAGCCGAAACGAGAGCGTGGTGAAGGTCGCGATCGAGAGTCAAGCGGTGCTGAACGCAACGGGCGTCGGCTCGACGTACGTCGTGTTCACGTACGGTACTTTCCGCGATTCCCTGCGCGCAGATGTCCGACAGGAGGTCGCTCAGTTCGGCGTCGGTCCATCCGAGTGCAGATCGGGTGGAGCGACCCTGCGGACTGGCGAAACGATTCAGCTCGCCGTGCTGGCACCTGGGTTGGATAGTCACGGCAATCAAGTCACCGATGCTGCCACGGTACAGGCGGCGCTATCCGCCGTGTATTGGCTCTTCGAGGATCGGTTGAAGGTCACGATCTCGCGATCGGGCTTCGTCACGGCGTTGTCGCCGAGCGACGGATACGCATATGCAATATTGGACAAGGGGGATGAACAGGCGATCGTGGCCGGCTGTCTCATACATGTGATCTGACATGATTGCCGTCTTCAGACTCGCATTCGGTTGTGCGACCATGCTCTGCCTGTCGTCGTGTGCCCCAGCGCGGGTGAACGCGCCATCCCCGCATTCGAGAGGGTCTCGGACGACGGCCGCCGACTCCGTCGGAGTCTGGCTCACCACCGGCGACAGGTGGGCGCTGCTCGCGAAGCAACGCCCACTACTCTTCGCCACCGGCTCGAGCGACAACCCGGTCATCATCGTCGACGACACGAAGTCGTATCAGACGATGGACGGCTTCGGCTACACCCTCACCGGCGGCAGCGCGCTCGTCATCGACCGGCTCCCCGCGCCGGCGCGCGACGCGCTGCTGCACGAGCTCTTCGCTCGCACCGATACCACCCTCGGCATCAGCTATCTGCGGATCAGCATCGGCTCGTCCGATCTGGACGCCGCACCGTTCAGCTACGACGAAATGCCGGCGGGCAGCGCGGACACGTCGCTCGCGTCGTTCAGCATCGCACCCGACCGGGCGCATCTCATCCCGACGCTGAAGCGCATACTCGCCGTCGATCCGAACATCAGACTGTTAGGCTCGCCGTGGAGTGCGCCGAGGTGGATGAAGGACAACCGATCCTTCATCGGCGGCAGCCTGCAGCCCCGCTACTACGCCGCGTACGCCCGCTACTTCGTGAAGTATCTGCAGGCGATGCGCGCCGAGGGGATCGACGTCGCCGCGATCACGGTGCAGAACGAGCCGCTCAACCCGAAGAACGAGCCGAGCCTTTCGATGACCGCCGCGCAGCAGGCTGCGTTCATCAAGACGTATCTGGGACCGGCGCTGAAGCGGGCGGGGCTCGCGACGAAGATCCTCCTCTACGATCACAACGCCGATCACCCCGAGTATCCGATCTCGATCCTCGACGACCCCGCAGCGAAGGCGTTCGTCGACGGCTCGGCTTTTCATCTGTACGGTGGTCCCATCGAGGCGCTGACGCGCGTGCACGACGCGCATGCGGATCGCAATCTCTACTTCACCGAACAGTGGACGTCGAGCGCCGGTCACTTCGACGGCGATCTGCGTTGGCACGTCAAGAACATCATCATCGGCGCGCCGCTGAACTGGAGCCGCACCGCGCTCGAGTGGAATCTCGCGAGCGACGAGAAGTTCGGTCCACACACGCCCGGCGGCTGCACCCAATGCCTCGGCGCCATCACGATCGACTCGGCGAGCGGCGCGGTGACGCGCAACGTCGGGTACTACATCGTCGGCCACGCGTCGCGGTTCGTGACGCCGGGATCCGTCCGCATCGGGAGCGCGGTGTCGGGTGGCGCGGCGCTGGCCAACGTCGCGTACCGCACGCCGGCTGGGCGGCACGTGCTCATCGTGTTGAACGACGGAAGCGCGACGCAGCGGTTCGACGTCGCGTTCGAGGGCCGGAGCGTGACACATGCGCTCGGAGCAGGCGCCGTAGCGACTTACGTCTGGTGACCTTGTTCGGGGCTGGAGCCAAAAAGAAGGGGTCAGACACCGTCGGTGTCTGACCCCTTTGCTCGACTGACCTAACTCCGTGTGGGGCTTACGGCACGAAGACAGTCGCCTGAATGCTGTCCGTCAGGCCGTCCGCATCGGTCACGGTGAGCGTGACGATGTATTTGCCCGCGCTCGCCCACGTGTTGCGGGCGGTCGGTCCCTTCTTCGTCTCCGTGCGGCCGTTGCCCCAGTCCCACGTGTACGACACGATGCCCTTGTCGTCGCTCGACCCGCTGGCGTCGAACGAGCATTGATGCGGGTATGTCTGTCCGTTGCACGTGTACGACGAGATGATCGCCACGGGCTTCGCCGGCGGAGGCGGATCGATGGTCAGGTAGATCACCGCAGCGTTCTTCGCGCCCTTCGAGTCGGTAGCGGTCAGCGTGATGGTGTGCGTGCCGACGGAAAGCGACGTGGTCGAGAATGACGTACCCGTTCCGATCTGGCCGTCGAGATTGCTGGTCCACACCAGCGACGCGCCGCTCAGCGCACCATCCTCCGGATCGTTGGCCGCGCCGGTGAACGTCACGCTCGCGCCCTGAGGGTATGCGATGTTGGAGCCGCTGGGCGAGCTGATGGTCACGGTCGGCACCTGGTTCGGCGCGGACGACGGGACCGTCACCGACTTGGTGATCGACCCGGTGAGCCCCTGCGCGTCGGTGACGGTGAGCGTCACACTGTAGGTGCCCGCGCCGGGATAGGTGTGCTTCGAGACCGGGAAGGAGTGGCTCTCCGACTGGCCTGTTCCCCAGCTCCAGCTGTATCGGACGACGCCCGCGTCGTCGCTCGAGCTGCTGCCGTCGAAGGTGCACTGCAGGGCGGGGCAGGTGACGGTGAAGCTCGCGACGGGCGCCTGGTTCGACGCAGTGACCGCGAGCTGAACGAGCTGCGGGCCGTCGGGTCCGCGGCTCGACGTACCCTGGGTGAGCGTCTGGAGGTGATCGTTGAGGCCGACGACGTTGGGGAAGCCGGTCTTCGCCGTGATGTCTTCCATCCCGTCGGTCGGCGTCCACAGGAAGGCGTGCGTTGCGCCGCCGGCCGTCGTGCTGCTGCCGACGACCTGACCCAGGTTGTTCAGTCCCGTGGGGCTGCTCGACGTGCCGCCGAGGGTGCCGAGGTCCTGCACTCCGCTGCCCGGCGTATAGAGGAAGGCGTGGCTGCCGGAGTTCGTGGCCATCGTCCCGACGATCTGTCCTGAATTGTTGATCGCGAGGATGCTCGTCGCATTGCCGAGCAGCGCCGAGATGTCCTGCATCCCTGTGCCAGCCGACCAGAGAAAGAAGTGCGTCGTCGCGTTGTCGGCGAGCAGGCTCGAGCCGATCACCTGCCCGGCGTCGTTTATGTCGAATGCCGTGCTGGTCGACCCGCCAAGAGTGCCGAGATCCTGGATGGCGTTCGAGGTGTTCCACAGCACCGCGTGCACGTAACCGGTGGCCGGCACCGCCTCACCGACGATCTGGCCAGACGCGTTGATCGCGACTGCGCGCGTGAACCCATCGACTTGCAGGGTGCCGGGCAGCGTGTCCAGGATGACCGCCGAGGTGCCGACCGTTCGGAAAGCGCGAATGCCCCCCGCGCCGTTCTGGGTGTAACCGGCAATGACGCCTGCGTCGTTGATGTCCAACCCGACCGCGGTGCCGACTTTGGTGCCCGTGATCTGCACCACCGCCGATCCTGCCGACCAACGGTACGGCTTGTAATCGTCATAGGTGGGCGCCACGTCCCTCGCCGAACCGGTGACCTGACCGGAATTGTTCAGCGCGCGCGCGTCGCCCGACGGATTGTAGACCAGATTCTGGTCGAACGGCGGAAAGATGGCCGTTCCGCTCCCACCGGTGAGCGTCCGCATCGCCGCGGTCGGTACCAGCCGTGGCGCGGTGGCATCGGGCGCCATCGGCTCTCGGCACGCGAGCGCCCCGAGTGCGGTGACGGCGAGCGCCGCGCGCGCGAGGCCGAGCCCCGAGCGTGCGCGAACGATGGACCTGCGTGAGCGGACGCGCGAGTCGGGCATCGGTCTCGGGGAAAGGCGTGTCGCTCGCCGGCTGCATGGCCGGCGACGCGCAATGCGCCGAGCGGGCTGCCCGGGCGCGATCTGGTGATCTCGGTCACCCCGAGGGCAAGAAAAAAGCCGAGTGTGGTGCCGGTGAGCCACTTTGTGGCGTGAAGCTCGAGCTCGCTGGACGGCCGCACCTTCCGCGGTCTACCGATCGCCCGAACCGGCCATAGGCACGATGCAGCAGCATGGAGGAAGGTGCCGCCAGATCAGATGTTGCGGCTTCGCGGCTGGGTCGTCAGGCGCCCGCTTGGCTGGCGAGCGCGGCCATTGCGCTAAAGGATGGGCTCCTGTCGGACTTCTACAGGTCGGCGCAGCTCTTCACGATCGAGTGGCAGTGTTTGCACAACAATTTGCAGTTGCGCCACCACAGGTCGACCGATCCACAGATGTCGCAGACGTCGCGCTCGCTAGCGTCGTTGGCTGTCATCGGGGAATGCTCGCACATGACGTAGGGTAAGTGCAGATCCCTCGACTCGCTTCGCTCGCTCGGGATGACACTCTCCTCGTCCTGAGTTCGCCCCCTCACTCCCCGCTCGACACCGTCACGACGTGCATCACCGTCGCCGTGTGACCGTCGGTGTCCGTCACCGTGAGCCGCACCTCGTACCGGCCGGCCAGCGGGAAGGTGTTGCTCGTGACCGGATACGGGTGCGACTCCGTGCGGCCATCGCTCCAGCTCCAGGCGTACGAGACGATCCCGATGTCATCGGCCGACGCGCTCGCGTCGAACGAGCACTGGCGACTCGGACAGCTCCAGGCAAACCCCGCGACGGGTATGCCCTCGCGGAGACCGCCGCCGTTCGACATCGAGAGCTGAACGAGCCTCGGGCTCGGATCCGCCACGTGGGTGAAGTCGGCGCGCCCAGTCAGCGTCTGCAAGGCGTCGTTGAGCCCGTGCACCTCCGGGATCCCGGTGACGGCGGTGATGTCCTCCATCCCACCGGTCGGCGTCCAGAGGAAGGCGTGCGTCGTACCGGACGATGTGGCGCTGCTCCCGACGACCTGGCCGTTGTCGTTGAGTCCCGTCGCGCTACTGGTCGCACCGCCGAGGGTGCCGAGGTCGCGCAGCCCGCTCGCGGGCGAGTAGAGGAACGCGTGGCTCGCGCCTGACACGCTCATCGTGCCGGCGATCTGTCCGGCGTTGTTGATCCCGGCCAGGCTCGTGATGCTGCCCAGCATCTGGGTGAGATCGCGCATCCCAGCCGACGACGACCAGACGAAGAAGTGCTGCACGGCATCGCCGACGAGATAGCTCCAGCCGATCACCTGCCCGGCGTCGTTGACGTCCGTCGCGCTGCTGCTCGATCCGCCGAGGGTGCCCAGATCCCTCACGGCGTTGGAGGGGCTCCAGAGCACGGCGTGCTCGCTGAAGCTCGGCGTTGTTGCGTCGCCGGCGATGAACCCGGATGCGTTGATCGCATTCGCGTGGGTGTCGCCGTCGATGGCGCTGCCCGGCAATGTGTCGAGCGCAGTCATCGTGGCGCCGACCGCGCGGAAGGCGCGGGTCCCCGAGATGAAGCCCGCCTGCGCGGTGCCCGCGACGACGCCGATGTTGTTGATGTCGGAGCCCCACGCCGTTCCGCAGCAGACGCCGTGCAGCAGCACCCAGCCCGCCGCCGGCGTCCAGCGATAGGCCTGCGCGTCCGGCGCGCCGTACAGGTCGAGCAGGGTGCCGGTCACCTGGCCCATGTCGTTGAGCGCGCGGGCGTCGCCGCGGAGCCCGTTGGCCGGCGCGCCGGGGAAGATGTCGATCGCACTGGCGCCGGTGAGCGCGTGCTGCGCACCGGATGGCGAGAGCGGATCGGGATCGAGCGGGGAGGTAGCATCGCGCCGGCATCCCGCCACAAGCGCGACGGTCAATCCGCTGGCGATGCGAAGAAGGAGTCGCGACGAGCCTGATCGGGCCGATCCGTACCTGGTTCGACCAAAGAGGCGCATGCGTCGGTGGGTCGAAGAATGACTCGCTGTATCCCCACGGAGGCGTGGTCGTGCCTACTCCCTGGCGGGCAATAACGATGCCTTGCGCCGCCGCTCGCCAGCCAGCGCGCCGTCTCCGGCGGCGCCATATAATTGAATCGATAATCGCGCCGACCATGAATCTCGGAGTCGTCCCCTGTCGAACAGCCTGAACGAGCCCACCCAGCCCCGTCCCCGCTGGACCGCCCCGACCCCAGCACTAGGCTCTGTCTCGCTTCCTGGCCCCATGGTGCGGCGTGAAGACGTCCCCCTCCATGAAGACGTCCGCTGGCTCGCCGCCGCGCTGGGCCGCGTCATCCTCCGCCTCGAAGGACAGGAGGCGTTCGATACCATCGAGAGCCTCCGCAAAGCCTGTCGCGCTCGACGACACGGGGATCCGACCGCACCGACGCTCGAGCAGCTCCTGAAGGAGGTCGAGGGACTCTCCCTCGAGCTCAGCGCGGTCACGGCACGCGCCTTCACACTGTTCTTCCTGCTCATCAATACTGCCGAGCAGGTGCATCGGGTTCGCCGCTCGCGAGCGTATCGCACGGTCGAGAGTGCCGAGCCTCAGCCGGCATCGGCGCAGTGGGCGATGCGCAACCTCAAGCGCGAAGGCCACACCGCCGCCGAGGTCGAGCAGGCGATGCTCGGCCTCGACGTGCGTCCCGTGCTCACGGCGCATCCCACGGAGTCCACGCGTCGCACGCTGCTCGGCCTTCAGGCGCGCGTCGCCGAAGCGCTGCTCGCTCGCGAGCAGACGCCGGCCGCCGAGCGCCACGGCATCGAGGAGCAGCTCGACGGCGAGGTGGAGCTGCTCTGGGTGACGTCGGAGATCCGCCAGGACCGCCCCTCCGTGCGCGACGAGGTGAGCACGGTGCTCTGGTATCTCGAGACGCGACTGATCGACGCCGGCGCGAAAGCGCGCGAAGCGCTCGTGCACGCGTTCGAGGAGGAGTTCGGCTGCACCTCCGACATGCTGCAGCGTGCGGTGCCGCTGCGCATCGGCAACTGGGTGGGCGGCGACCGGGACGGAAATCCGTTCGTCACTCCCGACGTCACCATCGCCACGGCGCGCCGCGGCAGCTACTCGATCCTCGGCCGCTACGCCGCCGCATTGAAGGATCTGGTCGAGCGGTTGAGCGTGTCGGCGCAGCTCGCTCCTCCAAGTGAAGATCTTCGCACCAGCTTGGACATCGATGCTCGCCTGCTCCCCGACGTGTGGGAGGCGAACCGCCGCCGCAACGCCGACGAGCCGGTGCGCCTCAAGCTGTCCTTCATGGGCGGGCGAGTGGAGGCGACGCGCCGGCTCACCGCCGCGCGCGACGCGGGGCGTCTGGCCGAAGAGCCCGCGGCATATCGGCATGCGGCGGAGCTCGAGCACGATCTCTTGCTGGTGCGCGAGAACCTCGCGTCCGCCGGCGCGATGCACGCGTGCCGCACGACGGTCGATCCGATGCTCGCCACCCTGCGCGCGCACGGGCTGCACGGCTTCCTGATGGACGTGCGCGATCACGCCGACAACCACACCGCGGCGGTCGCCGACATCGCGAAGCAGCTCGAGCTCCCCGAGTTCGACGGCGAAGCGATACGCCGAGAGCTGATGGGGCGTCGTCCGCTCTTCAGCGCGCACATCCCGCTGTCCGATGCGACGATGCGCGTGATCAACACCTTCCGCGCCATCTGCACGATCCAGAACGAGATGAGCGAGGAGGCAGCATGCACCTACATCGTCTCGATGACGACGAGTGCGGAGGATCTGCTCCGGGTCCTGCTTCTCGGCAGGGAAGTAGGTCTCGTGGATCTCGCCGCCGATCCGCCGGAGTCGAGCCTCGACGTGGTGCCGCTGTTCGAGACGCTCGATGATCTCGAGAACGCGCCGGGCGTGATGAAGTCGCTGCTCGACGATCCCGTGTACCGGCGCCAGCTCGCGGCGCGCGGCAACCGGCAGGAAGTGATGATCGGCTACTCGGACTCGGGGAAGGACGCCGGCATCATGTCCGCTTCGTGGGCGCTCTACAAGGGACAGGAAGCGCTCGCGAAGCTGTTCGCTGAGTCTGGCGTTCAGCTCCGCCTCTTCCATGGACGCGGTGGAAGCGTCGGACGCGGCGGCGGATCGCCGGTGTATCGCGCGCTCGCCGCGCTGCCGCCCGGCACGGTGAACGGCCGCATCAAGATCACCGAGCAGGGAGAGATCATCTCGCAGCAGTTCGGATTGCTGCCGGTCGCCGAGCGGACGCTCGAGGTGACGCTGGCTGGTGCGCTCCTGCAGGAGTTCACCGAGTGGCCGCGCCAGATCAGCGCGGACGAGATGCAGCAGTTCCGCGACACGATGCGCGAGCTGAGCGACCGCTCGCTCGACGTGTATCGCGATCTCGTGCACGAGCATCAGGCACTGTTCACCCTGTTTCGTACGGCGACGCCGATCGACGAGCTCGCGGAAGCGCGCTTCGGATCTCGTCCCGCGTATCGGCCCGGATCGACGCCCGGCATCATGGGCATCCGCGCGATCCCGTGGGGCTTCGGCTGGACGCAGACCCGTCTCATGCTCACCGGATGGCTCGGCGTCGGCACCGCGCTCGCGAGCGTGACGAAGACGCCGGACGGCATCGCCCTGCTGCGGCGCATGGCGGCGAAGTGGCCCTTCTTCGACGACCTGCTCGGCAAGATCGAGATGGTGTGCGCGAAGACCGATCTCGAGATCGCGCGCACCTACGTGAAGCAGCTCGGCGGCGACATGGAGCTGCTGGCGAAGCTCGAGGAAGAGTTCGGCCGCACGGTCGACGCGGTGCTCAGGATCCGCGACACCGAGCATCTGCTGCGCGACACGCCGGTGCTGCAGTCGGCGATCGGGCTGCGGAATCCCTATGTCGATCCGCTTTCGCTGCTGCAGATCGCGCTGCTGCGGAAGAAGCGGTCACTGCCCGCTGGTGAGAGCGAGGAGCGCGAGAAGGTGGACGCGGTGCTGGCGACGACGCTCAGCGGGATCGCGCAGGGACTTCGGAACACGGGGTGACGGACCTTCGCTGTTCCTGCAGCCTTCAGAGTGGGTGAACGATTCACGGTGAGGAAAGTGTGACGGCACCTCGAACGAACGCTCCGCTGCGCGTCGGGCTCGTCGGCTACGGGCTTGGCGGATCGACCTTTCACGCCCCGCTCGTCGCCGCCACGCCGGGCCTCGAGCTCGTGGCCATCGCGACGAGCGACCCGGAGCGCGTGCGCAAGGCGAAGGAGCGCTATCCGAACGTCACCGTGGTCGATCGTCCCGACGCATTCTGGACGATGGAGCCGAAGCTCGATCTCGTCGTCGTCTCCACGCCGCACGCGACCCACGCGCCGATCGCGCGCGCCGCGCTCGCGTCGGGAAGCCACGTCGTCGTCGACAAGCCATTCGCGCTCACCTCGGCGGAAGCGCGCGATCTCGCCGCCGCGGCGAAGGAGCACGACCGCCTCGCGATCCCGTTCCAGAATCGGCGCTGGGACAACGAGATCCTCACCCTGCAGAAGCTCATCCGCGAGGGGACGCTCGGCGACATTCAACGATACGAGTCGCGCTACGAGCGCTGGCGGCCGAATCCCAAGGCGCGATGGACGGAGCCCGGCGCCGGCGATCGCGGCGAGGGCGTGCTCGGCGATCTCACGGTTCATCTCGTCGATCAGGCGCTGATGCTCTTCGGTCCTGCGAAGAGTGTGTACGCTGAGCTCGAGCGGCAGAATCCGAAGGTGCACGTGGTCGACGATGCGTTCATCGCGATCCGTCACCGCAGCGGGGTGCTCTCGCACCTGTTCACGAGCCCGAACGTCGCGATCCTCGGACCCCGCCTCACCGTCCTCGGCAGCAAGGGCGCGTACGTGAAGCACGGCATCGACCCGCAGGAGGAAGCGCTGCTCGCCGGTGGAATACCGGGATCACCAGGCTGGGGCGAGGAGCCCGAGTCGAGCTGGGGCAGGGCCGGCGCGGGAGACGACGCACGACCGCTGCGCAGCGAGCCGGGCAACTACCTCGCGTTCTATTCAGGTGTAGAGAAGTCGATCCGCAAGGGCGCGGAGCCGCCGGTGACGACGGCGCAGGGGATCGCGATGATGGAGCTGCTCGATGCGGTGCGCCTGTCGGCGGAGACGCGGAGGGTGATCGAGTTGGGCGGGTGAGAGTGTCCTTCGAGGGAGAAGACGGACCAAGGTTTCCGGTTGCCGGTGTTGGCTTGGTGGTTCCGGTAACTGCGTGCGCGTGACCGGAAACCGCCAACCGACGACTGGTAACCCGAAACCTGGTTCCGAATGTCCGACCTCGACCTCTCTTCCGTAGCACGCCAGGCGCTGATCGACAACGGCTTTCAGCCCGACGAGAGCTCCGCCGTGCACGCGGAGCTCTCGACCCTTCACGCTCCCGCCGCGAGCGACGGCGTTCGTGATCTTCGCTCCCTCCTCTGGTCCTCCATCGACAACGCGACGTCGAAAGACCTCGACCAGATCGAAGTCGCCGAGGAGACGGCGGACGGTGGCATCCTCGTGCGTGTCGGGATCGCCGACGTCGATGCGCTCGTGCCCAGAGGGTCGGCCATCGATCAGCATGCCGAGGAGAACGCGACGTCGGTGTACACCGGCGTGCACGTCTATCCCATGCTGCCGAAGGAGCTCTCTACCGGCCTCACGTCGCTCAACGAGGGTGAGGATCGCCTGGTGCTCGTGATCGAGATCGAGCTGGCCAGGGAGGGCTCGGTGCGGCGGCACGACGTGTATCGGGCTTTCGCGACGAATCACGCGAAGCTCTCGTACGAAGATGTCGGCGCGTGGCTCGAGGGCCGCGGCCCCGAGCCGCAGAAGGCGGTCGCCAACGACGGGCTCGAGGCGCAGCTCTGGCTGCAGGACCGCGCAGCGAGCATGCTCAAGAACATGCGTGAGGCGGCGGGCGCGCTGGAGTTCGATACGATCGAAGCGACGCCGGTCGCGAAGGACGGCAAGGTCGAGTCGCTCGCCGTGACGAGGAAGAATCGCGCGCGCGATCTCATCGAGGACTTCATGATCGCGGCGAACGTCGCGATCGCGCAGATTCTCGCCGAGAAGCAACGGTCGGCGATTCGCCGCGTCGTGCACGAGCCGCGGCGCTGGAGCCGCATCGTCGAGATCGCCGCGCAGTACGGCACCGTGCTCCCCGCGACGCCCGATCCGCGCGCCCTCTCCGCCTTCCTCGGCGCGCGCCGCGCGGCCGATCCGCTGCGCTTCCCCGATCTCTCGCTCAGCATCGTGAAGCTGCTCGGCCCGGGCGAGTACGTGCTCGATCGGCCGGGCCCGAGCGACGATCAGGGTCACTTCGGTCTCGCGGCGAACGACTACTCGCACGCCACCGCGCCGAATCGGCGCTACGCCGATCTCGTCACGCAGCGGTTGGTGAAGGCGGCGATCTCGGGCGCGCCCGCGCCGTACACTGACGACGAGCTCGCGGCGATCGCGAAGCAGTGCACCGACCGGGAGAACGCCGCGAACCGCGTCGAGCGCGTGACGCGAAAGGCCGCCGCGGCGATTCTGCTCGAGCATCGGATCGGCAACACCTTCGATGCGATCGTGACGGGCGTGAACAAGGACGGCACCTATGTCCGCCTGCTCTCGCCGCCGGCCGAGGGACGCGTGATGCGGGGAGAGCAGGGGATGGACGTGGGCGAGCGGGTGCGCGTGAAGCTCGTACGTACCGATGCGCGCAGAGGCTTCATCGACTTCGAGCGCGCCTGATCTGGGGTGAATCGGGGTCAGGCACCAATAGGGATCAGACCCTCTTGTCGTCGAGATCGCACGCCTCGCCGTCGTTCAAGGAGTCTGACCCCTTGATCGCTCGACTTGCTCGATGATCCGCTCGAGCGTGCGGGCGCAGGTCTGGAGTGTCGACGCCGGGATCGGCGCCGACGTGTCGTTCGCCCAGGCGCGCTGTCGTTGGCCGACGAGCCGGAGGGCGCCCGTTCCCTCCGCGGTGACGCGCAACAGTTTCGCGCGGCGATGCGCCGGGTTGTCGGCGTACTCGGCGAACCCTTCCCGCGCGAGGATGTCGGCGAGGCGCTGCACTGCCTGGCGCGTCAGTCCCATCACGCGCGAGATCTCGGCCACGCTGCGCGGTGCGTCGGCGATCGCCGCGAGAACCTGCCAGCGCGCCGCGGTGAGATCCGCCGGCGCGGACAATCGGTCGGCGACCTCGAGCAGCGCACCATTCAGCCGGAAGACGCTGAGGACGATCTCCGTGAGCGCCGCACCGGACGGTGTGTGGGCGATCTCGCGCTCAGCGGCGCGCGTCGATCGGCGCGAGGAACTCCGTGATGGCATTCTCGACGATACCCGGCTGATCCAGCTGGAGCCAGTGTCCGGTGTCCTTCACGACGCGGTGAGGGATATCGGCGCGCAGACGATACAGAGCCGCCGGGTTGTCGTTCGGCGGGCTGGCGAGGATGCTCATCGGACCGTGGAACGCGCCGAGCGCGGGCTCTGGATTCCACTCGGCCAGGGCGCGTGCGATGCCGGGGCGCGCTGAGGGCGCGACTCTGTCGACGTCGGCGAGGACGCGCGCCTTCGTCGTCTCGTTCGGCCCGACGATGCCGCCGTAGAACCCGCGCAGCACGTCGAGGTTGTTCGGGCCCGCCATGTCGGCCACGAATTTGGCGCGAGCGTCGGCCGGCATCGCGCGCGGGTCGGTGAGGGGATCGACCATCAGGATGCCGGCGACGCGATCGGGATGCGCCGCGGCGTACTCCAGCGCGACGGCGGACCCGCCGCTGTGCGCCACGATGACGAACCGCCGGAGGGACAGCGCGTCGGCCATCGCCGCGACGTCCGCCGCGCGCGCGGCGTAGCTGTAGTCGCCGTCGCGCGCCGGCGCGGAGCTCCCATGACCGCGGAAGTCGAGCGACGCGACGGCGCGATGCGCCGCCAGGTGGGACATGATCTCCTCCCACTGCGCGGCGCGGCCGGCGTCCGCATGGAGAAAGACGACGGGGATCCCTTCTCCCTCGCCGGATCGATAGGCCATGAGGGGCCCTTGCGGCCCCTGAATCTGCTGCGAGGACATGACGGTGCTCCTCTCGGCGGTCGTGTGCGTGTGAGACGCGCCGCCGCATCCGGCGGCGCAACCGAGCGCGGCGCTCAGGGCGGTGAATCGCGCAATGGAGATGAACATGACAACATGTTGTCGAATCGACAATGTTTTGTCAAGTGGCGCTGGTGCGCTTCAGGACACGTGAGCCGGTCCCGTCAGTTGCACGCGGTCGGAACGTCGTGGAGCACTGAGCACGAAAGGTGCCGTGCGACGAATTGGGGTCAGACACCAACGCTGGTGTCTGACCCCAATTCGTGTTTGATCCAGATCGACGGCGAAGCGCTCTACGGCGTTCTCCACTTCGCGCCGTCGCGCGCCAACAGCTCGTCCGCTTCCTTCGGCCCCCACCCGCCTGCCGCGTACGTCGGCATCGGGTTCGCCGGCTTCGCCTGCCAGTAGTTCAGCAGCGGATCGATCAGCCGCCACGCGGCCTCCACCTCGTCGCTTCGCGTGAACAGCGTCATCTCGCCGATCATCACGTCGAGCAGCAACGTCTCGTACGCCGGCGCCGCCGTCTCGCCGAACGCTTCCGAATACGTGAAGTCCATGTCCACCGGCGCGACCTCGACGTTCTGCGTCAACGCCACCATCGCGCCCGGCACCTTCACTTCGAAGTTGAGCGACACCCCCTCGTTCGGCTGCACCCGCATCACGAGCACGTTCGGCTCGAGCTCGTCGCCGTCTCCGCCGAACATCAGGTGCGGCGGTGCGTGGAAGTGCACGGCCACCTCCGACACCCGCTTCGTCATCCGCTTCCCGCTGCGCAGGTAGAAGGGCACCCCCTTCCAGCGCCAGTTGTCGATGTAGAGCCGTATCGCCGCATATGTCGGCGTCTGCGATTCCTTCGACACGTCGGGCTCGTCCCGATACCCCGGCACGTCGGCGTCCTTCAGCTTTCCCGCCGCATACTGGGCGCGAACGGCGTTCGACGGGATCGTCTTCGGTGTCAGCCACCGGATCGACTTGAGCAGCTTCACCTTCTCGTCGCGCACGGCGTCGGCGGTCATCGCCGGCGGCGGCTCCATCGCGGTGAGCGCGAGGAGCTGCATGAGATGGTTCTGGAACATGTCGCGCACGACGCCCGCTTCCTCGTAATACTTGCCGCGCGCCTCCACTCCCACCGTCTCCGCCGCGGTGATCTCGACGTGCGAGACCCAGCGCCGGTTCCAGAGCGGCTCGAAGATGGAGTTCGCGAAGCGCAGCACGAGGAGGTTCTGCACCGTCTCCTTCCCGAGGAAGTGATCGATGCGATACACCTGATGCTCGGCGAACAGCGACAGCACCAGCGCGTTCAACGATCGCGCCGTCTCCAGACTGCGGCCGAACGGCTTCTCCACCACCACGCGCGCCCATGGCCGAGCCGCCGGGTCGTCGATGCGCGGCACCAGCCCACTCGCCGATAGCTGCCGCACGATCGGCTCGAACACGCTGGGCGGCACGGCGAGATAGAAGAAGCGATTCCGCTCGGTCTGTGCGCAGGTCGACTCGATCTCGTCGAGCTTGGCTTTGATCCCGGCATAGGCGGCGAGGTCGGTCGCGTCGCCGCCGACGTAGAAGATGCGCTCGGAAAAGGTCCGCCAATCCTCGTCGTCCACCTTCTTGATCTCGTCGGACTCGGCGAGCGCCTCGCGCATCTTCTGGCGAAAGCCTGCGTCGTCGATGGTCGACTCCCGGCCGACGGCGAGCACCGCGAACTCCGGCGCGAGCAGCTTCTCGATGTGCAGCTGGTACAGCGCGGGGAAGAGCTTTCGCTTGGTGAGATCACCGGTCGCGCCGAAGATCACCATCGTGCACTGGTCGGCTCGCTCGGCGTGCGGCACCTGGTCGCCGTACTTCGCCCCGCGGCGATGCTGCAAGCTGGCCTTCATCCCCCGCGGGCGCTCCGGCTGTGCGGGCGTCGTCACGAGCCCTTCACGGCGTGGCCACCGAACTCGTTGCGGAGCGCCGCGATCACCTTCGCGCCGAACGAATCCTCCTGCCGGGAGCGCAAACGCATCAGCAGCGACAGCGTGATCACCGGCGCGGGCACGTCCTCGTCGATCGCCTCCTGCACCGTCCAGCGCCCTTCGCCCGAGTCGGCGACGAAGCCCTTCAGCTTGTCCAGCTTCGCGTCCTTCGCGAACGCATCGACGGCGAGCTCGTTCAGCCACGAGCGCACCACGCTGCCGTGCTGCCACAGCTCGGCGATCTGATGCAGATCGAGACCGGGAAACTTCTTCGACTTCGCGAGGATCTCGTAGCCCTCCGCGTAGGCCTGAAGCAGCGCGTACTCGATGCCGTTGTGCACCATCTTCACGTAGTGCCCCGATCCCGCGGGACCGACGTGCGCGTACCCACCCACCGGCGCGAGCGCCGTGAAGATCGGCTCGCAGTGGGTCACGGCGTCGCGCTCGCCGCCGACCATCAGGCAGTAGCCGTTCTCCAGCCCCCAGATCCCACCGCTCGTTCCCGAATCGATGAAGCGGATGCCGTCGGCGGCGAGCATCTCGGCGCGCGCCATCGAATCGCTGAACTTGGAGTTCCCGCCGTCGATGATGATGTCTCCCTTCGAGAGGAGCGGACGAAGCGCGGCGATGGTGTCGTCGGTCGGCTTCCCGGCCGGCACCATGATCCACACGACGCGCGGCGACGCGAGCTGACGCACGACGTCCGCGAGATCCTTCGCCCCGCTCGCGCCGAGCCCCGCGTACTTCGATATCGCCGCCGGATCGCGATCGAACGCGACGAGGGAATGGCCGTTCCGCATCAGGCGCTCGACCATGTTGCCACCCATCTTGCCGAGGCCGATCATTGCGAGCTGCATGGGTCCGTGTTGGTGGTAAGAGTGATTGGAAGCGGTGACCGGTGATCGGGATAGCGAAGCGTGAATTCTGAACGGATCACTGCTGGCCCGTCGTTCTCAGCACCGCCCTCGCCGGCGCGCCATCCAGGCCGGCCAACAACAGCGGCAGGCAGATCAGCTCGTAGTCGCCGGGCGCCGGCTCGCTCAGGACCAACCCTTCCACGATCACTACGCCATTCTCCAGCAACGTCCGGTGCGTCTTGTGGTGAGGAGAATGGAACTGCTCGACCGACAGGTAGTCCACGCCGACGAGCCGCACGCCGAGCGACACCAGATACGCCGCTCCATCCGGCGCGACGTGGGTGAAGTCGGGATGGAACTCCGTGCTGCCGCTCGCCAGCCACTTCGAGTTGCGCGTCCTGATCAACAGCCGCGTCACTCCGCTCAGATCGTGCCGTCGCAGCTCCGGCTCACCGACGGCGAGCACCCCGTCGTCGAACGCGATCAGTCGCGCGGGGCCGATGAGCACGTCGAGCGGCAGCTCGTCCACCCCCGCGCCGCCGTCCATGAAGTGAAGTGGCGCGTCGACGTGGGTCCCCGTGTGCGACCCGAAATCGATCCGCGACACGTTCGCCGTCGCGCCGGCCGAAATCTGCGAGACGGGCGTGATGGAGATCGCGGGATTGTTCGGATACACCAGTCCGCCGCTGCGAAGCGGGACCGAGACGTCGTAGGTGCGTCGAGTGTCGCTCATCGGAGCTCGGGAAGCGGGGGGAGGGTCAGCCCATCGTCCGGGAGGATCGCGTCGGGCACGCCGTAACCCTGGTCGGCGCGCACCCGCGCCGCAACGGCGCGGCGCGTCTCGTCTTGCGGAGATTGGATCGCCGTGCGGCTCGCGCGAAAGCGTCGGCCGGCTTCCACGACGAACAGGTCGCACAGGGCGAGCTCGCGCTCACATGCGGCCTCGCCCTTCGCGTCGAGCAGCGCCTGTGTTCTCGAGATGACGCAGGCGGTCGCGAACATCTCGATCGCCATGTCGGCGAGGCGCTCCAGCTCCTGCTGCGCTTCGACCACCTGCTTCCGATACGCGCGGATGACCCGCTCGGCGGCGTCCTTCAGCTCGGCCACGTGTTTCTCGAAGCGCGACGCGTGATCCTTGAGCCGGTCGTGCAGCTCCACGTCGAGCGTCGGCGTGGAACCGAGTCTGATTGCGATGCTCGAGCGCGCGAAC
>Ga0308175_100000904_pt1 | contig 19655 bp, 19 predicted proteins | sample PhyCR1_3_FD_203893 | JGI IMG/M metagenome (GOLD analysis project Ga0308175, IMG submission 203893) | Soil microbial communities from UC Gill Tract Community Farm, Albany, California, United States - DLSLS.C.R1 | ecosystem: Environmental > Terrestrial > Soil > Agricultural land | place: USA...
GGCGTCGAACCGCTCGCGGAGACCGAGCTGATCGATCAGGTCGATGGTCGACGGGTGGATCGTGTCTCCACGGAAGTCCCTGAAGAAGTCGGAGTGCTTCTCCAGGACGATGACGTCGACCCCGGCCCGCGCCAGGAGCAGCCCCAGCATGACGCCGGCCGGACCGCCGCCGGCGATGCAGCAGGTGGTGGTGAGTCGTGAACCGGGCATCGCGCTCCTCCGCCGCACCACGATGTCGTCGTGCCGTGGACGCCGATTCTACGAGCGGTCCGGGACGCCGTCGGGATCCTCGTGCTCGGAGCCGGGAAGAAGGTTGACCACGACGGGCAGCACGAACGGCACCAGCATCAGCTGCAACCAGTCCCAGAGCGTGTTGCCGCCGAAGCCCGTCCACGTCCAGTGCAGGCCGTAGCCGCCGATGACCACGACGCCGAAGCCGACGGCCGCGACCACGCCGGTCGGGCGCCAACGCCGCCGTACGTCGGGATGCGTCTGCAGCCACAGCGGCAGCGCGGTCACCGCCACCGGCAGGACCAACAGCTCGAGCCAGTCCCACAGGAGGTTGCCGGCGAACCCGGTCCACGTCCAGCCCAACCGGTAACCACCGAACACGAGGACCGCGAAGCCCGCGCCGGCCGCACGCAGCAAGGCGATGCCCACCGGCCGCGGCAGCCGCAGCCCGCTGCGGTGCCACACCGGCACGAGCACCAGGGCGACCGGCAGCAGCAGCAGATGGAGCAGGTCCCACAGCTCGCCGTTCTCGGCGAAGCCCGTCCAGCGCCATCCGAAGCCGTAGCCGCCGACCAGGGCGGTCAGCAGGCCGACGCCGGACGCGGTCGCGACGTGCCGGCTGGGCTTCCGGAGCTGCCGGGGCGGCTGCGCGGCGGCGGTGACGGACATGGGCAGAGGCCTCCTCGTTCGGGTACGACGAGCCTCCACACCGGCGCAGGGGGCAGGGTCGGGGCCGCTGGGGGAGATGCTGGGGGCGATCCCGCCGAGGACCTAGGGTGAGGCGCGTGACGGACCAGATCGAACAGCTCGCCGACGACTATCAGGACCACCTGCTCCGGCACTCGCCGACGTGGGCGCACATGATCGGCGAGTACGAGTACGCCGACCGGTTCGAGAGCGTCAGCCGGCCGGAAGAGGAGCAGGAGGCCACGGAGGCGCGCTCCTTCGCGAAGCGGGCCGAGGCGCTCGACGACGCGGATCTCGACGACCAGCAGAGGATCACCCGGGAGATGCTCGCCTGGGACGCGCAAGCGCGGGCCGGGATGCTCGAGTCGCGCATGCCCGAATTCGGCGCGGACCCGATCTTCGGCGTCCAGGCCTCGCTGCGGGTCTACGTCCCGAAGCTGGCGGTGCCGGACGCCGACGTGGCCGAGGCGATGGTCGGCAAGTACGCCGGCGTGGCGTCGTACTTCCACGAGCTCGCCGAGCGCCACCGCGAAGGTGTCGCGGCCAAGAGGACCCCGGCCGCGTTCGCGGTGAGCCAGACCGTCGACCAGCTCGATCGGTGGCTGACGACGCCGATCAACCAGGACCCGATGCTCGCCGTGCAGGACCCGCCGGCCGGCATGGACGCTGCCCGCTGGCACGAGCGGCTGCTGGCCGTCGTACAGAAGCAGGTGCGGCCGGCCGTCGAGCACTACCGCGACGTGCTGCGGGACGAGGTCGCTCCGCACGCCAGGCCCGACGAGGAGTGCGGGCTCACACACCTGGCCGACGGCGACGAGGTCTACGCCAAGGCGGCGGCCTACTTCACGACCGTCGACACCCGGCCGGAGGAGATCCACGAGATCGGGCTGCGCCAGGTCGCCGCGCTGGAGCAGGAGTACCGCATGCTCGGGCCCGAGGTGGTCGGCACAGACGACGTGCCCGCCATCTTCCGGGCGCTCCGCGACGACCCCGCGCTGCACCACACCAGCGCCGAGGACATCGTCGTGGACTCCAAGACGGCGATGGCCAAGGCCCGGGCCGCGATGGGGGACTGGTTCGGCCGGCTGCCGAAGTCCGACTGCGACGTCGAGCCGACCACCAGCGGGGCGATCGCCTACTACTTCGAGCCGCCCAAGGACGGCAGCCGCGGCGGGGTGTTCTTCATGAACGTCTCCGAGCCCGAGGGCTGGGGCCGGTTCGAGATCGAGAACACCTCCTACCACGAGGGCATCCCGGGTCATCACCTCCAGCTGGCCATCTCGGCCGAGCTCGACGCCATACCTGAGTTCCGCAAGCGCGCGTTCATCGCGGCGTACGGCGAGGGGTGGGGCCTCTACACCGAGCGGCTCGCGGACGAGATGGGGCTGTACTCCTCGCCGCTGGACCGGATGGGCATGCTGTCCGCGGACTCCATGCGCGCGTGCCGGCTGGTCGTCGACACCGGGATGCACGCGCTGGGGTGGAGCCGGCAGCAGGCGGTCGACTACATGCTGGAGAACTCCCCGATGCGCGCCGGGCACATCCGGGCCGAGATCGACCGCTACGCCGTGACGCCGGGCCAGGCGCTGTCCTACATGGTCGGCCGGCTCGAGATCCAGCGGATCCGGCGGCAGGTCGAGGAACGGCAGGGCGACGCGTTCGACATCAAGGCCTTCCACGACGCAGTCCTGGACTCGGGCGCGATGCCGCTGGGTCTGCTCGACCGGGTGGTCTCCGCGCGGCTGCCCTGAGCGGGCGGGCTGGAGCGGCCGCCTAGGGTGGGGGTATGGCGACCGACGACCTCCTCGACCAGCGGGTCGCCGCGCTGCTCGCCGACCTCGCCTCCCGTGGCTCGGTGCTGGTGGCCTACAGCGGTGGTGCCGACAGCGCCCTGCTGCTCGCCGCGGCCGTGCGGGCGCTGGGGGCGCCCGACGTCGGCGCGGCCACGGCGTACTCCGACTCGCTCCCGCAGGGCGAGCGCGGGCCCGCGAGAGAGCTGGCGGAGCGGCTCGGGGTGCGGGTCTTCACCCCGCGCACCCACGAGATGGACCGCGACGGCTACCGGGCGAACGCCGGTGACCGCTGCTACTTCTGCAAGGCCGAGCTGCTCGAGACGCTGCTGCCGCTGGCCGAGGAGCAGGGGTTCGCGCACGTCGCCACGGGCACCAACGCCGACGACGCGGTGGCCGGCTTCCGCCCGGGCATCCGCGCGGCCGCCGAGCGAGGTGCGATCACCCCGCTGCTGGACGCCGGGCTCACCAAGCAGCAGGTCCGCGAGGTGTCGCGGGCGTGGGACCTGCCCACCTGGGACAAGCCGGCCGCCGCCTGCCTGTCCAGCCGGATCGCCTACGGCATCGAGGTGAGCCCGTTCCGGCTCGGCCGGGTCGAGCGTGCCGAGGCGGGCGTCCGCGCCGCGACGGCCGCCGCCGGGATCGACGTGCGCAACGTCCGGGTGCGCGACCTCGGCGACCGGGCCCGGCTGGAGGTCGACGCCACGGCCGTGCCCGACGTGCGGATGGCGCCCGCGGTGCTCGCCGCGGTGACCGAGGCAGGGTTCCCCGAGGTCGAGCTCGACCCGCGCGGGTTCCGGTCCGGGTCGATGAACGAGGCGCTGCCCGCGGCTCACGGCTGAGCGGCGCCAACTCCGTGGAGCCGGACGGGCTCGCGCCGTAGGGTTGGGGCCGCAGACACCGCCCAAGAAGGGATCGACCGTGCCGACTGGCAAGGTGAAGTGGTACGACGCCGACAAGGGTTTCGGGTTCCTGGCCAAGGACGACGGCGGGGACGTCTACGTGCGCTCGGACGCGTTGCCCTCGGGGACCACCACGCTCAAGCCGGGCACCCGCGTCGAGTTCGGCCTGGTGCAGGGCCGCAAGGGTGACCAGGCGCTGCAGGTGCGGGTGCTGCAGCCGGTCGCGTCGGTGTCGAAGGCCGTCTCCGCCGCGAACCGCAAGAAGCCGGCGGAGATGGTGAACATCATCGAGGACCTCTACCGGCTGCTGGAGGGCGTCGAGCGGTCCTACCGGGCCGGGCGCCACCCGGAGGGCCGGGTGGCGAAGCCGACGGCGAAGGTGCTGCGCGCGCTCGCCGACGAGCTCGAGCTCTAGGCTCTGGCACGGCGTCGAGCCGGCTACGCGACCGACTCGTCGCCGACGTCGAGGGCCGGCCGGTGACGCAGGGCGCGGTTCCCGCCGGCGCGCTTGGCGGCGTACATGGCCGCGTCGGCCTGGCGCACCGTCGCGCGGACGTCCGGCATCGTGCCGCTGGCGACCCCGATGCTGGCCGTGGCGGTGCAGTCCTCGATGCGGTCGACTGCCTCGACCATCCGGGTCGCCACAGCCTCGGCCGCCGCGGCGTCGGCGCCCGGGAGCAGCACCACGAACTCGTCCCCGCCCAGCCGGGCGACCAGGTCGCCCTCGCGCACCTGCTGGCAGATCCGGGCGCAGACCGCCCGCAGCACGGCGTCGCCGGCGTCGTGCCCGTGGGTGTCGTTGACCTGCTTGAACCGGTCGAGGTCGACGACCAGGATCCCGACCCGGCCGCCCGTGTCCGCGGCGAGCATCGTCTCGACGGTCCGGTCGAACCCGTGGCGGTTGGCCACGCCCGTCAGCGAGTCGGTGTGCGCGGTGCGCGAGACCTGCTCGTGCTCGGCGCGCAGCCGGCTGTAGGACTTCATCGCCTCGGCCGTGTGCAGCGTCCGGATCCGTTGCCGCCAGAGCTCCTGGGCCAGCGTCTCCCCGTAGGTCAGCGCGGCCTCGGCGGCGTGGCCGCCGTGCCGGGCCATCAGGATCGCCCGGGTGTGCTGGGCGCTGGCGGTGGCCAGCCAGCCGGCGCCCGGCGGAAGCTCGTGGACGGCACGCTCGATCACCCGCAGGGCGCGGTCCTGGTCCCCGGAGCGGCTCAGCGCCACGGCGAGGAAGGGCCGGCTGTAGCTGATGTCCGCGTGCATGCCGCAGCCCGCCAGGGCTGCGGTGCGCCGGTCGATCTCCTGCGCCGCGGACGCGGGGTCGTCGCCGTCCGCGGCGGCGCAGGCCGCCAGCAGCAGAGCGGACTCACCCCAGAGGTCGGCCTCGGGGCCCTCGGCCTGCTCGGCGGCCAGCAGGGCGTGCTCGCGTGCCAGCTCGCAGTGCAGCTCCGCCTCCTGGCTCTCCTCGACGCGGTAGAGCTCCAGCGCCCAGTCCAGGTGCAGCGTGGCGATGTTGGACTGCCACATGGACCGGTTCCCGGCTCCGCGCCCGTCACGCGCGCTCACCGCGTACGCGGCCTCGTAGTGCGGGAGCGCCAGCTCGTAGAGCCGCAGCTGGTTGTAGCCGAGGCCGATCCCGATGTGCGCGTTCTCGGCGGCGACGAGGTCCTCGACGCCCTGCTCCAGCAGTGCCTCGGCATCGACGAGGTCCTGCAGCACGGCGTCCAGGTCGGAGTCGGTGGTGTGCTGCCCGCCGAGCATCAGGCGCTGGTAGGCCCGCAGGGACAGCGCGCACGAGCGCCAGCCGGGATCGGTCTCGCACTCGGCGCACGCGAGCATGACGTCGATGGCGGCGAGCGCCTCGTCGGTGCGGCCCTGGGTGACCAGGGCGACGCAGCGCACGAAGTGCATCCCCGCCGGACCGTCCCGGAGGTCGCCGGTCGGCTCGCGCAGCAGCTGCTCGGCACGGAGGAGCGCCTCGTCGTGACCGCCGGTCTGGGCGCGCTCCAGCAGGCGTGCGACTTCCGCCGAGTCGACAGCCACGCCCTCTCCTCCCGTTCGTGCCCGTGGCATCGGCAGGCGGCGCCCCCACCTGACCGGTTCCTCACCGCGAGGGCCCGGCTACTGCTCCGGTTGCGGGGCACGACGGGACCGGTCGCGCAGCCCCGTGAACACCCAGAAGGTCCAGACGGCCAGGATGGCGGTGGCCACCCCGAGACCGACCTGCGGGACGAGCGGGAGGGCGATGCCGACGAACCCGCCGACCACCCAGGCCAGCTGCAGCAGCGTCTCCGAGCGGGCGAAGGTGCCGGCGCGGGTCCGCTCGGGGATCTCCTGCTGGATCAGCGCGTCGAGGGAGAGCTTTCCCAGGGACTGGGCGAGCCCTGCGGTGAGACCGAGGAGCACGGCGGTGGGCAGCGCCCAGAGCACCGTGACCACCACGGCGACCACGGCGTCGGCGACCAGTGCGGCGACGACGGTGACCTCGGGGCGGATGCGGCGCAGCACCGACCCGAGCCCGATGCCGACGGTGCTGCCCAGCCCCGCGGACCCGACCACCAGACCGAGCAGCAGCGCCGGGCGGTGCTCGAAGCCGGCGAACGGCTTGTCGCGCAGCAGGAACGCCATGAACATCGTCAGGAAGCCGCTGAGGATGCGCAGCCCCGTGTTGGACCGCAGTGCGATGACCACGTGGTGCGGCAGGGCGGGCCGGCGCCGCTTCTGCCGCCCCAGCGTCGACAGCGACGGCTTGTCCTCGCCGGTCGAGCTGTCCACCCGGCTCGGCAGCAGGATCGCGAGGATGGTCGCGGCGACGAAGACGACGAAGGCGTAGCGAAGCGACCACTGCGGTCCGAGCATCGAGGCGCCTACGGCGATCGGCGCGGAGACCGCGGCGCCGGCCACCGAGGCGAGCGAGATCCGCGAGTTCGCCTTGACCAGGGTCAGCTCCGGCGGAAGCAGCCGCGGCACGGCGGCGGCGCGCGTCACGCCGTACGCCTTCGACGCGACCAGGCAGCCGAGGGCGGCGGGGAACAGCGCCACCGAGCTGCCGCCGGTGACGGCGTCCGCGAGGACCCAGCACAGGAACGCTCGGCTCGCGGTCGTCGCGCCGATCGCCCACCGGCGGCCCTGCTGGAACCGGTCCAGGAAGGGCCCGATCAGCGGGGCGACGACCGCGAACGGCAGCATCGTCAGGCCGAGGAAGAGCGCGACCTGCCCGCGGGCCTGGTCGGTGGGCACCTGGAAGAACAGGGTCCCGGCGAGCGAGATCGCGACCGCCGCGTCGCCGGCGCCGTTGAAAGCGTGCAGCTCGATCAGGCGGTACAGCCCGGTCGCGCCGGCCCCCTCGGCGTGCGACGCACGCCGCGCCTGCCGGAAGGTGAACCCGGCCGCCCGGCCGGTGGCGCTGCCCGCCCGCCTGGCCCCGCGCGCCGAGAACGACCCGGCAGCCCGGGCGCTCCGCGCGGTGGCACCGGCGGCCCGCCGGGCGCGAGCGGCTGCCGTGGGAGCCTCCTCGTCGACCGGTCCGGGCGCGTCTCGCGGCATGACCCCATCTTGCCCGCCGTACGCCTCGACCGCGCCGGGCGACTCACGGCCGGTGGACGAGCCGACGAGAGGATGCGTGAGAATATCGGGCGTGGTCACCACAACGAGGAGCGTGAAGCCGGACGCCGTGGGGACGCGCGCGGTCGACCAGGCGCGTGAGGCGCTGCTCGAGGTGGTCGACGCCGCGGACGTCGGTGAGCACCTCGGTCACCGCGCCGAGGACGAGCGCGTCGTCACGCACTACTTCGACTGCCGGCGCGCGGGCTACCGCGGCTGGCGCTGGGCGGTCACCGTCGCGCGGTCGCCCCGGGCGAAGTCGGTGACGGTGGACGAGATCGTGCTGCTGCCGGGCGAGGACGCCATCACGGCACCGACCTGGGTGCCCTACCGCGACCGGATCAAGCCGGGCGACCTGAGCCCGGGCGACATCCTCCCGACCGAGGAGGACGACCCCAGGCTGGTGCCGGGCTACCTCAGCGGTGACCCGGGCGACGACCTGCCCGACGACGTGGACGACGAGGTGTTCCGCGCGGTCGTCGACGAGCTCGGCCTCGGCCGCTCCCGCGTGCTCTCGCTGGAGGGTCGCGACCTGGCGGCGCAGCGGTGGTACGACGGGAGCCACGGACCCGAGGCGCCGCTGGCCCAGTCAGCCCCCGCCAGCTGCGCCACGTGCGGCTTCCTGGCGCGGATGGCCGGTCCGCTCTCCCGGTTGTTCGGTGTCTGTGCGAACGCCTACGCCAACGACGACGGCCGGGTCGTCTCGTTCGACCACGGCTGCGGCGCGCACTCCGAGGCGCAGCTGGCGAAGAAGAGCCAGCCGCAGCCGCTGCCCGAGCCGGTGCTCGACACGCTGACCTGGGACGAGCTCGACACGTTCTGATCTCGAGGTCGACGCCTGCGCCCGTCGCGCCTCGATCAGCCGGCTCAGCGGGTAGGCAGCCCGGCCTGGCGCCGACGCCGGCGGCGGCGGCAGTACTCCCAGCCGACGACGCCGAGCGCGAAGCCGGCCAGGCAGGTCCACAGCCACCAGCCGTGGCCGGCGGCCTCCAGGCGGCCGCGGAACGGCAGCATCAGCAGGAAGGCCGCCAGGAACAGCAGCGCGCCCACGGCGACGGTCCGGGTGCCGTCGACGTCGAGCGGTTCGACGTTGGCGACGACGTACGTCCGGTTGCCGATCTCGTGGGTCCTGACCCCGTCGACCGGTTGCTCCGGGTAGCCGGTGCCCGGCGTCTCCTGCACACGACGAATGTAGTCCCGACACCCGGCCCGTGCGTCATACGGGCGTCGCCGGTTCTGCCAGGATGCGGCGCGTGGACAAGTTCTTCAAGATCACCGAGCGCGGCTCGACCGTCGGCCGGGAGATCCGCGGCGGTGTCGTCACGTTCTTCACGATGGCCTACATCATCGTGCTGAACCCGCTGATCCTCGGCTTCGCCAAGGACGCCGACGGCAACTTCCTCGGCGGCGGAAGCGCCCCGAACCTGCCGATGATCGCCGCCGCGACCGCGCTGGTGGCGGGGGTGACGACGATCCTGATGGGCCTTGTCGCGAACTACCCGCTGGCGCTGGCCGCCGGCCTGGGCCTCAACGCCTTCGTGGCGTTCTCGATCGCCTCGGGGATGTCGTGGCAGGACGCCATGGGCCTGGTCGTGATCGAGGGCCTGGTGATCACGGTGCTGGTGCTCACCGGCTTCCGGTCCGCCGTCTTCCACGCCGTGCCCGGGCAGCTGAAGACCGCCATCAGCGTCGGCATCGGCCTGTTCATCGCGCTGATCGGCCTGGTCGACTCCGGGTTCGTCAGACGGATCCCGGACATCGCGAACACCACGGTGCCCGTGCAGCTCGGCGCGAGCGGCTTCCTCGACGGATGGCCGGTGCTGGTCTTCGCCTTCGGGCTGCTGCTGATGATCGTGCTGTACGTGCTGCGGGTCCGCGGAGCCATCCTCATCTCGATCCTCGCCGCGAGCGTGCTGGCGGTGATCATCGAGGCGGTGGCGCACGTCGGCCCGTCGGTCAACGGTGACAAGCACAACCCGAACGGGTGGAGCCTCAACGTGCCCACCCTGCACGGCAACAAGGTGGTCGACGCGCCCGACTTCGGCCTGCTCGGCCACGTCTCGGTCTTCGGGGCGTTCGAGAGGGTCGGCGTGGTCACCGCGGTGCTGTTCATCTTCACCCTGATGCTCGCCGACTTCTTCGACACCATGGGCACGATGACCGCGATCGGCGCCGAGGCCGGTCTGCTCGACTCGAACGGCATCCCGCCGGCCAGCCAGCGGATCCTGGTGGTCGACTCGATCGCGGCCGCGGCCGGTGGCGCGGCGTCGATCTCCAGCAACACCTCCTACATCGAGTCGGCCTCCGGCGTGGGGGAGGGTGCCCGCACCGGACTGGCGAGCGTGGTCACCGGGGTCCTGTTCCTGATCGCCACGGTGCTCTCGCCACTGGTGGCGATCATCCCGAACGAGGCGGCCACCCCGGCGCTGGTGCTCGTCGGGTTCCTGATGATGCAGCAGGCCCGGCTCATCGACTGGGACGACTTCGAGATCGCGATCCCGGCGTTCCTCACGATCATCCTGATGCCGTTCACGTACTCCATCTCCGTGGGCATCGGCGCGGGCTTCATCGCCTACGTGCTTATCAAGATCGTGCGCGGCAAGCTCGCCGTCGTCCACCCGCTGCTGTGGGTGGTGACGGCGCTGTTCGTCGTCTACTTCTTCATCGCCCCGATCAAGCAGGTCCTGAACGCCTGAGCGGTCCCCTGACAGGGCCCTCACGACGGGTTAGCCGCCGAAGGCACGTGGGTACGTGTCCGGTTGGCGGCATCCCGGCCGCCCACGGAGAGGAGCACCACATGACGACGACCCCGGACGAACCGCTGCGGGACGAGGACATGCAGACCTCGAGCACGACCACGCCCGGCCCCGTGGACGCGGACGGCACCGACGGCGACGCCACCGACACCACCGACGGCGACGCCTCTGACGGCGACTCGACGGACAGCACGGACGGCGACTCGACGGACGGTCAGGACGCCGACGGCACCGACGCCTGAACCGGTGCCCGCACCTCTCGCGGCGCTCGAGCTGCTCTGCGGCGACGCCCAGACCTTCCTGGACAAGGTCTGGGCGTCGCGCATCCACATCCACCACACCGACCCCGAGCCGCTGGTCCGGCTGCTGACCTTCGACGACGTCGACCAGCTGGTGACGGGCACTGCGATCCGCGCCCCTGCCGTGCGCATCGCGAAGAGCGGATCGGTGCTGCCGACCTCGGCGTTCACCCGGCAGGCCACCCTGGCCGGCCAGCCGATGACCGGGCTGGTCGACCCCCGCAAGGTCTTCGACCTGTTCGACGACGGCGCGACCGTCGTGCTCCAGGGGCTGCACCGCTACTGGGAGCCGCTCGGCACCCTGGTCACCGACCTCGAGCTGGCGCTCGGCCACCCCTGCCAGGCCAACGCCTACCTCACGCCGCCGGGCTCGCAGGGCTTCGCGGTCCACGAGGACAGCCACGACGTCTTCGTGTTCCAGACCCACGGACGCAAGGTCTGGGAGGTGCACGAGGCCCGGGACGGAGAGAGCCAGCAGCACACGGTCGTGCTCGAGCCGGGGGTGAGCATGTACCTCCCGACCGGCACCGCGCACGCGGCACGCGCCGAGGAGACGGCCTCCCTGCACGTCACGATAGGGATCAACCAGCTGACCTGGCGCACCGTGCTCGAGCGGGCGCTGACCGGCGCGCTCGGCCCCGCCGGCACGCAGCACCTCCCGGCCGGCTACCTCGACGACCCCAGCCGGCTCGCGGACGGCCTCGCGGACCGGGTCGACGACCTGGTCGACGCGCTTCGCAACCTCGAGCCGGCCACCGTCGCGGCGGGTGAGCGGCAGCGCTTCCTCACCGAACGCACCCTGTGGCAGCGCGGCGGGCTGCGGGACCGGCTCGCGGCCCGGGACCTCACCGACGACACCCGGCTGGTCCGCCGGCCGGGCCACCCGCTCGAGATGTCGCAGGAGGGCGACCGGGTGCGCCTGCTGATGGGCGACCGCGACCTGGTCGTGCCGGCGCACCTGACCCCCGCGCTGGAGGTCGTCCGCGCCGCCGAGGAGCTGAGGCCGGCCGACCTCGCGGCGCACCTGGACGACCGCAGTCGCCTGGTGCTGTGCCGACGGCTGGTCCGCGAGGGGCTGCTGGCAGTATCTGACTCCTGATGCCCCGCTTCCGCTGCACCGCCGCGAGCCTCGCCCGCGACGAGCCGGCGCTGGGGTCCGCCTCCACCGTCAAGGCCTTCCTGCTGGTCGAGAACGCCGGACCCTGGGGGATCGACGCGCTGCGGGACGCCCGCCTGCCGGAGCAGGTGAAGACGGGGCTGCGCGAGCGCGCCGCGCGGGCGGGCGTGCGGGTGCTGCTGGTCCGCCGGCACGGCTCGGTGACCGGCGCCGGCACGCGGGTGTTCGCGGCCTACGCCGACGCGCGGCACCCCTGGCTGGAGACGACCACGCTCGCCGAGCCGGAGGTGCTGCTCGACCTCGACCTCGACGCCCTCGGGCGCGGGGACTCACCCGGTCTCACCCCCACGACCGAGCCGGTGTTCTGCGTGTGCACCCACGGCCGGCACGACGCCTGCTGCGCCGAGCTGGGCCGGCCCACGGCGGCGGCACTGACCGTGTCGCACCCGGAGCAGACCTGGGAGGTCTCGCACGTCGGCGGCGACCGGTTCGCCGCCAACCTGCTGGTGCTTCCCGACGGGCTCTACTACGGCCGGGTGCCCGCCGCCGCTGCGCCGGCGCTGGCGGCCCGGCACCTCGACGGCCACCTCGACCTCGACCTGCTGCGCGGCCGCTCCGGCTTCCCCTTCGCCGTGCAGGTCGCCGAGGTCGCGCTGCGCCGGCAGGTGGGCAACACCCGCATCGACGCCGTGAACCTGGTCTCGCTCGCGCAGTCCGGCGGGGACTGGACCGCCGTGCTCGAGGTCGACGGGACGTCGTACGACGTGCTGGTCCGCCGCGAGTCGGGGGAGGAGCGGCACCTGCTGACCTGCCGCGCCTCGCGGGAGAACCCGGTGCCGGGCTACCGCGTGGTGGGGATCAGTCGAGGGTCCGGCGGTGCGCCTGCCAGCGCTCGATCAGGCCGGCCATCTCCTCCCGGCTGAACCGGAAGTACTCCTGGGTCTCCCGCAGCCGGCGACCGCCGCGGTGGTCGGCGCCGATCATCTCGGCGGCGTCCGCGACGGCCTTCTCCCACATCTCGAGCAGCGGCAGCCGCGCGGTCATGATCGCGCTCCACACGTCGTCGGAGTGCACGCGGTACACGTTCGCACGCACCCCCGGCTCGCGCTCCCGCACCAGCAGTCGGGTGTCGAGCAGGTAGCGCAGCGCCCCGGACACCGCGGCCGGGCTGACCTGGAGGCCGGTGGCGAAGTCGGCGGCGGTGTAGTGGTCGGCGTCGTCGGCGAGCGCGTAGGCGAACACCCGCGAGGCCATCCGCGGCATGCCGGCGTCGACCAGCAGCGCGGCCACCCGCTCGACCGCGCGCAGCAGCCGCCGGTGCTCCTCGTCGGACATCCACCGCTCCTCACCTCGGGTCGCACCATCATAACGGTCATAACATTCACAAATTGCTGAATGTTGTGTCACTATAGCCGCATGGATGCTGCCATCGCGGTGCGCGGACTGCGAAAGAGCTTCGGTCGCACGGTCGCCCTGGACGGGCTGGACCTGGAGGTCGCGGACGGCGAGGTGCACGGCTTCCTCGGCCCGAACGGCGCCGGGAAGTCCACCACGCTGCGCGTGCTGCTCGGGCTGCTGCGGGCCGACGCCGGCGAGACCCGGGTGCTCGGGTCCGACCCGTGGCGCCACGCGGCCGCGCTGCACCGTCGGCTGGCGTACGTGCCGGGAGACGTCAGCCTGTGGCCGACCCTCACCGGCGGCGAGGTGATCGACCTGCTCGGCCGGCTGCGCGGCGACCACGACCCGCGCCGCCGCGCCGACCTCCTCGAGCGCTTCGAGCTCGACCCGACGAAGCGGTGCCGCAGCTACAGCAAGGGCAACCGGCAGAAGGTCGCGCTGGTCGCCGCGCTGGCCTCGCCCCCGGAGACGGTGCCGCTGATGCTGCTCGACGAGCCGACCTCCGGGCTCGACCCGCTGATGGAGGCGGCCTTCACCGAGTGCATCCGCGAGGAGGCCGGCGCGGGCCGCACGGTGCTGCTGTCCAGCCACATCCTGGCCGAGGTGGAGGCGCTGTGCGGCCGGGTCAGCATCGTGCGCGCCGGGCGGGTCGTGCAGCACGGCACGCTGGCAGAGCTGCGGCAGCTCACCCGCACGACGGTCGTCGCCGTGACCGGTCGCGAGCCGGCCGAGCTGTCCGCCGTACCCGGGGTCGGGCGGGTCGAGCGCACCGACGGCCGGGTCAGCTTCGACGTGGACACCGCGCACCTCGACGAGGCGATGAGCTACCTCGCGTCGCTGCAGATCCGGTCGCTGGTGAGCCACCCGCCGACGCTGGAGGAGCTCTTCCTGCGCGAGTACGGCGAGCGGGTGCCCGTCGAGGTCCGGTCATGAGGACGCTGGCGGGCACGCTCGCGCTGCTCCGGCTCGGGCTGCGGCGCGACCGGGTCCGACTGGCCATGTGGTTGCCGGCGCTCGCCGGGCTGACGTACTTCTCCGGCAGCGCGATGGGCTCGGCGTTCCCGACCCAACGGGCGGTCGACGCGTACGGCGCGAGCGTGTCCGGCTCGCCGGCGCTGATCGCGATGACCGGTCCGCCGCTCGGCCTGGACACCCTCGCGGGCATCGTGCTCAACAAGGTGGGGCCGACCGCGGTGGTCGGCGTCGTGCTGCTGGCCGTGCTCACCGTCGTCCGGCACACCCGGGCGGAGGAGGAGGCGGGCCGCAGCGAGCTGCTCCGCGCGGCCGTGGTCGGGCGGCACGCCGGCTCGTGCGCCGCGATGCTGCTGGCCGGCGGAGCGTCCGTGGCCGTCGGAGCCCTCACGGCGCTGGCTCTCGCCGGCTGCTCGGTCCCGGCCGGGTCCGCGTGGCTGTTCGGTGCGGGGACCGCCGCGCTCGGACTGGTCTTCGCGGCCGTCGGGCTCGTGGTGGCACAGGTCTTCACGCACGCGCGGACCGCGACCGGCATCACCCTGGCGGTCTTCGGCATCGCGTACGTCATCCGGGCCGTCGGGGACGTGCAGGGCAGCGCGCTGGTGTGGCTGTCACCCATCGGCTGGTCGCAGGCGACCCACGTGCTCGGTGACGAGCGGTGGTGGCCGCTGGCGGTCTCCGTGGTGGCGTCCGCGCTCCTCGTGGTCGCCGCGGTGGCGCTGGCGAGCCGCCGCGACGTCGGCGAGGGGCTGGTCGCCTCGCGACCCGGGCCGGCCCGCGCGTCCCGTGCGCTCGCCGGCCCGATCGGCCTGGCGGCCCGGTCGCAGCGCGGCGCGCTGCTGGGCTGGACCGCCGGGCTCTTCGCGCTCTCGGCCGCGATGGGCTCGCTGTCGCGCGAGGTGGCCGACATGGCGCGGGACAACCCGACGCTGTCCCGCTACCTCGCGGCGAGCGGGCAGGCCTCGCTGACCGACACGTACCTGTCGACCATGCTGCTGATCATGGCGCTGCTGGCCACCGGGTTCGCGGTGTCCTCGGCTCTGCGGCTGCGAGGGGAGGAGACGTCCGGGCGCGCCGAGGTGCTGCTGGCCACCGGCCTGTCCAGGACCCGCTGGCTGCTGGGATCGCTGCTCGTCACGACGATCGGCACCGCCGTGCTGCTGCTCGCCTCCGGCCTCGGCATGGGGCTCGCGTACGGCCTCGTCCTGCACGACGCCGGCCAGCCGTTCCGCCTCGCCGGCCTCGCGCTGGAGTACGCCCCCGCAGCGCTCTCCCTCGCCGGGCTCGCCGTCCTCCTCGTGGGGTGGCTGCCCCGGGCCCTGAGCATCGCCTGGGCCGTCCTGGCGGTCTGCTTCGTGATCGGCTGGCTCGGCGGCCTGGTCCGGCCGCCGCACTGGCTCGAGGAGCTCTCGCCGTTCTGGCAGACCCCCGCCGTCCCCGCCGAGCCCGTCACGGCGGCGCCGATGGCCATCGCGCTGTCCGTCGTACTCCTGGTGGGGGTGGGGGCGCTCGGTCTCCGCCGCCGCGACGTCACCGCCTGACCGGTCGGCCTTGCCCTGCGTCAACTTCGCAAAACGAAATACTTAGCCTGGGTAATGAGTTAGGCTAAGTACCATGCCGTCCGTCGAACAGATCGCCCGCACCGACTCGGGGCTCGCGTCTGCGCTGCGGATCTCGGTCGCCCGGCTCTCACGCCGGCTGCGCAGCGAGCGCGACCCCGAGAACGAGCTGCTGCCCGTCGGTCAGCTGTCCGTCCTCGGGGCCCTCAAGCGCGGCGGGGAGCGCACGGTCGGCGAGCTCGCCGCCCTCGAACGCGTGCAGCCGCCGTCCATGACGCGCACCGTCAACTGCCTCGAGGAGGGCGGGTACGTCGTACGCCGCAAGCACGAGACCGACGGCCGACAGGTCGTCGTCGCGCTCTCGGAGCAGGGCGAGCAGACGATCGCAGCGGACCGGAAGCGACGTGACGCATGGCTTGCGCAACGACTGCGCGAGCTGACTCCCGACGAACGCTCCACGCTGCGTCAGGCAGCGCCGATCATCGAAAGGCTTGCTCACCTTTGAGCCCCACGTTCCGCTCCCTGCACAACCGAAACTACAGGCTGTACGCCGCAGGCGGAGTGGTGTCGAACACCGGGACCTGGATGCAGCGTGTCGCCCAGGACTGGCTGGTCCTGTCGCTGACCCGCCACTCCGGTGACGGCTCGATCGCCCTGGGCATCACCACCGGCCTGCAGTTCCTGCCCATCCTGCTGTTCTCCGCGTACGGCGGAGTGGTCGCCGACCGCTTCCCGAAGCGCCGCATGCTCCAGGTCACCCAGGCCGCGATGGCGCTCACCTCGATGGTCCTCGGCGTCCTCGCCCTCACCGGTGCCGCCGAGACCTGGCACGTGTTCGCAATCGCGTTCGTGTTCGGCATCGGCGCCGCCTTCGACGCGCCCGCGCGGCAGTCGTTCGTCTCGGAGATGGTCGGCCCGGACGACCTCACCAACGCGGTCGGCCTCAACTCCGCCTCGTTCAACATGGCCCGCATCGTCGGCCCGGCCCTCGCCGGTGGGCTGATCGCGCTGTTCGGCTCGGGCGTCCAGGCCACGGGCGCGGTGATCCTGCTCAACGCGCTGTCCTACGGCGCGGTGATCTACGCGCTGCAGCGGATGCGCGAGTGCGAGCTCGACTCACCCGAGCTGTCGCGTCGCGGCAAGGGGATGGTCCGCGACGGCGTGCGCTACGTGCGCGGCCGGCCCGACGTCATGCTGGTGCTGGCCATCGTGTTCTTCGCCGGCACCTTCGGGATGAACTTCCAGATGACCTCCGCGCTGATGGCCACCCAGGTGTTCCACAAGGGCGCGGGGGAGTACGGCCTGCTCGGCACCACGATGGCCATCGGCTCGCTCGCCGGCGCCCTGCTCGCCGCCCGTCGCGTCGGGCGGCCCCGTCAGCGGCTGCTCATCGGTGCCGCGCTGGCCTTCGGCGTGGTCGAGATCTTCTCCGGCCTGATGCCGTCGTACGCCACCTTCGCGCTCATCTCGCCGCTGATCGGGCTGACAGCACTCACCATGGTCACCGCCGCCAACGCGACGGTGCAGCTCAGCGTCGCGCCGGAGATGCGCGGCCGGGTGATGGCGCTGTACATGATGATCTTCCAGGGCGGCACGCCCCTCGGTGCGCCGATCGTCGGCTGGGTCGGGCACAGCCTGGGCGCACGCTGGACCTTGCTCGGCGGTGGCGCCGTGACGGTGGTCGGCATCGTCGCGTCGGTCGCGGTGTTCAGCTGGTACCGCGGGCTGATCGGTCCTCGTCACGAGGCGTCCTCGGCGGACGAGCTGGTCCGCGCGGCATGACCTCTAGGACGGCGAGCCGAACCAGGGCTCGTGCAGGTCGTAGAAGCTGACGTCGTGCACGGCTGCTTCGAGGGTCTCGCGCACGTCGTCCGGCATCTGCTCCTGCTCGCCGCGCCTGGCCGAGGCCTCGTCCGTGAACGCCACCGTCTCGAACGCGTAGCCCTCGCCGTCGATCGCCAGGGTCGCCCCGATGATCTCGGGCCGTGCCTGGTGGAGCCTCTCGGAGTCGGTCATCAGCGACTTCAGTCCTTCGGCGTCGGCGACCTTGCCGCGCATGACCTGCACGAACCCGGCTTCGTCCGAGCCGCCGTCCAGCATCTGCGTGACGTCGTCGCAGTCGTGGAACTCCACCGGTCCGTCGAGCAGCTTCGCCATCTCCTCGGCGAAGGCGGTCTGCTCGGGCCGGTCGGCGTTCGCCTGCGCGGCTTCGCGTGACTCGAAGCGGATCACCCCGAGCATCGTGCCGTCGTCGGTGACGCCGAAGGTGCTGCCCAGCCAGCCGTCGGCGCCGGGCGCGAGGTCGCGCACCCAGCGGTCGCCGAGCTCCCGCGCCTCGTCCTGGCGGCTGGTCCTGCCCTGGATGACCTGGATGAACACGAGGGCCTCCGATCCCCTGATCGACCCCCCGCAGTGGTTCACCCGAACAGTAGGTCGCGTCCTCCGCGAGGTCCATGGCCCGTTCGGAGCAGCCCCGGCGCGGTGACGCCTGCTGCTCGTCGTAGTTCGACGTGCACAACCCGTCCACGGGCGCATTTCAGTGCGGAATCCGACCGTTGTGCACGTCGCACTACGAGTGCAGCGCCCATGAATCGCGCGAGGTTCGGCCCGTAGACTCGAAGACGTGAACCCCCGCTACCGACGCCTGGTGATCCCCGGTGCGCTGGTGGGGCTGATCCTGATCGTCGTCGTGGCGGCGCTGCTTCGTGGCTGAGCCGCTGGACGGAGCGCTCTCCCGGGTCCGGGAGCTGCTGCTCGACGAGTCCGCGCTGGTCCGCGCGGTCGGCTCCGGGCGGCAGCGCGCCCGGTGGCCGCGGTGGCGTCGGGCGGAGCTGAGGTACGTCGACCTCCGGGCCGGGCGGCGGCTGCAGGTGACGTCGTACGACGAGACGCAGGCCCACACGGCGAACCACGAGCCGGGCGAGGCCGCGGCGGCCGTCGTGGACGAGCTGCTCGGCGAGCCGTTCGGCAACTGGCACGTCGAGACGCCGACCGGGACGCTGCAGCTGCGGGTGACCAAGAAGCGCGAGGCGATGGTGCACGTGGCGGGTCATCTCGAGAGGCTCGACCAGCCGGGGATCGAGCCCGACCCGACGCAGGGGCACGACCGGCGCAAGCGCCGGCTGCTGCCCGAGGACGACCCGGTGCTCGCGGCGCTCGGCGTCACCGACGAGCACGGGCGGGTGAAGCCGTCGCGGCAGGCGAAGTACCGCCAGGTCGAGGAGTTCCTGCGCGACCTGGCGCCTGTCGTGGACGACGCGATCGCCACCGGCCGCATCCCCGCGCCCACGGCCGAGCGGCCGCTGCGCGTGGTGGACCTCGGCTGCGGCAACGCGTACCTCACCTTCGCCGCGCACCGGTTCCTGGCCCACGTGCGCGGGATGCCGGTGCGCACCACCGGCGTCGACGTCAAGGCGCAGTCGCGCGAGCACAACACGGGGATCGCGGAGGCGCTCGGGCTGACCGGTGAGCTGACGTTCGTGCAGGGCGACATCGGCTCCGCGGATCTCGACGAGGTCCCGGACGTCGTGCTGGCGCTGCACGCGTGCGACACCGCCACCGACGACGCGCTGGCCCGCGCGGTCCGGTGGCAGGCCCCGGTCGTGCTCGCAGCGCCGTGCTGCCACCACGACGTCGCGGCGCAGCTGCGTCGCTCGCCGACCCCCGCGCCGTACCGCATGCTCACCCGCAGCGGCATCCTCCGCGAGCGGTTCGCCGACACCCTGACCGACGCGTTGCGGGCCACGGTGCTGCGGATGGCCGGCTACCGGGTGGACGTGATCGACTTCGTGGACAGCAAGCACACCCCGCGCAACACGCTGCTGCGCGCGGTGCGGACCGGCGCTCCCGGCTCCCCGGAGCTCAAGGACGAGCTCGACGACCTGACCACGACCTGGGGCGTGCGGCCCAGGCTCGCCGAGCTGGTCGATGTCCCGTTTGCGTAGCGCGGCGGTGATGTGCCTGGTCGCGGTAGTGGTCTCGACAGGCTCGACCACCCGGGCGACAGGCTCGACCACCCGGGCGTCGGGCTCGACAATCCGGGTCGCGCACGCCGAGCCGCGCAAGGTGCCCGGGACGCCGCTGTTCACCATCCAGGACGACGCCATCTTCGAGTCCAGCGGCCTGGTCGACCGGGAGTCGGTCGTGTACACCAACAACGACTCCGGCGACGCGGCGGTGGTCTACGGGATCGACCCGCGCACCGGCAGGACGGTCAGCCGGACGACGTACGCCCCCTCGGTGACGGACGTCGAGGACATCGCGCCCGGCTCGCACGGCACGCTGTGGGCGGGCGACACCGGCGACAACCGCCGCAACCGCGACCACATCGACGTCTACCACCTGCGC
>Ga0308175_100000905_pt1 | contig 19636 bp, 17 predicted proteins | sample PhyCR1_3_FD_203893 | JGI IMG/M metagenome (GOLD analysis project Ga0308175, IMG submission 203893) | Soil microbial communities from UC Gill Tract Community Farm, Albany, California, United States - DLSLS.C.R1 | ecosystem: Environmental > Terrestrial > Soil > Agricultural land | place: USA...
CTAAACGCCACAACCCCGCCGGCGGGGGTGGCGCTGCCGGCGGGGGCGCAGGCGCCGCCGGGGGCGGTGGATCTCCCGGCGGCGGGGCCGGGGGGGAGTAGTGCGGCGGAGAAGATCTTGATTGATACGTTGCCGCAGGTGGAAGCGGGGGAGGGTGCGGGGCCGGTGGTGGCGGCGCTGCCGGCGACGTTTGGGGGGAAGTTCGATCGGATGGGGCGGGCGGATCTGTTTGCGTTTGACGCGAAGGGGGGGGAGCAGATTGTGTTTGACTGCGCGTCGCGGCGGCTGGGGTCGAAGGCGGAGGTGGTGCTGACGGTGACGGATCCGTCGGGGAAGGTGGTGGCGAGCGGGGGCGGCGATTACGAGAACCCGGAGACGCTGTTGGCGTTTACGCCGGCGGCGGACGGGCGGTACACGGTGCGGGTGGCGGAGCTGACGGGGGCGGCGTCGGGGAATCATTTTTATCGGGTGGCAGCGGGGGCGATGCCGGTGGTGACGGACGTGTTTCCGCTGGCGGTGCCGGCGGGCGCGGAGACGGCGGTTCGTCTGGTGGGGCCGAATGTGCCGGCCGGCGCGGTGGTGAAGGTGAAGGCGCCGGCGGAGGGGGAGGTGGAAGTGCCGGGGGATCTGGATCGGTTTCGGGTGCGGCGGGCGCTGAAGGTGCTGGTCAGCACGGTGCCGGAAACGATTGAGGCGGAGCCGAATGATTCGCCCGGGAATGCGACGGCGATTGCGGTGCCGGGGGCGGCGGAGGGGCGGATCGGGTCGGCGGCGGACGTGGATTTGTATCGGTTTGCGGCAAAGGCGGGGGAGCGGGTTGTGCTGGAGACGGTGGCGGCGCAGCGGGGGTCGCCGATTGATACGCGGATCGAGGTGTTGTACCCGGACGGGCGGCCGGTGCAGCGGTTGCAGTTGCGCGCGGTGCGGGATTCGGCGCTGACGTTCAAGTCGATCGACGCGAACGCGAACGGCGGGCGGCTGGTGAATTACGAGGAGATGGAGCTCAACCAGTATTTGTACATGAACGGGGAGGTGGTGAGGCTGTACATTGCGCCGCGGGGGCCGGATTCGGAGTACAATTTTTATTCGGTGGGGGGATCGACGCTGCCGGGCGATGCGAACGGGATCATCGGGAAGCGGCGGAGTTATTTTGACACGAGCCCGATCGCGCACGCGCTGGACGAGCCGTGTTACGTGGTCGAGCCGCACGCGGCGGGGGAGAAGCTGCCGGCGAACGGGCTGCCGGTGTTTCCGCTGTATTATGCGAACGACGACGATGCGCTGCGGCAGCTTGGGGCGGATTCGCGGCTGATTTTTACGGCGCCGGCGGACGGGGAGTACCTGGTGCGGGTGAGCGACACGCGGTCGTTTGGGGGGGAGCGGTTTATTTATCGGCTGGTGGCGCGGCCGGCGGCGCCGGATTTCAAGGTGTCGCTGCTGGGGCTGGCGAACGCGACGATTCCGCGGGGGGCGGGGCTGGGGTTTACGGCGCGGGTGGAGCGGATCGACGGGTTTGACGGGCCGGTGAAGGTGGAGATTGCCGGACTGCCGGCGGGGTTGGTGGCGACGACGCCGCTGGTCATCGAGGCGGGGCACACCGACGCGCGCGGGACGCTCTATGCGGCGCCGGACGCGCCGGAGGGGGAGTTGATCGAGGCGACGGAATTGTCGCCGAAGCCGGCGCGGGGGATGGCGGGGAAGGCGCCGAAGCAGAAGCTCGGTAAGAACACGAACAATCCGGTTGCGCCGGGTTCGGACAAAACGCCCGCGGCGGGCGCGGGGGCGGAAGCGGTTGCGATCAAAGTGACGGCGGCCGCGACGATCGGCGGGAAGGGGGTCTCGAAGCCGGTGAATGACTTCGGGAAGGTCACGGTGCGGGGGAAGCCGCTGGTGTACGTCGCGCTGGGGCCGGCGGCGTCGCCGACTACGGCGCCGTCGGCGGAGCCGCAGCCGTCGGTGGCTTCGGCGGGGCCGGTGGCGCCGAGCACGCGGCCTTCGATCGTGATGCCGGAGGTCACGATCACGCCGGGCGCGTTGACGCCGGCGTACCTGCGGATCGTGCGGAACGGGTTCGAGGAGGAAATCCGGTTTGACGTGGAAGACATGCCGCACGGGGTGATCGTGGCGGACATCGGGCTGAACGGCGTGCTGATCCTGAAGGGGCAGAATGAGCGGCAGATTTTCTTCCACTGCGCCAAGTGGGTGCAGCCGCAGACGCGAATCGTGCACGTGAGGGCGCGGGACGCGGGGCTGCCGACGAGTTATCCGGTGTTGCTGCGCGTGGGGGAAACTAAGTAGCCGGTAATGTGCTATGCGATTGATGGGATTGATTGTCTTCGCGTCAGTGGCGGGGCTCGCCGCGGCGGCCGGGGGGCGGCCGCCGAATGTGGTGTTTATCCTGGCGGACGATTTGGGGTACGCCGACGTGGCGTGTTACGGGCACGCGTACGCGCGGACGCCGAACATCGACCAGCTCGCGCGGGACGGGACTCGTTTCACGCAGTTTTATTCGACGGGCGTGACGTGTTGCCCGGCGCGCACCGGGCTGATGACCAGCCGGTGGCCGGCGAGTTTCCACGAGTATCCGGCGGGGGCGGGGTTTGGGGATCGTGTGACGATCACGCAACTGCTGCACGATGCGGGGTATCGCACGGGGCATTTTGGGAAGTGGCACATCGGGCCGGTGGAGAAGCCGGGGACGTACGGGATTGATGTCGTCGGGACCGACGACGAGGCGGAGGGCGGGAAGCGGAATGCGAAGCGCGGGGACGCGCGGCACGACCGGGGGCGCGACGCGCACATTTACGACCAGGTGATCGCGTTTATCGAAAAGAACAAGGACGAGCCGTTCTACGTGAACGTCTGGGACCACGTCAGCCACTTCCCGGTGGACCCGGCGGCGAAATACGCGGAGATGTTCAAGGACGTGGTGGTGGACGAGTCGAAGTTCTCGCCGTACATGAAGGAGAAGTTCGACACGTGCCGCAAACAGGGCGGGGACGTGAACGCCTGCATGCGGAATTACCTTGGCGACGTCTACTCGCTGGACGAGGACATCGGGCGGCTGCTGGGGAAGATCGACGAGCTGGGGTTGCGCGACGACACGATCGTGGTTTTCTCCAGTGACCAGGGGCCGGGGCCGGTCGTCAACGCGCACCGCGATTCGAAGAAGGGGGCGGAGCAGGCCAGGACACGGCTGAACATGATGGGATACGTCGGCGACCTGCGCGGCGGGAAGCACGGGATGTACGAGGGGGGCGTGCGGGTGCCGTTCATCGTCCGCTGGCCGGGGCACACGCCGGCGGGGCGGACGGACGAACGGTCGGTGATCAGCGGGATCGACTGGCTGCCGACGCTGTGCCATCTGGCCGGAGTCCGGGCGCCGGAAGACATTGAGGGGCAGGACGTCTCGGCGGCCTGGCAGGGGACGCCGTTTACCCGCAGCAAGGCGCTGCTCTGGAAGGTCAGCAACCCGCGCTCGGACCTGGGCATACGCGAGGGGAATTGGAAGCTCGTCCACCCCAATCAGAAGCGCGGCGAGGTGGAATTGTTCGACATTTCCGCCGACCCGGGGGAGCGTCACAACCTGGCGGCGAGCCGGCCGGAGGTGGCCAAGGCGCTGACGGCGAAGGTGATGGCGTGGAATGCGACGCTGCCTAAGGATTACGTGAAGACGCAGGATCGGGATAAGTGACGTGCGGAGGGTCGCGCGGGGGTTAGCTGTACCCGTGTCAGCTGTACCCGTCGCGCCATGCGGAGATCCTTGCCTGCGTGTAGAGCGTGGCGGCGTTGTCCGCGGAAAGACGGGGGTCGAGGTCGGCGACCGCCTGGCGGCCGGCGTCCTCGGGCTTTCTGGTTTCCAGTTGGTCGATCACGCAACGATGGGCCGCCGACTCGATTTCGCCGTAGGCGCGGAGCAACCTGGCGACGGCCGGCTTGGCGAGGTGCGGCAGCATCTTCGCGAGCCGTTGCTCGATGGGGGTTGCCCGGGCGGGGCCCCACTGGAGGTAGGCGGCCAACCCACGGTTGAAATCTTCGTCCGGTTTTTTGGGCATGGGGCGGGGAGAATAACATGCGGACCATGGAGACTCACTTGGCGAAGCGCCACATCGTGCAACTCGTCTGCGGCGGGCTGGGGCTGCTCTGCTGGGCGGCGGCGGCGCGGCCGGCGGATGACGTGCCGCGGTTCCGCGACCTGTTTAACGGCAGGGATTTGGCCGGGTGGGTGAACGTGAACACGGACAAGGACACGTGGGGCGTGCGGGACGGCATGATCGTGTGCACGGGCCACCCGATCGGCGTCATGCGGACCGACCGGCAGTACGAGAATTTCATCCTGCACGTCGAGTGGATGCACATGGAGGCCGGCGGGAATTCCGGCGTGTTCGTGTGGAGCGAGGGCACGGTGCCGCCGGACGGCAAGCGCCTGCCCAAGGGGCTGGAGGTGCAGATGCTTGAGCTGGAGTGGGTGAACCTGAACAAGGACAAGGAGGGGAACCCGCGGCCGATCGCGTACGTGCACGGGGAGCTGTTCGGGGCCAACGGGCTGAAGGTGGTGCCGGACAACCCGCGCGGGGCGCGGAGCAAGTCGGTCGAGAACCGGTGCAAGGGCAAGGGGGAGTGGAACGTGTACGACGTGGTGTGCGTGGACGGGGTGGTGAAGCTTTCGGTGAACGGGAAGTTCGTCAACGGCATCAGTCACTCGTCGGTGCGCAAGGGGTATCTTTGCCTGGAATCGGAAGGGGCGGAGATTCACTTTCGGAACATCCGGATCCTGGAGCTGCCGCCGGGGGTGACCACGGCGGAACAGGTTGCGCCGGTCGTGAAATGACGGGAGCCGGGGCGAAGGGCGCATACGACGCGCGCCGCGTAGCGGTGCGGCTATTGAGCGGCGGCGAACATTCCGAGCAGTTTGCTGGTCAGGAGGGCGCGATCGGGGGACCACGGGGGACGGCGCTCGCGGAAAAACTGCTCGATGGTGGCGGCGAGGCGGCTGAATTCGTGGCGCTGCGGCGGGGGCGGGCGGAAGAGCTGTGCGTAGAGGAGGCTGCCGTCGGTGCGTTTGATCGCGAGGTTGAAATCGGCGACGACGCCGTCGAGGACGAAGATAGTGCTGCGCAGGCCGTCGGCGTGGTCGATCTGCCAGGCGCGGGGGTTGGCGGCGAGCTTGGGGAGCAGATTCAGGCCGAGCAGGTCCTGGGTGCGGCCGTCGCGGACGGGATCGCCTTGGGGGGAGTCTGAGCAGGAGAGGGCGGCGGCGAGCAGGCGGCGGCGCGGGCCGTCCACGAGGCCCCACAGGCGGGCGCCTTTGAAGTGTTGGACCCTGCGCACGGCGCGGTCGCCTCCCGTTCGGCGCTCCAGGAGGGGGAGCAGGCCGTCGAGGGCGTGGAGCTCGGCGAGGGGGAATGGGCCTTGCGCGACGATGACGGCGTCGGTCAGCGCCGCGGCGGGCGGGGCGATTTCCGGCAAGCGCCAGGTCACGGAGAGGGGCGTGCCGGCGGCGAGGAGGATGTTTCGCTCGGCGGCCTGGGCGGCGAGGCGGCTGGCTTCTTCGGCGGTTTCGGCCAGTGCGCCGTGGGCGAAGACGGGCGAGTCTTTCGCGGCGGACTGGAGCACGCTTTCGAGCAGTTCGGGGGCGGCGATCTGGCGGGGCACGAAGACGATTGCGTCCGCCGCGGCCGCCGCCGATTCGACGGTCTGGTGTCGCTCGAGGGGAAAGTCCTGGGTTCGGCGAAAGAGTTCCTGGTCGGGGACGCCGAGGGCGAGCCAGACGTGGACTTGCCAGTCGTCGGGGCGGTGGAACTCGCCGTCGCGCGGGTAGCCGATCAGGAAGCGGTCTAACAGGTGCTGGGCGGGCGTGTCGGCGCCGAATTCTTCGAGGATGAAGGCGATGTTGCGCGGGGGGGCCATCAGGCGTTCCAGAAGGTGGAGTGGCGCGGGGCGTTGTAGGTCACGGCCATCTGCGGCGTCTCGACGGCTTGGCCGCGGTGGAGCGATTCGACGGCGGCGAGTGTCATGCCGGAGGTGAGGAGGGTGCGCTCGATGGGGTAGGGGGCGACGCCGCTCAGGATCATCTGCTCGACGTGGTTGACGAGCGGGTTGAAGAAGTCGGCCAGGGTGGTGCGACCGGGGGGCATGGGGAGGTACATCTGGCAGGAGGCGGTCTGCCGCGGCCGGGCGATCGAGCCGGCGTAGGTGAAGTCGAAGACCAGGCCGTTGAGCAGGAGCACGGTGGTGCGGAAGCCGTCGCGGTGCTCGATGAAATATGCGACGAATCCTTTGCTGTTTTGCCGGAGCCAATCCGGATCGGGCATCCAGCCGGTGTATCCGGGGCGGGTGGGGGCGAGGGTGCTGCTGCGCGAGAGGGCGGCAAATACCAGGCGGCGCGTCGTTGGGTGCTGGTCGAGCAGGTCGCAGACGGCGGGGCCGCGGCGGGAGAGCACGGACTTGATGCCGACTTCGCCGCCGGCGCGGCGCTCGGACATGCACTGGGCGGTCTCGATGCCGTGGAAGTCGTAGGAGTCGATGCCGCCGTAGCAGACGCAGACGCTCTCGCGCAGTGGCGTGTCGGGGGCGAATTCCAATGCGGGGAGCCGCCAGGTCACCGGCAGGGACGAGCCGGCCATGAAGGGGAAGCCGAGGCGGCGGGAATCCTGGACCATTTCGACGCACTGGTCCCAGTCGGTTGACAGGTGCTTGTCGTTGAAGACCGGGACGGACCGGCCGCTGGAATCGAAGACGGCGACGACTTCCTTGAAGAACTTGTAGCGCGGGTAGAGGGTCTGTCCCTTGTCGTTTTTGGGGTAATTGCCGTGCTCGCCGATGATGAGGACGCCGTCCACGGCGAGCTTGGAGCCGCCGAGCGTGAGCGCCTCGGCGATCGTGGGGTAGATGGGGACGTGGTGGCGTGCGCTGCGTTCGCGCGCCAGGTCGTTGCGCGGGAACTGGTCAACGTACATGGAGACCAGGTCCATCGGCGGGTGGTGGTGCTCGCCGTGCCAGCCGTAGCCTTCGAGGAAGCGGTCCACGAAATGTTGGGCGTGGGAGTATTTGCGCACGACGGTTGCGATGATGGCGACCCTGGGGCGGCGGGAGGGCGTGGGGGAGAGCGGCGGGTGGGGCTGGGCGCATCCCGGCAGGAAGGTAGCGGCGCAGCCGGCGGCGGCGGCGGAGGCGAGGAACTGTCGTCGGGTGCGGCGAATCACGGTTGGGCTGCCTCCGGTGGCGTAGGTCCCCGGCGCGCGGTTTTACCCCAGAAGAGGCACAGGGCCAAGAAGGCAAGCAGGGGCACCCAACCGGCGATGGCCAGGCCGCGGTCGAAGGATCCGGTCCGGTCGATGTGCCGGCCGAAGAGCGTTTGCGCGGGGGAGCCGAGGCCCCAGGCGACGACGCCGGCCAGGCCGGTCACCTTGCCCTGGTGCTCGCTGGAAATGTCCTGGGTGAGGGCGTGATAGATGGGGAAGAGTCCGAGTGCGCCAGCGCCGACCAGCAGCAAGACGGCGAGCAGGGGCCAGCCGCGGGGCAGGACCGCGGCGAGGCAGGTCAGGGCGGTCAGCCCCGCACAACCGGCGAAGGCGATCAGTCGCGAGCGGTGGACGGAGAGGCCGCGCTTGTTCAGCCAGAGCGCGGCGATGCCGGCGCCAACGCAGCCTAGGTCGGTGGCGACGTAAAACGCGGCGGTGAAATACAGCGTTTCCCGCTCGCCGTAGCCGCGTCCCTGCTGAAGGAACTTCGGCATCCACGCCCGCAGCAACTGCCAGGTCGTATTGATGCAGGTGATCACGAACAGCACCACCAGCATCCGGCGGCTGTACAGCACGCGCCAGGACGCGCCGGAGGGCTTGTGAGGGCCGGTGTTCGCGGAGGCCCCGGCGGGGGCGAGATCGCCGTTGCGGACGAGGGCGAACCAGGTGATCACCCAGAGGAGGCCGAGCACTCCCACGACCTGGAATGCGTACCGCCAGGAGCCCAGCTCGGCGGTCATGAGGCGGGTCATCATCAGCGGCGTGATGATGGCGCCGACGGAGGTGCCGCTCTGGAGGACGCTGTTGCCCAGGGCGCGGTTCTCGGGGCTTAGAAGCTCGCGCGTGGTTCGAATGGCACACGGCCAGTGCCCGGCCTCGAAGAAGCCGAGCATGGTGCGGCAGGCGAGCAGTCCGCCGTAGCCGTTGACCAGCCCGGTGGCGAAGCCGGCGGCGGACCAGAACACGAGCACGAGCGGGTAGAGCCGCCGCACCGGGAGGCGATCGGCCAGGGCGCCGAAGAGCAACGACCCGGCGGCGAACGCCCAGCCGAAGGCGAGTTCGAGGTCGCCGTAGTGCTCCTGGTTGAGGTGGAACTCGGTGCCGATGCGGACGGCGGCGTTCGCCAGCGTCTGGCGGTCCATGTAGTTGATGGCGGAGGCCAGCAGGAGCAGTCCGCAGATCCACCACTTGCGCGCGGCGGGGCGGGAGTGCGGTGCGATTATTCCCACGGCTTGCCGTCCCAATCGATCACCCGCTGGAGCAGATTGACCACGTCGTCGGAGAAGACCCGCAGGAGGACTTCGCCTTTTTGGGCGCTGGCCAGGTGCGGGTGACCGATGTGACCGGCGGTGGTGCGGTCCTGGGTGACCCAGCCGCGCGTGGCCGGCGCGAAGCCGCTGCCGAACTCGACCGGCTGTATCTTCGCGTAGTCGCGAACTAGATGCGGGGCGACGCGGAGCATCATGGAAGTCTCCCACTCGCAGGCGTGGCCCATCTGCCGCTGGAAAATCGCGGCGTCCACCTCGTAGGGGCGGGCGCCGAGGCCCCAGTAGGTTGCCGCCAGCAGGAGCAGGTCGGTGCTGCGGCGGTGGCGCTGGCGCGTCTCGAAAATCGCCTGTTTGGCGGGGACGTCGTTGCCGCCGTGGCCGTTGAGCAACACGATTCGGCGGAAGCCGTGCCGGAGGAGATTGTCGATCAGTCCGCACAAAAGGTCGAGGTACGTGCGCGGCGGGCTGGAGAGGGTGCCGGGGAAATCCAGGTGGTGGTCGGAATTGCCGAGCCAGGTGAGGGGCGCGACGAGGACACGGTCTTGCAGTCGCTCGAAGGCGCGGCGGACGATCTCGGCGAGCAGGATGCTGTCGGTGAAGAGCGGCAGGTGTTGGCCGTGCTGTTCGAGGGCGGCGATCGGGAGCACGACGGGGGTGTTCTTGTCGAGCGCCTCAACGTCGGTCCAGCGCAGGTCCGCCAGGTTCATTGTTTCTCCCGCCGGAATCCTCCGCAACGAGGGGGCCGTTCGCGGCGGCGGATTGATGCCGGTTGGCCGAATGCGAAACAGCCGCGCCCATTGGGGGGCGCGGCTGCCGCTGGTGATACCGACCAGAACTGCGAGAAGCGGAGAGGCAGGGATTCGAACCCTGGATAGGGATTTGACTCCCTATAACGGTTTAGCAAACCGTCGCCTTCAGCCGCTCGGCCACCTCTCCGGGATCGTTCGGCCCAACATTATGACGGTTTTCGGCGAAACGCAAGGCCGACGTGGCTCGGTCAAGATTGTTCATGGCGCGGGGGGTGCGGCGGCGTGCTTGGAGAGGAGGTAGGCCATCAGGTCGTTGAAGGCGGGCTCGGGGATCAGGTCGGCGAAGTTGCCGGGCATGAGGGAGAGGTTTGTCTCGCGGCGGGATTTGACCTGGTCTTTGGGGACCTTGATTTCCTTGGCGGTGGAGTCGGCGAAGACGAGGACTTCGCCTTCCTCGCGGCGCTGGAGGCCGGTGACGGTGGTGCCGTCTTTCAGTTCGAGGATGCTGTAGCGGAAGGCGGGGTCGACGTTGCGGTTGGGGTCGAGGACGTCTTCGACGAGGCGGTCGAGGCCGCGCGAGCCGGCGCCGTCGAGCTGGGGGCCTACGGTAGCGCCCTTGCCATCGATCTGGTGGCAGGCGGCGCAGTTGGTGGCGAAGACCTGGGCGCCGCGCTCGGCGGAGGCGGTCTGGGGGGAGAAGTCCTTACGGCGGTGGTCGATCAGTTGCTGAAGCTCGGCGCTGGCCTCGGGCAGGCCTTTGGTGAGCCTGGCGACGCGTTTTTCGGCGCCGGCTACTTTGAAGATCGAGAGGCGGAACTGGATGCCGCGGTCGGTGAGCAGTTGGGGGGAGAGCTTGCCGGATTCGACGGCGGAGAGGAGGGTTTCGCCGCCGGCGGTGGAGCCGGCGATGGACTGGGCGGCGCGGAGCTGCACGGAACCGGGAGCGTATTTGACGGCGTCGATCAGGGCGGCGGCGGCGGCGGGGGAGCCGGAATCGCCGAGGGCGGCGGCGACGAGTTCGCGGGTCTGAATCTGCTGCTTCGCGTCGGCGACGATCTTCGCCAGGGCCGGGATCTGGGCCTGCGGGTCGGTGGCGAGCAGCGCCTTGGCGGCGGCGCCGCGGGCGGCGGGCGCGGCGGTCTCGTAGCCCAGCAGCTTGGCCAGGGGCGCGACGAGCTGGGGGTCCTTGAGGGTCGCGGCGAGCTCGGCGGCGGTCTGCATGCGCTTGGGAGCACCCTTGCCGCGGTTGGTGATACATTTGGAGAGGGCTTCGATGCCCCAGGCGCGGGCGGCGGGGGTAAGCGGCAGGCCGCGCTCAGCGAGGCCTTCCTGGAGGGCTTTGAACGAGGCGAGCTGCGTGTCGAGGGAGCTTCCGGCGCGGCGGCGAGCGGTGTCGATCAAAGTGGGGATGTCAGTTTCGGGGGCGTAGCGGGCGACGTGGTGAACGGCGGCGGTCGAAAAGCCGGCATCCACCTTGCCGGACTGCAGGCGGCTGAGGAGGTATTCGGCCGCGTGGGCGTCGGGGACGCTGACCATCAGGTCGCCGATCAGTGCGGAGTCCTGCTCGGAGAGTTGCAGCGATTTCAAGGCGCCGGGGGCGCGGAGCTGGTTGCGCAGGGTCATGCGGGCGGTGTAGAGCAGGTGCGTGTCGTCGGGGGGGGTGTCGTGGAAGAGCTGGAGCAGGGGGGCGATGTTGGAGGGGTCTTCGTGGCGGCCGAGGGCATCGGCGGCGCAGCGGCGGACGAGCGGGTCGGGGTCCTTTAGAGCGGCGATGACCTGGTCGTGCTGGGCGGGGCTGAGGCGGTCCAGTTCGGTGAGGATGCGCATCGCGTGGGTGCGCACGAGCGGGTCGGTGTCCGTCGCGGCGGCGGCGAGGGTGGGGTCGTCGAGGCTGCGGAGGCGGAAGAGGACCCACATCGCGTGGATGCGCTGCGTGGCGGGGCTGGGGGCGGAGACGACTTTCTTCACCTCGTCCACGGCAGCGGGGCCGATGCGGTCGGTCAGCTCGCTGGTGGCGAGCATGCGGAGCGTGATGTTGGGGCTGGCCAGGTCGGCGACGAGGGCGTCGGCGGACTCTTTGGACAGGTTCGGCAGGGGGCCGATGTTGCCGTTGTACACTATGCGCCAGATGCGGCCGCGCTCGCGGTCGCGGCCGGGGTGGGTGAGGGGGACTTCGTAGTGTCCGATGATTTTGTTGTAGAAATCGGCGACGTACACGGCGCCGTCCGGGCCGAGCTGCAGGTCCACGGGGCGGAACCAGGGGTCGGCGGTGCTGACGAAATCGGGCTGTTCGTTGGCGACGGGTGAGGAGCCGTGGTGGGAGAGCGTGTCGCGGTTGATGCGGCTGGTGACGGGATTGCCGACGAAGAAATTGTGCTGAAATTCGGCGGGCCAGCGGAGGTCGTCGTAGGAGAAGACGCCGGCGATGCCGGTGGAGCCGTGCGAGTGCTGCATCATGGACGGGGCGAAGCCGAGGCCGTCGTGCTGCTTGCCGAGGCCTTCGTAGTAGCCGCCGCGGAGGAGCTGGTAGATGGGCTTGGAGTGGCAGTCGGCCGAGTACAGGTTGCCGTCGGTGTCGAAGAAGAGGCCGAAGGGGTTGGTCTGTCCCCAGGCGTACTGCTCGATGTGGGAGCCGTCGAGTCGGACGCGGTAGGTGTTGCCGGAGGTCATGTGGACGGAGGAGCCGTCTTTGGCGGTGATGGTTGAGGTGTTGGACCAGCCGTGGGTGGCGTAGAGCCAGCCGTCGAAGCCGCGGCGGAAGGAATTGGTCATGCCGTGGGTGTCGCGGTCGTAGCTGTAGGGGCCGTAGAGGAGCTCGCGTTTGTCGGATTTGCCGTCGCCGTCGGTGTCGTGGAAGAAGTAGATGTTGGGGATGGAGAAGGCGATGCAGCCGTCCTTGCAGGGGTAGACGCCGGTGGGGATGTTGAGGTTTTCGGCGAAGGTGGTGATCTTGCGGGCGCGGCCGTCGGGGGCGAAGTCTTCGAGGATTTTGATGGTGTCGCGGCCGGTGCCGGGCTGTGCGGGGAAGGGGTATTCGCGGGTGGAGGTGACCCAGAGGCGGCCGCGCGAGTCGAAGGCCATGTTGACGGGCTTGTTGATGTCGGGCTCGGCGGCGACGAGTTGCATTTCGAAGCCGGGGGGGAGGTGGAAGGATTTGGATTCCTGCTCGGCGGTGAGGGGGCCGGTGGGGCGTACGTCCTGGGTGAAGGGGTCGCCGGGGACGTTGCGAATTTCCTTGGCGGCGAAGGCGTGGGGTGTAAGGAAGAGTGCAAGAAGCGGGGCAGTGGTGAAGATGGTTCGCATGCGAGTCATACCTGTTGTGTTTTGGAATTCAGCCTGCACATGATCTTCGATTGGCGGGCGGGTGCAAGGTACGTGTGCGTTGGTATCGCACGGGCGACGGCAAAAACGTCATACAAGGCCAAAGTGCGACGTGGGGGTAGTCATTTCAGGGGGAGACGTTGGACCTGGTTGGCCATGTCAGAGGGATCGTAGACACCGGCGATCAGTTCTAGGTCGTTGATGCACCGGCCGATAGTGATGCCGAGTTGGTCGGCATAAATGATGCCGGTGAAAAATTGGCCGGCGCGCTGACGCGCAGCGGCTTGGATGAGCATGTCTCTGTCTTGGCTGAACATGACCCGATTGAGTTCGGTCGCTCGATCAATCAGTTCTGGGTCGGAAAGTCGTCGAGAGCCGTCGTCTTGGGCGGTGAGTACGTCAACACCTCTGAGGCGTACGCCGCGCGTGATGGCGGAATGGACGTGGACATCCATATAGAGCCCGAGGCTCATGGGCGGAGGCCCAAATCACGGAGCTTGCGTTCGCCGGGTGTTTCGGGGGCGTTGGCGCGAGCGGCCTCGGCTTCTGCCCTCTCCCGCTCGATCTGCGCGTCGATTTCGGTGTCGTGGTCGTAGTAGTAGGAGAGGGCGGCGTGGATTTGGGAGAGGGTGAGGTCGGGGTAGGCTTCGTGAAGTTGTTGGGCGGAGTCGCTGCCGGCCTTCATGGCCTTGATGAGGTGGAGGACCTTCATGCGTGTGCCGTCGATGCGGGCGACGCCGTGGTCGTCGATTGTGATGTGACTCGTCGCGACAGAGGACATCGGTATAGCCTCGGTAAGGAGATTATATGGACGCGAATGGGGCATGCCAAAGCGGTTACGGTTTCCCGCGGCGGAGCCGCGAGGCTCCCGGAAGCGACGCGCGCCTTCTCAAGAATACGAAGTCGGATCACGGGTACGGCGTTTTCCGCGGTTCGTCGCCGGGGAGTTCGAGGGCGCCGATCAGGTCGGACAGTCGCTCGATTTTCATTTTTTCCATGTACTGCTGAAGGCCGTCGCAGATTTTGTTTGGCGTGGCGGGGTCGATGAAGAGGGCGGTGCCGATGCCCAGGGCGGTGGCGCCGGCGAGGAGGAATTCGACGGCGTCCTGCCATGTCTGGATGCCGCCCATGCCGATCAGCGGGATGTTGGCGTGCTTTGCGACTTGACGGTAAACGCGGGAGACGAGGTGGAGGGCGATGGGCTTGATGGCGGGGCCGGAGAGGCCGCCGGTGACGTTGGCGAGGCGCGGGCGGCGCTTGTAGATGTCGATGGACATGGCGGTGAAGGTGTTGACGAGGGAGAGGGCGTCGGCGCCGCCGTCGATGGCGGCCTTGGCGGTGAGCGTGATGTCCTCGACGTTGGGGGAGAGCTTGACGATTAGGGGCTTGTGGGGGAGGACTTTTTTGACGACGGAGGTGAGTTCCCTGAGGCGGCCGGGGTGGGTGCCGAAGGTGAGGCCGTCCTTGACGTTGGGGCAGGAGACGTTGAGCTCGACGGCGGCGATTTCGGGCGGGGCGTCCATGGCGGCGCAGGTCTCGGCGTAGTCGTCGAAGCTGTGGCCGGCGACGTTGACGATGACGGGGCAGGGCATTTTGCGGAGGAGCGGGAGTTTTTCCTTGAGGAAGCGATCGAGGCCGACGTTGGCCAGGCCGATGGCGTTGAGCATGCCGGCGCGGGTTTCGACGATGCGGGTGGGTTCGTTGCCGGGGCGTTCCTCGCGTGTGATGGACTTGGTGACGAAGGCGCCGAGGCGCGAGAGGTCGAGGAAGTCGGCGTATTCGAAGGCGTAGCCGCAGGTGCCGGAGCAGGTCATGGTGGGATTTAAGAGCGTGAGGCCGGCGAGGGTGGTAGAGAGGTCGGGGGTCATGGGTGAGGTCGTTTTATCGCAAAGCAGCGGAAGATTCACATTGGTGGAAGTATAATGGAGGGCAGAGAGGTGAGCGCATGGCGTCGCCATTTCCGGGGATGAATCCGTACATCGAGCGGGAGACGGTGTTTCACGATTTTCACCAGCACTTCGCTTCGGCGGTGGTGGCGCAGATCGTGCCGCAAATCCGGCCGAAGTACTTCGCGAAGATTGACGTTGACGTGTACCTCCATGAGGCACCGGCGGAAGACCGGAAGCTGCTTGGCCGTCCGGACGTGTACCTGACCGAGCGGGAGGGTTCGATCGCGCAGGGCGGCAGCGGCGCTCTGGCGGCACCGGCGGAGGCGTTGATACCGGCCGCCGTGGATATCGTCCGCCTGCCTTACGTCGAGATCAGGGAAAAGGACGGGAGGGCGGTGGTCACCGTCATCGAACTGCTCAGTCCGACGAACAAGTTGAAGTTGGAGGATCGTGCCGCGTACATCGCCAAGCGGAAGAAGATATTCCGGAGCGATGCGCACCTGGTCGAGATCGACCTGTTGCGCGGCGGCGCACGAATGCCGATGGACGATCTGCCGGATTGTGATTATTACGCGCTGGTCAGCCGGGCGGAGCAGCGGCCGAGGGTGGGCGTGTGGCCGGTGAAATTGCGGGAGCGGCTGCCGGTGGTCCCGGTGCCGCTGCGGGCGCCGGACGCGGACGCGAAGCTCGATCTACAGGCGATCGTGAATCAGGTGTACGACGTGGCGGGGTATGAGGATTACATCTATGAGGGCACACCTCAGCCGCCGCTGCATCCGGCGGATGATGCGTGGGCGAGGGAATTGATTGCGAATGGGCGCGGGGGCGACTGAGGGTCAGGCGTCCTGGAACACCTTGTGCCGCGGGCGGGCGCGGAGGATTTCGGCTTTGCCCCAGGCGGTCACCTTGGCGAAGGCGGGGGAGTGGAGGAAGGTGTCGAAGGCTTCCTTGCTTTCCCACTGGCTGAAGATGAGGTAGGAGCCGGCGGATTGGACGTCTTCGTAGAGGTGGGATTCGACGTGGCCGGGGATGGTTTTGAGGTGATTGAGGGTGGCGAGGAAGCCGTGCTCGAATTCTTCTTCCTTGCCGGGGATTACGTCGTAATGCATGCCGATGGTGGTCATTGTGAGCAGGGGTCAGGGGTCAGGGGTCAGGGGTCAGGGGTCAGTGAAAGGCAGGTTACCATAAGAGGTCTGCCGCGCTGAACACCGGGCCGTCGGTGCAGGCGAGGCGGTAGCACCAGTCTTTGCCCGCGAGGGGCGGTTGGGAGGGGTCGGGTTTGCGGACGCGGATGCAGCAGGACTGGCAGGTGCCCATGCCGCAGGCCATGGCGCGTTCGACGGCGACCTGGCAGGGGAGGCCGCGGGCGGCGGCGATGTCGGCGACGCGCTTCATCATGGGTTCGGGGCCGCAGGTGTAGAGGGTGGGAGGGGCCGGGGGGCAGGGGCCGGGGGTCAGGAGGAGGCGGTCGAGGTAGCGCTCGAGGGCCTGGGTAATGAAGCCTCGGAAGGCGTAGGAGCCGTCGTCGGTGGAGATGATCGAGGGGATGCCGTGGCGGGAGAATTCGGCGATGGCGGGTTGCGGGTCGGCGCTGTCGGGGGAGGGAACAGGGGCGGCCGGGCTGATCGTGAGGGGGAGGAGGTCGCGGGTGAGGGCGCCGGCGAAGGCGACGGCGTTGGGTTTGCCGGCAGGCGCGATCGCGGCGAGGTGGTCGGCGAGGTAGAGCATGGGGGGGATGCCGACGCCGCCGCCGATGAGCAGGGCGGTTGAGCCGGCGGGCGGGGGTGTGAAGACGTTGCCGAGGGGGCCGAGGATGTGGACGTGGTCGCCGGGGCGGAGGCGGGAGAGCCAGTCGGTGCCGACGCCGACGACGCGGTGGATGAGGTCGAGTTCGACGTGATTGGGGAGGTCGCGGCGGCCGGCGAGGGAGAAGGGGCGGCGGAGGAGGGCGGTCGGGCCGGTCAGGTCGGATGAGGGGAGGTCGATGGGTCGGCCGGGGTGCCAGTCGAATTCGGTTTCGGCGACGGTGTCGGGGTGGAGGTCGCGGCAGGCGACTTGAATGAACTGGCCTGGGTGCGTCGTGGGGAAATTCGGGAGGCGGAGGACGAGGCGGTAGTGGTCCCGGCAGAGGGGGTGGTTGGCGGCGACCGTGGCGGCGAATTGGCTGCGCGTCGGCGGGAGGTTTGTTGCCGCGGCCGGAAGCATCGGGCGGATTCTAGCAGTTGTTCGTTGAAAGGGCGAAATTGACTGGGTTTGGGGCGCCGGATAACGTCACGTGAACGCCGGAGGAGTGGCAGAGTGGTCGAATGCGCCGGTCTTGAAAACCGGTGGGCCCGCAAGGGTCCCGTGGGTTCGAATCCCACCTCCTCCGATTCTTTCAGTTACAACCAGTTCATCGCGGGAATAGCGACTCGTAGGAGGCAGTATGGCCGGAGCGTTCAGTCGGCGTCGGATGATGTGGTCGGCGGGGGCGGCGGCAGTTGGGGTGAACTGGCCGTCCGGCCAGTTACGGGCGCCGGCGGGGGCGGCGGCGGTCAAAAAAGGGACGGCGGCCGATGCCGTCGCGCCGCTCAACCACTTCCCGCGAATGGTGCAGGAGTATTTCGTGAGACGGTTGAGGGGCGTGGAGCGGGCGGCGGACGAGGTGCGGGCGTCGCTCACGACCAAGGCCGATGCCGAGCGGTACGTGCGGACGGTGCGGGGGAAGATCCGGGAGAGTTTCGGGCCGTTTCCGGAGAAGACGCCGCTCAACGCGCGGGTCACGGGGACGGTGGAGCGGGACGCGTACCGGATCGAGAAGTTGATCTTTGAGAGCCGGCCGGGGTTTCTGGTGACGGCCAACCTTTACGTTCCGAGCGGGCGGAAGTTTCCGCTGCCGGGGGTGGTGGGGACGTGCGGGCACTCCGAGAACGGGAAGGCGAACAGCGTTTACCAGTCGTTCTCGCAGGGGCTGGCGCGACAGGGGTATGTCGTGCTGATTTACGACCCGCTGGGGCAGGGGGAGCGGCTTCAGTATCCGGGCCCGAAATTGAAGTCGGAAGTGGGCGTGGGGGTGGCGGAACACCTGCTTGCGGGGAACCAGCAGTTGCTCGTGGGGGAGTTCATCGGCGCGTGGCGCGCGTGGGACGGAATTCGCGCGCTCGACTACCTTCTGACCCGGCCGGAGGTGGACCCGAAGCACGTGGGCGTCACCGGCAATTCGGGCGGCGGCACCATGACCACGTGGCTGTGCGGCGTGGACGAGCGCTGGACGATGGCGGCGCCGTCGTGCTTCGTCACGACGTTTCGGCACAACATGGAGAACGAGCTGCCGGCGGACACGGAGCAGTGCCCGCCGCGGGCGCTGGCGCTCGGTTTGGACCACAGCGACTTCATCGCGGCGATGGCGCCCAAGCCGGTGATTCTGCTGTCGCAGGAGATGGATTTCTTCGATTGCCGCGGGACGATTGAGGCGCACGAGCGGCTGAAGCGGCTGTACACGCTGCTGGGGGCGCCGGAGAACATCGGGCTATTCATCGGGCCGCAGCACCACGGGTATTCGATCGAGAACCGGGAGGCGATGTACCGGTGGTTCAACAAGGCGACGGGTGTTTCGGAGGGTGGGAAAGAGCCGCAGCTTACGCTCGAAAAGGACGAGACGCTGTGGTGCACGCCGAACGGGCAGGTGGTGGAGCTGAAGTCGCGGCCGGTGTGGTCGTACACGCGGGACGCGTCGCGTGAGCTGGCGGGGCAGCGGAAGCAAGTCGGTGGCGAGGAACTGCAAGACGCACTGAAGGGCCTGCTGAAAATGCCGGCGCGCGGCGGCGTGCCGTACGCGCGGATCCTGAGGCCGTACGGCGGGAGGGGGTATCCCAGGAAGAGCGCCGCCTGTTACGCGGTCGAGACGGAGCCGGGAATCGAGGCGCTGGTGTACCTGGTGGAAGATCAGGCGCGCGTATCGCGGCCGCCGCGGGACGTTGCGCGTGCGGTGCTGTACGTGGCGCACCAGTCGGCCGACGCGGAATTGCGGCAGGAGGTGCTGTTGCGCGACTTGGCCAAGGCCGAGCCGCAGTCGCTGCTTTACGCGTGCGACGTGCGGGGGATCGGGGAGTCGCGGCCGGACACCTGCGGGAAGGACCAGTTCCTCAAGCCGTATGGCAACGATTACTTTTACGCGATCCACTCGGTCATGCTGGACTACCCGTACGCGGGGCAGAAGACGCACGACCTGCTGTGCGTGCTGGATTGGCTGGCCGATAACGGCGTGCGCGAGGTGCACCTGGCGGCCAAGGGGTGGGGCGCGGTGCCGGCGACGTTCGCGGCGGTGCTGTCGCCGCTGGTGAAACAGGTGACTCTCAAGAATGCGATGACGTCGTATTCGGAGGTCGCGGAGGCGGAGCGGTACGGGTGGCCGCTTTCGTCGTTCGTCCCGGGTAGTTTGAAGAAGGTCGATCTCCCGGACTGCTATCGCGCGCTGGAGGGGAAGAAGCTGCGGCAGATTGAGCCGTGGGGGGCCGAGGCGGGGTGAAGCCGGACCTACCCGGACGCGCAGTAGTTTCGCCACATCTGGCGGTAGGCTTGCTCGATGTCTCGCGCGAAGGATTTGGCGTCCATCAGGGGGGAGTTTTTCATTCGCGGGCGCAGGGTTCTTCTCAAGTCGCTCAGGCGGTCGATGTTGGCGACCCAGCCGGTGGCGATCTTGACGAACTCCTCTGGCGTACGGGCGATGAATTCGGGGAGCCCGAGGTTCGAGAGCTGGCTTACGCCGGCGCGTGCGAGGGAGGAGTCGCCGGCGAGCGTGACGACGGGGACGCCCATCCAGAGCCCGTCGAGGCTGGTGGTGTGGCCGTTGTAGGGGAAGGTGTCCAGGGCCACGTCGATGCGGTGGTAGAGGTCCAAGTAGAGGCGGCGAGGGCGCGGGGAGAGGAATTCGACGCGGTCGGGGGATACCCCGTGCTGTTGAAGGACGGCGGCGGTGGCGGGGCGGTGGCTGCCTTCGCCGCAGAGGAGGAGGAGGCGGGAGGAGGTAAGGTTTCGCAGCACGGCGGCCCAGAGGGTCGGTACGTCGTGATTGACCTTGCAGAAGTTGTTGAGGCATCCGAAGGTGATGCGGCCGGTGCGGCGGGCGGGGAGGTCGTTCACTTCCACGTCGTCGCCGAACGGGTCGTAGCACCAGAAGCTGTGCG
>Ga0308175_100000906_pt1 | contig 19632 bp, 17 predicted proteins | sample PhyCR1_3_FD_203893 | JGI IMG/M metagenome (GOLD analysis project Ga0308175, IMG submission 203893) | Soil microbial communities from UC Gill Tract Community Farm, Albany, California, United States - DLSLS.C.R1 | ecosystem: Environmental > Terrestrial > Soil > Agricultural land | place: USA...
GGCGTCGACCACAGCGTCCACCACCGCCTCCACGTCGGGCACCCAGGGCGAGGCCGAGCCGGGCAGCGGGGCACGTTCCCAGCGGACGGCGCCCTGACCGGTCTCGGACGGCGGCAGGGCGATGTAGCCGCCCTCCCCGTGGAAACGCAGAGAACCGGGCACGAAGTCCTTGGCGTAGAGCAGTTCGCCGAGCTGCTCCATGGAGTACGGCTTGACGAGCACCGCCCAGCGGGTGGGCGAGGCGATCACCGGTCCGAGGCGTATGCCCCGCCGGTCGAGCAGGTCGAGGGCGCGGGCCGCCGCGGGCGCCGGCAGGCTGACCGCGCAGGGCGCCGTGCCGCCGGTGGCGAGGACGATCGGCGCGCCCGGCCGGTTGGTCCACCACCAGCGCACCATGCGCGCGTCGGTGGTGGCCGCGAGGAGACCGGGGTCAAAGGGGTGGGCGCCGGGCACCGTGCACTCCGGGTCCGGGCAGGCGCAGCGGGCCCGGTCCTGCGGGTCCGGGGCCACACCCGGGAGTACCGGCCACTGCCATTCCGCCGCGAAGGTCAGGGCCGCGCTGATCGGCTCAGGCCTCCCGTCGTTCCGCCTGGACAGGAGCCTGCGTCGCTTTCCGAGGATCTCGCGCATGAGCGCTCGTCCTTTCCGTTGCACCGCTGGCAACACCGTGGACCACATCACACCATGTGTCGATCACTGCACTGTGCGTACCTGTTGGCGCATCACACCCCTGCGCACGGCAGGGGGACCCCAGGGGTCGGTCGTCGGCCGCGTCCTCAGTGCGTCCATCGGAAGCACGGGTGCGGCGCGGGGGTGGCGAAGTATGGCGTTTTGCCGTCGCGCGTGTTTCTCTTCGCCTCCGCCACGGGAGGATGGGGCTCGGCCGTCGATGGTTATGACGTCCGGGTCCGGCGCCAGGTTCCGGGTGGCCCCCAACCGCCCCTGGCCTTCATCGAGTACGTACCCATCACGACCGTTGTGACGCTCCGTGGAACGACGCCAGTCGACCGCAAAGAGCCGTTACCCGAGGCAGTTTTAGGCCAACTTGGCAGTAAGGCAAGGGTTTCGAGAGAAAGCCACTTCAAACCCATGGACACCAGGAATCCCCGCAGGACAATGCTGGACATCCCCTCACGAGTGCGTGTACATGTGGAGACACTGCTAGCGGCGCAGAATGACATGGGGGTTTGCGATGCTTCTGAGCAATACGCACCGGTCTGAAGGCCGGACGCCATGAACGCCCCCCACCCCCCGAAAGTGGCTGGAATCGATCCAACGGTTCCCACACCCGCACACACTGTCGCGCCCACACCCCCCGCCCCGGACGCCGCCCACGCCCCGGACTCCGCTCTTCCGGTCCCGAGCACCCCCACTCCCACCGGCCCCGCCCCCGGGATGCTGCTCCAGGACCGGCTGGCCGGCTGGGTCTCGGACCTCACGACCCTCCACGAACTGACCGAACGCCTGTCCGCGACGAACGCGCTCGAGCCCGCCCTCCAGGAACTGCTGCGCGCCGGTTCCGCCCTCGTCGGCGCCCGCCGCGGCCTGGTCGCCCTGGAACCCGGCGACGGACTCGGCCCCCGCACCACCGCCGGCCTCGGTCTCGGCCGCGCCGATCTCGGCCACCTGGAGACCGTGCCGCGTGACGCGCTGCCCCACGGCACCCTCCTCGACGCCGCCGGCCGGGGCACCGGCACGCACGACGGGATCGCCCACCCCGACCTCTTCGCCGAGGACGGTCTGGACCCCCGCCACCGCGAGGTGGCCGCCCGCCTCGGCTACGCCGCCAGCTACGCCCTGCCCCTGTCCACCAGATCCGCCGGTCACCTCGGTGCCGCCGTGTGGCTCTACGACGAGCCCGCCGAGCCGGACGAGCGCCGCCGCCACCTGGCCGGCCTCTACGTCCGGCACGCCTCGGAACACCTGGCCCGGCTGCTGGAAGTGGAGCGCACACGCGCGCGCATGGCCATCATCACCGAGGAACTGCTCCCGTCCCGGCTGCCCCGGGTGGCCGGCGTCCAGCTCGCCGCCCGGCACCGCACCTCCCCGCGCGGCGGCGGCGACTGGTACGACGCGCTGCCGCTGCCCGACGCCGCCCTCGGCCTCTCCGTCGGCTCGGTCACCGGCTCCGGGCCCAGCGCGGTGGCCGCCATGGGCCGGCTGCGCGCCTCCCTGCGGGCCTACGCCGTGATGGAGGGCGAGGATCCGGTCGCCGTGCTGTCCGACCTGGAGCTGCTGCTGCGGCTGACGGAGCCCGCGCGTTCGGCCACCGCGCTGTTCGCCTACTGTGAGCCGGCGCTGCGCCGGGTCACCCTGGCCGGTGCCGGGCACAGCCCGCCGCTGCTGATCGGCGAACGGCGCACCGAGTTCGCCGAGACCTCCGTCTCCGCGCCGCTCGGCATGCTCGCCTGCTGGGAGGCGCCCAGCGTGGAGGTCCAGGCCGAGGCGGGGGACACCGTCCTGCTCTACACCGACGGGCTGCTGCACCGTACCGGCGACCCGATGGACCGCGCCTTCGCCCGGCTGCACGCGGCGGCCGCGAGCATCCCGCGCGCGCTGCGCCACGACCCCGAGGCGGTCACCGACCACGTGCTGCGCACCGTGCTGCCGGACGGCCGGGACACGGCGGACAGCCCGGAGGACGTGGTCCTGCTCGCCGCCCGGTTCGACTGAGCACTGCCCGCCACCCGGCGTGACCGGCCCTGGACCGTCTGGCATGACCGGCCATAACAGCTGTTCCGGCCCCGGGCCGCCTCCGGTGCGACCGTACGATGATGGAGGTCCCCGCTCGGCCACAAGCAGGAGCGTCGCGGGCCGGGGGGAGATCACATGGCGTATCGAGGAGGATCACGTGGCCGACGAGCTCAACCCGGCTGTCACCGACGAGGCTGCTACCGCAGCGGGTCCGGATGCCGAGGCCGAGGAGCCCATGAAGCAGCGGAAGAACGGCCTGTACCCGGGCGTCTCCGACGAGCTGGCCGAGAACATGCAGTCCGGGTGGGCCGACACGGAGATGCGTGATCTGCGGCCCGTTCCGCAGGCCGCCGAGACCGCTCGCCGCCGCGCCGCGCTCTCCGCGCGCTTCCCCGGCGAGCGCCTGGTCGTCCCCGCGGGCAACCTGAAGACCCGCTCGAACGACACGGAGTACGCCTTCCGCGCCTCCGTCGAGTACGCCTACCTCACCGGCAACCAGACCGAGGACGGCGTCCTCGTCCTGGAGCCCAGCGCCGGCGGGCACAAGGAGACGATCTACCTCCTGCCCCGCTCCGACCGCGAGAACGGCGAGTTCTGGCTGTCCGGCCAGGGCGAGCTGTGGGTGGGCCGCCGCCACTCGCTCACCGAGTCAGAGGCGCTGTACGGCATCCCGGCCGCCGACGTGCGCGAGCTGGCCGACCAGCTGCGCGAGGCCACCGGCCCGGTGCGGGTCGTGCGCGGCCACGACGCCGGCATCGAGGCCGCCCTGACCGACAAGGTCACCGCCGAGCGCGACGAGGAGCTGCGCGTCTTCCTCTCCGAGGCCCGGCTGGTCAAGGACGAGTTCGAGGTCGGCGAGCTGCAGAAGGCCGTCGACTCCACGGTCCGCGGCTTCGAGGACGTGGTGAAGGTCCTCGACAAGGCCGAGGCGACGAGCGAGCGCTACATCGAGGGCACGTTCTTCCTCCGCGCGCGCGTGGAGGGCAACGACATCGGCTACGGCTCCATCTGCGCGGCCGGCCCGCACGCCTGCACGCTGCACTGGGTGCGCAACGACGGCCCGGTGCGCTCCGGCGACCTGCTCCTGCTGGACGCCGGTGTGGAGACGCACACGCTGTACACCGCCGATGTCACGCGCACACTGCCCGTCAACGGCACCTACAGCGAGATCCAGAAGAAGATCTACGACGCCGTGTACGAGGCCCAGGAGGCCGGCATCGCGGCGGTGAAGCCGGGCGCCAAGTTCCGCGACTTCCACGACGCCGCCCAGCGCGTGCTCGCCGAGCGGCTCGTCGAGTGGGGCCTGGTCGAGGGACCGGTCGAGCGCGTCCTGGAGCTGGGCCTGCAGCGCCGCTGGACGCTGCACGGCACCGGTCACATGCTCGGCATGGACGTCCACGACTGCGCGGCCGCACGCACCGAGAGCTATGTGGACGGCACGCTGGAGCCGGGCATGGTCCTCACCGTCGAGCCGGGCCTGTACTTCCAGGCCGACGACCTGACCGTCCCGGAGGACTACCGGGGCATCGGCGTCCGCATCGAGGACGACATCCTCGTCACCGAGGAGGGCAACCGGAACCTCTCGGCGGCCCTGCCGCGCCGCTCCGACGAGGTCGAGGCGTGGATGGCGTCCCTCAAGGGCTGACCGGATACACAAGCCGCAGATGGCCGGGCACCCATGCGGTGCCCGGCCATCTGCGGCTTCAGTGGTTCCGGCGAGCCGCCTTCACGGAAGGGGGGCGTGGTCGTGGAGCACGCGCTGGAAGAGCCGGCAGTCCCGCCATTCGCCGTTGATGTGCAGATAACGGGGAGCGAGCCCGATCTGCGCGAAACCGCATTTCGCCAGCACTCGCTGCGAGCCGGTGTTGTCGGTCAGCGTGGACGCCTCGATCCGGTGCAGCCCGACCGTGTCCCGGGCGATCCGGCAGACCTCTTCCACCGCGGTACTGGCCAGCCCCTTGTTCTGCTGGTCGGCGGCGACCCAGTACCCGAGGTAGGAGCTGCAGAAAGGGCCGCGGGAGATCCCGGACAGGGTGATCGCCCCGACGATCCTGCCGTCCGGAGCCTCGAACACCCATGGCACCACGGCACCTACGGCGAACTGCCGCAGCAGCCCGTCGATGCGCTCCGCCTGGCCCTCGGCCGTGAAGAAAGCCTCCGGCCTGACCGGCTCCCAGGGCTCCAGGTGCGCACGGTTTCGCGCATAGGCGGCGGCGAGCGCGCAGGCGTCGTCCGCGGCGAGCGGGCGCAGGACCGCCCCGCCCGCCATCTCCGCGCTGCCCAGGTCATCGACACGCATGCGCGCACCCTAGTCGCGCGGGACCGGATCGACTCCCGTCATGCCGTGAGCAGGGACGGATCCTTCTTCCACTTGAGGATCTTGTCGAAGCTGACCACGGTCCCGCCGCGTCCTGGCTTGCCGCCAATGTGCACGTGGTCGGCGAGTTCCCTGATCAGACAGAGCCCGCGGCCGTGCTCCGCGTCCGAGCGCGCGGGCCGGAGGTCCTGGGCCAGGGTGAAGCCGGGCCCCGAATCGGCCACCTCGATACGGCACTTCTCACCGTCGAGGTAGGCGGTCACCCGGTACGCCTCCGAGCAGCCCGCGGCCGCGCCGTCCCCGCCGTGCTCGACGGCGTTCGCGCAGGCCTCGCTGAGGGCGACGGACAGGTCGTAGGAGACGTCAGGGTCGACGCCCGCGGTCTCCATCGTGCCGATGAGCAGTCGGCGGGCGAGCGGGACGCTAGCGGGCTCGCGGCGCAGATGGAGTGACCACCAGATGCTCATGCTCCAGCCTCCCGGCCGCGGCTCGACATACCGTTACCTATTGCCGCGCGTGCCCGTCCGTAAGCACACCGTTCACGTGACGCCGCCCATAAGGTCGATGTGTCCCGGACCGAAACGGTGTATGGAAGAGCCGATTCCGGCGGAAGAGGATCTTCCGGTCATGTCGGCGACGTTCTCGCGGTGACCGAATCCGGCGACCTGCCATGAGGCGCGGGCGGGTCCGGTGCGATGATGACCCCGCCATGACTGCCCCCCACCCCCGCACGGCACACCCCGGAGCCGGGCTCCGGATGCTACGGGCCGCGGTGTTCGCCGCGGTCTGTGTCGTGCTGGCCGCGGCCGGGCACACACTGGCCTCCTGCGCGCGCGTGCCCCTGTGGACGCTCGGCGCGGGATTCCTGGGCTCCCTGCTGCTCGTGGCTCCGCTCGCCGGGCGCGCGCGCTCGCTGCCCGGTATCGCCGCGCTCCTCGCGCTCGGCCAGACCGTGCTGCACACGCTGTTCGGACTGGGCCAGCACGGGACCCCGGGTGCGATGTCCATGAGCCCGATGAGCACGCCGGCGAGCGACGGCGCGCTCGTCGAGCGGGCCGCCCGGCTGCTGTGCGGGTCCAGCGCGTCGGCGCTCACCCCCGGACACGCCTACCGGCTCCTGCTCGACGCACACCTCATCGACTCCTCCGGCGAGCCCGCCGGCACCATGCCGGCCATGCACCACATGGCCGCCGGCTCCGGCGGCTCGCCGGCGTCGCTGCTGCCCTCCGTGCCGATGATCCTCGGTCACGTCCTCGCGGCCGTCGTGGCCGGCTGGCTGCTGCGCCGGGGCGATCTCGCCGTGCTGCGGCTGATCGAGCTGTCGGCGCACGGAGTCACGGAGGGGGCGCTCGTGCGTTCCCTGCGCGCGGCGCTCGCGCTGACCCGCGCACTGTGCGCCGGGCTGCTGCCCGCGGCCGAACCGCGCCCGCGCCCCCGTCGCGCCGCACGCGACGAACCGCCCGCCCCGCGCACCACCGCACTCCAGCACACGGTGATCCGGCGCGGCCCGCCCGCCGCCGCGTTCCTCCTCGCCGCCTGACGCGACGCGAGCACCACCGCCCCGGAGCCGGAAACGGACAAGCCGGACGGGAGGAGCCGCCGTCGCGCGGCACGCGCGCGTGCGCACATCACCCAGTGGCACAGCGAACGGCACCGCCACGCGCACGCGTACTCCCGATCACCACCGGAACTCACCCGAAGTGGAGTGCTCCCTGCCATGAAGACTTCTCGTATCGCCGCCGCCACCGCCGTCGCGGGCTCGGCCGTCCTCGCCCTGTCCGGCACCGCCTTCGCGCACGTCAGCGTGCAGCCCGAAGGAACCGCGGCCAAGGGCGGCTACGCGGTCGTCGACTTCAAGGTCCCCAACGAGCGCGACGACGCCTCGACCACCAAGCTCGAGGTGAACTTCCCCGCCGACCACCCGCTGGCCTCGGTCATGCCCCAGCCGCTGCCCGGCTGGAGCGTGAAGGTCACCAAGTCCAAGCTGGACAAGCCGCTGACCATGCACGGCGAGAAGATCGACGAGGCCGTCACCAAGGTCACCTGGACCGCCGACGGCAAGGGCGTCGAGCCCGGCTACTTCCAGAAGTTCCCGCTCTCCGTCGGCGCCCTGCCCGAGGACACCGACCAGCTCGTGTTCAAGGCCGTCCAGACCTACTCCGACAAGGAGGTCGTGCGCTGGATCGAGGTGCCGCAGGAGGGCCGGGCCGAACCCGAGAACCCGGCCCCGGTGCTGGAGCTGTCCGCCGCCACCGACGACCACCACGGCACCTCGGCCGCCGCCGACAAGACCGCTGACAAGACCGACGGCAAGACCGGGCAGACCGCTGCCGCCGACGAGGGCGCGAAGGGCGGCAGCGACACCACCGCGCGCGTGCTCGGCGTGGTCGGCATCGTCATCGGTGCCGCGGGCGTGGCCTACGGCGTCCTCGCGGGCCGCCGCCGGACCGCCTGATCACCGTTCCGCACGCGCACCGGGGGTCGTGCGACCCTTTCGTACGACCCCCGGTGCGCGCCGGAGTTCTCACATCTGGGACATTTTTCTATGCGCAAGAAGACGTTCGCCGCGGCCGCGCTGCTCGCCGCCGCCTCCCTGACCCTCTCCGCCTGCGGCAGCGGTGACGACACCACGTCACCGGTCTCCGTGGTCTCCGAGGAGTCCGACTCGGGCAAGGCCGCGACCATCCTCGACCAGCCGTTCGCCAAGCCGGACCTGGTCCTGACCGACACGCACGGCAAGAAGTACGACCTGCGCGCCGAGACCAAGGGCCACCCCACCCTGGTCTACTTCGGCTACACGCACTGCCCCGACATCTGCCCGACGACGATGAGCAACATCGCCGTCGCCAAGAAGGCGCTGCCCAAGGCCGAGCAGAACGATCTCAGGGTCGTCTTCGTCACCACCGACCCCGACCGCGACACCCCCACCGAGCTGGGCAAGTGGCTCAAGGGCATCGACCCCCGGTTCACCGGCCTGACCGGCGACTTCGCCACCATCCAGGCCGGCGCCCGCTCGCTGGGCATCTCCATCGAGCCGACGACGAAGGACAAGCACGGAAAGGTCGTCTCGGTGCACGGCACCCAGGTCATCGCCTTCTCGCCGAAGACCGACGGCGGCTACGTCCTCTACGGCGAGGACGCCACCGTCGACGACTACACCAAGGACCTGCCCAAGCTCGTCGAGGGAGCCAAGCCGTGAGGCGTGCCGTCCTGCCCGCGGCCGCCCTCGCCGGCGCCCTGGCCCTCACGGGCTGCGGCTCCGGTTCGGGACCGGACTCCGGCCCGGGCGCCTCGAAGGCCGACCTGTCCGTGAGTTCGCCGTACATGCCCCAGCCGGTCTCCCCCGACATGGCCGCCGGGTTCCTGACGATCACCAACCAGGGCGGCGCGAAGGACGCGCTGACCTCGGTCAGCAGCGACGTCGCCGGCCGGGTCACCATGCACAGCACGGTCGGCGGAGCCATGCGGGAGAAGACCTCCTTCCCGATACCCGCCCACGGCCGGCTGGTCTTCAGAAGCGGCGGCAACCATCTGATGTTCGAGGAACTGAAGCAGGCGCCGAAGCAGGGCCAGCACGTGACCCTGAAGCTCACGTTCGCCAAGTCCGGGTCCCTCACCGTCGAGATGCCGGTGAGGTCCGCCACGTACAACCCGTCGACCGGACACTGAGGGAGGGACCACCTTGACGCGGACCATCACCCCCCGCCTGCGCACCCTGGTGCTGCTGCTCATCGCCGTCACCGGCGCGCTGCTCGCGGGCGCCGGTCCGGCCGCCGCGCACGCCGCGCTGACCGGCAGCGACCCCACGCAGGGGGTGGTGGTCGACAAGGCGCCCACCCAGGTGTCGCTCACCTTCTCCGAGAAGGTGGCCATGAGCGACGACTCGCTGCAGGTCCTCGACCCCAAGGGCCGAAAGGTCCAGGTCGGTTCGCCGGTCAACGTGAGTGGGACCACGTACGCCGTGAAGCTCAAGGGCGGCCTGGACAAGGGCACCTACACGGTCGGCTACCAGGTCGTCTCGGCGGACAGCCACCCGGTCGCCGGCGCCTACACCTTCTCCATCGGGGCGCCCTCGCAGACCGTCGTCTCCGGCGTCGGCACGGCAGCGGGCGACACGGCCGTCGGCCGGCTCTACGCCCTCGGGCGGTACGTCTCCTACGCCGGCTTCATCGTGCTGGCGGGCGGCGCCGCCTTCGTGCTGGCCTGCTGGCAGCGCGGCTCGGGCGTGCGGGCCCTGCAGCGGCTGGTGGTGGGCGGCTGGCTGGCGCTCACCGCGTCCACCCTGTGGCTGCTGCTCCTGCGTGGCTCCTACACCTCCTCGGGGAAGTTCGGCGACGTCTTCGACCTGAGCCTGCTCGGCCAGGTGCTGCAGACCAAGACCGGCGCGGCGCTGGTCTCACGGCTGCTGCTGCTCGCCGCCGCCGCGCTGTTCATCGCCGTACTCTTCGGCGCCTACAACCGGCGCGAGGAGGCCGAGGAGAAGCGTGACCTGACCTTCGGGCTGACCGTCGGCGGGGTGGTCGTGGCCGCCGGGCTCGCGGCGAGCTGGGCCATGGCCGAGCACGCCTCCACCGGACTCCAGCCGGGCATCGCCATGCCCGTCGACGTGCTGCACCTGCTGGCCGTCGCCGCCTGGCTGGGCGGCCTCACCGCCCTGCTCGTCGCCCTCTACCGGGCGCCCGCAGACACCCCGGTCGAGACTCCCGCCGTCCACCGCTTCTCCCGCCTCGCCTTCGCCTCCGTCCTCAGCCTGGTCGCCACCGGCACCTACCAGTCCTGGCGGCAGCTCGGCTCCTGGTCGGCGTTCACCGAGACCCGGTACGGGCAGCTGCTGCTGGTCAAGATCGCGCTGGTGGCACTGCTGGTCGGCATCGCCTGGATCTCCCGGCGATGGACGGGACGGCTCGCGGACCCGGTCACCGAAGCCGGACGGACCGAGCAGCCCGCGAAGGAACCCGTCTCCGCGCCGGCGTCCGCCGGCCAGGAGGCCGCCCCCCATGACGGCGCGCGCGCCGCCCAGCTCGCCCGGCAGCGGGCCGCGGTGGACACCGCCCGGCAGAAGCGGCAGCGGGACGCCGACCCGAACCGCTTCGGACTGCGCCGCTCGGTGCTCGCCGAGGCCGGTGTCGCGGTGGTGCTGCTCGCCGTCACCACCTGGCTGACCCAGACCGAGCCGGGCCGCACCGAGCTGGACGCCAGGGCGGCCTCCTCGTCCTCCTCCAGTTCCTCGTCGTCCTCGTCCGGCGCGCTGACCCTGGACATGCCCTTCGACACCGGCGGCACCGACGGCAAGGGCCTGGTCCGGATCGACTTCGACCCCGCGCGCGTGGGCGGCAACGAGATGCACGTCTACGTCCAGCGGCCCAACGGACGCGCCTTCGACGTCCCCGAGGTGAAGGTCGCCCTCACCCTCGCGGCGAGGAAGATCGGGCCGCTGCCCGTGACCCCGGACCACGTCACCACCGGCCACTGGGCGGCGAGCGGAGTGCAGATCCCCATGGCGGGCGACTGGAAGGTCGCCGTGACCGTGCGGACCTCCGACATCGACCAGGTGACCGTCTCCAAGAACGCGCAGATCGGCTGAACCACACCATGCCCGAACAGTCCCCTCCCGAGACCCGCACGCCCGGCTCCCCGGCACGCGAGCCGAGCGCCCACGGCGACACCGCAGAGGACCGCCGTGGCGTCTCCCGGCGCACGCTGCTCGGCACCGCCGGTGCCACCGGGCTGGTACTCGGCGCGGCCGGCGGGGCCGTGGGGTACGCCTCCGCGCCCGTCCAGGCCACTCCGCTGACCTCGGTGGGCACCGGCCGGGCGATGTTTCACGGGAAACATCAACCCGGCATCACCGAGGGACTCCAGGCCCGCGGCCACCTCGTCGCCTTCGACCTCGCGGCGGGGGCGGGCCGCAAGGAGGCGGCGGCCCTGCTGCGCCGCTGGTCGGCGACGGCCGAGCGACTGATGGCAGGTGAGCCGGCCACCCAGGGCGACACCGGTGTGGCCCGGGACGCGGGACCGTCCTCGCTGACGATCACCTTCGGCTTCGGCCACGGCTTCTTCGGGCGGACCGGCCTGGAGAAGCAGCGGCCGACGGCCCTGGACCCGCTGCCCGACTTCTCCTCCGACCGGCTCGACAAGGCGCGCAGCGACGGCGACCTGTGGGTGCAGATCGGCGCCGACGACGCCCTCGTCGCCTTCCACGCCCTGCGCGCCATCCAGAAGGACGCCGGCCACGCGGCCCGCGTCCGCTGGCAGATGAACGGCTTCAACCGCACTCCGGGCGCCACCGCCCACCCCATGACGGCCCGCAACCTCATGGGCCAGATCGACGGCACCCGTAATCCCAAGCCCGCCGACGCCGACTTCGACCGGCGGATCTTCGTGCCCGCCTCGGCGGAGCCCGCGTGGATGGCGAACGGCTCCTACGCCGTCGTCCGCCGCATCCGCATGCTCCTCGACGACTGGGAGACGCTGTCGCTCGCGGCCCAGGAAGCGGTCATCGGGCGCCGCAAGGACACCGGGGCGCCGCTGTCCGGGGGCGACGAGACGACGCCGATGGACCTGGACAAGACCGACGCCAAGGGCGAGCCGGCCGTTCCCATCAACGCCCACGCCCGGATCACCCGGCCCGACCGCAACGGTGGCGCGGCCATGCTGCGGCGTCCGTTCTCCTACCACGACGGCATCCACCAGGACGGCACGCCGGACGCCGGGCTGCTCTTCGTCTGCTGGCAGGCGGACCCGCTGCGCGGCTTCGTACCGGTGCAGCGCAAGCTCGACCGGGGCGACGCCCTGTCGAGGTTCATCCGGCACGAGGCCAGCGGCCTGTTCGCGGTGCCCGGCGGCGCGGCCGAGGGAGAGTACGTGGGACAGCGGCTCCTGGAGGGGTGAATCCGCCAGGAGACCCACCGGCCGGAGGTTTCAAACCACCCGGTCGAGTGGCGTCGACGAGACACGGAAGCCGGTGACCCCGGCGCCCATTAGGGTGAGGACATGCCAGCGAGCTATGCGTATCTCGGTCCCGAAGGCACCTTCACCGAAGTCGCCCTGCGCACGCTTCCGGAGGCGGCCACCCGGGAGCTGATGCCCTACGTGTCGGTGCAGTCCGCGCTGGACGCGGTGCGGGCCGGCGAGGCCGAGGCCGCGTTCGTGCCGATCGAGAACTCCGTCGAGGGCGGCATCACCACCACCCTGGACGAGCTGGTCGCGGGCGAGCCGCTGACGATCTACCGCGAGGTGCTGCTCTCGATCACCTTCGCGCTGCTGGTCCGGCCGGGCACGCGGCTGGCGGACATCAAGACGGTCTCCGCGCATCCGGCGGCCCAGCCGCAGGTGCGCAACTGGCTAAAGAAGAACCTGCCGGAGGTCCACTGGGAGTCGGCCGCCTCGAACGCGGACGCCGCGCGGCTGGTTCAGGAGGGCCAGTACGACGCCGCTTTCGCGGGCGAGTTCGCCGCCGCCCGGTACGGCCTGGAGGCCCTGGAGACCGGCATCCACGACGCGGAGAACGCGCAGACCCGCTTCGTGCTCGTCGGCCGCCCGGCCCGGCCCGCGGCACCGACCGGCGCCGACAAGACCTCGGTGGTGCTGTGGCAGCGGGACGACCACCCCGGCGCCCTGCGCGACCTGCTGGGCGAGTTCGCCACCCGGGGAATCAACCTCATGCTGCTGCAGTCCCGGCCGACCGGCGCCGGCATCGGCAACTACTGCTTCTGCATCGACGCCGAGGGGCATATCTCCGACCGGCGGATGGCCGAGGCGCTGATGGGGCTGAAGCGGATCTGCCTCCAGGTGCGGTTCCTCGGCTCCTATCCGCGCGCAGACATCCTTCCCGGCGAGGCCCGGGCCACTTCGCCGGGCACTTCGGACGAGGAGTTCGTGGCGGCCGCGGACTGGGTGGCGCGCTGCCAGGACGGCCGGTTCTGAGGCGGCCGTAGACTCCTTCCGGTCAGTCCTACCTGCATATCTTCGTTATCCACAGAAGTTATCCACAGGGCCGCTTCTCGACCTGGGGACAAGTCGACAAGAGCGAGCGATCCCGTCGACAAATCGCCCTGTAGGTCCCCCTTGCGGCCACCGTCCCGCACGTCACCCTTCGTCCACCCGTTTCCTTTGGTTCATCTTTTAGGGCGACCCCTTTCCACTCGAAAGTAGGTGTCATCCCTGCTCGGAGCGAGAATTCCTTCGCCTGGCCGAATCCTCCGGAGTGATCAATTCCGGAATCCACAGACTTTCCGCACAGCCTGTGGATAACTCTCTCGGCGACCTGGATCGCTGTGGACAACGGCCTCTCCAAGTCCCGCCCTCCGCAAGGAAATCCGGTCAACCGGAAATCCGCCGACTGCCTCGTTCCAGGGATGAGACACCTTTTCTTGACACCCTCCACCACTCTGCGCAATTGCCCTGAAACGGCACGTAAGGCGCGAGTCGCGATAGTGAGTCGTGACCTGCGAGCTCGCACCGGTAGCCTTGCTCGCGTGATTGACCTTCGCCTGCTCCGTGAGGACCCCGACCGTGTGCGCGCGTCCCAGCGCGCCCGTGGAGAGGACGTCGCGCTCGTCGACTCCCTCCTGTCCGCCGACGAACGGCGCAGGTCCTCCGGCGTCCGCTTCGACGAGCTGCGCGCCGAGCAGAAGTCGCTCGGCAAGCTGATCCCCAAGGCCACCCCGGAGGAGAAGGCCGAGCTGCTGGCGCGCGCCGAGCAGCTGAAGGCCGACGTCAAGGCCGCCGACGCCGAGCGCGACGCGGCCGACACCGAGACCCAGCAACTGCTGCAGCGGCTCGGCAACCTCGTCCACCCCGACGTCCCCGTCGGCGGCGAGGAGGACTTCGTCACGCTGGAGACGCACGGCACCATCCGCGACTTCGGCGCCGAGGGCTTCGAGCCCAGGGACCACCTGGAGCTCGGTCAGGTACTGGGCGCGATCGACGTCGAGCGCGGCGCCAAGGTCTCCGGCTCCCGCTTCTACTTCCTCACCGGTGTCGGCGCCCTGCTGGAGCTGGCCCTGGTCAACGCGGCCATCGCCCAGGCCACCGCGGCCGGCTTCACCCCGATGCTGACCCCGGCGCTGGTCCGCCCGCAGTCCATGGCGGGCACCGGCTTCCTCGGCCAGGCGGCCCAGGACGTCTACCACCTCGACAAGGACGACCTGTACCTGGTCGGCACCTCCGAGGTCCCCCTCGCGGCCTACCACATGGACGAGATCATCGACGCCGACAAGCTGCCGCTGCGGTACGCGGGCTTCTCGCCCTGCTTCCGCCGCGAGGCCGGCTCGCACGGCAAGGACACGCGGGGCATCTTCCGCGTGCACCAGTTCGACAAGGTCGAGATGTTCTCCTACGTGACTCCCGAGGACTCCCAGCAGGAGCACAAGCGCCTGCTGGAGTGGGAGAAGCAGTGGCTGACCTCGCTGGAGCTGCCCTTCCGCGTCATCGACGTCGCCTCCGCCGACCTAGGCGCCTCGGCCTCCCGTAAGTACGACTGCGAGGCGTGGATCCCGACCCAGGGCAAGTACCGCGAGCTGACCTCGACCTCGGACTGCACCGAGTTCCAGTCCCGCCGCCTGTCGATCCGCATGCGCGACGGCAAGCAGGTCCGCCCGCTGGCCACCCTCAACGGCACCCTGTGCGCCGTACCGCGCACGATCGTGGCGATCCTGGAGAACCACCAGCTGGCCGACGGCTCCGTCCGGGTCCCCCAGGTGCTGCGCCCGTACCTGGGCGGCCGGGAGGTCCTGGAGCCGGTCGCCAAGTGAGCGCCGGATTCCTGTTCCGACTGATCGCGACCGACCTCGACGGGACGCTCCTGCGCTCCGACGAGTCGATCTCGCGGCGCACCCGTGACGCGCTCGCCGCGGCCACCGCGGCGGGTGCGGCCCACATCGTCGTCACCGGCCGCGCGGTCCCCTGGACCCGCCACATCCTGGACGACCTCGGCTACGACGGCCTCGCCGTCTGCGGCCAGGGCGCCCAGGTGTACGACGCCGGCGCGCACCGCCTGCTGACCTCGGTCACCCTGGACCGGCAGCTCGCGGGCGTGGCCCTGGCGAAGCTCGAGGCGGAGGTGGGCCCGCTGTACCTGGCGGCGAGCCGGGACGGCCTGGACGGCGAGGTGCTGGTGGGCCCGGGCTACGCGATCACGGGCAACCTCCCCGCGACCCCGTTCACGGACGCGGCCGACCTGTGGTCCGCCCCGCTGAACAAGGTCTACATACAGCATCCGACGCTCGGCGACGACGAGCTGGCGGACGTGGCCCGGCGCGTGGCAGGCGGTTTCGTCACGGTGGCCATGGCGGGCGCGGGCATCGTGGAGCTGCTGCCGCTCGGCCTGTCCAAGGCCACGGGCCTCTCCCTGGCCGCCCGCCGCCTGGGCCTGAAGGCCGCCGACACGATCGCCTTCGGCGACATGCCCAACGACATCCCGATGTTCGCCTGGGCCGCCCACGGCGTGGCCATGGCCAACGCCCACGAGGAACTCAGGGCAGTGGCGGACGAGGTCACCACCTCCAACGAGGAGGACGGCATCGCGGCGGTCCTGGAGCGGTTGCTGCCGTAGTTCGCTCAACAGCCGGCGGTCTCCGCGACTCCCCGGGGGCGCGGGGAACTGCGCGACAAGCCGGGACGACGCCGTCACTCGGCCGCGGGCCCCGAGACCTACGGCGCGGCCCTGCGGGAAGCACCGCCCAGCCAGTCCACGTACCGCGAACGGAAGACCCGACCTAGTCCCGGTGACAACGTCTCGCGGAGGATGCACGAATCGAACGTGCGCGGGCTTTCACACCCGACCATGACCTGCTTCTGAACCGACCACAGCGCAAGCCAGTGCCTTACCACTCGGCCAATCCTCCGGGTGGGCGGCCCACGCGAGAGCGACATCGCGTGCTCGAAGCGGCCGCCCCGGGCAGCTCCCATGAGCTCTACGGAGATGTGGCGATCACTCCGGAGCCCGCCTCGGGCTGCCCTGACGGGAGCTGGGCGTACTGTCGTGCATGGACATCGCCCGGCTCCTCTCCCAGTCCGTGACCCCGGGTCCGTCCCGGCGGGTGGGGCACAACCACTCTGCCCGGGCAGGGATTTGGGTGCCACCGAATTAACCGGGACCGCGTCCGTCCTACCGGCGCCGCCACCTGCGCCGGCGCGCCTTGCTGAAGAACCACCCCGCGGGCGGCTCGTCCGACCGCCAGGGCTGCGGCTCCGGCGACTCGGCGCGCCAGCGGGCGGCGAGCATCCTGGCCCGCGCGGACGGCTCGGAGGTCTCCGCGGCCCCTACGAACGCCTCGTCCAGGACGGTCTCGTCCCACTCGTCGCCCTCGGCCCGCCCGGCTCCGCCGTGCTCCGGTGTCCGCTCAGCCATCCGCGGCCTCCCAGCCGTACATCCGCTCCGTCCAGTGTGCCCGCGCGGAGGTGAAGGCCCCGTCAAGGACGACCGGGGCCCTCACGGGCCTACTCCTCGCCCGCCAGCTTCAGCGCCCGCAGCTTCTGGCCGGCGTACCAGGTGGCCAGGACGGTGACCGCGACGAGCAGCACCGTGGCCGTCGTCAGTCCGACGTCGGAGGTCACCAGGTCACCGCCGGCGAGCTTCTGGGCGACGGCGAGCGACCACTGCTGCACGCTCAGCGTGCGCGCGCCCGGCACCAGGGAGCCGAACAGGGCCTCCCAGACGAGCGCGTAGACCAGCCCGAGGACCACCGCGTGCCGGGACACCGTGCCCAGCAGCAGGAACAGCGCCGAGTAGGCGATGGAGGAGACCAGCGCGGCCACCGTGTAGGCGACGGCGATCTGCTGGCCGTTGCCGTTCAGGATCAGGCCCGCGATCATGGTCGGCACGGCGGAGAACACCATGGTCACCGCGATGGCGACGATCAGCTTGGTCAGGATGATCGTCGACCGCTTCAGCGGCTTGGACAGCAGGTACACCACGGAGCCGTCGTCGATCTCCGGGCCGATCGCGCCCGTGCCCGCGATGACTCCGATGATCGGCACCATGGTGGCGAGCGCGAAGCCGCCCAGGACGTCGGCGGCCGTCTGGTCGTCGGCGCCGGTCAGGGCGCGCACGGCCACGGAGATCACGAGCAGCAGCAGCGGCAGCGCGCCGAGGATGAGGGCCCGGCGGCGGCCGAGCAGGGCCCGGTAGGTGAGCCGGGCGACAGTGGGGTCATACATCATGGGCCTCCTACGCCGCGACCAGGTATGAGAACACGGACTCCAGGGACTCGTCGGACGGCGAGACCGTGAGCAGCCGGATGCCGTGGTCCCGGGCGACCTTCGGCAGCAGCGCGGTGAAGCGGCCGAAGTCGACGGCCTGGACGCGCAGCGCGCCCTCGGTGACGTCGACCTCGATGCCGGACGTCGACGGGTCGGCGATCAGCGCGGCCGCGAGGGCGCGGTCGTCGCTGGAGCGCACCAGGTAGCGGTGCGGCCGGTCGGTCATCAGGCGGCGGATCCTGCGGAAGTCGCCGCTGGCGGCGTGCCGGCCGGCGACGACCACCTCGATGTGCCGGGCGAGCTGCTCGACCTCCTCAAGGATGTGCGAGGAGAACAGCACCGTGCGGCCCTCGTCGCCCATCCGCCGCAGCAGTTCCATGAGCTGCATGCGCTGGCGCGGGTCCATGCCGTTGAACGGCTCGTCGAGCAGCAGCAGGGAGGGGTCGTGGACCAGCGCGGAGGCCATCTTCACCCGCTGGCGCATGCCCTTGGAGTACGTGGAGATCTTCCGGTCCTGCGCGTACTCCATCTCGACCGTGGCGAGCGCCCGCTGGGCGGCCTTCGCGCCGAGTCCGTGCAGCTCGGCGTTGGCGACGACGAACTCGCGGCCGGTGAGGAAGTCGTACATCGCCTCCCGCTCGGGGACGATGCCGATGTGCTTGTAGATGGCCTCGTTGCGCCACACCGGCTGCCCGTCGAGGGTGACCGAACCGGTGGAGGGAGCGAGGAAGCCGCCCATCATGTTGATGAGGGTGGACTTCCCGGCGCCGTTCGGGCCGAGCAGGCCGGTGACGCCGGGGCCGATGGTCATGGTGATGTCGTTGACGGCGACCACGTTGCCGAACCAGCGGGAGACGTGGTCGATGCTGAGGGTCGTCACAGCCCCACCTTCTTGTAGCGGCGGATCAGGAGGGCGTAGCAGGCGGCGATCAGGCCGAGCACGACCAGGACGTACACCGCGCCCTCGCCGCTGGACGGGCCGGTCCCGCCGGGGAAGTTGGAGCTGCCGCCCAGGAACGCGGACTGGACTCCGTCGACCAGGGTGACCGGCGAGAACAGGCCGATCCACGGCACGGCGTCACTGCTGCCCTGCACGTCGGCGATGGCCTGGAGGGTGGAGACGGCGCCGTAGGAGATGGTGAGTACGGCGATCACGGCGGCGATGCCGAAGCCCCGGCGCGGGGTGACGGCGGCGATGACCAGGCCGATGCCGGCGAACAGCAGCGAGAGCAGGGCCACGGAGACCAGCCCCTGGGCGAATTCCTTGGTCTGGTGGGCGAAGCCCATCTTGGCGAGCAGCGCGCCCGCGTACATCACCAGCAGGGGAGCGCCGGTGAGGACGAACAGGGCCGAGGCGAGCGCGGCGAACTTCGCCCGCACGTAGTCGGCGGTCTCGATGGGCCGCGAGAAGTACAGCGGCACGGTCTTGAAGCGCAGGTCGCGGGAGACGGACTGAGGCGCCTGCGAGGCGACGTACAGGCTGATCACCGCCTGCATGACGAGCGCCCAGCGGGTGTAGGCGTGGGCGAGCGGCAGTTCGTGCGCCTTGGTGGCCACCGCGACGGCCACCATGATGGCCGCGGGCACGCACATCACCACGAACAGCAGCATCGGCAGCACCTTGGACTTCACCGAGCGGCCGAGGCCGTAGGCGCCGCGCAGGGACTGCGAGTACAGCGAGCGGCGGGCGTAGCCGCGGCCCAGGCGGGGGCCGTCGTAGCCGCGGTAGCCGATGTCGTGGATGCGGGACTGGTCGCCGCCGGCGGTCACCGGCGCGGGCTGCTCAAGCGCCATGGCCGACAGCCTCCTTCCGCTGCTCGTCGCTGCTGGTGAACACCTCGGAGATGTGGTGCCGGCGCTGCTCCATGCGCACCAGGCCGAGACCGAGGTCGGCGACGACGTCGCGCACCAGGTCGTACGTCTCCTCGCCGGCGGCGGTCAGCAGCAGGATGTGTCCGGCGCCGGGCAGGCCGCCGCCCTCGTCGTGGGTGTCCACCCCGCGCGCGCGGAGCGCCTCGCGCACCGCGCGGGTGCCGTCCGGGTGGCCGTCGCTGTCGGTGACCTCGATCGCGAGGGTGGTCGTGGTCTGGGTGAAGTCGGTGGTGGAGCTGGAACGCAGCAGCTTGCCGCCGTCGATGACGACGACGTGGTCGCAGGTGCGTTCCAGCTCGCCCAGCAGGTGCGAGGTGACCAGGACCGAGATGCCGAAGTCGGTGTGGATGCGGCGGATCAGGCCGAGCATCTCGTCCCGGCCGACCGGGTCCAGACCGTTGGTCGGCTCGTCGAGGAAGACCAGCCGCGGGTCGTGCACCAGGGCCTGGGCCAGCTTCACCCGCTGCTTCATGCCGGTGGAGTAGCCGCCGATGGGGCGATAGCGCTCCTCGTACAGGCCTACGTGGCGCAGCGTGTCCGCGGTG
>Ga0308175_100000907_pt1 | contig 19624 bp, 19 predicted proteins | sample PhyCR1_3_FD_203893 | JGI IMG/M metagenome (GOLD analysis project Ga0308175, IMG submission 203893) | Soil microbial communities from UC Gill Tract Community Farm, Albany, California, United States - DLSLS.C.R1 | ecosystem: Environmental > Terrestrial > Soil > Agricultural land | place: USA...
CTCGTCCGTCCCAATCGCATGGAGCTGTGGGTCATGAACGCCGACGGCAGCAACCAGCGGCAGATCACGCACCTCGGCGGCGCCAACTTCGGTCCGTCGTGGACGCACGACGGCACGCATCTGATCTTCTCGTCGAACTACAGGCAGCCGCGCAGCGGCAATTTCGATCTCTATCTGATCGCGCTCGATGGCACGGGCCTCGAACAGGTGACGACGCACGACGCGTTCGATGGCTTCCCGATGTTCAGTCCCGATGGGCGGAGCGTGGTCTGGGCCTCGAATCGCCACGGGTCCACCCCGACGGAGACGAACCTCTTCATCGCCGACTGGGCGCCGTAACGCCGCTTAGCGCGCGGGCGCGGAGGGCGCCGCATTCGTCGCGGGAAGCATCTGCCGCAGGCGCGCCACGCGCTCGGCGACCGCGTCACTCTCCACCATGTCCGTGCGCGCGCGCGCGAGCGCCGAAAGCACGGTCGATGAATCGCGGTCTCCAAACGCCGCGCCGATCTCGCGCAGCGAGAGCGCGAGCAGCTCGTGGCAGAGAAGCATGCCGATGCGACGCGGTTCCACGACTCGGCGCGTGCGGCCTGCGCCCACCAGTTCATCCGGGGAGACCCCCCACTCCGCCGCGACGGCGTCCTGGACGGCCTGTGCCGCCCGCAACGGATGCGTCGCACTCTCGCTCCGCTCCGTTCGCATCGCGATGGCGCGGCGGGCGAGCACGAGAGTGAGCGGAGACCGCTCGAGGGCGGCGATGGCGAGCAGACGCGTGAGACTGCCTTCCAGCTCGCGCACACTCCCCTCGCACTGCGACGCGAGGTGGTGCGCCACGCTGGGTGGCAGCTCCACACCGAGCGTCGCTGCTTTCGCGTGGAGAATCGCCACGCGGTGCGCCCAGTCGGGAATGCCGAGCGTCGCGCTGTGACCCGTGCGGAAGCGGCGCACGATCCGCTGCGCCAGCGCGCTCGTCCCCGCCGCGTCGTCGCTCGTCAACATGAGCTGGCGCCCCGTGCTCACCGCGCGCGCGGCGAGCGAGAGCAGCGCCTCCTGCGCCGTCGCGTGCCGGTCGAGCACGTGCACGTCGTCGACGACGATCAGCGCGGCCCGCGCGAGCTCGTCCAGCATCAGCTCGGGCGTGCCCCGTCCCAGCGCCGTCGAGAGACGATGCAGGAAATCATCGGCAGTCAGCAGCTCGGCGACTCGCAGAGGATCGCGCAGCGCCGCCTCCGCCGTCACCGCGTGCGCGAGATGCGTTTTCCCCAGTCCCGTGCCGCCGACGAGCAGGATCGGATTGTAGAGCGTACCAGGCGCCACGGCCGCAGCCGAGGCGGCGGCATAGGCCCCCTCGTTGCTGCGTCCGACGACGAACTGCGGAAAGGTGTAGCGAGGATTGAGCGTCGCGGCCACGCTCCGGCTAGGAGCAAAAGGCGTGACGCCATAGCGGGCTCGGCCTATTCGCCGCGCAGAAGGGGGACCGCCACCCCGGACTGGGAGCGTCAGGAGCGTCGTGGTGCATCATGTGCGGAGATCCCGCACGTTCCCCATTCCGCATCCCCGCATCCCCGCAAATGTCCGACAGCATCGCCTCGCCTGCCGTTCGCGCGCCGGACTTCCCCGATACGCTCGATTGGGTGCACACCGCCGGTCGCCGATTGACGCTCGGGGATTTTCGCGGCAAGCTCCTGCTACTCGATTTCTGGACGTACGGCTGAATCAATTGCATCCATGTGCTTCCGCAGTTGCGGGAGCTCGAGCGGCGGTTCGGCGACGCGATCGCCGTGGTCGGCGTCCACAGCGGGAAGTACACGGCCGAGCGGGTCACTGAGCGCATCCGTGATGCGTCCATTCGACTCGACGCCATCCATCCCATCCTGAACGATCGACAGTTCCGCGTCTGGCGCTCGTATGCCGTGCGCGCCTGGCCGACACTCGTCGCCATCGATCCGCGCGGCGCGGTCGTCGGGATGAGCGCGGGCGAGTTCACCGCCGATGGCGTCACTCCGTTCGTCGAGCGCGTGCTCGCCGAGGCGCGCGCCGCGGGCGCGTTGCGCGAAGGGTCCATGCATGGCGCCCCGGATTCGCCTACCGTGCCGCCGGATCGTCTGGCCTTTCCGGGAAAGGTGGCCGTCCGCGGCGATCGGATCGTCATCGCCGACTCCGGGCATCATCGATTGCTCGTTGGCCGCCTCGAGGAAGACGGCAGTCGGATGCGCGTCGAGCGCGCCATCGGCTCCGGTGTGCCGGGCTTTGCCGACGGCGGCGCGCCTGCCTTCCGCTACCCGCAAGGCCTCGCCCTCGGCCGCGGCGACTCACTTTACGTCGCCGACACCGGCAACCACGCCATCCGCGCGGTGTCGCTCGAGGACGGATCGGTGCGCACGCTCGCCGGAACCGGCACGCAACTGCGCTCCGCGCGTGACCGCGCCGCTGGCGCAATGAGCTCTCCCTGGGATCTCGCGCTCGCCGGCGACACGCTGCACATCGCCATGGCTGGAATTCATCAGCTCTGGACGCTCGATCTCCTCAGCGAAGTCGCTGCGCCGTTCGCAGGCACGGGCGCCGAGGCGCTGCACGACGGTCCGCACGACGAGGCGGCTCTCGCCCAACCGATGGGGCTCGCCCTTGTCTCCGACGCGCTGCTCGTGGCGGACGCTGAATCGAGTGCGGTACGCGAAGTCGATCTCACGACGCCGGGCGCGGTGCGCACGATGGTTGGGACCGGGCTGTTCGACTTCGGGCAGGTCGACGGCGTCGGCGATCGGGCGCGCCTCCAGCATCCGCAGGGACTGGCCGTCGCGGAGGACGGCCGCGTGCTCGTCTGCGACTCGTACAACGATGCGCTGCGCTGGCTCGACCGCGCGGAGCGTGAAGTGTCGACCTGGGTGGGCGGGCTGCACGAGCCCGGGGGCATCGCCATCGACGCGCGCCGTGTCTACGTCGCCGACACGAATGCGCATCGCATCGCGGTGATCGACATTGGCTCGACGGAGATCCGGCCGCTGGTCATCGTCGAGTAGCGCCGGCGATCCGCGTGCTCAGGTACGTCGCTGCCAGGCGCCGAGGTTTTCCTCGAGGTGCGCGCCGTGGCGCATCCCCGCGAGCGCGGCGGCAACTCCGGGAAGCGACGTCGCGAACCGGAGCGCACGTTGTGCATCCGTCGCACATTCGGGAAAGAGCTCGCGCACCTCGTCGGGTAGACCGGCCGCGAGACGCCCCTGCATGAGCGGCGCGCTCGCGACGACGCCGATCCCCAGCGCGTCCGCGGCCTCCAGCAGCGTGACCATCCTGCGACCGAGCGGCTGCGTCGGCACACGCGCCGCCTCGGGCATCGCGAGGCTCAGCGGAAGCTGCACGAGGCGAAAGTGATGGCTCGTGCCTGCGACCTCGCGCGCCGCAGCCACCAGCTCGGCGAGTGTGACGTGTTGCCGGTGCTCCGGCCCTACGCGGAGGCCGAGCCAGGTGGCACACCCGTAGCTCACGATCTCCCCGCGCTCTGCCGCTCCTTCGAGGAACGTGAATGCCGCACGCAGTCGGCTGCGGAACTCCGCGCGGTCCACGCCGAGCAGTTGCTCCTCCGGATTGTGGAGGTAGTACACATCGATCGTCTGCAGCCGCAGGTTCGCTCGGCTCTGCGCGAGTTGATGCGCCAGGAATGACGGCGCAATGGAGTGGCCGCCTCGGACGAGCTCGTCCTGCGTGACGATGCCTGTCTCGAACAGCGTCGCCTCTCGCCACGCTTCGTACGCCGCGCGCGTCGGCGGCGGGGCGGCATCGAAGGCGAGATATCCACCCTTCGTGCAGACGATCAGCTCGTCGCGAGAACCCTCGCCCGACTCGAAGAGCGCGTCCAGCGTCCGTCCGACCGTGCGCTCCGAGCGCTGACACCGGTAGTTGCTCGCGGTGTCCAGAAGGTTGATGCCCAGTGCGATCGCCGCGCGCAGTGTGCGGGCGTACGCCTCGTCGTCGTCGTCCGTGCAGTCTCCCAGATACGTGCCCGCGCCAAGCGCACCGACCGTCAACCGCCGCGGAAATGCGCGCCGGAAGTCTTCACGCGTCGCTGGATCGCGCTCGATCACTCGCCGGGTTCCAACCGTCGTCGCGCGCGTCGGTGCTCGCATGGAGCCACCAACGAGCCGCGCCGGCTGGAGCTCGGCCGCGCTCTGGAGGGGAGGTATGTCCGTGGTGCGGTCGTGCATGTCGGTGTGACGCTAGAGGCCCGAGGAGCATTGGGCAAGGGTGCAACGCCCGTGCGGCATTTGCGTTGCGGTGGGCGACAGCTGGTATTGGTGTGAAGGGGGCGTCGTGCATGCGGCGTCCTCTCCGCGTGGTGCCGGTCCATACCCGAACCGCTCCTACTCGTGAAGCGCCTCGAACTGCTCGCTTTCCTGGCCGCCGCCGGCTGCGCGGCGCAGCATCCTCCCGTGCTGACCCCGGTGCGCATCGATACGACGCGCTCCGCCGCGGCCACCGGAGCAACATCCCCACCGGTGCCGGTTCGCACGGCGACGGGGGTGCGCACCGTGGCGACGGATCCGTTGAGTCGCGTGGATCGCATGGAGTGGCAAGGGCCGAACATGTTCCGCTCCGGCTCGGGCACTCCTGGCCCCGAATACTGGCAACAGCGCGCCGATTACACGATTGCCGCGACACTGGACACGGCCCGGCAACGCGTCAGCGGCGCGGTCACGATCCGCTATACCAACAACTCGCCGGACAGCCTGCGATTCGTCTGGCTGCAGCTCGATCAGAACCTGTATCGACCCGGCAGCAAGGGCTCCATGCTCTTCCCCGCGGACTCGCGCTGGGGCGTGCGCGGCTTTCGCGGGGGCTACGAGATCGACGGGCTGCAGGCCAACGGCCGCGCCGCCGTCATGCACGTCGACGACACGATGGGGCGGATCGATCTCGAGCAGGCCGTCGCGCCGCGCGGCGGTCGGCTCACCATCACGATGAACTTCGCCTTCCGCGTGCCCGAGCATGGATCCGATCGGATGGGGCGCGATGGAACGCTCTACGAGATCGCCCAGTGGTATCCGCGCATGGCCGTCTACGACGACATCCGCGGGTGGAATACCGATCCGTATCTCGGCCAGGGCGAGTTCTATCTCGAGTACGGTGACTTCGAGTATGCCATTACCGCCCCTGCCGGCTACACGATCGCTGGCAGCGGCGTGCTGCAGAATCCGACCGAAGTGCTCACGGTCGCCCAGCGCGAGCGACTCGCGCGTGCCGCACGCTCCGACTCCGCTGTCGCGATCATCACCAACGAAGAAGCACGCGCCACTCCTGTTGCCGGCACCAAGACCTGGCACTTCCGTGCGCAGAACGTGCGCGACGTCGCGTGGGCAGGCGCTCCCGATTTCCGCTGGGATGCGGCGAACGCCAACGGCGTGCTCGCCCAGGCCTACTACCAACTCGCGAAAGCAGGCAAGGCGTGGGAGCAGGGCGCCGAGCAGACTGCATGGACGATCAGGAACTACTCGGAGCTGTTCTTCAAGTACCCGTATCCACAGGCGACCTCGGTCGCGGGGCCCGTCGGCGGAATGGAGTATCCGATGTTCGTGATGGTCCACTACGGCAACCCGCTCGACGACCCGAGATCGATCTTCGGCACCATCAATCATGAGCACGGCCACGAGTGGTTCCCCATGGTCGTCGGCTCGAACGAGCGTCGGTACGCGTGGCAGGACGAGGGCTTCAATACTTACATCAACGCGTTCGCGCTCGAGCGTCGAACGCCCGGTACCCTTCCCTACCCGGGCTACGTCACCAACTGGCGACAGACGGTCGACAACCACGTCGACGCGCCGCTGATGACGCCGCCCGACCAGATCGACGCGCGCGCGCTCGGGGCACTCGGCTATCGGAAGCCGGCGGCCGTGCTGCTCGCGCTGCGCGACAACGTCGTCGGGCGGACCACCTTCGACCGCGCCTTCCGCGAGTACACGCAGCGCTGGGCGTTCAAGCATCCCTCGCCCGCCGACTTCTTTCGTACGATCGAGAACGTCTCCGGGATGGACCTCGGCTGGTACTGGCGCGCGTTCTGGTATTCGACCGACGTGCTCGACATCGGCATCGACAACGTCGGCATGCGCCAGCAGGAAGGACAGAACTACGCGGTGGTCGCGCTGCGGCGTTACACCTCGGTGCCATTCCCCGTGCGACTCCGTCTGCTCTTCAGGGACAACACCACCGAAGACGTTGCGCTGCCAGTCGAGATCTGGTCGGGCGGTGATCGGTACGAAGCGGTGCTCGCGGTGAAGGGAGCGGTCATCGGTGCACGCCTCTGGCCTGAGGGCCCCGTGCCGGACTGGAATCCGACGAACGACGCGTGGGGCGCACCCGTCCCGGGAGTGACCACGCCCGCTCCCGCGACGAGCGGAGGATTGAGCGGCGAGATCGGGGCTCGCGCCGCTCCCTGACGACGCCCGTCGCACTACGCATGTCTATGGCGAGCGCGGCCGCTCGATACGATGTGGGGAGTTGCCGGATGGCTCTCCGGTTCGTCGAGCATTAGATTTTGTCTTTTCCGTTGGTGGTTGGTGCTGGCTCCGGATGTCCGAGCGCGACGTCCGGAGCCATTTGTCCCCGTTCAGGCATTTGACGTCGCCTGGAGTTGTGTCTACACAGAGTGGAGTTTGCAATGCTTGAGTTTGGCGCATTGGCCAGCCGGTGGTGGATCCCGGTGCTGTTCGTCGTGATCGCGGGACATCTCACGAACGTGTGCGTGACCCTCTTCCTGCATCGTGCCCAGACTCACCGCGGTGTGCGACTGCACGCGATCGCGGCGCTGCCGATGCGCATCTGGCTGTGGCTCACCACGGCGATCGTCACCAAGGAGTGGGTCGCCTGCCATCGCAAGCATCACGCGTTCGCCGACCGTGAGGGAGATCCGCATTCGCCGCTCGTCGAGGGCCTGCGTGAGATCCTGCTCAAGGGCGCCTTCTACTATCGCAAGGCGGTCCGCCAGCCCGGCATGCTCGAGAAGTACGGCAAGGGTACGCCGAACGACTGGATCGAGCGGCATCTGCTGACGCCCCTGAACTGGACCGGCATCCTCGTGATGCTCGCCATCGACGTCTACCTGTTCGGCTTCTTCGTCGGTCCCGCCGTCTGGGGCGTGCAGATGATCTGGATCCCGCTCTGGGCCGCTGGCGTCATCAACGGCATCGGTCACGCGCTCGGCTATCGCAACTTCGAGGTCAAGGACGAGAGCCGGAACATCTCGCCGATCGCGATCTGGCTCGGCGGTGAGGAGCTCCACAACAACCATCACGCCGATCCCAAGAGCGCCAAGTTCAAGGCGAAGTGGTTCGAGTTCGATATCGGGTGGGCCTACATCCGCACGCTCCAGCTCTTCGGCCTGGCCAAGGTGGAGTACGCGCGGAACTATGGCTCCGCCGCACTCCGGCACGACGAGAACGCGGTCGACGCCGCCGCGTGATCCGCGGCTGCCGCCTACGGCGGCGATGAAGGGTTATCAGTGAGGTGAAGGGCACACCCGCACGACGCGGGTGTGCCCTTCTGATTTTCTCGGAGCCCTCGAATGGCTGCGGCCCCCGGACTGCAGCTCGCGCCCACGGATCGCGAACCGCTATCCGTGGTTTGAGGTATAGATTTGGGCATCCCCGCGAATCCGTGAGGTCTCATGCCTAGCACTGTCACCTGCGTGCGTTGTGGTCAGACACGCGCCGGTTTCGAACGTCCGCCCTTCCCGGGCCCGATCGGCGCCCGCATCGTCGAGAGCCTCTGCCAGGAGTGTTGGGGCCTCTGGTTGAAACAGCAGACCATGCTGATCAATCATTACGGACTCAACGTCATGGATCCCCAGGCGCGGAGCTTCCTGACGAAGAACATGGAAGCGTTCCTCTTCAAGAGCGGTGGCGAGGAGGACGTGGACACGTCCAAGAAAGGCACCATCGCATGGTAGCGCGCGTCGCTCGCAGCCTGCTGATCGGGTTCGGCGCCGTCTCGCTCGGCGCCTGCGCCACGTCGAGCGGCGGCGTGAGCGCCGCTCCGGTGGGTGCGACCGACACGCATGTGGTGGCCGCTGGATGGGCGGACTCCGTGCTCGCCACCCTCTCGCTCCGCGACAAGGCCGCGCAGATGGTCTGGCCGTGGGTGCTGGGCGACTACACCGCGACCGACGACCCCACGTACGAGCGCGTGCTCGGGCTGGTGCGCGATCAGCACGTGGGAGGCGTCATCATCTCGGTCGGTTCCCCGACGGAGATCGCCAGTAAGCTGAACGCACTCCAGCATGCCAGCGCCCTCCCATTGCTCGTCGGGGCCGATCTCGAAACGGGAGCGGCCTTCCGCGCTCGTGGAGGTTACTTCCTCCCGAACGCGATCGACCTCGGCGGCGCGACCTGGTTCCCTTACCAGATGGGGATCGGCGCCACGCGCGATACGGCGTTCGCCTACGAGATGGGACGCGTCACCGCGCGCGAAGGCAGAGCGCTCGGCATTCACGTCGCGTTCGCCCCGGTGCTCGACGTCAACAACAACCCGAAGAACCCCGTCATCAGTCTTCGCTCGTTCGGGGAGAACCCGCAGCTCGTCGCTCAGCTCGGCGCCGCGTTCGTGCATGGCATCCAGGACAATGGGATGCTCGCCACCGGCAAGCACTTTCCGGGACATGGCGACACGGAGCAGAACTCCCATCTCGAGCTCGCGCGCGTCAACGCCTCGGCGGCGCGGCTCGATAGCGTGGAGCTCGTCCCCTTCCGCGCCGCGGTCCGTGCGGGCGTGCGCGGGATCATGACCTTTCACGGCTCGTTGCCCGGGCTGGACACCTCTTCGCTTCCCGCGACGCTCAATCCGCGCATCATGACCGATCTGCTGCGCGGAAAGATCGGCTTTCGCGGGCTCATTTTCACCGACGCGCTGGACATGAATGGCGTCCTCGGGAAGATGACGATGGCGGAGGTGACGCAGCGCGCCGTCATGGCGGGCAACGACGTGCTCCTCATGCCGACGGACATCGCGGGGGCGATCGACGCCGTCGTCGACGGCGTGCACCGCGGCCTCTTTCCGGAGTCGCGCATCACCGAGTCGGTACGCAAGCTGCTCGTCGCCAAGCAGGAGATGGGACTCGCGCGTCAGCGATATACCGATCTCGAGGCGTTGCGGTCAGTCGTCGCGGACAGCGCGAATCTCGCGATCGCGCGCCTCGCGGCGGAGCGCGCCATCACGCTCGTGAAGGACTCGCTCGGGTTCGTGCCCGCCGGCCGCATGCCACGCACCTCGCGCATCGTCAGCGTGACGATCGCGCCGCGCACCGATCTCGGTGCCGGTGTCGCATTCAACGCCGAGCTCGCACGGATGTTTCCATCGCTGCGATCGCTGTCTCTCACGACCGATCAGGTCTTCGACGCAACCGCCGCGGTCGCGACGCCTGGTCAGGCCGGACGGCCTCCGGCGTACCTCGCGAGCCCGCAGCCCCGGCTCGTGCCCGCCCTGGTCGAGAATGCACTGCGTGGCGCGCAGGGCGCGGATCTCGTCATCGTCTCGTCGTACTTCGGGGCGAGCTCGTCGACCTCGCGACTCTCGGCGCCGGAAGGAATGTCCGACTTGCTCGATGGACTGCAGAAGGCCGGCGCGAGAGTCGTCCTCGCGACGTTCAGCAATCCGTATCTCGCGCAGGATCTGCCGCCGACGCCGGCGTATCTCGTTGCATGGGGCAGCGCACCGATCGTGCAGCGCGCGGCCGCTCGCGCCTTGCTCGGCCTGGCGCCGATCGGCGGCCAGCTTCCGATCACCATTCCATCAGTCGCGCCATACGGTGCGGGATTGCGACGCGACGCGTCGCCACCCACGGCCGGAGCCATCACGCCTTAGCGCGTGGGCGCGCGCGATCGACCGATGATCGCGCGCGCCAGCCCGGTTCTTGCGCGGAACTCCCGCGCGTTCGTCCGTCATTGGCGCACGCTCCGACCCGGACACGTCGTCCGTTGACGGCGCTGTTCGTCCACGGTATATCAGCATTCGCGCCGACAATGAGTTCTGCACGAGGTGCCGCCAAGTCCGATCGGCGCACGAAAGCGCGCTATTGACATTAGTGACATTTCGTTACTAATTCGCGTCTCATGCGCGAGCGCCTTCCTCCCTTGGTCAAGCCGGCGACCAGAAAGATCACGCTGGCAGTCGATGTGGTGGTGCTCTCGCCGCGCGCGGAGTCGCTCGCCGTACTGCTCGCGCGTAGCGCGCCCGGGGGACGCGAGCGGTGGTCGCTGCCCTGGGATGCTCCGTTGGCAGCCGAGGCCTTCGAGGACGCGGCGTCCCGGATCACCGAGGCCGCCCTTGGATCGGCGCCGGCGTTGCTCGAGCAGGTGGGCGCATTTGCCGACGCTCGGCGTCATCCTGGTGACGCCGACGTCTCGGTCGGCGTCGTAGCTCTGACTCCACCGGCCGAATTGTCGTCGTTCGCGAGCGCGGAATGGTTCTCCCTGTCGGCACTCCCTCCACTGGCGCCCCGTCATCGCGCCATCGTCGATCGCGCGATCACGGTGGTGCGTCAGCGCGTGGATCAGTCGCCGCTCGCCTTCCGACTGCTGCCGCCGACGTTCACCCTCAGCGACTTGCAGGGGATCTACGAGTTGCTTCTCGGCCGTCGCCTGCACAAGGCGAGCTTCCGTCGTGCCCTGCAAGCCAGCTATCTGGTCGAGCCCACCGAGGAGTGGCGGAGCGAGGGCCGCGGTCGGCCCGCGCAGCTGTTCCGCTACGCCCCCCGCAAGCGTCGGGGTGCCCGGCGCGGGGTCCGGTTCGACCTGTTCGCCGAGGGCTGACGGCCGGCCGATACCCGCCCGTCACCCGCCTTGGCGGCAGGCCGGGCTTGCTTCCTGGCACATTAGTAGCAATATGTTATTTAGGTCAAATGTGGAGCGTGAATGCTCGACTATCTCGATAGCCTGTGTGCGGCACTGCTCGCCCGGAACGGCACCGAGATCCGACGCCTCCTGCGGCATCCTCTCGCGCGCGCGTTGCCGCGGCGCGTGCGAGAGGAAGGCTACGCCATCGCGCGGGCAGGCCCGGAGAGCCTCCGCGCGCCCGTGCAGACGCTCCACTTCTACCACCAGACGCTCCACCTGCTCGGCGCGCGGCCGGCCAATCGGAGCGAGTCAGGATTGAGCGGCGGCGCCGAGCGCACCGGCGAGGAGCGTCAGATCGAGATGCCGCTCCCCCTTCGCGCCGCCGGCGGCTAACCCCGTCAGTCGGCGCGCCCGCGCGACGCCTGGAGCCGCAGAAGGCTTCGCGCCAACGCGACATTGTCCTGCGCCAGGCGGAATAGCTCCGACATCAGCTCGTCCCGGTCATCGCCGGCGAGCTCCGCGATCACGGGAGCGCGATGGCCGTGTCGCCGCCCCGGATCCACCCGTCGCTCCATCACGATGCGCCCGCGGTGCGCCTGCTTGCCGGTCTCGGCGTCGGCCGATGCGCCCACCGCATCCAGCTCGACCTCGACGTACCCACCGCCTGGCATGGGACGTCGGTACAACGTATCGGCCGAGTATCCGTCAGGGGCGCCGTGCTTGGCGTCTTGATGTTGGTTCAGCATGCGTTCCTCCAACGCGGCTGCGTCTCGAACGTTCGCGTCGCGGCGTGGGCGCCGCGGACACGTCCTGCAGCATCGCCATCGCGCGCGCGAGAATTCGAGCGTTCGGTCGTGCGGCGACCGCTTCTCCCCACAGATCTCCAGTGCGTGCCAGGCGCGCCGGCATGCTTTTCACCGTGAACGTCTCGATTCGCAGCCGACCCGTCAGCTCGCGTGGGCGCAGCGGCGCCGACACCGTCGCCGCCGGCTTCGCCCGCACGCTGTACGGTGCCGCCATGCTCTTTCCGCGGGCATTCTGCAGCGCGTCGACGTAGATGCTCCCCTTCGGCCGTGCCTTGATCCCACGCTCCAGCGTCGCGCGCTCCGGATTGGCCGCGACGACCGCCTCGGCGAGTCGCAGCGCCAGAGTAGCGGAAGTCTCGTAGCTCGTGCGAGGCGGGAGCGGGATCACGACGTGGATTCCACTCGCCCCCGAGGTCTTGAGGGCGACCGTGAGGCCGCATTCCTCCGCGATACGCGTCACCTCTCGCGCCAGCGCCGCGACCTGGGAGAACGGCACGTCGTCGCCCGGATCGAGATCGATCAGGCACCAGTCGGGGCTCAGCAGGTGATCCACGCGCGAGAGCCAGGGATGCACCTCGATCGCACCGAGTTGCACGGTGTAGAGCAGCGTGGGAAGATCGCCGCCGATGATGCGGGGCTTCTCCCCGAGGTCCACCGTGTCCAGCGCTTCGACGCGGACGACATCCGGTACGTGCTCGCCGGCGCTCTGCTGGAAGAACATCGGTCCAGCCACGCCGTCGGGGTAACGCTGCAGCACCAGGGCGCGCCCCTCGATCTCCGGCAGCAGCATCGGAGCAACGCGCGTGTAGTAGCGCATCAGGTCGCCTTTCGTGACGCCCACCTTCGGAAAGAACACCTTCCCCAGGCTCGACACGTGGAGCGTTTCGCCGCGGCCGAACGACAACTCGCCTTCGCCCCCGTCACGCTCGAGCGTGCGCAGTTGCGCTTCGATGTCCGCATAGTCGAAGGAGCGCCTACGCGGCGTCATTCGCGATCTCCCCTGTGCCCCAGCGCTGCATGCTGACGCTCTCGATCGTCACGTCGCGCGCCGCCTTGTCGTCGCGTACGCCGAGGAAGATCGGTTGACGTAGTTTCCCGTCGGCCGTCCACTCGGCGAACTTCACTTCGACGACGACTCGGGGCGCGACCCAGTGCGCGGGCTCGTTGGTCCGTGGCGCTTCCGTGAAAGGCGAGGTACGCCGCTCGATCTTCTCGAGCCGCGCACGCATGGTGCGAAGTCCCTCACGGTCGAATCCCCCGCCCATGTGCCCAACATACTGGAGCCGGCCGGTCGCGTCGTGTGCCCCGAGCAGCAGTGCGCCCAGAAAGGGCCGCGTCTTCCGCGGTTCGGTGAACCCGCCGACCACGAACTCGGCCCGGAATTGCAGCTTCAGCTTCAGCCAATCGTCGGAGCGCGAGCCGGCCTGGTATCGCGCGTCGATGCGCTTGGCGATGATCCCTTCCCACCCGGCGCGCCGTGCCCGGGCGAGCATCGTCGCCCCTCGCGCGCTCGTCTCCCCGAGGATGACTGCCGCGTCGTCCGGGCCGGCAGTGCCGAAGAGCGCTTCGAGTCGCTCGCGCCGCTCGTGCCACGGCCGATTCGTGAGCGACGTGCGCCCCTCGCGCAGAAGATCGAACGCCACCAGAGTAGCTGGCGCTTCGACGACCAGTCGCGTGATCTCCTCGGCGTTCTTCAGGTGCATGCGGCCCTGCAGCGGCTGAAATCCGCTCGTCGCGACCGCGCTGCTCGTTGCAACTCGGCGACGCCGGCGCGCGACGACCTCTCCGTCCAGAACGACTGAAAAGCCTGCCCGCGAGGCGAGCGCACGCAGTGCGCGCACCACCTCCGGGAACTGCTCTTTTTTGTCCTTGCCGTTCCGGGTCATCAGTCGCACCTGGCGCGACGACACCTCGGCGATCACGCGCATCCCGTCGTACTTGGGCTCGTAGGTCCACCCACCGCCGCTGGGCAGGCCGTGCCCCAGCGTGGCGTACATCGGCTCGATCGACGTCGCGCGGATTTTCGACACGGCGCCGTGAGCGGCAAGAGAAGTGCCCGATCTCTGCACTGGCTTGCGCTTGCGAACTCTCGTGATCGGCGCTGGGCCGACGCATGAACGCCCGGGACCAGGTCCCGGGCGTTCACGAGTTCGAGAGGATTCGCGCCGTCGAGCGGGCGTCGGATCAGCTCGTCTTGGTCACGTCGGCGGCTTGCGGCCCCTTCTGACCCTGGACGATCTCAAACTCGACTTTGTCCCCTTCCGCCAGCGACTTGAATCCATTCCCCTGAATGGCGCTGAAGTGCACGAAGACGTCAGGACCTCCTTCACGCGAGATGAAACCGAAACCCTTCGCGTCGTTGAACCACTTCACCGTGCCGTTGATGCGAGCCATGTACCGTACCTCGTACCGAGCTATGGAGCCTGATCGCGCGCGCGAGGGGATTGGCCGGTCGCCGGCCGCCGCTCGTCCCACGTGATCCCTGTGATGCCCCGTCGCGCCAATGGTCGGCTCTCGGGGCGGGACGTTATTCGAGTAGGCGGGCAAGTTTTGTGCACACGACGACCAGCGGCCGCGCACGCCAGCGCCGGAATGCGAAAACGGGACCGAAGTCGGTCCCGTTTCGCGAAAGAGTACAGCGTGTGCGACTTACCTCGAATGTTCTGACCTACGCAGCGCCTGCGATGTAGCGTGCCACGCGACCGCATTCGCGACACTGCAGGGTAACCTGGGAGCGCGGCGGAGGCGGGAAATCGTCAGGAGTTCGTTCGATTTGCCCAGAGCAACTCGGACAGCTCAGCGGGGAACCGTTCCGATCGTTGGCGATCAGATGGAGCGCTTGCACTGGGTTATACGTAGCCGGGCGCGGCTTGCGCATTGGCCCTCCAGAATGTTGTCGAACTACCCGGAGATCGAGGCGCCGGGCCGCCCTGACGAATAGTAACCCTCAAAGCGCCTAAAGCACAGTGGGGCATCGTCTTGCGAAACAGATTGCACGTGGTCCTGACTGCCGGGCTCGGCATGCTGTGTGCCTGTGGACCACGAGCGCACATTCCACCACGACCAGTGGTCGTGGTTGGCGCACTCCCCGATTCGGACAGCGGTACCAGGCTCGCGCATAGACTCGCGCCCCTTCTCTACCTCCAGCGCGACGAATGGTTCCCGCTTGACCGAGCGGTCGCGGTCATCCACCCGACTCGGCCCATCATCGCCTATCACCTCCTCTGGCGTGACGACGTGCACGGGGCCTGGATCCCCCACACCGTGCCGACGGACGAGGAGATCGTCTGGGTGGGATACGACCCAAGCGGAGCACCAACCGACATCTGGACGTATTGGCACGGCAAGGTGCTGCACACCGACTGGCGACATCGCGGTACACCCGCGATCGACGTGCAGTGGGGCAAGCACGGTTCTCTGCCGCGCGGCATCATCGAGAGTGACCTTCCGCGCTTCCAGACGCTCAACGCCTTCTACGCCTTCCACCAGCTGGCGGTCGTCGACATCCTCCTCGGCCGCATCTCCCGCCCAGGGCCGTCGGGGTTCTTCCACTCCTACGCGAGATACCGGGATTTTTCCCGTGTGCTGCGCTTGACCGATTCGCTCGACGTCGTCGTCCGCAGCGCCACGCCGAATGCGGCCTTGGCGGCCGTGTTCGGGAAACCATACTCCAACAAGCACCCCTGGCCCTGAGCGAGCTTCGCGCTCCAGGGGCACCCACCGAGCACTGGCTCTCACGAGCGGGCCCCGCAGCCCCTTTCGCGATCCGCCTGCTATTCAGCGGTTGCATGTCGCGGTGGTGCGCGGCTGCGTCGTGGCCACCAAGCGCCGTCCCGCAAGCGATATCGATCTTACCGCTGGCCGGTTGCCTCGCGATGCTCCATGTTGATGTCCGGTCGGACACTGGACGAACCACGCAGCATTGCCGCGAGCACGCTCGGGTATCGAGCGTGAATTCACTTCGACGCATCGACACGATCGCGTCACGCGTTCGCGAGCATGCGACACGCGTGCATCGACCGATGATATCGACTGCAGCATCGCAGGATGCAGCACGTGTGCGCAGGTCGCCGGGCACGGCAGTGTGCCCGAATCTTGCGCACAAGTTCACGACTCGCGCAGCACCGAGAGCCAACCAACCGGCAGAGGAGACGCAGCGATGGCAGCGAAGAAGAGAGGCGGCAGCAAGCGAAGCGCTGGCAAGAGTTCGGCGCGCCGCGGTGGCGCCAAGCGTGGCGCCAAGCGCGCGTCGGCGAAGAAGGGCGGCGCCAGGAAGAAGAGCGCCAAGAAAGCTGGTGCGAAGCGAGCTGGCGCCGCGCGCAAGGGCGCCGCGAAGAAGTCGTCCTCGGGTTCGCGCGGTGCGGCCAAGAAGGGCGCGATGAAGAAATCCTCCGCCAAGCGCTCGTCAGCGAAGCGTTCATCCGGCGGCGCGCGCAAGTCTTCCGGCGCGCGCAAGTCTTCGCCGCTGGCTCGGGTGAAGCGCGTCGCGACGGGCGTCGTCGAACAGGCGCAGTCGGCGGTGACGCACGGCGTCGAGGCGGTGAAGGAACTCGGTGAGAACATCGTGGAGCGCGTCTCGGGCTGACCCGCTCTTCGCGCGCCACGTCGATCGACGTCAGGCGACGTGGCGCGCGAGGAAGTCCGACACCAGCGACGCCACCACGTCGCGACAATAGTCCACCGTGATCACGTGTCCGCACCCGGCGACCCAGTGTCGTTCGGTGAGGCCAGCCAGGGTCGCCGTCGTCTTCTCGGCGAGCGCGGTCGGAATTCGATTGTCTTCGCGAGAGTTCACGACCAGCGTCGGGATGGTGATCGACGCGAGCGCTCGTCGGCCCGCTGCCGCCGTGATGCACAGCGCGCGCAGGGCGCGCGGCGGAAAGAGCCCGTAGGAGTAGCTGGCCGCGCGAGCCGCCGGATCGTGCACCGATTCGGCGCCACGCCCTGCGAAGTACGGCACGGCCAACGACCAGAAGGGCGCCGTCCGAGCCACCAGCGCGACGGAGCGCGGTGGTCTGAGATATGGGGCGAGGAGAACGAGCACGCGCACGTCAGGGTGTTCCGCCGCGAGCCGCGCGCCCAGTGCACCGCCCATGGACAGGCCGACGACCCCGACCCACCGGTATTGCGCCATGAGTGCACCGAGCTCCTGGCGCGCAGCGCGGGCGTAGTCCTCCGCCGTGGCGGCGGCAAAGTCACGCAGACCACGTCCGTGTCCGGGAAGCAGGGGGGCGCGAACAGTGAAGCCCTCGCTCTGCAGACGGTCGCCGAGGTCCCGAAGCGACTGCGGTGTGTCGCCGCTGCCGTGCAGGAGCAGCAGCGCCCGCTCTCCCGAACCCCAAAGCGTGAACCCCTCGGACCCCGGAACGACGCCGTCGGAGGCCGGTGGTCGTCGCTCGGCGTACGCGCGCTCCGTGCGCCGCGCCGTCATCCGGCGCGCTACGCCGCCGCTTGCTGCGGCGAGGATGACCAGGGGCCAGATCATCGAGTGAACGTCGTGTCGTCTCAGTAGCGAGGCATCGATGGATCGACGTCGCAGGTCCAGCGATCGATTCCGCCCACAAGGTTACGCGCGCGATCGAAGCCCTGCTCACGGAGCCAGTCGACTGCCGCCGCGCTTCGCATGCCGTGGTGGCAGTAGACCACGATCTCTTCGGAGCGATCCAGGGTATCGAGCACGTCTGGCAGGGTGTTCAACGGCACCAGCCTCGCATCGGGCAACCGGGCAATTGCCCATTCGTACGGCTCGCGCACGTCCAGCAGCACCGGCACGTCCCCTTGCTCGAGCCGAGCCGCCAGCGCCGCCGGAGTCATCTCGTCAGCGACTCCTGCGTCCGATGGTTCGCCCTCGCGCTCGTCGACGCCACAGAACGCCTCATAGTCAATGAGCGACGTGATCTCGCGCCGGCCGCAGGCAACGCACTCGGGATCCTTCTGCAGGTCGATGTTGCGGAATCGCATGCGGAGTGTGTCGACGAGCAGCAAGCGTCCGACCAACGTCTCGCCGATGCCTGTGATCAGCTTGATCGCCTCCGCGGCCTGAATGACCCCGATCAGGCCGGGGACCACCCCGAGCACACCGCTGTCCACGCAATTTTGCACCAGCGCAGGGGGCGGTGGCTCGCGGAACAGGCAGCGGTAGCAGGGACCGTCGCCCGCCGAGAAGACCGACGCCTGCCCTTCGAATCTGAGCACGCTTCCGGAGACGTTGGGCTTCCCCAGCAGCACGCACGCGTCGTTGACGAGATAGCGCGTCGCGAAGTTGTCGCTTCCGTCGATGATCACATCGTAGCCGGCAAGGAGCTCCATCGCATTGCTGCTCGTGAGTCGCGTGTGGTACGTCGCGACGTCGACGTGTGGATTGAGCGCGTGAACGCGTGCCGCGGCGGAATCGACCTTGGCCCGGGCGACGGCCTGCGTATCGTGGATCACTTGCCGCTGCAGATTGCTCAGCTCCACGGCATCTGCGTCGACGATCCCGAGATGTCCGATGCCGGCAGCAGCCAGATAGAGTGCGGCGGGAGCGCCGAGGCCTCCCGCACCGATGAGCAGCACACGAGCGCCCTTGAGACGTCGCTGGCCCGGCTCCCCGACTTCGGGAAGCATGAGATGGCGGTGATAGCGCTGCAGTTCGTCGGGCGTCAGCAGCGGGGCAATGGGGCGGGAGATTGACATTCTGTCTCGCGGGCGTCGGCGAGAGTATAAGCCCGCGAGTCGGCCCTCGGTTCGTCCGGCGAACCGGTCCTATTGCAGCGGCGCGCTCTGCGTCACCTCGTCCAGCGAGGGAACGAGAAGCAGATCGTCGCCCGTGCGGTCCAGCCGATCGAACAGGCGCTGGGACGGCGTCACGAACAATGTGCTCCCCGACCGCTCGACGAGTCCCTCACCGGTCAATCGCCCGAGGACGAGCGACACGGACTCGCGTGTCGCGCCCACGAGCTCGCAGAGGAGACGGTAGCGCGAGCTGCAAAGCTCGATGCGGCCGTCCGCGGTGAGGAAGCTCTCGTGCGTCGCCAACCGGCGGAGCGCCGCAAGGAGCCGCTGCTCGACCGAGAGGGTCGTGAGCTCGCGCAACTTCTCCAGGAGCGCGGTGCGCTCCGCCATGATCTGGCCGATGACCATGAGCGCACGGTTGGGCTGTTCCCGCACGAAGGCGCGCAGATTGGCCGAGCTCAGAAAGAGCGTCTCCGTTTCTTCGTCGGCGCGCGCGTCGGTGGCGTACTGCCCATGCTGGGAGAGACCCTCGGCCCCGAACGTCTCGCCCGGCGTCGCCACCCAAGGGACGAATCCGCGACCAGCGCGGACCCGGCTGCGGAGGACGACACGCCCGCGCGTGACGATGAATACCCCGTCCGCGCTCGTGCCTCGCTCATAGATCTGAAATCCCGCGGGCCACGACGCGCGTGCGGCGTAGCCCTGCAGTGCGATGCGCTCGCTTTCGGACAGGCGCGCGATAGCCATGCCTGTGCCTTCGTCTCGGGTCACCAACGTAGCCTCCCCTCACGTTCTGGCTTTCGCGGCGACGCAATTGGCAGGCCGGAGGGCTGGCGCGAGCTCAACCGCAACGGCGTTTCCGGGGAAACATCTGGCGGAACTGACGCTCCGTCGCGCGAGCGAGCGAGGGCTCGGTGCGCGCGGGTCAGCGCACGCGTGGCGTCGTCGAATCGACGCGCGAGATCCGAGAGCTCTTCCGTCACGAGACGCTCGTCACCGGCGCGGATCGCCTCGTTGACCGATGGGAACGTCATGTTCGCGTATCCGTTGTTCTCGTCGGCAACGTAGATAAGGTTGCGATACCACGGCCGGCTACGCAAACCAGCCGGCCGCGTCAGTGCTCGCTCCACCTCACGAAGTGCGGCGTTCGTTTCATCGTAGCGCGAGCCGGGAAGGCTGGCGGCCAGCGTCGAGTCCCGGCTGGCGGCGAAGCTCGACGCTTCGCGTTCCATGCGTCCGATCGCGCTGCGGAGCTCGAGCGTCGGCCCGCTCCATCCTTTCGACGCCAGCACT
>Ga0308175_100000908_pt1 | contig 19622 bp, 18 predicted proteins | sample PhyCR1_3_FD_203893 | JGI IMG/M metagenome (GOLD analysis project Ga0308175, IMG submission 203893) | Soil microbial communities from UC Gill Tract Community Farm, Albany, California, United States - DLSLS.C.R1 | ecosystem: Environmental > Terrestrial > Soil > Agricultural land | place: USA...
GCGGTGGACGCGAACGCCGAGACGCTCGCCCTCAACACGTCCGACGCGGAGCTCGTGCGTGCGGACGTCTTCGAGTGGCGGCCGGCCGACCGTTTCGATCTCGTCTTCTTCTCGTTCTGGCTCTCCCATGTGCCCGAGGAGCGGTTCGACGAGTTCTGGTCGCTCGTGCGCAGCGCACTCGGGCCGGGCGGTCGGGTGTTCCTCGTCGACAGCGGAGCGGGGGATACGGCCCACACGGGCACCGACCAGGCGGACGGCGAGGAGACGCGTGCGCTTGCCGACGGGCGCACCTTCCGCATCGTCAAGCGTCGCCGGCGGCCCGACGAGCTCGCGGAGCGCGTGCAGCCGCTCGGCTTCGAGCTCGGCCTCCGCGACACGGCGAACGGCCACTTCCTCTACGGCGGGGGCGGGCTCGCGTGACGGCCGAGGAATTGCTCGCGCAGGCGGACGCGGCGGCGGCGAACGCATACGCGCCGTACTCGGAGTACCAGGTCGGCGCAGCCGTCCTCGCGCGCGACGGCCGCGTGTTCGCCGGGGCGAACGTCGAGAACGCGGCGTATCCGCTCGGCATCTGCGCCGAGCGGTCCGCGATCGCCAGGGCGGCGAGCGAGGGCCTGCGGCCCGGCGACCTGGAGGCGATTGCGATCACCGCGTCGCCGTGCGGCGGCTGCCGACAGTGGCTGCACGAGTGGCGCTGCCAGCACGTCCACTTCCGCCGTGCCGACGGCACTGTGGCGACGTACGCCCCCGACGAGCTGCTGCCCGAGACGTGGGACCTGCCGGAGGGATGAGAAGCGGATTCGTGGCGGTCGCCGGCCGCCCGAACGTCGGCAAGTCGACGCTCGTCAACGCGCTCTGCGGCGGCAAGGTCGCGATCGTCTCCGACAAGCCGCAGACGACCCGGCAGCGCATCTTCGGGATCGCGAACGGCGACGACTACCAGCTCGTCCTTGCTGACCTACCCGGCTTCCAACGGCCGCTCGACGAGCTCACGGAGCGCATGCAGAAGACCGTCGACGCCGCGTTCGAGGAGGTGGAGGGGGTCCTGTTCGTGCTCTCGGCGCGAGAGCGGATCGGCTCCGGCGACCGCTTCATCGCCTCGCGCGTCTTCGGGCTGGGAGTCCCCGTCGTGATCGCGCTCAACAAGGTCGACCGGCTGAAGGCCGGACACATCGCGGCCCAGATGAACACGGCGGCGAAGCTCGGCCCGTTCCACGCGCTCCATCCGGTGAGCGCGAAGACCGGCGACGGCATCGCCCCGCTCCGCGACGAGCTCGTCGGTCTGCTCCCCGAAGGGCCGCTCTACTTCCCGCGCGAGCAGCGGAGCGACCTCTCGCTCGAGCTGCAACTCGCCGAGCTCGTGCGTGAGAAGGCGCTCTGGCTGACGCGCGACGAGGTGCCTCACGCGATCTCCGTCGAGGTGGAGGAGATCGAGGAGAAGGTCGTGCGGGCTTCGATCCTGGTCGAGACCGAGTCGCAGAAGCAGATCGTGGTGGGCAAGGGCGGCACGCTCGTGCGAGAGATCGGGACGCGCGCCAGGCCCGAGATCGAGGCGCTGCTCGGCCATCCCGTGTTCCTCGAGCTCAAGGTCAAAGTGCGGCCGAGGTGGCGCCGCGACGCCACGACGCTCGAGCGGCTCGGGCTCTAGGTACCCACAGGCACGGCGCGAGCTACGGCGAACGCCTCGAGCGGCTTGCCGAAGCCCTTGAGTACGAGCTGGCCGAGCGGCTGGGCCTCGACGAGCTCCTCGACCTCGGCCAGCACCCGCTGGCTGACCACGATCTGCCCCGGCTCGGCCGCGTCGCAGAGCCGCGAGGCGAGGTTGAGGACGCTGCCGACGGCGCCGTAGTCGTAGCGGCCTTCGAAGCCGATCCGGCCGATCGTCGCGTAGCCGAGAGCCACGCCGATTGAGAAGTCGAGCTCGTGGCCGCGCTTGTGCCAGGTCGCCGTGAGCGCCGACATCGCCTCCCGCATCTCGACCGCCATCCGCACGGCTCGCGCCGCCGGGTCGTCGCAGGGGATCGGGTCGTTGAACCAGACCATCAGCCCGTCGCCGGCAAACCAGCCGACGGTCGCCTCGTACCTGAGGATGAGCTCGCCCATCGCGGCGTGATAGGAGCCGACGACGCTCATCACCTCCTCGGGCTCGGTGCCCGCGCTGAAATCGGTCCAGCCGCGCAGGTCGGCGAAGAGAACCGCGAGCTCGCGCCGGTGGCTCTCGAGCACGCTGTCTCCGCGCTCCATGACGACCTCGGCGAGCGTCGGCGAGAGGAAGCGTCGCAGCCGCGCCATGCGCGCGAGCTCCTCGACCTGCTGCGAGACCCTCTCCTCGAGCGTCCGGTTGAGCTCCGCGAGCTCGCCCGCCTGCGCCCGGATCGTGTCGTGGTAGTGCTTGATGCGCACGAGCGAGCGCACCCGCAGCAGCAGTTCCTGCTGGTCGAGCGGCTTCGTGACGAAGTCGTCGGCCCCGGCCCGGATCCCGTCGATTCGCGCCTCGGAGCCGTGCGACGTGACCATCACGACTGGGAGGAGCGCGGTCGCCTCGTTCTCCCGGATCCGCCGGCAGACCTCGTAGCCGTTCATCCCCGCCATCTGGACGTCGAGCAGGACGAGGTCGGGCAGCTCCGCTGCGACCAGCTCGAGCGCCTCGGGGCCCGACGAGGCGGACAGCACGGTAAAGCCCGCCGGCTCGAGGATCGCTTCGAGCAGCCGCACGTTCGCGGGCATGTCGTCGACGACGAGGATCCGCGGCACGGGCTCCGTCTCGGCGCTCATCTCAGGAACCCGCGCACCTGGTCGGGGAACTCGCGCACGCTGATCGGCTTGGCGAGGTAGCCGTCGAAGCCCTCTTGGATGAAACGCTCCTCGTCGCCGCGCATCGTCGAGGACGTGAGCGCGACGATCGGGATCTCCGCGGTCCGCGAGTCCTCGCGCAGCAGCTTCAGCGCCTCGGTGCCGCTGAGGTCAGGCATGCGGATGTCCATGAGCACGAGATCCGGCTTGTGCTCCATCGCCAGGGCGACCCCCTCGACGCCGCCGGTCGCCTCGACGGTGCTGAAGCCGGCGAACTCGAGCACGTCTCGGGCGAGCTTCCGATTGTTCTCGTTGTCGTCGACGATCAGAATCAGCTGGCTCACGGAACCTCCCGGCGGACGGGAAGGGTGAAGCGGAACGTGCTGCCGTGGCCGGGTGTGCTCTCGGCCCGGAGGCTGCCGCCGTGGAGCTCGACGAGCTTGCGCGAGAGCGGAAGACCCAGGCCGGTGCCTTCGGCCTGCCTGCCGTCGCTGACCTGCTCGAATTCCTCGAAGATCGGCTCGAGGTCTTCGGCGGCGATCCCCGGTCCTGTGTCGGCGACCGCGACCTCGACCTGGCCGTCCTCGAGGCGGGTGGAGACGTCGACGCGACCGCCGGACGGGGTGAACTTGACCGCGTTGGAGAGGAGGTTGAAGACGACCTGGCGGACGCGGCGTTCGTCGGCCGCGATGGTGATCGTCTCCGGCTCGGTTTGGAGGGTGAGCTCGATGCCGCCGCGGCTGGCGCTTTCCGAGTGCATCGAGACGGCGCTGCGCAGCAGGTCGGGGAGGGCCACCTGGGAGAGCTCGAGGTCCATGCGGCCGGCTTCGATCTTGGCCAGGTCGAGGACGTCGTTGATCAGGGAGAGCAGGTGCTTGCCAGCCTCGTGTACGTCGCCGACGTAGGCGAGCTGGCGCTCGTTGAGCTCGCCGAACATCTGCTCGCGCAGCACCTCGCTGAAGCCGATGATCGCGTTGAGCGGCGTTCGCAGCTCGTGCGACATCGTCGCGAGGAAGTCGGACTTGTGCTGGCTCGCAACCTCGAGCTCCTGGTAGACGCGCTGGAGCTCATCACTGGTGCTGTTGACCCTCGCCGCGAGGCGTCCGATCTCGTCGCGGTTCGGGACGTCGAGGCGCCGCGTGAAGTCGCCGGCACCGATCTCGATCAGCCGTTCCTCGGTGCGCCGCAGCGGCGCGACTACCGACCAGGAGAGCAGCGAGCCGAGCGCGAGAGCGAGCAGGAGACTTCCGGCGCCCAACCCGATGAGGAGATTGCGCGAGTCGGCGAACGAGTTGTGATTAGCGGCCACGAGGGCGTTCGCGCGCGCCTTCGTCTCACGTGCGCGCCCTCGAAGGTTCGTGGCGACGGATGTCGCCATGGCATCGGCACGACGAAGGACCGATTGCGGCGGTCCGGTCGCCGCTCCCTGGGTACTCCCGCTTATCCGGTAGAAGAGTGGGGGGCTACTAGCCAGCAAGTCAAACGCCTTGGGGTCGACGCTGGAGAGATGAAAGGTGCCGGGCGGTGCGGAGCTGAGACAGTTGAAGCCCGAATCGCGGCAGAGCTGATCCATGTTGTTCTCGATGGCCAAATCGAGAGGTGAGCCGAATGGCGTGGTCGGGCTAACTGCGTTGATTCGGAACTCGATTGCCTTCTGGAGTTGTGTGGCATCGGCCAGGACGAGTTGCAGGTACACGGCCCGACGCTGCAGTCGCAGAAGCTGCTCGCCGCGGGAGTTCGACTGGCCGAGGGCGACGGTGCCGAGAACGTAACCGGTAGCCAGCAGCACGCCCACGACCGCGAAGCCGATCAGCAGCTTCGCGCCGAGCGGCAGGCGCACCCGCCCGACCGCGCGGACGAGCGGGTTGTCGCCGGCCCGTCGGCGCGGCGCGGGCGCGGCCTCCGGTGCGTCGTGCGCGATGGCCATCAGGCCTCGCTCTCCTGGCGGACGGGCAGGGTGAAGCGAAAGGTGCTGCCCCTGCCCACGTCGCTCTCCACCCACAGCGTGCCGCCGTGCAGCTCGACGAGCTTCCGCGAGAGCGGGAGTCCGAGCCCGGTGCCCTCTTCCTTCTTGCCGTCCGCGCTCTGCTCGAACTCCTCGAAGATCGCCCCGAGGTCGGCGGCGGGGATACCCGGCCCTGTGTCGGTGACGGCGATCTCGACCTGTCCGTCATCGAGTCGGGCCGAGACGTCAACGCGGCCGGCGGTCGGGGTGAACTTGACGGCGTTCGAGAGGAGGTTGAAGACGATCTGGCGGACGCGTCGCTCATCGGCAGTGATCCGGATCTCCTCGGGCTCCGTGCGCAGCGCCAGCTCGATCCCGCCGCGATCGGCTCGCTCGGCCTGCATCGAGATCGCGCTGCGCAGCAGATCGGGGAGCTCGACCTCGGAGAGGGAGAGCTCCATCTTCCCGGCCTCGATCTTGGCCAGGTCGAGCACGTCGTTGATCAGCGAGAGAAGGTGCCTGCCGGCCTCGAGAACGTCGTTTACGTACGCGAGCTGGCGCTCGTTCAGCTCGCCGAACATCTGCTCGTGCAGGACCTCGCTGAAGCCGATGATCGCGTTCAGCGGGGTGCGGAGCTCGTGCGACATCGTCGCGAGAAAGTCGGACTTGTGGCTGCTCGCCGTCTCGAGCTCGCCGTAGAGGCGGCGCAGCTCGTCGTTCATCCGGTTCACGTCCGCGGCAAGCGCACCGATCTCGTCCCGGTTCGGGACCACCACGTGGTCCGAGAAGTCCCCGCCCGCGATCTCCGAGAGACGCTCCTGCGTGCGGCGCAGCGGGGCGACGACCGACCACGAGAGCAGAAGAGCCAGCGCGAGCGCAAGTGCGAGACTGCCGCCGGCAACGCCGAGCAGGAGAGCGCGCGAATGGGAATAAGAGCGGCGGTTCGCGGCCACGAGGTGATCGGCGCGCGCACGAGTTGCTCGCGCGGTCGCGTCCATCTTCGACTTGAACTTGCCCGCGAACCGGTCGGCATCCCGGAGAACCAGCTGGACCGGGTTACCCGTGTATCCCTCGGGAGCGTACGCCGAAGCAGAGCCTGCGCCCCCAACAACGGCGAACGTGCCAATGTGGCCAGTCACGGCCTGGAAGCGTCCGAAGGGGAGCAGGTGGGTGAGCGTGAGCGGCGGCGCCGCGGTCGCTTTCGAGCCCACACAGGCGCCAACGCCCTGGTTGAGGCAGGGCGGCGCCGCGGTCGCTGACGTGCTCACACAGTCGCCAACGCCCGCGTCGACGCAGAGCTGGTTGAACGTGCTCGAGATCGACTGGTCGAGACCGGAGCCGAACCTCCTCTTCCATCCGGGACTCTTGATGCGGTTCTCGATCGCCGTCTCGAGCTGTGTGGCGTCGGTCTGGACGAGCTGGTAGTAGACCGCGCGCTGCTGGAGTCCCCGCAACTGCTCGCCACGTGTGTTCGACTGGCCGAGCGCCGACAGTCCCAGAGCCGCTACGAGCGCGAGCAACGCGCCGACGGCCAGGAAGCCGGCGACGAGCTTCGTGCCGAGCCGGAGCGGAAGCCGGGCGATCGCCCGGACCAGCGGGTTGTCAGCGGCCCTGCGAAATCGGCTTCGCGTAGGCGGGGCAGTTGCGTCGTGCGCAATGGCCACGCGGTGATGATCCCGCGCCGGGCCGCTCGTGTCTACCGTTGCGAGCTAACGCCGGTGCAGGTCGGGCCACCGTGGGCGGCGCGCCACGCCTTGAGCGCCCGGATGCGCGACGCCGCCTGCGCGACCCGGTTCTGGAGGCGCATGGAGCCGGCTTCGTCGCCGAGAAGCGTGGAGTAGCCGCGCTCGCTCGCGCTCTCGGCGCCGAAGATGAGCAGGTCGGAGCCGGCGAGCATCGCCCGGGTCGCGGTGTGCGGGATCCTGTTGGCGGCCGGTGCCGTGAGCGAGTCGGTCACGGTGACGCCGGCGAAGCCGAGCTTCTTCCTCAGCAGCCCGTTGATGATCGTGCTCGAGAACGCCGCCGGCCTCTTCGAGCCGTCGAGCCTGGGATAGACCGCCGTCGAGACCATCACGAGCTTCACGCCGGCCTGTACCGCTGCGTGGAACGGCAGCAGTCCCTGGTGGAGCTTCCAGGCGGCGGCCCGGATCACGATGCGCCCCTTGTCGGTGTTGCCGCTCGCGAGACCGAGGCCGGGGAAATGCTTCGCGGTCGCCGCGATCCCGTTCGTCTGTAGGCCGCCGACGAAGCTCCGGGCCATCTGGGCGTTCCAGGTGCGCGAGTGCGAAAAGGCGCGCGAGCCGAGGAAGTTGCCCGCCGAGCCGGGCGTGTCGACGACCGGCGCGAAGTCGATGTCGATCCCGATGGAGCGAAGTGCCGCTGCAGCTCCCGAGGCCTGCGACTGTGCAACGGCCGGGCTTGTCATCTCGTCGGGCGCCTCCGTCGGCGGTGCCCACGCGAGCCGCCTGACGATCCCGCCTTCCTGGTCGACCGCGATCAGGAGCGGCTCGCCGCGTGTACACGCCGCGTTCTGGAGCTCGGCCGTCACCGCGGCCGCGGTATGGCGCGTGAGCCAGCCGTTGCCGAGGAGCACGACGCCGCCCATCTTGCCGTTGCGAATCCGCGTCAGGAACCTCCGATTCGGCGGCGCCGTGAGCGTCCCCATCACGGTCTCGGCGGTGTCGGAGAAGCCCACGACCGCGCGCGTCTTCGCCGCCGGGTGCGGCTTCGCCGCTGCCGAACCAAGTGAGATCGCCGCCAAGGCGACGAGACCCGCAAGCGTCCTCAGCATCGAGACAGGGTAGCCCTCGTTTCGACGCCTGCAGGGCCGCGAATCCGGGCGGCCGCGGCCCGGGACTAGACTCAACGCATGGCTCAGGCACCCGCATTGCCGGTCGGGTTCGAGCTTCCGCTCGAGGCTCGCCTGCCCCGGATCGGAGCGGTCGACGCAGTGGCGCTCGAAGAGCGCGCGGCGTCACTTGCGAAGCGCTCGATCAAGCGCGAGGCGAAGTGCTGGGCACTTCTCCTAGCGATCCGCACCACGGACCTGACGACCCTGGAAGGGTCGGACACGCCGGGGAAGGCGGCGGCAATCGCCTCGAAGGCGCGGCGGCCGGATCCGAGCGATCCATCCGTTCCGCCGGTGGCCGCGGTGTGCGTCTATCCGAATCTCGTGCCCGCGGTACGCGAGCGCCTCGCCGGAAGCGGCGTGAAGGTGGCAGCGGTCGCCACCGGGTTCCCGTCAGGGCAGTACCCGACGGCGATAAAGGTCGCCGACGTCCGGGCGACCGTCGAGCTAGGGGCGGACGAGATCGACATGGTGATCGACCGTGGCGCGTTCCTCTCGGGCCGCTACGCGAAGGTCTACGACGAGATCGTCCAGGTGAAGGAGGCGTGCGGCGACGCGCACCTGAAGGTGATCCTCGAGACCGGGGAGCTCGGGACGTACGACAACGTACGCCGCGCGACGCTGCTCGCGATCGCGGCCGGGGCGGACTTCGTCAAGACGTCGACCGGGAAGATCGCGCCGGCCGCGACGCTGCCCGTCGCGCTCTGCATGCTCGAGGCGATTCGCGACGTGTACGAGGAGACCGGGCGGCGCATCGGCTTCAAGGCGGCGGGCGGGATCCGGCAGGCGAAGCAGGCGGTGCAGCACCTCGTTGTCGTAAACGAGACGCTCGGGCCGGACTGGCTGACGCCCGACCTGTACCGCCTCGGCGCCTCGTCGCTCCTCAACGACATCCTGATGCAGCTCCGCAAGGAGCGCACCGGTTCCTACCAGAGCGGCGACTACTTCACGCTGGATTGAGGAGGCACGGTTTCGTGACACAGGCGGCACCCCTGCGCGAGCCTTTCGCTTCTAAGCTCGCCCCCTCCCATAAGGGTGGGGGGTGGGTTTGGGGTACGCGCAACCCGCACGCCGCACCCGTCTGCACCGAACCTGTCCGGAGCAGGCGTGGCTGAGATCGACAAGCCGCAGCGCGAGGTCGACCTTCCCGGCGACTGGGCGTACGCCAGCGCACCCGAGTCGCGTGACATCGTCCACCTCCGCGACCGCTACGGCTACTACGTCGGCGGCGAGTGGCTCGAGCCGGCCGAGACATACGAGACGATCGCCCCTCGCGACGAGGAGCCGCTCGCGGCCGTCGGGCAAGCCACAGCCGAGGACGTCGACCGCGCAGTCGCCGCCGCCCGCACCGCCTACGCCGACGGCTGGTCGTCGCTGCCCGGCTCCGAGCGCGCAAAGTTCCTCTTCCGCATCGCGCGCATCCTGCAGGAGCGCTCGCGCGAGTTCGCCGTGCTCGAGTCGCTGAACGGAGGCAAGCCGATCAAGGAGTCGCGCGACGTCGACCTCCCGCTCGCCGCAGCGCACTTCTTCTACTACGCGGGCTGGGCCGACAAGCTCGAATTCGCCTTCCCGAACCGGCGCCCGCGGCCGGTCGGCGTCGCGGGCCAGATCATCCCGTGGAATTTCCCCCTCCTCATGCTCGCGTGGAAGGTCGCGCCGGCGCTCGCGTGCGGCAACACCGTCGTCCTCAAGCCGGCCGAGACGACCCCGCTCACCGCGCTCCTCTTCTGCGACGTGCTGCGCCAGGCCGAGCTGCCGGACGGCGTAGTCAACATCGTCACCGGGGACGGCCGCACCGGCGCCGCGCTCGTCGAGAGCGACGACGTCGACAAGATCGCCTTCACCGGTTCGACCGAGGTGGGGAAGGAGATCCAGCGGCGCCTCGCCGGCACGGGCAAGCGCCTCACGCTCGAGCTCGGCGGCAAGGCCGCGAACATCGTCTTCGACGACGCGGCGCTCGACCAAGCGGTCGAGGGGATCGTGAACGGGATCTACTTCAACCAGGGACACGTCTGCTGCGCCGGCTCCCGGCTCTTCGTCCAGGAGTCGATCTACGAGCCGCTCGTGGCGAAGCTCGAGCGCCGCCTCACGACGCTGCGTGTCGGCGACCCGCTCGACAAGAACACCGACGTCGGCGCGATCAACTCGGCGGCTCAGCTCGAGAGGATTCAGGAGCTCGTCGCCTCCGGGGTCGAGGAGGGCGCCGAGATCTACCAGCCGCCCTGCGTTCTCCCGGAGAAGGGCTACTGGTTCGTGCCGACCGTGTTCACGAACGTGGCGCAGAGCTACCGGATCGCACAGGAGGAGATCTTCGGCCCCGTTCTCTCGGTCCTCACCTTCCGCACCCCGGAGGAAGCGGTGGAGAAGGCGAACAACACGCCGTACGGGCTGAGCGCGGGCGTCTGGACAGAAAAGGGCTCGCGCATCCTCTGGATGGCGCAGCGGTTGCGCGCCGGCGTCGTCTGGGCGAACACGTTCAACCGCTTCGACCCGAGCTCGCCGTTCGGCGGCTACAAGGAATCCGGCTTCGGCCGGGAGGGCGGGCGGCACGGGCTAGAGCCGTACCTCGACTTCGAGGAGTCGGAGTCGTTCGGTGGCTGACCGGCTCCCCGTCAAAAAGACGTACAAGCTGTTCATCGGCGGTTCCTTCCCGCGCAGCGAGTCCGGCCGCACGTACGAAGCCGAGGGCCAGAACGTCGCCCGCGCCTCGCGCAAGGACGTTCGCGACGCGGTCCGGGCCGCCCGCGCCGCGCAGCCGGGCTGGGCGGCGGCGACCGCGTACAACCGCGGCCAGGTGCTCTACCGCATCGCGGAGATGGTCGAGTCGCGCGCCGACGAGTTCGCCGGCCTGTGTACCGGGCGCGACGAGGTCGAGCGCTCGATCGACCGCATCGTCTGGTACGCCGGCTGGGCCGACAAGCTCCCGCAGGTGCTCGGAGGCTCCAACCCGGTCGCCGGCCCGTACTTCAACTTCACGGTGCCGGAGCCGACCGGTGTCGTCGCCGTGCTTGCGCCGAACGAGCCGCCGCTGCTCGGGCTCGTGACGCGCCTTCTCCCGCCGCTCGTCGGCGGGAGCGCCGTCGTCGCGGTTGCGTCGGAGACCCGGCCGCTCGCCGCGATCGAGCTCGCCGAGGCACTCGCCACGAGCGACGTCCCCGGCGGCGTCGTCAATCTGCTGACGGGGAACCATGCAGAGCTCGCTCCGGTGCTTGCCTCGCACATGGACGTGAACGCGATCGACCTTTGCGGGGCGGACGGCGACGCCCCGGAGCTCGAGCGACTTGCGGCCGACAACGTCAAGCGCGTCGTGCGCGGTCGCGCCGACACGCAGAGCCCGTGGGAGATCGCCTCCTTCCTCGAGCTGAAGACGGTCTGGCACCCGATGGGGCAGTGAGCTGGAAGAATCGTCGCTCGTGAGGGCGAGCCGCCGCTTCAGTAACGCAATCGCCGAGGGCGACGGCATCTCCGTCGTCGCCGCCGTCGAGGACCCCGACGCGGCTCGAGCCGCCGAGACGCAGCGGGCCGAAGCGCTCGTCGTCAACGGCGACCCGGCGCGCTTCCGTGAGGCCACGCGCCTGCCGATCCTCTGGCGTGCGACGGTGGCGGTCGACCGCGCCGCCGAAGTGGCGGACGCCGTGACGCTCACGCTTCCAGAGGACGAGGACGAGGATCACGAGCCGGCTCGGCGCCGGCACGAGGATGCGCTCGCGGCCGGGCTCGACTGCGCGGTCGAGGTGCGCAGCGAGGAGGAGCTCGAGCGCGCGCTCGAGCTGTTCGATCCGGAGATCTTTCTCCTCGCGCCGCCGCAAGACGATGAGGGTGAGCGCCTCGAGGCGGTGCTGGAGCTGCTCGCCGCGGTGCCAGCGGGGAAGCTCGCGATCGCCGATCTCGCCGTGACGACCGAGCACGAGGTGTACGAGCTCGAGCGCGCCGGCGTGGACGCGGTGATCGTCCATTCCGCCGACGTCTCCCCGCTGGTGGGCGACGCTCCGCCGGAAGTGTGAATACACGCCGGTGACCCGGCCGCGCAACGGTTGCTAGCCGAAGAATGCGCGCGCGACGTCGTACCACTCACGAGGCACGACCTTGAGCTGCGCGGTCGCCTCGGCGAGCGGGACGGCGACGACGTCATCGCCGCGCAGAGCGGCCATCTGTCCGAAGTCGCCGGCGAGGGCGAGATCCGCTGCCTTCAGCCCGAACCGCGTCGCGAGCACGCGATCCCGCGGCGTGGGGGAGCCGCCGCGCTGCACGTGGCCGAGCACGGTGACGCGCGTCTCGAAGCCGGTGCGCTCCTCGATCTCCCGCCCGAGCGCGTCACCGACGCCGCGCCTGCCGAGAATCACGTGCCCGAACTGGTCCTGCTCTCCCGCGTCCGCGAGCCCCGGCAGCTCGCACCCCTCGCTGACGACCACGATGGAGAAGTTCTTGCCATGCGCGTGCCGCTTTCGAATCGCCTCCGCAACCTCTTCGAAGTCGACAGGGATCTCGGGCACGAGGATCACGTCGGCCCCGCCCGCGATGCCGCTCATGACGGCGATCCAGCCGGTGTGACGGCCCATCACCTCGACGACCATGACGCGGTTGTGCGACTCCGCGGTCGTGTGCAGGCGGTCGATCGCCTCGGTCGCGATGAAGACGGCGGTGTCGAAACCGAACGTGTAGTCCGTGCCCGAGAGGTCGTTGTCGATCGTCTTCGGGACGCCGACCACGGGGAACTGCTGCTCGGCGAACAGGCGAGCCGCCACGCCGAGCGTGTCCTCGCCGCCGATCGCGACCAGGGCGTCGAGATCGCGGTCGGCGAAGTTCCGGAGCACCCGCTCGACGCCGCCTTCGAGCGTGAACGGGTTCGTGCGGCTCGTGCCGATGATCGTGCCGCCGCGCGGGAGGATCCCCGACACCTGCTGCGGGCCGAGGTCCTCGAAGATCGGCTCTACCAGACCGCGCCAGCCCTCGCGCACCGCGACCACGTCCCACCCGGCAGCGTCCGCCCGGCGGACGACGGCGCGAATCACCGCGTTGAGCCCGGGGCAGTCGCCGCCGCCGGTGAGGATGCCGAGGCTCTTCGCCATGCGGCCGAGCCTAGATGCTTCGCGGGGCCGGACGTAGAGTGTGCTCGTGACCGTGCATCCGCACGCGAGCCGGCCGGAGTCTCACCTCATGGGTTGTGTCGGCTTCTGGCTGTGGGCGCTCGTCGGCGCCGGCATGGTCATCGGGCTCACCAGCTTCATCGTCTTCTTCTTGATCCCGCCGATCGTGATGGCCGTCTTGTTGGTGCGTTTGTCGAGATGGAGTGGAGGCCCGGTCCTGCTCGGCCTGATCGCCGGCGCCGGCTTGTCGCTCCTGCTCATCGCCGGACTGAACTGGAGCGGCTGGCACCAGCGGACCGTCGGCGACGGCACTCCGAACCCGTACGACTGGGGTGGCGTGGGCCTCTGCCTGGTCGCCGCCGGCGTCGTCGCGTTCGCGTTCCTCGGGCGCCGAGTGGCGCACCGCTGACCGCTCAGCCATGAGGAGCGTCATGGTGGTCGGAGCACTCGCGCTCGTCTCGATCCTTGCGGTGGGATGCGGCGGCTCTCACCGCTGCTCGAGGCCCGAGCTCACCCTCCGGGCCGTCCCCGCGAAGGGCCAGCGCGTCACGCCGGGCGGGATGGAGGTGGCGCAACGGATCATGACGAGCCGGGTCGACTTCGGCGTGTCCTCGCCGAAGGTCGCGGTGCATGGCGACAGGATCGTGATCCAGTTTGCCGGCGTTCACGCCCCCGCGAAGACGGGAGCGATCCTCCGCGACCCCGGGCGCCTCGAGGTCTTCGACTTCGAGCCGAGCCTCGCCCCGCCGACCGTGCAGGGAAACCAGCACCCGGCCCCGCTGCCATCGCTCTACAGCCTGCTGTCGGCCGCGAAGAAGGAAGCGAGCCAGGGCACGCCTCAGTCGTACTACCTCTTCAAGAAGACGCCCTCCCATCCGGTTCTGCAGGGACCTACTCCGACCCTCCACCAGCTGTTCCGGCCGTACAAGGAAGGGAAGCAGCCGGCAGGCACGGAGGTGCTGGGCGTGCCCGCGAATCTTGAGCCGGTCGATTGCCGGATGTCGACGGGCTGCCCGGGGGCCGGAGAGAACCGGAGTTCGAAGACCGGCCAGTACTGGTACCTGCTCAAGCTGCCTCCGGCGTTGACGGGGAAGGACCTCGTCGAGTCGGGGATCGCCGCCGACGTCGACCCGAACACCGGCCAGTCGATCGTGAACCTGCAGTTCACGAGACCCGGCTCACAGGAGTTCAGGCGGATCACGCAGGCCGAGTACGACCGCGGCCGTGCCAATGCGGGCCTGGCAGGCCGGCTGAATGCTCACGCGCCGAACGTCATCAGCCGGTACGCCGGCCACAACGCGATCGTCCTCGACGGCCGGCTCGACGAGACGCCCTACATCGACTACACCGATTCGATCCTCTCGCAGGGAATCGTCGGCAACGCGGAGATCACGGAGCCGAGTGCGCAGACAGCGCGGCGGACCGCCCTGGTGCTCCAGAGCGGCTCGCTCCCGTACAGCTTCCGGCAGGTCGGGCGCGCGAGCTGTCCTCGGTAGCTCGAGGTGCCGAAGGTGGGAATCGAACCCACACTCCCCGAAGGGAACCGGATTTTGAGTCCGGCGCGTCTGCCAATTCCGCCACTTCGGCCTGCGCGGGCATGGTACGCCGCAGGGCCGGAAGCCGCGCATCACGTTCGTGCAACAGGATCTGTTGCGCAACAAGAAACGTTGCGCTAGCCTATGCAGCATGGCTGTCGCGATCGCAACGAAGGTGGACGCGCTCCGCGTCGACTTCGGGTCGGCGGCGCGCCTCGCCGACATGCTCGGCGTCAGCCGCGCGCAGGTGACGCGCTGGCTGCGCGGCTCGGGCATCGATCCGCTCAACGCCGAGAAGGTCGACCTGCTCGAGCTGGTCTGGTCGAACCTGCTGCGCCTGTACGAGCGCGACGCGGCCCTCGCCTGGCTCTTCGGGCTGAATCCGGTTCTGGGCGACCGCCGCCCGATCGACCTGATCCGCGAGGGGCGGACCGAGGAGCTGATGCGGGCGATTCGCGCCGAGCGCTCCGACTCGTTCGCGTGATCCTCCACCGGTGCCTGGCGTGGAACGAGCGCGCCGCGCCGGATGCCGCGGACGGCGCGCTCTGGTTTCCGCGGCCGTACCAGGGCGAGGGCCGGCACGACAACCCGGCCGCGTACGGCTGTCTCTACCTCTCCGAGCAACCGCTCTCGTGCGTGGTCGAGCAACTCGCGCGCTTCCGCGGCCAGCGGCTGACACCGGCCCTCCTCCGCCGGCGCGGCTTGCCGCTCGCGCTGGCCCAGCTCGCGCTTCGCGGCGACGCCGCGCTCGTCGACCTCGACGCGCCGGCGGTCCTACGCCGCGAGCGGCTGCGTCCGTCGCGCGTCGCAACCAGGGAGCGGGAGATCACGCAACCGCAGGCGTTCGTCCTGCACGAGAAGCACCGCGAAGCCGTCGGCCTGCGCTGGTGGTCGACGTTCGAGGCGCAGTGGCTGAACGTGACGCTGTTCGACCGCGCTGCGTCTGCGCTGGGGCTCGTCTCGGTGAAGGCGCTAGACGTCGCGGGTGACGAGATCGCCGCGGCCGCCGACGTCCTCGGTCTACGTCTCGCCTGAGCCCACGCGCAGCGGGAAGTAGGGCGGCGCGAGAAGGAAGCCGATCCGGGCATCCGGCCCGCGGCGGCCACGCGCCATCTGGAGCGCCGTGCCGATTCCGCCGATCGGGACGAAGCCGAGCTGACGCACCGCCGCCGCGTCGCGCGCGCCCGCGACGTAGACGGCGTCGAGCCGCTCGAGCGCGGGGCGGCAGGCCTCCCAGTCGCGGAACGGCAGCAACGGGTGGACGGTGCGCCCGCCGCGGTATTCCTCGACCCCGCGCGCGTCTGCAGCGACGGCGTGCTCCGCGGCGCTCAGCAGCTCCGGGTCACGTGCGATCGGGTCGGATCGGAAGAAGACGTGGTACGGCTGCTGCGTCGGCCGCGGGAACGTGCGCCGGAAGCCGTGGACGAGGATGACGATGCCGTCGTCGCGGAGGGGGAACGCGTCGCGCCACAGCCCGAGGGCGTGCGCGAGGCCGAGATGGGCCGCGAGGAGCGGATTCGGCGGCTCGCGGGGGAGGAACGGCGTGGTGGCCGGAATCCCGATCACGAGCGCGTCGAGAGGCTCGTCGAGGGTTCCCCGGCGCAGCTCGATCGCGCGGAGCAGGGCCTCAGCGTGCGCGACGGACGGCGGCCCCGCGAGCACGGCCGCCGTCGTCCGCGTCCCGCGCAGCGTGTGGAGGACGCTGCGACGAACCGACTCCGGCGCGGCCGAGAAGGCGTACCGCAACGGCGAGCGTGCAATGCGCTCGGCGGCCTCGGGCTCGTAGGGGTAGCCGCGCAGCAGACCCCCGAACAGGGGGTGGTTGAGGACGAGGGACACACCGAAGAGCGGGACGCGCGCCGCCAGCGTTCGCTCGACGAGCGTCGCGAGCCGCCAGCCCTCCGAGCCTCCGGTCTCGAGCAGCGACTCCGCCGTCGCGCGTCGCTGTGTCTCGGCGTCGGCTGCGGCAAGCAGAGTCGCGGGGCCACCGTGCAGGACGGTCTCCGCTGCGCTCACGACCACGACGAGGTCCGTCTCGACGAGCTGCGGCGCCACTCGAGCTCGCGGCGCACCGGGAGGGATCCCGGCGAGCGCGGGGTCCGCTGCATCGTGCACCACCACCCGACCGTGGAAGCGGCGCCGCAGCTCCGGTGTCACGAGCGCTGTGATCTCCCCTCGGCTCACGCGGCGGGCGAGCCCACAGGCGACGAGCAGGGTCTGCTCGCGGGTCGGTACGCCGAGCGCCTCGAGCGTTTCGCTCACCGCTGCGATCGCGAGTCGTCGCGGATCGCCCACCACGCTTCCGAGCGGCAACGCGGGCGGCTCCACCACGATCGTCACGCGGCGGGCACCCGCGGCGAGCGCCTCCAGCGGCTCCCCGTCGAGCGGAAAGCGCAGCGCCTCCTTCGTCGCCGCCTCGACGTCGGTCGCGCGGCCGGGCGCCGGAGGCCGGAGCACGCGCGCGTCGGCGGAGGCCGACGCGACGACGATTCGGGTGCCCGAGAGAAGAGGGACGCGCGGCACCTGCGGATTCAACCAGCGCGGTTCGCGGCTAAGTACGGATTGCAGCGCGCGGCCGAAGTTGGAAGATGCGCCAATGGCCGACGAAGAGCGCTCCCGGCGCGAGGTGTGGATCCTGCCGGCGGTCATCGCCGCTGGAGTTGCGGTTGCGATCGCGGTCGGCGTCGTCGCGTATGCGGCCGGCCACTACGGCGAGCGCACGAAGACGGTCGCGATCCAGGGGGCCGGCGGCGGTGCGACGGGCCCGCCGTCCTCGAAGGTTTCCCCGCAGGTGGCGGCCGGCGCGCACACGTTCGTCCAGTTCGGGTGCGCCCAGTGTCACGGGGCGCTAGGCCGCGGCGGAGTCGATCCGGCGGTACCGGCCCTGAAGACGATCGGCCAGAGCCTTACTGTCGAGCAGCTCACGCACATCATCGATCACGGGCTCGGCGCGTCCGCAGACCCGAAGCAGCCGTACATGCCCGTTTGGGGAGCGGTCATCTCGAAGACGCAGGTCGCGAGCTTGGTCGCCTTCCTGCGCGCCGGACTCCCGCCGGTCGCTGACACGCAGCCGGTCTCGATCCCGGCAGGACAGGGAGCGGCCGTCGCCGGTGCCGCGCTCTATGTCCGCGACGGCTGCATCAATTGTCACGGCCCCAACGGCCTCGGCGGCGTGCCGAACCCGCTCTCCGAGGACAAGACGATCCCACCGCTCACCGGAGGCGACTTCCGCGGCGAGTTCAACACCGACGCGAAGATCGCGGCCGTGATCCGCAGCGGCAGCGTCCTCGGCAAGGCGCCGATCGTGAGCATGCCGCACTGGGGCGGGATCCTCTCCGACCAGCAGATCGCGGAGCTGACTGCGTACCTCAAGACGCTGAAGTAACGCGCAATAGACTCGGAGACGATGTCTCCGAAGACGCTCACAGGCGCCGAACTCGACCTGAACGACGCGCCCGCACGCGAGGCCGAGCTCTTCCTCGTCGACGGCAACAACCTCGCGTACCGCGCCTTCTTCGCGCTGCCCGAGGAGCTCGCGACGAGCGAGGGCTTCCCCACGAATGCGCTGCTCGGCTTCACGAACATGCTCTTCAAGCTGCTCTCCGACTACCGGCCGAAGGGCGTCGCGGTTGCGTGGGACACGCGCCCGGTGCACCGTGCCGCGCAGGCCGAGGCGGCCGAGGTCGTCTACAAGGAGGGCCGACGGCCGATGCCGGACCTGCTCCGCGAGCAGTTCCCGCACCTGCGGCCCATCGTCGAGGCGTTCGGCTACCGGAACCTCGAGTTCGAGGGCTGGGAGGCGGACGACGTGATCGCGACGCTCGCGACGAGAGCCGACGAGGCCGGGATTCGAACGTGCGTCGTCTCGACCGACCGCGACGCATTCCAGCTCGTCTCCGAGAACGTCTGCCTGATGATGACGCCACGCGGCGTCAGCGAGGTGAACGTCTACACGCCTGAGCGCGTCGAAGCGCGCTACGGCATCCGGCCCGACCAGATCCCGGATTTCATCGGGCTCAAGGGCGACACCTCCGACAACATCCCGGGAGTCCCCGGGATCGGGGACAAGACCGCAGGGCAGCTCGTCGCGCAGTACGGGTCGCTCGAGGAGGTGCTCGAGCACGTCGACGAGCTTTCGCCGGCGCGAAGGAAGAATCTGACCGAGTTCGCGGACCAGGCACGCACCGCGAAGGTGCTTGCGACCATGCGGCGCGACCTCGAGCTCGACTGCGACCCCGCCGAGCTCGTGCTCGCGCCGCCCGACCGGGCTCAGCTGCGCGAGACGTTCCGGCAGTTCGAGTTCCGGGCGCTGCTCGGCCGGGTCGACGAGCTCGACGAGGCGGTCCCCGCGCGCGAGCGGATCTCGGCGGGCACCGCCGTCGCCTGGCGGGAAGGCGAGCCGCCGCAGACGGAGGATCTCGTCGGCGTCGCAGCCGACGACGATCGTCTCGCGTTCGCGTTCGCCGACGAGGTGATCGTGGCGCCGCGCCCCGAGCGCATCGACGGGACGTTCGTCGCGCACGACGCGAAGGCGCTGCGGGTCGACGCTCACGACGACACGATGATCCTCGCCTACCTGATCGACCCGGCCCGGAGCGAGTACCTGCTCGACGACCTCGCGGCGGAGTATGCGGTCGAGGCGGTCGCCGAGCCGGAGGCGGAGGAGGAGACGGCGCGGCTCGTCCGGCACGCGGCGGTCACGCTGCGCCTGCGCGACCCGCTGCTCGACCGCGTTCGCGAGCGCGGCGTCGAGCCGCTCTATCGCGACGTCGAGATGCCGCTCACCGGCGTCCTCGCGCGAATGCAGGAGGCCGGCGTCCGCATCGACACGTACCGCATGGGCGAGATCACGGCCCGCCTCGCGGACCGTGTCGAGGAGCTCGAGTCACGCGCGTACGAGCTCGCGGACGAGGAATTCGTGCTCGGCTCGCCGCAACAGCTCGGCCGCATCCTGTTCGAGAAGCTCGAGCTCACGCCGGGCCGCAAGGGCAAGACCGGCTACTCGACCGACACGAAGGTGCTGCGCTCGATCCGCGCCGAGCACGAGATCGTGGCCGTGATCGAGGAGTGGCGGGAGCTCTCGAAGCTGCTCAACACGTACCTGCGGCCGCTGCCCGACATGATCGGGGAGGACGGGCGTCTGCACACGACGATCAACCAGACCGTCGCCGCGACCGGCCGCCTCTCGACGACGAGCCCGAACCTCCAGTCGATCCCCATCCGCACCGAGATCGGGCGCGAGATCCGCTCCGCATTCGTCGCGGAGCAAGGCGCGCGGCTCATCTCCGCCGACTACTCGCAGATCGAGCTGCGCATCCTCGCGCACGTCTCCGGCGAGCCGAAGCTGCGCGAGGCGTTCGCGCGCGGGGAGGACATCCACACCGCGACCGCGGCCGAGGTGCTCGGCGTCGATC
>Ga0308175_100000909_pt1 | contig 19614 bp, 10 predicted proteins | sample PhyCR1_3_FD_203893 | JGI IMG/M metagenome (GOLD analysis project Ga0308175, IMG submission 203893) | Soil microbial communities from UC Gill Tract Community Farm, Albany, California, United States - DLSLS.C.R1 | ecosystem: Environmental > Terrestrial > Soil > Agricultural land | place: USA...
ATATGATATCAATGAATGATTTATAAAATCATTCATTCTTATAAAAATAGGAGTCCAATACTTGCGGTGGTAATAGGCTGTTATAGTTCAATGGTAGAACGGTAAACTGTTAATTTATGAATAGAGGTTCGATTCCTCTTAACGGCTATTTCTAAAATTTCTGAGACTCCCACGCAAGAGGGATAAAATGTCTGGTACCCTTAAGGTCTGAATTTTCAGTCCAGGGTTTGTTTAACTTATTAATTCCCATCTTAAACGACTAGGTAATACAAGTTCTGGTCGTTCATTTTATCCATATGGACGAATTATTAAGTAAGTTTTATTTAAGTACAAAATACATTAAGGACTTTTGACTTTCAGATTAGGTCTAAATTAGACCAACCTATTCATCTTAGTTAGCTTTATTCTTGATAAATATTTTATTATTAATAAGGTACTATAATATAAAATGATTTTGATTTAAGGTTAATTCTCTGATTTAAGCCTATATGACTAAATAAAATCCATGATTTTAGAATAATAACGATTATATATATTATATATAAGATAAATAGTCATTCTTCTGAAGACTCTACTGAAAAATTCAGAGGATACGAATCTAATATAGGAAATGACTATAAGTTTTCTCAAATTAGTGAGAATGATATTATAATCTATGAATACTATTTTATTAGATTTACTAGCTTTTGGTTCTGTATTATCAGGTATTTTAGTTATTACATCTAGAAATCCTATTATTTCTGTATTATTTTTAATTGCAGTATTTGTTAATGTTTCTTGTTATTTAATTTTATTAGGAATTAATTTTATTGGTCTTACTTATTTAATTATTTATGTAGGAGCCATTGCTATTTTATTCCTTTTCGTTGTAATGATGATGAATATCAAACTTGTTGAATTAACAGAAGTAAATAATAAAGGAGAATACACTAATACTTTACCTCTAGGAGCTATTGTAGGATCATTATTCTTATATGAATTAGCTTTCCAACCTGTACCTACATCAGTATCTGGAATTAGTTCTACAGTTTATAATTTATTTGATGAGATTAATTTATTATCCGTAAATACTTCCTTTAAAGGAACTGCTTTTAATTCAGCAGGAATTGAAGCTTACACAAGTTTCAATAATTTATGGGATAATGCATTTACATCTTTCCAACAATTAGAAAGTGTAGGTTCATCTCTATATACGGTTCATATGATGTTCTTAATCATTGCTAGTATGATTTTATTATTAGCCATGATTGGACCTATTGTTTTAACTCATAAACCTACAAAACGATTACACTAAGTTTATTAAACTTTAATTTTATAGAACTTCCATGCAGGCAACTTATGTTGCACAGGAAAAATCTCTTTTAATCTAATTAAAAAGGAAATGACAGGTTTCATGGCCTATTTTTCATTTCTATGGGTTTATTCTATAATTTTAAAAGTCACTTTATAGATTTCATACGTATAACAAACATTGTTGTATGAAGGATGTTTTTAAAAACATTTCTCTAACCAGGCTAACTAAGCCAGGTCAATCTATAAAAATAGCTTAATGACGATTCAATATAATAATCGATGTTCTTCAGAACAGTCCTTAAGGACTATTCTAAATAGGATGTTGTATTATGATTACTTTTGTACTATAATAAATTAATGTTATTATCATTAATTGAGGTACTTATTGTTATTGTACCATTATTATTATCTGTAGCATTTTTAACATTAGCAGAAAGAAAAGCGATGGGATCGATGCAAAGAAGATTAGGACCTAATACAGTTGGATATTATGGTTTACTACAACCTTTTGCGGATGCATTAAAACTGTTTGTAAAAGAGTCGGTTATTCCAGCTCATGCCAATAAAGCTTTATTCTTATTAGCCCCTGTACTAAGTTTAATTGTTAGTTTACTATCATGGGGTGTAATCCCTTTTGGTTCTGGATTAACATTAGCGGATATTAGTTTAGGAATTTTATATTTATTAGCTGTATCTTCTTTAGGAATTTACGGAGTTGTTTTTGCAGGGTGGTCTGCCAACTCTAAATATGCTTTCTTAGGATCTTTAAGAAGTACTGCTCAAATGATTAGTTATGAAGTTGTTATTGGATTAGTTATTTTAACTGTTATTCTATGTTTAGGTTCTTTAAATTTAACAAATATTATTGAATCTCAAGTTAGTACTTGGTATATTATTCCTTTACTACCATTATCATTAATGTTTTTAATTTCGATTATTGCAGAAACAAATAGAGCTCCTTTCGATTTACCAGAAGCAGAAAGTGAATTAGTAGCAGGTTTCTTTACTGAGCATTCGAGTGTTCCTTTTGTAATGTTTTTCTTAGCTGAATATGCTTCTATTATTTTAATGTCTAGTTTATTCAGTATCTTATTCTTAGGAGGTTATTTAGTACCTTTTGTATCTTTTGAAAATCCTACATTCTTATCTTTAGAAGGATTAGCTTTAGGATTAAAAGTATGTCTTCTTCTATTCATTTATATTTGGGTAAACTCTAATCTCTTGCCCCTTAATGATGAAAGTCATTAAGCAAATTTAACTATATGCTGGAAACTCCTTAGAGCCTTCAATACTCGATCTATTCAGTTACAATTTGAAGGATTGGACAATCAGCAGGAAACCAATGGAATGATGAAATTTCTAGTAGGATCCTCAGAGACTACACGTTAGACACCCTGCATTTATTTGATGGGTGATGATATAGTCCGCCCTGTATTGAAAAATATAGGATGATTGAAGAGCTAGTTTCCCTAGACTAAGATACGATCAATTAATGTCATTCTGTTGGACTGGTATGCTTCCTCTAGCTTTAGGATTCATTATTTTAGTTCCAAGTATCATGATGGCCTTTGAAATTGCTTAATTTAACACACTCCTTTTTTAAGAACCTTGATTTCAACTTAAAAGAAGTAGAACTATTACCTTCGGTCATGATAGCACGCTTCATGTAGAACTCATCTTAGTTCTCTCTTTCAATCTTTTCTTATGAACAATAACACCAGATTATTCATACGGATTCATTTAGAAATGAAAGTTTTAAAGAATTCATAAGCTCGTCTAGTTCAACGGATAGAACAGGGTACTTCTAATACCCAAATCCAGGTTCGATTCCTGGGATGAGTTCTTTTCTTTCTCTTGAGGATCCTCTCGTTCCTGGTCTCCGGCCCCTACTGGGCCGGAGACTAAAAGAATAGGAGTGTAGTTTAATTGGTAAAATAGGGATCTCCAAAATCCCGGTAGTGGGTTCAAATCCTACCTCTCCTGTATTTAGTTTATCCTTTTTAGTACAATACATACGGATAACTAAATGAAATCCTACAGACTCCCATATGGGAGAGACAATCAAGTCTGGAATTCATTATATAAGTAATAGATATTATAGAATATCTTTATACAATATATTCTTTGAGTCCATATCTGAAGATCTATTCTTAAGAAATGACCCCGGAGGCAGGGTGACGGGTCCCGGGGGAGTGATTGATAGAGATTTTTAATATGAGTACAACTTGAAAATTAAGAAGAGAATGAATCTGGTAACTCAATCGGTAGAGTGATATGTTGATAACGTATAAGTCGGTGGTTCGAACCCACCCCAGATTATTGAATTTCCCCCCGCGCGGCGGCAATAAGTCGTCCGCACGGGGGTTCCATAATGAAAAATGATTCTTTCTTGAGTCAAATGAAGAAAGAATCATAAGAATGGGCAGATGGCTGAGTCTGGTTTAAGGCATTTTACTTGAAATAAAACGATGTTACCGCATCCGTGGGTTCAAATCCCGCTCTGCCCTATTTGAAAACATGTTTGTTTCAAAACTTATATTAACCCCACGCGGCGGCAATGTATGCCGCCCACGTGGGAAAATAAAGCAAATGTAACATAATTGGCTAATGTGTCTACCTTCCAAGTAGAATCATAAGAGTTCGAGTCTCTTCGTTTGCATTTAGAAGCTATTTTAGACTTGAAGACTAAATAAATACCCCGGAATCATATCTTCTTAATCTATCTCTATATACGTATCTTTCTTTAAACTTTTCTATAAAACCATCCTCTGGTTATAGACCTTTAATAATTAGGAACAGGGAAAAATTATTTTTATAAATGATTAATCTTCTTTTTTATAAACATAACTAGCAATGATTGCTTGATAATGAATAATATAGCAAATATGTAAATTCCAATGTTTAAATAATGAGCTCATCACTTGAGGATTCTCTTTAATATTAGGTACAAGATGACGATTTGAATCTTTAACAAAGTTTTGAATAATCCGTGATAAAGCTAAAATCAGACTCATTCTCTGATCGGATTTTAGATCCTTACTAATTTGTTCCATTTTAATATTTTTCTTTTCTAAAAATCTTTGAACAGATTCCGTATTAAATGGTTCTCCTTTAGGAAGATATAAAATCGTATTTCTATTTAGAATCGTTTGAATTTGATTGATAGCAAAAATCACATTTCTTTCTTGAGTATAACCCTTGAATGGATAATATGATTCTAATTTTCCAGTTGCATAGTTATAAATAATAAGAAATGTTAATGGATGACGTTGATTAATATAAATTTTAGCTTCTACCAAAATATAGGGATCCATTAAAAACATCTCCTTATCATTAGACCCATCATATTTCTTTACTTTAAAAAGATCTAATTTTTTACTTTCTAAATAATATGAGTTTTCAATTAAATTTTGTGTAGGTAAATTATGAGTAACAAGGGTAACAATTTCATTCCAAAATACCACACATTCTTGAGCATGATCTTTATTAAAATTTTGATTGTTAAAATCAAGATGTAATTCAAGCATACGTTTAAGATAAAGATTAAAAATCGTAATGATAGTAACAGGATCCTTTTTAGAATAATGAATATAAGAGATATTCATACGATCTAGAGAATCTGTTAATGTCTTATCTATAAAAGGGGATCCTTTTACAAAGACTAAGGCATAATTCTTCAAATCATTACGATTGAATTCATGAAAAACATCATTCACTGTAGGTTTTCTACTAAATAAAGAATAACTTACAATTTTGTGTGATTCAAGATGCATACAATAAAGTACATAAATAAATCGAGTTCGATCTTCCTTTTTGATAAGAACTCTAAAGTACTCATAAGAATAAGGTTGATTTTCCTCTTTATTTAATGTGTTATTTAAAGTGTTAATAAAAGATTTAGACATAATATTGATTTTAGAAACGACTATTGCTTAAGGGACAAATAATCTATGTAGATAGATTCTTATTCTAAATCAATTTAAAGAAAGAGCCGCCGGGCTCGGACCGATGGCCCGCCTCGGCGGAGAATAAGAAAAATCATTCCCAGGAGATATTGAAATTCTGTCTTGTTCATAGAATCAATTTAGAATCCCGCGCGGGCGACATACGTTGCCGCCGCGCGGGGAAATGTTTAAAACAATATCTCCTACTTATATTTTATAAGTAATTAGAATTGTTTTAAATCTTAGAATATGTATTCTAATTGGGTATGTCGGTTACATTTTTGTACTTTATCCCTTAAATAAAGTTCATCTTTATAAATTCTTATTATGCGAGAACAATTAGCAAAAGCTATTTTTTCAGGTACTTTACTTGCAGGAATGGTGGCTGGAGGTGCTTCTGTATACAATCAGAGATGAACGATTCAATCAAACGAAAAAATCCATACAGAAACAATAAAATCACAGGAAGCAGATCGATTCTTAGACGCAGATAAAATTGAATTAGAAAAATATAGATTAGGTTTACCTTCTAAATATAGTCAATCTACTAATACAAATTCAACTGTATATAAAGAAGAAATGATGAAAGAACCAATTTCTAAAACTTCTTCAAATCATCCTACTGAAATCAATTCGAATGATTTAACTTCTATTAAATCTTCAAACACGATTCAAGAACATTTGAAAGAGATTTTATCAACAAACAGTACCGATTTTTCTAATTTAATGAATGCTTCTTATGAACCCCATTTATTAGATTCATCACTTCATAATGTGTTACAACCTTTGTTTTATTCATATATGTGTTTTTCATTTGTTGGATTCTTTGGAATTCTTTGTTTAGGATTGAATTTACTGATTCAACATTACAAAAATCGGTATGAATCTATTTTACCAAAATGGTCTCATTCTTATTTGAATTTTTATATTAAATATCTGATGTTATCCAATGTATTTTATATTTTAGGGATTATTGCATCTCAAGTCATGATTCTAGGATTATCAATCTATTATTATTATCATGGGTTTTGGCTAATTTAGAGATTCAAATTTCTCCAATCTTTATTAGGTGGATCACCCATTCAAGCTCTGTCATTTTATTTAAGAAATCGTTCTTAGGCCCCAAACCTGGGGGGGGATGAATCTAGTTCATCCTAAATATAGACCTTTAATAAAAATCTGTTTCCTCGGGTAAGTCCCTCGACACTAGTCTAAAAAGGATTGCTTTTGATCTTAAATATAAGTCATAAGGATATTTCAAATCTAGATATTGATTTGAGTCTGTTAATATCTAAATAGGAGTTTATATAAACCATTAAATAGTGTTATTCAATTGATTCTGCAATAAGATAAATCTTCTTATAGAATCCCTGGCTCTTAAAAAGACCTTTCATAATAGAAGACCCTCTTTTCCCTGAGACGGTAAGCCGCCCGGGCCCTCTGGTTCAGATGCGAGTCCGATTCCGGAGGCTAATTCATTCATGGTATTGGATAGAGCGGGACTTGAACCCACAAGGATAAAATATCCTATAGTTTAGCAAACTACTTCCTTACCTATTCGGGCATCTATCCACAAAATACCTTATGGGCTCCTGGTCCTGTTAAGACTTTTGAGAACTTTATTTCATAAAGAATCTAATCTTCTATCTTATTTCCCGAGGCTATTACAATCTTATCCCTATTTTAAAAAAGAAAGAGTTTAGTCTATCACAATCTAAATGCTGCGCTACGGGAATAAGTTCATTCTCAAGTCAAATCTACACATTAATGTACAATTATAAGTACTGGAGTCTATCATTTTAGATTGCCTATACGGCATACATAAATAGTCTATTTCCACCGGAAGCTCACTTCCGGTCCGAATCTAGCTGCTATTGTTTATCTTTCTTTTATTTAGTTTAGCAAAGACAACTTTCCTAAAAGGTAAATATTTAAGTGATAAAGAGTCTACAACTGGGCTCTGGCCCAGAGACGAGACTATAAGTAAGATTAATTATTATAACAGAATTCCTTTTTCTTGCGCTGTCGTTCTATAAATTTGTTTCTCTAGGGTAAGGGATCAGTCTTTTAAGGAATCTATCTCTGGGGTAGAATCGTTTTCTCGCAAAGCATAACCAAATCACTCATGCAGAAATCTATATCTTTTTTAATCATTTTCCCATAACAAAGGGAAATGAATGATTTGGTTAAGTTGAATAGTCCTGCGTAACAACGTTTTTATTCTCTTGAATTATAGCACCCGGGGCGCGACGCCCGGGTATTCATTCTATTCCCTATTCAGGAGCGGTCTACTAGGTCCGATCCTTAGTGGCATCAAGAGAATAACCCTCCTGACTTTTAAGAAAATAATGAAAATTGATTCTTATCGGATTTATCTTTATAAATAAGATAAACTCCGTAAGGGAGGTCCAGGTAGTATGAGAATTGAACCTGATTTAAGGTACGAAAGTAGCAATTGGGTTTTATATTATCATAATAAATATGAATTAGCTTAAAAGCATTTCCCAAGGTGACTGCTATTTATGTAGTAGGATTGGGTTCTATTTATTTTCCTGAATTTTATCCCTAGAATATTGTGTTCTAGTGAATAAAATATCCTTAAATAATAGCCCCCTGGGTTACTTTAGGGGCTATTATTGTACATCCTCCCGCGCGGCGGCAATAAGTCGCCCGCGCGGGAGGTAGGATTAGTTCTTTTATGTAAATGAAATCATTCTAAATACCCATTTCTAGTATAACAAAAATAGAAATCGTCAATATTCTAAAATGTTTTTTTTATATGACCCTGCGCGGATGACGTCTGTCATAGTTGCGCGGAACTAGTATGAAAAGACTTATTCAATAATACTAACCTTCTTCCCTTACGGCGATGCCAAGTCGTCCGTGGGGATATTAATCGTTTGTTTTATCAAGTAAAAGTTGGAATTCTAACTTTATCTTATTTTTGTACAACAACATTATAGGTTGTTTGTAGAATGTTATACTAAAATCAAATCAAAATATTATGAAATTACTAAAACGTAATTCATTTTTAAGTATTGTAAATAGTTATCTAATTGATTCACCTCAACCTTCAAATATCAGTTATATGTGGAATTTTGGATCTTTATTAGGAATTTGTCTTGTTATTCAAATTGCTACAGGGGTTACTCTTGCAATGCATTATACTCCTACTATTGATTTAGCTTTTATTAGTGTAGAACATATTATGAGAGATGTAAACTACGGATGGATGATTAGATATCTTCATGCGAATACTGCTTCTTTCTTCTTCTTATTTGTTTATTTACATATTGGTAAAGGTTTATACTATGGTTCATATAAAGCTCCAAGAGTTGCATTATGGACAATTGGTGTAATCATTTTCTTAGTTATGATCATTACAGGATTCTTAGGTTATGTATTACCATGGGGACAAATGTCTTTATGGGGTGCCACTGTAATTACTAACTTACTATCAGCTATTCCTTGGATTGGTAAAGATTTAGTAGAGTTTATTTGGGGAGGATTCTCAGTAGATAATGCTACTTTAAATAGATTCTTTAGTCTACATTATCTATTACCATTTGTTTTAGCTGCATTAGTAGTTATGCATTTTATCGCATTACATGAAAATGGTTCAAATAATCCTTTAGGAACAACTGGTAATGCGGATAGATTATATATGCATCCATATTTTATTTTCAAAGATATGGTTTCATGGTTATTATTCTTATTAGTATTATCATTATTCTTATTCTATGCTCCTAATGCTATGGGACATGCGGATAATTATATTCCAGCGAATCCAATGCAAACTCCAGCTTCTATTGTACCTGAGTGGTATCTATTACCATTCTATGCGATTTTAAGATCAATTCCTGATAAACTAGGAGGTGTATTAGCTATGATTGGGGCTATCTTAATTCTATTAGCAATGCCTGTTTTAGATACATCTAGAATTAGAGGTTCTGCTTTCAGACCTTTAATGAAAATTGCTTACTGGTTATTTGTAGTGAATTTCTTAATTCTAATGTGGTGTGGTGGTCAACATGTAGAAGAGCCATTCATTACTTTAGGACAATTTGCGACAGCATTCTACTTCTCATGGTTCTTAATTCTTGTTCCTGTTATTGGTATTGTTGAAAATACCTTAATGGATATTTCTAATGAAAAATAACCAATTTCTTCCCTTATTATATAACCTTAATCTAAACGGACATGAAATCGCGTCCAACCTACTTGCTCGATTTAGCGAATTTGATTGAACTCTTTCACTTAATACCACTATGTTCAAAGTGCTTTTTAAGTATATAAGAAACATACAGTCCTATTGAAAACAAATTTATTTTCAGTTTCTAGAACTGACGATTCATACCAAAGAATCCCTAGAAATTGTGTTGAAGTCATATATATGCGCTAAACTATAACATATATAAGGGACCCTATGTGGGCGTATAAGAAACTTAGGAATTAAAATCATTCTAAATTGATTGAATTCAATTGGATAAAATCAATTTAAAGGAAAGTCCGAGGTTTAAATAATTCATAGTGCTTTAGCACCCGATATAAATCTGGGGTAATAATAAGAAAATGAGTATTTATCTCCGCATTGTGGTCATTTCGATTGTCCAAGCGGGTCCGGTCTTTAGATCGAGATTATTCTAACAGAGTTATATAACCTATGAAAAACCTTATTCAACTCTTATGTGGATAACATATGTTATTCCTAGAGGGGATAGAGATATGAATGATATTACAAAATTCGGCTTATTTAGTTCTAAGTTTCATTCCACTTTCCTGCATGAGAACACTCTATGTTTCCGGCATACTATTTCAGAATCTTATTCTAAAAATTTATAAGAAATAAGAATATTATTTTAGTCTCCGGTCCCTAGTGGACCGGAGACCAGGGACGAGAATAATAAAACACCGGGATAATTTAATGGTAAAATGTTTATCTCATACATAAAACTTGGAAGTTCAAATCTCCCTCCCGGTATGATTTTAATACATCTCCCCCGGGGGCGTAAGGCCCCGGGGTTATATAATATATATATTCTTAATCAAAAGAATGCTTACTTGGAGAAATTGGTAAACTCTCCGAATTTAAACTTCGGTGCCATCAGGCTTGTAGGTTCGAGTCCTACAGTAAGCAATTTAGAATGAGTCCCAAAAGAGAATTCCGGGCCTTTAGCTCTGGAATTTGTTTAAATTCCTTTAATAATATTGGATCTCATTTTAATGAAGATACACAATTTACTATGTTATAATTGATTCAACTTAGTTTAGAAGGCATCGATTCATTCCCTGGGGCTATCCAAATAAAGTATACTTTTAAAATTAAAAAGTTTATTATAATAAAAAATGAAACTTATCCCAGAACATAGTGTCCTGGACTCTTGATCTAGGTAGCCAATTCGGAGACTATTTTTAAAATAGCTCGTTCTTCATTTAAGACTGAATAAGCTCTTTCACTTTACCTCACACGATAGCGACCTATGTCGTTCTTGTGAGTCGAGATTTCATTTTTTATTTGACGATATATTATGATCAAGTTCCTTGAGTTTTAGTATTGCCCAGCTTAACATATTACTATGCTTACACCTGCAACCTATTAAGACTGTGATCTACAGTCACTCTAATAAAGAATCGTCCCAAGATAGGCTTCCCGCTTAAGACGCTATCAGCGGTTATCCTTTCTGAACGTAGCTTTCCTGCCGTACGATAATAAACCCAAAAGGTTTTTTTTCATAACAGGTATACCAGAGGTTCATACCACTCGGTCCTCTCGTACTAGAGTTATGTTCTTGTCCGATTCTAATTCCATTAGTAGATAGGAACCGTACTGTCTCACGACGTACTTAACCCAACTCACGTACCACTTTACTCGGCGAACAGCCGAACCCTTGGGAGCGCCTACACCCCCAGGATGTGATGAGTCGACATCGAGGTGCCAAACCAATCTGTCAATATGGACTCTCGAGATTGATCAGCCTGTTATCCCTAGCGTAGCTTTTATCCGTTGAGCGATGGCCATTCCATGATGGACCACCGGATCACTATGACCTACTTGCGTATCTGTATGACTTGTCAGTCTTACAGTTAAGCCGGCTTATGCCATTACACTTTATCAGGCTCTAATTAGCCCATTGGTTTCCATCCAATTTAAGCCGACCTTCGTACTTCTCCGGTACTATATGGGAGAAATCCGCCCCAGATAAACTGCCCATTAATCACTGTCCCAAATTTTGGTTAAGCGTACTCCTAATTGAGTCAAGGTATTTCACTGATGTCTAATAGACTCCCTTGTATTCTACACCTCAATCATAAGTACACAATGACTAACTACAGTAAAGCTGCATAGGGTCTTCCCGTCTAGCTAATGGTAATCCGCATCTGCACGGATAATTCAATTTCACTGAGCTCATCTTGGAGACAGTAAGAGTATCGTTAAACCATTCATGCGCGACCATAATTAGTGGCCAAGGTATTTCGCTACCTGAGGATCGTTATAGTTACAACCGCTGTTTACTGGAGGTTCAATCGGTACCGTAATAGTACCTCTCTTGACTTACCAGCACTGAGCAGGTATCAGTCTTTATACATCTAGTTTCCTATTAGCAAAGACCGGTGTTTTAAGTAAACAGTCGTACTCTTCTATTCTGTGCCACGATTACAAAAATCGTACTCCTTCTCCCGAAGTTACGGAGTCATTTTGCCGAGTTCCTTCAAGATGATTCGCTCAACGCCTTAGTATTCTCTACCTACAGACCAGTGTCGGTTTAGGGTACGGTTAAAAAATTAAATCATTTCCTGAATTTAAATTCAGAATAAAACGGTTACCCATTTTATCTTTATTTAAACTGTTATTTAATTAAGTTTTTTTCATCAGTTATTGCTTTCGCAATTGAACCTTAGAGGCCGTTACTTTACTCATGGAGGTTAAACCTAGCCATGAAACCCTTCTGTTTTCGGCGAATGGGATTCAACCCATTTTTACGTTACTCATGTCAGCATTCTCTCTTCAGTTATGTCCAAATAAGGAAACCCTATTCTTCTACCATGTCCTGAATGTTCCGCTACCCTCCAATTTAAATTGGGACAAAATCTCGGTATATTACTTAGACCCGATACATTTTCGGTGCTCCTGAAACATAAACAGACCATTGAGCTGTTACGCTTTCATTAACGGATGGCTGCTTCCAAGCCCACCGAATGGTTGTGTTATTTCATGAACTACCTTAATTTCACTTAGTAATATTTAGGGACCTTAATATTTGTTCTGGGCTGTTTCCCTCTCGACTAAAGACCTTAGCACCTATAGTCTGACCGTTCTTTATTTACTGTAAACCATTCCGAGGTTAGATTACCCAAATCAAAAGATTTGGGAACCAATTCAAAATTGGTTCTATTGATAGAGCCATCACGACCCCCCAATCAAGTCCACGAAGGACATAGTATCCAGTGCTGTACCAGCTTACAGATATGAAGAACAACCTACCAAAATAGGTTTCGCGGAATACCAGCTATCTCCAAGTTAGATTAGCCTTTCACTCCTTTACACAGCTCATCGGAATCTATTGCTACAGATACCCGTTCAGTCTATAATAACTTGGCCATGTAAAGATCACTTGGTTTCGGGTCTAATTCATGATACTTACCCATTAAACATAGTCGCTTTCGCTAAGTATTTCTACTTGCATCATAAATTAACTCGCTGACCCATTATGCAAAAGGTACGCAGTTATCCCGTATTTAAACTAGGATGTCTGCTGCTTATAGAACTACCAGTTCAGGATCTTTTCACCAGTTAACTACTTACTTTTCAACTTTCCCTCACGGTACTCTCCACTATCGCTCAATGCATCATATTTAGCCTTAGAGGATGGTTCCCCTATCTTCAGACAAGTTATCTCTCATCCTACTCATTTTCACTTCTAATACTTCCCCCGCACGGGCAACATACGTCGCCCGCCCGGGTTCAATGAATATGATAATTGACTGCACAGGACTTTCACCTTCTATGGTTTGTCATTCCAAACAAATTAAAGTCATATCTACATATTAAATGAAAAATTCATTCAACTGTTTCATTGGTTATTAGAAATTGGCTAACTCGCTTTCGCTCACCACTACTAACGAGATCTCGTTTGATTTCTTTTCCTTCTACTACTTAGATGTTTCAGTTCGTAGAGTTGTTTCTTCCCCATATGGGGATGATGGTTTCCCTTAGGATCATCCTGATTATTCAATAATTCATCAGGATATTTGGTATAAACTACCTCCTTCAGATGCATTGGCTAGTCATCCCTGATAGTCCCTTTTTATCTTGATCATACATTATATATCGTTATTGGATACTTATTTTAAATAAAAGAGATTTATAAAATAAATATTTACTAGATTTTTTATTATGAAAATTGTAATTATACCACTTTAATCGAAAACGCAGAGGATAGGATCGTAATGAGAAAGAATGAATTGGCCTCTCTTGTAATGTCAAGATGTGTCATTCACATGAAATCTAAATCTTAAAATGGAATAAAGGTAATAGAACCATACTCTACTCCCGCGCGGGCAACTTGTTGCCGCCGCGCGGGAGATAGAAAAAGGACTTTTCTTAGATTTCATTCAAGAGCGTCTTGCTCAATTTAAGATGAAATCTCCGCCGGGGCGGACCATCGGCCCGAGCCCCGGCGGCTCTTTAACCAATGAATAACTATAGAACAATGCCTCAATTAGTACCTTTCTATTTCTTAAACCAACTATCGTATGGATATCTTGTATTACTGATTTTATTATATGTATCATCTAAATACATTTTACCAAACTTTATGGTTGTACAATCTGCTCGAATGTTTTTAGCTTCTAAATAAGTCCAGGAGGTTTTTAACCTCTTGGGCTGCGATGGGCTGCGCCCATCGTGGCTACACTCCTTCGGGTCTATGTAACTTTAAATTCTTTAAGTGTATACACTTAAAGAGTAAAGAAACGAGTCCTTGGAATAGAACACAAAAACTTAGTAAAAAAAATCATTTTTCATCGTTATCGGATTTTCACTCAGTCATTTCTTCAATCTGAACGATTATTTTAAGGTTATTTTTAGGGAGAATTATATAATTCCCGATGCTAGCGTTCTAGATCTTTTGATCTGAGATGCGAGCTCGGGGCTCATAAGGATGATGTTGTTCTTATAGAGTTCTCAGTCCCGACTGAGCCGGAGACCAGGAACGATAAAGAGGATTAGCTTCCCCACCAATAAATACTAATGAATAGGAATAGCCAAACTACATCTACAAAATGCCAATATAGAATAGCAGTCTCAAATCCTAAATGATGGTGATCCGTTAAGTGGTAAGATAATACTCTAAATAATCCTACAGCTAAGAACAATGTACCGATAATTACATGTAGTCCATGGAATCCTGTAGCCATATAGAAAGTAGATCCATATACACCATCACTGAATGTGAATGGAGCATTATAATACTCAAATCCTTGGAAACTAGTGAAAATTGAGGCTAATAGGATTGTAGCAATTAATCCGTAAATAACTCCTGCTCTATTACCTTGAATTAAGCTATGGTGAGCATAAGTTACAGTTGCACCAGAAGAAAGTAAAATCACTGTATTTAATAATGGTACTTCCCATGGATTTAATGCTTCAATACCAGCTGGTGGCCAGTGTGCTCCTAACTCTACAGTTGGTGCTAAAGATGAATGGAAGAAAGCCCAAAAAATACTAATGAAGAAGAATACTTCTGAAACTACAAATAAAACAAACCCTAGAGTTAATCCTTTTTGAACCGCAAAAGTATGATGCCCTTGAAATGTACCTTCTCTAGTTACATCTTTAAACCATAATGTCATAGTAGCTACTGTAGAAATTAATCCAAGAGTTAATAAGAATGTTCCATTAGAATACCCATGAAATGTCATTACTCCAGATAAAGTTGTTGTTAATAAAGAGAACGATACAGCTAATGGCCATGGAGAAGCTTCAACTAAATGGAATGGATGTGCTTGTACAGATCTGTTCATAATTTAATGTTAACCCATCTTTTTATATAAAATATCTTAACCCAATCATATAAAACAATATTGAGAATTGTTATACGGAGTATCTTATAAAAACAACTTCTTGTTGCCATAGAATAATAAGATTTTTATATTTTTAATCAAAATAGATTCATATCTCATTTATACTTTATAGATAAAAAGAAAGTAGGAATCTATCATTCTAACATAAATCGTTCTCCGCCTGAGGCGGACCTCTAGGCCTGAGCCCAGAGGCTAATTTTACTTAATCATAAAGAGTATTGCCCTTTAAGAATGATCCGTAAGATTAAACTCTGCGGACCAGATAAAATCATTTAGGATCTATCTAGATATCTTCTTTCTCCTAAAATTGTTAAATAAACTTATAATTATTCTACTTCAAGCTGGCAATCCAGACTTGAAGGCAAATATAAATACCGTATAACAGTTATATAGATAATCTGTGTGGTCATTTATTTAACTTTAGAAGAATGGTGATTTATCAATTATTAATACTAGTCTAAATAGAAATGTTTATGCCCCCCGTAGAGCACAGCTCTCCGGGTAGTCCCAAGAGACTTACCTGAGGAGACAGACCTCCGACGAAGTCGAGCCTTAGGTCCAAACTCCAGAGACTTAATTATGTATTTATTCTTGTGTTTGAACTTTACTTTTAACCTTTTTCTGCATGATTGTAACAAGTTATTTAGATTGAATTGAGAGAAAGTGGAACTTATAAACTACAATGGATTCAAAAGATCTTTGGTTATAATTAAGGTTCTTTATTAAGGGAAAATTATTTAATCTTAAGCTTGCTCATTTAACCAAGCTAAGTATTTCTCTAGAGAAACAGCTTCTACTGCGATAGGCATAAATCCATGGTGTACTCCACAAATTTCAGAACATTGTCCGTAATATACACCTTCTCGTTCTACTAGAACAGATGTTTGATTTAATCGTCCAGGGATAGCATCGATTTTTAATCCTAAAGCAGGTACTGCAAAAGAATGAATTACATCCGCTCCTGTAACAATGAATCGAATATGAGTACCTACTGGTACTACTACTCTATTATCTACTTCTAATAATCTTAATTGTCCTTCTTCTAATTCATCTGTAGGAACTAAATAAGAATCAAATTCAATTGATTCTCCGTCCTCATTTACGAAATCAGAATATTCATAAGACCAATACCATTGATGTCCTAATGCTTTAATTGTCATAGCTGGATCAATTACTTCATCCATTAAATATAATAATTTAAAGCTAGGGAAAGCAATAGCAATTAATACGAAAGCTGGAGTAATAGTCCAAATTAATTCGATTAAAGTACCATGGTTATGATATTTATGAACAATTTTATTATTATTAGAATTGAAATTTAAAACAACTGAAGATAATACCCAAGTTACTCCTAATAAAATAATTACTAAGTAGAACATAATTTGGTCATGTAATTCAACAATACCTTCATATGAAGGTGATGCTCCATCTTGGAAACCTAATTGCCAAGGCTCAGGAGCATCATTCCATACAGGAGAAATAATATTTAATGATTTAAGCAGATTTAACATATATACTTATTATAAAATAATTTAAATAAAAAAGAAATTCACAAACAACACTAATATCATTTTATTAGGCTGTTTTAAATAAGGAAAATTATCTATTTCATTAGGACTCCGGAAACGGATCCAAAAATGAATTGAAAGGGCTTAAAATAATATCTCTAGATGAGATATTATTTAAAATTAGTGTAGATCGATAGAATCTTTTAGATATGAACAAGTTAAAATAGTAAATACATAAGCTTGTAACATAGCAATACCTAATTCTAAAGCTACTAAAGCAGTTAAGAATAATACAGGTAATACACTTACTAATAATAATACAGGTCCTGCAACTACCATTTTCCATGTGAATGTAGAAATAATTTTTAATAGAGAGTGACCTGCAATCATATTAGCTCCTAATCGAAGACCTAAACTTAATCCTCTAGCTAAATAAGAAATTACTTCAATAGCTACTAATAGGAATACTAAACCAAATGGAGTACCAGCTGGAATAAAGAAACCGAAGAATCCTAATCCATGTTTTTGGAAACCAATAATTGTAACTCCAATTAAGATTACAGTACTTAAACTAATCGTAAATACAAGATGAGAAGTTGTAGTGAAAGAATAAGGTACTAAACCAGCTAAGTTACTTAATAGAATAAAATTGAATAAAGTAAAAATAAATGGTACGTAAACTTCGTTTTTAGATCCTACTTGATCTCGAACCATATTTAAAATAGATCCGTATACAGATTCTGAATGAATCGCCCATCTAGATGGAATTAAAGAACCATTGTTTGTAGATAATACATTAATAGAAATAACTAGGAAAATCCCTAAGAAGAAATAAAATCCAATATTAGTGAAAGATAATTTAGTAAATCCAAAAATTGGAGCTAAAATATAAACAAAATCAAAGATTTCAAATTGCTCTAATGGATTGTTAACTAAATAAGTTGTTAAAGTTGACATTGTTGTTTTTAATAAAACTTTTTTATCAATCGGTACCTCTAGTTCTCAATTCTTTCTATACAGAGTAATCTATATCACTCGCACAGGAGTGATATACAAAAAGCATATTATATAAAAGATGGAATTCTCCCCCAGGTAGTAACATGTATTACTAACCTCAGAGAATCATTCCAGAATGAGAGAACGAATCTTTATAAATCACTAAAACTAGCATAAAATGGCTCATGTTTAAGTGAAGATTACTTTCTAACTATTATCTTATGCAATAAGTTGTTTGCACAAGATTACAGAATGACGAAATTCATCATTTGTATAACCTCATACTTGGAGATCCGGAATACAGCATCCCAAAGAATAAAATTCCATATGAGGAAGCATATTTGCTAAAAAATTATATCACATTGTAACAATTTTGTAACTTACGTGATTCTATTTTAGAACGAGTTCTTAAAGGACTTATCCGAGGAGAGAAGCCCATAGGCTAGGAATAAATCTATCCCCGCTGGGCGGGAACCGACCCAAGGGATTAGTCCCCCTGGGTCTAGAATTATAAACCCTGGTTCTTAAATAGGAACTATTTATTGAATATACCCGTTTAATAAAAACATTAAACTTGTTAGAAGTATGATTACCTTACTTTTATAATATAGTAACCGAGGCAACTAAGAAGTCTGATCGTTGGTTTAGAGAAATAATATATAAGGTTATTATTAAATGAGGATGCTTATTCTTTGATTCTCTTTCAAAATCATAAAAAAATGAGATCTAATAACTCATTCTAAATAATCTATTTAGTATAAGCTTGATCATTCTTATTCATTTTGTTTCAATTTTAGCCTGATCACTCTTTTCTAAATAAGAAGAATGGTGATGTTTTAAATAACCCAAACTTAAATTTAAGAGTTTTAGACACAAAATTTACTTGCAATACTACCACAAGAAGGTATAAATGAGTATCATCCCAGCTAATGCTGAGTTAATTTAATTAAGATTGTACTGGTAAAGAGTTTACAGTATGGAAAGATGGAGGTGAACTTAAGCTCCACTCTAAAGTAGAAGCTGTTTCAGTTAATGATACACCTCTCGAACTTTCGAAGAATGCAGGAACTCTCCAATAGTTACTTGATAAATTAAATTCTTGTTTACTTAATAAGTCATAAACTACATAAATAAATACTAAAGTCGCTACAATTGAAACAATAGAACCAAATGATGAAACTAAGTTCCATCCTGCAAATGCATCAGGGTAATCTGGAATTCTTCGAGGCATTCCTGCTAGACCTAAGAAATGTTGTGGGAAGAATGTTAGGTTAACCCCTACAAATAGACTCCAGAAATGGATTTGTCCTAATAATTCATTATAAGATCTTCCTGTGATTTTACCGATCCAATAATAGAAAGCTGCGAATAGTCCAAATACAGCACCCATAGATAAAACATAATGGAAATGAGCAACTACATAGTAAGTATCATGTAAAGCTACATCAATAGAAGCATTTGCTAGCATAATACCAGTTAAACCTCCTAAAGTGAATAAGAAGATGAATCCTAAAGCGAATAGCATAGGAGTAGTAAATCTAATACTTCCTCCATACAGAGTAGCTAACCACGAGAAAATTTTAATACCAGTTGGTACTGCAATAATCATAGTTGCTGCTGTGAAATAAGCTCTAGTATCTACATCTAATCCTACAGTATACATATGATGAGACCATACAATGAATCCTAAAATACCAATTGATAGCATAGCGTATACCATTCCTAAATATCCAAAAATAGGTTTACCACAGAATGTTGATACAACATGACTAACAATACCGAATGCAGGG
>Ga0308175_100000910_pt1 | contig 19605 bp, 20 predicted proteins | sample PhyCR1_3_FD_203893 | JGI IMG/M metagenome (GOLD analysis project Ga0308175, IMG submission 203893) | Soil microbial communities from UC Gill Tract Community Farm, Albany, California, United States - DLSLS.C.R1 | ecosystem: Environmental > Terrestrial > Soil > Agricultural land | place: USA...
GCGTACACACCGCCGGCGGTCAGCAGACCCAGGAGCAGGACGACCAGCCCGGCCAGCGGGCTGCGGCGCTTGGCTGAGAGGCGGGCTGAGAGGAGTCGCACGAAGGTGTCCTTTGCTGTCCTGGTCCGGGGCTCCGGGTCGGCGTCCGTGGGCTACTGGAGGACGTAGATGGTCATGAACAGTCCGATCCACACGACGTCGACGAAGTGCCAGTAGTACGACACCACGATCGCGCTGACCGCCTGCTCGTGGGTGAAGCGGCGGGCGACGAGGGTCCGGCCCAGGACGAGCAGGAACGCGACCAGCCCGATCGTGACGTGCAGCGCGTGGAAGCCTGTGGTCAGGTAGAACATCGAGCCGTACGGCGAGGAGGGGATCGTCACGCCCTCGTGGACGAGCCCGGTGTACTCCGTGGCCTGCCCGGCGACGAACACCGCGCCCATGAAGTAGGTCAGCACGAACCACTCGCGCAGCCCCCAGCCCGGGATCTTGAACACGCTGCCCGTGCGGCCGACCTGGCCGCGCTCGGCGGCGAACACGCCTAGCTGGCAGGTCACCGAGGACGCGACGAGGATGAAGGTGTTCACCGCGGCGTAGGGCACGTCCAGCCTCGCGGTCTCGATCTGCCACAGCTGGTGCGAGACGGCCCGGATCGTGAAGTAGCTCGCGAACAGCGCTGCGAAGAACATCAGGTCGCTGGCCAGGAAGATGATCGTCCCGACGCTGACCATGCTCGGGCGGTCGTGGTGCCCGTGCAGGCGGGAGGCGGGGATCGCGGATGCAGATGAGGCCACGGGGTCATTATGTCCATGCGAGGGGGCCACGGCGCCACGGCCCCCTCCGGGTTTTCGCAGGCGTGTCCCGGATCTCGCCGCGGCTGCCGGTAGAGTCGCCCGCGTGAACGACTCCTCGGCCGACGCCGCCCCGGACCCGCTGGTGATCCTGGTCTACAGCGACGACGCCAACACGCGGGCGGAGGTCATGCTCGCGCTCGGGCGCCGTCCGCACCCGGATCTGCCGCCGGCGGAGTACGTCGAGGTGGCCACCGAGCCGGTGGTGCTGCAGCAGATGGACTCCGGACGCGTCGACCTCGCGATCCTCGACGGCGAGGCGGTCCCGGCAGGTGGTCTCGGCATCGCCAAGCAGATGAAGGACGAGATCTACCACTGCCCGCCGATCCTGGTGCTGACCGGCCGGCCGCAGGACGCCTGGCTGGCCACCTGGTCGCGGGCCGACGCGGCGGTGCCGCATCCCCTCGACCCCATGCAGCTGTCGAGGGCGGTGGCCGGGCTGCTGTCCGCCGTACCCTCCCGCGCCTGAGGCGCACACCCGGATGGCCGTGCACACCTGGCCCGAGGTGCTCTCCGCGCTGATCGGCGGCTCCGACCTCACCGCGGAGCAGGCCGACTGGGCGATGGGGGAGGTGCTGGCGGGCGAGGCGACCCCTGCGCAGATCGCCGGGTTCGCGGTCGCGCTGCGCAGCAAGGGCGAGACCGTCGAGGAGATGACCGGCCTCGTCGAGGCGATGTACCGGCACTGCACGCCCATCAGCGTCTCCGGACGGGTGCTGGACGTGGTCGGCACCGGCGGGGACCGGTCGATGTCGGTCAACATCTCCACGATGGCGGCGGTGGTGGCAGCCGGCGCCGGCGCGCCCGTCGTCAAGCACGGCAACCGCTCCGCATCCTCGAAGGCCGGCTCGGCCGACGTCCTGGAGGTGCTCGGGGTCCGGCTCGACCTGCCGGCCGCCGAGGTGGCCCGGATCGGGACGGAGGCCGGCATCACGTTCTGCTTCGCGCCCGCCTTCCACCCCGCACTCCGGCACGCCGCCGTCCCCCGTCGCGAGCTCGGCGTCGGGACGGTGTTCAACTTCCTCGGCCCGCTGGCCCACCCGGCCAAGCCGGCCGCGCAGGCCATCGGGTGCGCGGACGTCCGGATGGCGCCGCGGATGGCCGGGGTGTTCGCACGCCGCGGCGTCGACGCGTGGGTGTTCCGTGGCGACGACGGCCTGGACGAGCTCACGACGACCACCACCTCGCGGGTCTGGGCGGTGCGCGCGCAGGACCCGCACGTCGCCGAGTTCACCGTGGATCCCGACCGGTTCGGCCTCGGCGGCGGTACGGCGGAGGGGCTGCGCGGCCGCGACGCCGTGTACAACGCCGAGGTGGTACGACGCCTCGTCGCCGGGGAGCGCGGTCAGGTGCGCGACGCCGTGCTGCTCAACGCCGGCGCGGCGCTCGCCGTGCACGCCGACCAGCCCGGCGAGTTCGAGGACCGGCTCGCCACCGGGATCGACCGCGCGCGAGCGGCCCTCGACGGCGGGCAGGCGGCGGCGACGCTCGACCGGTGGGTGGCCCTCAGCGCGTCGAGGTGACTCCGGAGGTCAGGTGCCCAACGCGTGGCGCAGCAGCGACTTCAGCGGTCCCCATGCGTGCCCCTTCGCCGCGGAGGGCACGAGGGAGGCGGCGTAGAGCCGTGACGTGAGGTGCAGCCTCGCCGCCCGCGCCGCCGACGTCCAGTCACGCTCCTGGCTGTTCGCGGCGGCGGCGCGGAAGAAGCGGCGCTCCTCCTCGAAGCGCGAGCCGGCGGCCGCACGGACAGCAGAGTCGCTGGCCGAGTGCCGTCGGTAGGCGAAGACGACGTCGTCGAGGAGCGCCATCGTCCCTCCAGCGGCGGTCACGTCGAGCAGGAGGGCGAGGTCCTGGACGACGTCGAGCCCCGGTCGGAAGCCGACCTCGCTGATCAGCCGGCGGTTCCAGCACAGGGACGGGAAGTACGTCCAGTTCGCCCGCAACAGGCTGCGCGCGAGGGGCTGTCCCTCAAGGATGGCCAAGCGTCCTGCGATCTTGGGTCGCAGGACGCGCTTGACCCTGTCCACCAGCGGATCCACGGGTAGGCCCGCCTCGTCCACGACCTGGACTCCGGGCTGGACGACGGACAAGGACGGATGCCGGGTGACGACGTCGCGGACGAGGCCGACGTAGCCGGGCAGCATCAGGTCGTCCGCGCCCATCACCACCACGTAGTCCGCGTCCGCCATCGCGAGCGCGTGCCGGTAGTTCCCGTTGGCGCCCAGGTTCGTCGGGTTCCTGTGGTACCGCACTCGGAGGTCTCCGATCCCCGCGAACCAGTCGGCCACCGTGGGGTCGGGATAGCCGTCGTCGACGACGGTGAGCCGCCAGTCGGTGTCGGTCTGCGACAGGACACTCTCCACCGCCAGCTTCAGGTAGCCCACGTCACCGTAGAAGGGCAGCAGGACCTCGATGTCGGTCACGGCACTACGGCGCCCGTCCGCACAGGATCCAGGATCGTGTTGGCGCGGTCGGAGTCGGAGCGCCGGCCGCGCCTGTGCGCCGGCTGTGCGCACAGCAGGGCGTTGGCGAACAGCAGCAGCGCTGTCATGGTGATCGCGACCAGCAGCCAGGTTGGCGGGAGTCGCCACTGCGCCGTCCCCGACAACGGACTGGTCAGGATCTCCTGGTGCAGGACGGCGAGCGGACCGGGAAGGTGGATCGCGGCCATGACACCGAGGGTCACAGACGCGACGGCGGGCCGGCTCAGGGGGGTACTCCTCAGGTCGAGGGACAGCCCGACGAGCACCAGCACGCCGCAGGCGTACGGCCAGGTGTACCTGCCCTGCCACGCCGCGCCGAGGTGGGAGTACGTGCGGACGCTGAAGGCGAAGGGCACCAGCACGGATGCGAAGATCACGCCTGACAGGACCAGCCTGGTCCGCAGCTCCGCGCGCCGGATGGCTCGCACCAGCAGGGAGCCCATCAGGAGCACGGCCGCCAGGTAGACCGGACCGGGTGCGGCGTCGCCCTTGTCAGGGAAGGCGCCGATCGACTGCAGCACCCACAACGGCACCAGCTCCACGCTCGTCAGGAGCGGATGAGGGTTGTGGGCGTCCGCGACGCCGCTGAGGGAGTTCGTCCTCATGGCCATCGACCAGGCGACGGACCCCGCCACGACGCAGGCGACGGACGTGAGGGCGACCGTGAGCAGGCCCTTCCATGCACGAGCGACCTCCAGGGCCCGGTGGGGTCCGAGCAGAAAGACCACGGAGAGGACGGTCATCACCAGCCACAGCGGCCCGAGGGTGCGCAGGAAGCACAGCAGCAGTGCCGGCGGGAGCGCTGCGAGAAGCAGACAGCGAGTGCGAGGATCGGCGGGACCCACCGACCGCAGGCCGACGAGCGCCGTCCAGACGGCCAGGCCGGCGAACATCTCCGGCCCGTTCGGGGCCGGAGTCGCCCCGCTGTACATCGCCATCGGCGTGCATGCGAGCAGGACAGCCAACAACGGCCACGCGGTCCGGGCCCACAGGGAGCAGGCCCAGGCGGCGAGGGCGACCAGCGCGGCGCAGATCGCGGCGGTCATGAGCCGCATCGCGTAAAGACTGGCTGTCGGTCCCAGCCACCTCGTCGGCAGGCCGATGAGCGCGTAGAAGACGGGGTCGTAGCGGGCCGCCCCGCTGGCCACCTCCGCCGTACCGTCCCGGAAGGTGCGGACAGGTCTGCAGTCGCTGTCCGCGATGTAGCGGTGGTAGGAGTGGCAGATCGGGTAGGCAGCCTCGATCGTGTCGAGCCGGGCGCGCACCAGGTCGCCTCGTCCCTGGTAACCGGGCGGTTGGTGGCGGGGGAGGACGTGCCCTGCGGCTACGGACTCCGCCCGGTAGACGTGGTCGAACTCGTCCATCCCCCGGTACGGCGGCACCGTCAGCGCCCACACCACTTGCAGGAGCAGGACCCCGGCGAAGACCTGTGCGACGGTGCGCCGGGTGAGCGGGCTCAACGCACCGGCCGGGGAGGTGCGACGGCTGCACCCGGCTCGTCGCTCCCGGTGGTCGAGCCGGTCGACCGTTCCAGTGCGATGGCGCGGTTGAGGGTCACGAAACGGTGCTCCATCTCTTGCAGCCGACGGTAGAGCCCGATCCACAAGAAGGCAGAGGTGACGACGAGGCCGTAGAGCACCAGGTCGGTTCCCCGACCGACTCCGACGAGGTTGGCGACCTGCGTGACCAGGCCTGGCAGGACTGTCGCGACGACGGCTGCCCCGAGGGCGCCGACGAGAGCCAGCCGCCGGGTGGCCAGTGGCAGCGCGCCGGGTGCGCCCCGGTAGGCGAACACAGCCGCGTACAGCAGACCCCCGAGCAGCAGGATCTTGATGATCATCTCGCATACCTCGCACGGGCGAGGACGAGGTCCACCAGGATGTTGACGGCGTTGACGCCGGACTGTCCCTTGGCCCGCGAGTAGTCCGAGTAGACGACCGTCATCGGCACCTCGACGTAGCGCAGGCGGTGCCGGGCAATCGTGCCGAGGATCTCCGAGGCGTGCGCCATCCCGTGCAGCCGAAGGTCCATGACGCGCAGCGCCGGGGCGGTGAGCACCCGCAAGCCGTTGTGGGTGTCGGTCAGGTCGAGCCTGGTCGTGACGCGAGTGAACAGGACACCCGCCCGCAACAGCCAGCGACGCGGCAGCGGCACCGTGCGTGCCGGGGCCTGGAAGCGGGAGCCGAGCACGACGTCCGCGTCCCCGCGCCGCGCCAGGTCGAGCATGCGCACCGCGTCGGACACCAGGTGCTGGCCGTCGGCGTCGAATGTGACGACATAGCGTGGGCCGGTGCGTAGCGCGTAGGCGAAGCCGGTCTGGAGCGCGGCGCCCTGCCCGAGGTTGGTGGGGTGTCGCACCACCGTGGCACCCGCATCCCCGGCCAGTCGGGCCGAGTCGTCGTTGCTGCCGTCGTCGATGCAGAGAACGTGCACGAACTCGCTCCGCAGGTCGGCGACCGTCTCGGCGATGACCGCTCCCTCGTTGTACATCGGAACGATCACCAAGGTGTCGCCGTGACCAGCGGGAGGCGCGTCGTACGGCGCGGGCGATCGCGCGGCACTGGCACTGGTCATCGGAGCCTCCCAACTCGGTGCTGCGAGACTAGGAGGCCGCGCGCTCGGCGGCTCCGTGGTCGGCGCTGTTCCGCCCGAACGTTCGACGGTCATGTCCGGACGGTCGGTCGCATAGCCCGAACGCGCCATGCCGGACCTGCCGATCCGGCCGGCTGCCCGCACCGGAACGCTCCGGGGCCCGCAGTTCTCCGGACAGCACGCTCCGGCGGTCTTTACTCTCGGCCGCGTGACCTCCCCGCTGGCGACCGTTACCCGGCCGGACGACGCGGCCGCAGCCACCGCCGACGGTGTTCGGCGTGCCGACCGGCCTCGACGGTGGCGGCTCCTCGGCAGCGCGATCGGCGGGACCGGGACGGCGCTCGTGGTCTACACCGTGCTGGCCCACGCCGTTGTCGAGGGTCCTCTCGCACTGGCAGTCCTCGGCCTGCTCGTCATGGCGGTTCCCACGTCGCCCGAGCTGGCGCGACGGATCGTGCTGAACGTCTCGCTCCTGGTCGGCTGGGCGCAGGTCCTGTGGTGGTGGCGGTGGCCGTTCGCGGTCGACCACGCCGCCGTCGTCCTGGCGGTCGCCGCTGGCGCGCTGGTCGCCTGGGTCGTGGGGGCGCGGCAGCCCCGCACGCGACTGGCCGCCCTGGTGCCGAGGCCGCGCGTCGTCGACCTGCTGGTCCCGTTCGGCGGGATCCTGGCCCTGGTCACCATGTGGCGGTGGGCGTTCCCGGCATCCGCGCAGCGAGCGCTGGTGGCGCTGCTTCCCGGCGCGGACAACTACGCGCACTTCCACATGTTCTCGACGATCCGCGAGTACGGAGCGGTCACCATATCGGCCGGCCCGGCTCCGGACGGGGCGCCGTGGGGCTTCGACGAGTACCCACAGGGATTCCACGCCCTGGCCGCCACGCTGAGCGAGCTGATGCGTCCGCACCTGAGCGTGGGACCGCAGCTGCTGACGGCGTACACGCAGGCGGTCGCCACGGTGATCGTCCTCGGCGTCGTGGCGGTGACCGCGGCGATCGTCTCCCTGCCGGGGCTGCGCGACCGGGTCGGGATCGCCATACCCGTCGTGGTGCTGTCCTGGACCGCGTTCCTATGGGAACCGGGCCAGAACCTTCTCGCCGACGGGTTCGCCAACTTCTGGCTCGCTGCCGTCGCGGCCGGATGTGCGCTCCTGCTGGGCCTGGCGCCGCAGCGACGGCTTGCATTCCCCGAGATCGCCGCGATCGGCGGTCTGCTGGTGGCGGTGGCCCACGCCTGGGCTCCCTTGATCGTCCTCGCAGGTCCCGCGGTGTTCGTTGTGCTCCACCCGCTCCCCGAGGCGTTCTCGGGCAGGGCCTATCGGCAGCGACTCGTCGTCGGTCTGGGCGTGCTCCTGGTCGCGGCAGCGGGAGTGCTGAAGGCACTGGTCGGTCTGTTCGCGGATGTCCACGTCGAGGACCTGGTGACCTCGTGGGGCGGCATCCACGGCAGCAACCCTGCTCCGGTCTTCCTGCTGATGGTCACCGGCATCTACCTCTGCTTGGCGTCGTCCGCACTCGTCCGTCGACGAGGGGGACCCGAGGACGCGGTCGCGGTAGCGGGTCGCGCCCGAGTGCTCGTCCTGACTCCCGTCGCCGGTCTGCTGTTGGGGACGGTGCTCTTCGTGGCGCAGCTGCGAACCATCGGCACGTCGTCGTACTACTTCCTGAAGTTCTTCATGGGGTACGAGCTGGTCCTGGCGGTCCTGGTGCCGGCGCTGGCCGGCGTGGCTCTCGCCGGCGTGGGCTCCAGGATGCCTCGACGCCTGCCGGCGGTGCTCGTCACCGTCCTGGTCACCGTCCTCGCCAGCCAGGCGTTCGGCCGGTTCCCGCGGCAGCCGGCGCCGCTGTTCGACTCCGGCCGCGAGGGGACGGCGATGATGCGTGCGCCGTTCTCACCGGGCCGCATCGCCGACGGGATCCTCGCGGCGGCTGCCGGGACGACCTCCCGGCAGGGCACCTACCGGGACTACCTGGCGGTGGGACGCGACCGTGCGGCGCAGCCCTTCTACCCGGACGGCTGGTACCACGGGGTGCTCGCAAGCCTCAGCACGCGTGTCCAGCTCCGGATCGACCTCCAGCGGCACTCCGTCCACGGCATGGCGGAGGCGGTCCCGGTCGCCAGGCGGCTGATGCGCGCCGACCGGCGGGTGGTCGTGGTCGTCGACCCGAGGGTGCTCGGACCGCTACGGCACGGGCTGGGGGAGCCGGGTCTGGCGGCGCGGGTCGTGCCCTGGCCGGGGGCCGGCCGCTAGTCCAGGCCCAGGGAGAACGCTGACTCCAGGTCGTGCTGGGAGTAGGCGCGGAAGGCGATGTGGGTCTCGGTCGAGATCACTCCCGGGACCTTGTTGAGGCGGTCCGCGATGACGGCCGCCACGTCGTCGTGGCTGCGCACCCGCACCAGGGTGATCAGGTCGATCTGGCCGGTGACGGAGTAGACCTCGCTGACCCCCTCGATCGCCGCGATCTCCTCGGCGACCTCGGGAATCCGGGCGACGTCGGCCTTCACGAACACGATGGCGGTGATCATGAGGTCACGGTAGGGCATCGGTCAGCGCACGGGCCGGTGCACGGTGCCCAGGCGGTTCCTCTCGTCGAACGGGACCAGGGACAGCCGGGACTCCTCGACGGAGTCGTGCACCCGGAGGTGCTTGGTCGCGCCACCGACCGGGCAGCTCCACTCGCCCTCCACGTGCACCAGACGCACGCCGTCGGACTCCAGCCAGCGCAGGATCTTCTCGGTCTCCTCGGCGGTCGCCGCCGGCGTCGGCCCCGGACCGCCCCGGACGGTCTCCGCGGAGGCTCGCAGGCCGCGCACCCATTCCCCGGCGTGCGCACCCGGCGGGATGACGCCGGCCGCCGCGAGCCGGCCGTGCCGCACCACGTGAACCGACCAGCGGCCGTCCTCGCGGCGTGCGGCAACCAGCTCGGGACACCTGGTCAGCGCGTGCAGGCGTTGGGTGCGGGCCGCGCCGCGCAGGAACGCGCTGAGCCTCTCCCGCCAGGAGCCCGCGTCCTCGAACCGGCTGGCTGCCGCAAGGGCGTGCATCCGCCGGGACAGCGACTCGACGACGGTGTCCGGGCGGTCCAGCAGGGATCTGCGGAGCCCGTCGACGACCGCGAGGTAGTCGGCGCGGCTGACGCTCCCGTCGCAGGGCGCGAGGCACTTGCCCATCTCGGCGAGCGCGCACGCGCTCATCGCCGGGACCTTCGGCATCCGTCCGCCGCACTGGCGGATCGGGAAGGACTCGTGCAGCGCCGCGACGGCGCGCTCGGCCGCGCGGCGGGAGGAGTACGGGCCGACGTACTGGGCGTCGTCGTCCAGGACCTGCCGGACCAGGGAGAGGCGAGGCCACGGCTCCCGGGTGAGCTTGATCCAGTGCACCCGTTCGGGGAACCGCGAACGCCGGTTGTACGGCGGCTTGTGCTCGGCGATCAGCCGCAGCTCGCGGACCTCCGCCTCGAGCGCGGTGGCGCACTCGATGCCGGTCACCGCGCTGGCCAGCGCCACCATCTCGCCCATCCGGCTGCGTGTCTCCGAGGCCGTGAAGTAGGTGCGCACCCTGGTGCGCAGGTCCTTGGAGGTGCCGATGTAGAGGACTCGTCCCCGCTCGTCGCGGAACAGGTAGACCCCCGGAGCGTGCGGCAGCTGCTCGGCGAGGTGCCGCTTGCGGCGCTGCGCGCTGCTCACCCGGGAGCTGAACGTCTGCAGCTCCTCGAGCGTGTGCACCCCGAGGTTGCCCAGCCGGCCCATCAGGCCGTGCAGGACGTCGACGGTCGCGCGGGCGTCGGACAGGGCCCGGTGGTTGGGCGTGGTGGTCGAGCCGAAGACCACCGCCAGGCTGCTCAGCTTGCAGTTCGCCGCGTCGTCGCGGGTGACCACCCGGCGCGCCAGCTTGGCGGTGTCGAGCACCTCGAAACCGGGCCAGGGGAGTGCCTGGCGCTCTGCGAAGTGGCGCAGGAAGCCGACGTCGAACGGCGCGTTGTGCGCCACCAGGACGCAGCCACGGGCGAACTCGAGGAAGGCAGGCAGTGCCTGCTCGATCATCGGTGCCGTGGCCACCATCGAGTCGGTGATGCCGGTCAGCACGGCGATGAACGGCGGAATCGCCTGGTGCGGGTTGACCAGCGTCTGGAACTCGCCGAGCACCTCACCGCCCAGCACCTTGACCGCCCCGATCTCGGTGATCATCGCGCCACCGGCCGCGGAGCCACCGGTCGTCTCGAGGTCCACGACGCAGAAGGTGACCTCGCGCAGCGGCCGCCCGAGCTCGTCGAAGCTGCGTTGCGCCTCCCAGCGCGGCGACTGCTGCCGCTCGGCCGGGGCCAGGTCCGTCATGTCGGAGACGCTAGAGGCCGCCACCGACGGAAACCGGTCCGGCGCGCGGCATACTCCTTGACGAAGAGCCGGGCGCCGCCCGTCGGCGTCCGGCCCGACCCGGATCGGAGCTCATCGTGGCACCAGCACTCCCGGACGCGAGCACCCGCTGGCGCTGCGGAGCCTGCGGCAACCTCACCCGCTTCGACGTCACCCGGACCCGTCGTACGACGGAGTTCTGGCACTTCGACCTGGCCGGGGAGCACCAGGTGGAGACCTCGACCACCGAGGAGGAGGTCGTCGCAGCGGTCACCTGTCGTTGGTGCGGCCGGTCCGACGCGGTGGAGGTCGTTTCGCGCGCCGAGGCGGACGCCGCCACGCCGAGGGCGCCGTGAGCGCTGCGGCCAGCGACTCCGGCAACGAGCCGCAGAGCCCGCCACTGCTGCCGGAAGCGGTCCGCAGCCGGGTCGTCGGGCTCGCCTCCGACGCCCTGGCCAGCCTCGAACCCACGACGCTGCCCGCGCCGCTGCGTCGCGTCGCGTCGTTCGCGCCGGCCCGGCGAGCGAGGCTGGCGGCCACCCAGATCGCGGCCGCGGTCGCCCAGGACGCGGCCTTCCGGGAGCGGGTCGCCGTGCAGGTCCGCGCCGCCCTGCCAGACCTGTGCCTGGCCCTGGACCGCGGGGAGCCGCCGGCCGCTGCCGACCCGGCCGAGGTCGCCGCCGTCGCCTACCTGCTGCGGTCCGACGGCTGGCCCGAGGCGCTGACGGCCGCCACCGAGGCACTGGGTGCGGAGCGCGGCACCGCGGTGGTCCGGGAGGACGCGCGCCGGGTCGAGCAGCTGCGCCGCCAGCTCGAGGCCGCCGCCGAGGAGCTGAAGCAGGCCCGCCGCCGGCAGCGGGACCAGGTCGCCGAGCTGAAGGCCGAGAACGCAGAGCTGCGGCGCCGGCTCGGGGACGCCCGCGCCCGGTTGCGTGAGGCGGAGGAGGCCGCCCGTCGGGCCATCGCGGAGGCGGACTCGCTCTCGGGCGCCGCCACCACCGCGACCTCGGAGCACGAGGCCGAGCTGCGCCGGATGCGCGGCAGGATCGAGCAGCTCGAACGGGACCTGGCCTCGACCCGGCGCACCGAGCGGGCCGAGCGGGACACCGGGACGCTGAGGGCCCGGCTCCTGGTGGACACCCTGGTCGAGACAGCTCAAGGGCTGCGCCGAGAGCTGGCCCTGCCGGCCGTCGAGGGGTCGCCCGCGGACCGGGTGGAGGCGCACGTCGCGGAGGAGGGCAGCCGGACGCCCTCCGGGCACGGGTCCATGTCCGCCGCGGACCCGGCGCTGCTGGACCAGCTGGTCGCGCTGCCCCGGGCGCACCTGGTCGTCGACGGCTACAACGTCACCAAGACCTCGTGGCCGGACCTCAGCCTCGAACGGCAGCGCGACCGGCTGCTCACCGGACTGGCGCCGCTGGTGGCCCGCAGGGGCACCGAGGTCACCGTCGTGTTCGACGCCGGCGCCACGACCGAGCGGCCGGTGGTGAGCAAGCCGCGCGGGGTACGGGTGCTCTTCAGCCCGCCCGGAGTGATCGCCGACGACGTCATCCGCGAGCTCGTCGCCGCCGAGCCGCGTGGGCGACCGGTCGTCGTCGTCTCGAACGACCAGGAGGTGGTCCGCGACGTGCTGAGCGCCGGCGCCCGGGTCGCCACCGCCGGCGCGCTCACCGGCCTCATCTCGCGGTCCTGATGGCCCCCGGTCGCCGCACGCCACCCTGCGCCGGGAGACCGGTCCGGGACTGTCGGTGCAGCCTGTCAGAGTGCCCTCACGACATTCGCGACGACCGCTGGGAGGACCCATGAGTGCGCGGATCGACTGTGACACCTGTCTGGTGCGTGGACTGGCTTGCCAGGACTGCGTGGTCAGCGTCCTGCTCGGACCACCGCCTGAGGTCGGCTTCGACGCCGACTCCCAGCGCGCCCTGCAGGTCCTTGCGGACTCCGGGCTGGTGCCTCCGTTGCGGATGGTCTCGCCCACCGACGGCCCGGACGTCGCCTCCGCGTAGCGCCCGACCCTCCGGCCGAGCCGGAGCCGGCGCGTCTGGCGATGAGCTCCGGCCGAGCCGGCGCGCCTGGCGATGAGCTCCGGCCGAGCCGACGCGTCTGGCGATGGGCTCCGGCCGAGTTGGCGCGTCTGGCGGGCGCCGCCTCTGCCAGTATCGTCAGCGCGGCCTGGCACCTGCGTGTCCGTCCGCAGGTCCGCTCGTTCGATTCCGTGCCGTGGTCTGGCGCCTGCGGACCACGGCACGTGCACCTTGATGCAGCGAGCGTCCGGCGCCAGACGCGCCGGGTCGGCGGCTTCTGGTCGCCAGACGCGCCGGGTCGGCGGCTCCCGGCCGCCAGACGCGCCGGGTCGGCGGCTCCCGGCCGCCAGACGCGCCGGGTCGGCGACTTCTGGTCGCCAGACGCGCCGGGGCGGCGTGCTGGAGTGACCACCGTGGCGGGAGGGAACGCCTGTGACCAGGCGAGGCGCCGCGCGACGCGCCGCACGCATGGCGGGTTTGCCGGGACGGGCGCATCCCCCTAGCCTTTCCTGTTGGTGCCTGCACCAGTCGGCCAGACCGGGCCGGCTCGGGCACCGCGTCGAGTTCGGACGTCGGTCGGGGGTCGCCGTCGTTCGGAGCCGGGGAACCACGTTCCTTGGGGTTAATCGCTCGGCCGCTCGCTGCCCTACGGCAGCCTGGGCCGGCGTAGGGTACTTTGCCGCCCGCACCCGTCAGCTAACCCGGTAGACGTAGGACAAAGAGGAGACGTTCCGGGTGACCGACGGACGCAAGCGCCTGGTGCGCGCTCTCGCCACGATCTGCATCGCCCCTCTCGCCGGCGCCGTCCTCGTGTCGGGGCCCAGCGACGCGAAGCCGGACATCGACTCGGTGCAGGCGCGCGTCGACAGCCTGTACCACCAGGCCGAGCAGGCGTCGGAGCGATACAACAATGCCCGGATCGAGATGCAGCATGCGCAGGCTCGACTCGGCGACCTGAGGTCGCAGACGCGCCGGCAGCAGGCGAGGGTCGACCGCGTGCACCGGCAGGTGGTCTCCTCGGTCCTCGACCAGTACCAGGGCTCCGGCGTGTCCACCGCGACGCGCGCGCTGGCCTCGACCAGCCCCGACGACTTCCTCGACCAGCTCACGACGATCTCGCAGTTCAACGACCAGCGCAGCCAGGTGATGGCGAGCTTCGCCGCCCAGGTCCGGCAGCTGCGCTCGCAGCAGGCCGCCGCGAAGGGGGAGCTCTCGAAGATCACCGCGACCAAGCAGGAGCTCGGCCGGGACAAGGCGCGGATCGACCGCAAGGCCGCCGAGGCCAAGCACCTGCTGAGGCACCTCAAGGCCCAGGCCGCCGCTCGGGCGGCCGCTCGCGCCAGCCGGTCGCAGGACCGTACGACGAGCGCGGCTCCGGCAGCCGCTCCGGCAGCCGCCCCGGCAGCCGCCCCGGCCAGCGGGCGCGCCGCGGCCGCCGTCGCCTACGCCATGTCGAAGGTCGGTGACGCCTACGTCTACGGCGCCGCCGGGCCGAGCGCGTTCGACTGCTCGGGCCTGACGATGATGGCCTGGCGGCAGGCCGGCATCAGCCTGCCGCACTCCTCGAGCGCCCAGATGAGCTCGGGAACGCCGGTGTCGCAGTCCCAGCTCCAGCCCGGGGACCTCGTCTTCTACTACAGCCCGGTCAGCCACGTGGGCATGTACATCGGTCACGGCCAGATCGTGAACGCGGAGAACCCCAGCGTCGGAGTTAAGATCACCGGTGTGAACTCGATGCCGTACGCCGGTGCGGTCCGACCCGGCTGAGCGACGCTTCCAGGCCGGCCGCCCACGATGGTGGGTGGCCGGCCTTGTGCTCTGCCTGTTCGTCGCGGCCGGAGCCGTGGTGCTGCTGCACCGGCCGCAGACCGCCGTGGTGCCGGGCCGGCACGGCACGCCGGGTGCGGCCCGGCCCGCTCCCGGCTCGACCGACGCCCGTTCCGAGGCCTCGACGGCGGTGCTGCAGCGGCTGGTGTCCGCGCTGCGGCACGGGTCGGCCCGGCAGGTCGCGGCCCTGGCCGCGCCGGGCGACGACCGCGCCCGCGTCGAGCTGATGACCCTGCGGCACAACGTGCACGCGCTGGCGATCACAGACCTCTCGATGCGCTACGTCGACGAGGACGAGGGCAGGCTGAGCCTGGCGCGCCAGAAGGCGCTCGGCGGCGACGCCTGGGTCGGCCAGGTCCAGCTGTCGTGGCGGCTGCGCGGCTTCGACAGGCACGACAGCCGGATGGAGCTCCCCGTCACGTTCCGTCAGGACGGAGCCCGGACCAGCTTCGTGACTGCCCGCCGCGGGAGGCACGGTGCCCCGCTGTGGATGCTGCAACGGGTCTCCGCGGCTCGGGACGGGCGTTCCATGGTCGTCGCCGGCAGCGACGAGGTGCCGAGGTTCTCCCGGTTGGCGGCCCGGGCGGTCGTCGACGTCGACAGGGTCCTGCGCCACTGGCACGGGCGGCTCGTCGTCGAGGTGCCGGACAGCTCCGCGGTGCTCGACCGGGCGCTGGGCGCCACCTCCGGCGCGTACGACGAGATCGCGGCCGTCACCACGACGGCGGACGGCTCGCGGTCCTCGACCGCGCCTGTGCACATCTTCGTGAACCCCTCCGTCTTCGACCCGCTCGGCCCGCACGGCTCCCAGATCGTGATGAGCCACGAGGCCACGCACGTGGCGACGAACGCCGCGCTCTCCTCGATGCCCCCGTGGCTCCTGGAGGGCTTCGCCGACTACGTGGCCCTCGCACGCTCCCACCTTCCCGTCTCCCTGACGGCGAGCCAGATCCTGGCCCAGGTACGGCGGAAGGGGCCGCCGAAGCACCTGCCGGGCCAGGTCGAGTTCGACACCCAGAACCAGCGGCTGGGAGCGTCGTACGAGTCGGCCTGGCTCGCCTGCCGGCTGTTGGCGCAGCGCTACGGCGAGCAACGGCTGATCCGGTTCTACCGTGCCTCGGCCCGGGCGTCCTCCACGACCGCGGCCTTCCGCGCTCTCGGCACCACCCAGCGTGCGTTCACCCGCGCCTGGCGTGAGGACCTGCGACGGCTGGCCGGATGAGCTCGGGGGCGCTCGCCCGCCGCCCCGCGCTGGTCACCGTGGTCGTGGCCGCCGCTGTGCTGGCCGTCCTGGCGTGGTTGCTGGTGCCGTGGCAGTGGGTCCCGGGCGGGCACCTGGTCCCGGTGCGCGCCGACGCCCTGCTCACGCCCGCGCAGATCGCCCGGGCGGAGCGCTACTCGGGACTCCAGCGCGGGCTCGGCTGGGCCGCCACCGGTCTGGACCTGCTCGTCCTGGTGGTGCTCGGGTTCACGCCCCTGGGCGCCCGGGCGGTCCGTCGGTGGCTGCCCCGCCGCTGGTGGCTGTCGGTTCCTCTGGCGGCGCTCGCGGTCCTGGTCGTCGAGGCGCTCGTGACCGCTCCCCTGGCGGTCGCCTCCCACCGGGTGGCGCTGCGCTACGACATCAGCCGCGAGGGCTGGGGGGCGTGGGCGGCGGACCAGGGCAAGGGCGTGCTGGTGTCCTGGGTGGCGACCGGCATCCTGCTGCTGGTCGCCCTGGGCTGTGCGCGCCGGTCACCACAATGGTGGTTCGCCTGGGCCGGCGCCGCCGCGCTGCTGCTCACCCTGGTCGGGTCCTTCCTGTACCCCGTGCTCGTGGAGCCGCTGTTCGACCGGTTCACGCCCATGCAGCCCGGACCTTTCAAGAGCTCGGTGTTCCGCCTCGCGGACCGGGTCGGGGTGCACGTCGACGACGTGCTGGTCGCGGACGCGTCCCGTCGTACGACGACCCTCAACGCCTACGTCAGCGGGCTGGGCAGCACCCGCCGGGTGGTCGTCTACGACAACACGCTGCGAGACCTGACGCCGGAGCAGGCCCGGGTGGTGATCGCGCACGAGCTGGGGCACGCGAAGAACCACGACGTCCTGCTCGGCACCGGTCTCGGGGCCGTCGGGGCACTCGCGGGCGTGGGACTGCTGGCACTGCTGCTCGACGCTCCCGCGCTGCGGCGCAGGTCGGCGGTCTCGGGTCCGGGGGAGCCGGGCGTCGTCCCGGTCGTGCTGGCCCTCGTCGCGATCGGCGGTCTGCTGGTCAGCCCGGTCGAGAACACCATCAGCCGCGCCATCGAAGCGCGCGCAGACCGCGTGTCGATCCAGGCCACCCACGACGACGCGGCCTTCGTCAGCATGCAGAAGCAGCTGGCACTGAGCTCGCTGGCGGACCCGACGCCGCCCTGGCTCAGCCAGCTGTGGTGGGGCACCCACCCGACCGTGCTGCAGCGGGCCGGCCTGCCGCGGTCGATGCGCGACGCCGCGCGGAAGAGGTCCTGAGGGTGGGCCGGGTCCTGGTCGTCACCAACGACTTCCCGACCAGGCGCGGCGGGATCGAGACGTTCGTGCTCGCCCTGTGCCAGGGACTGCCGCCGGAGCAGGTCGTCGTCTACACGGCGCGGATGCCGGGGGACGCGGAGCACGACGCAGGGCTGCCGTTCCCGGTCTACCGGGACCCGAGCCCGGTCCTCCTGCCGACCCGCGCGGTGGCCCGTCGCGTGCGGGGGGTGCTGCGCCGGCACGGCTGCGACCGGGTGGTGTTCGGCGCCAGCGTCCCGCTCGGCCTGCTCGCGCCGGGTCTTCGCGCGGAAGGGGCGCGCCGGATCGTCGCGCTCACGCACGGGCACGAGGTGTGGTGGGCCCAGGCGCCGGTGAGCCGGCAGCTGCTCCGCAGGGTCGGGTGCAGCGTCGACGTGCTGACCTACGTGAGCCGGTGGTGTCGGGACCGGATCGCCCCGGCCCTCCCGGACGAGGCCCGGCGCCGGATGCGACGGCTCTCCCCGGGTGTCGACCCCGGTCGGTTCTTCCCCGGATGCGGCGGGGACGAGGTGCGGCGGCACCTGCGCATCGCCGCGTCGGCGCCGGTGGTGGTGTGCACCGCCCGGCTGGTTCGCCGCAAGGGGCAGGACGTGCTGGTCCGGGCGTGGCCCGCGGTGCTGGCGGCGCGCCCGGACGCGGTGCTGCTGCTGGTGGGGGACGGCCCGGACCGGAGTCGCGTGGAGCGGCTGGTCGGCCGCGCCGGCGTGCGCGACTCGGTCGTGCTGACCGGGAGCGTCCCGTGGCAGGAGGTGCCGGCCCACACCGACGCGGGGGACGTCTTCGCCATGCCGTGCCGGACCCGGCGGTGGGGCCTGGAGCCGGAGGCGTGGGGGATCGTCTCGCTGGAGGCGCAGGCGTGCGGGCTGCCGGTTCTCGTCGGCCGCTCGGGGGGAGCACCGGAGACGCTGCCGGGCGGGGGAGCCGGCGTGGTGGTCGACCGGCCTGACCGGCCCGACGTCGTGGCCGGTGCGCTCCTCCGTCTCCTCTGCGAGGCGCCGCCGAGGGCGAAGCGCACCGGTGCGGCCCGCTGGACCTGGACGAGCGCCTGCGCGCGGCTGCGGTCGCTGCTCGAGCTGCCGGGCTAGCAGCTCTGGGACTGCGAGGCCGCGATGGAGCCGCAGGTGCGCTGGAACAGGTCGGCGGTCCTCCCGCCGAACACGGTCACGGACCCGATGATGGCCACGGCGATGAACAGAGCGATCAGCGCATACTCGACGGAGCTGGCACCTCGCTGGCGCGTGCGGCGTCGGCGTGCTCGAACCGGATTCATGGTCGCCTCTATCTGAGAAGAGACAAGCTGGCCGCCACACGTGTCGTGTGGCGGCCAGCCCCGTCGTTCGGTGTCAGCCGCTGATGCTGCTGGCGGTCTTGCTGAAGATGTTGCTGAGGCTCCCGCCGAGCGCGACCACAGCGACGATGATGGCCACCGCGATCAGGGCGACGAGCAGGCCGTACTCGACGGCGGAGGCGCCGCGCTCGGTGCGGGCCATCGCGGTCAGCCGGACGCGGACGTAGTTGACGACGTCATACATGATGTTCTCCCAGGGTGAAAGGTCTTCGATGCGCTGGCCTCCGATGGATCCAACACCTCTAGTGTCGGCAGCCGAGCGCTCCAGCGAATCGGGTGAACAGCCGCAAATCGGACGCCAATCGGTCGAGCCACGACCCACCCGGATGGGCTATGCCGGTCTGACGTTGGGCTCAGTCCTGCATCTCACCGCTGAGCAGACCCGATCGAACCGCCTTCATGATCGCGTCGGCCCGGTTCGAGGCGCCGAGCTTCTCGTAGATCTTCGAGATGTGCGTCTTGGCCGTCGACTCGCTGACGAAGATCGACCGCGCGATCGCGGAGACCGAGTAGCCGTTGGCGAGCAGGCCCAGCACCTCCGACTCCCGCGCAGTCAGCTGCGGGCCCGCGGGGGTCATCCGGCGGCGCATCGCCCCGGCCAGGTCGGCGGCGGCGAACGAGCGAGGCGACACCAGGGCGTGCCGCGCGGCGGCGACCACCTCGTCAGCAGGTGCATCCTTGGCCACGAACGCGGAGGCGCCCGCCTCGAGCGCCGCGAAGAGCTGCTCGTCGCCGGCGTACATCGTCAGGACGACCACGCCGGTGTCGTGGCCCTGCTTGCGGATCTCCTTGACGATCTCGAAGCCGAGCCCGTCCGGGAGGCGTACGTCGGTGATCACCACGTCGGGCCGCAGCGCGTTGTACTGGCGCAGCCCCTCGGTGACGGAGGCCGCCTGACCGCAGACGCTGAAGTCGTCCTCTCGCTCGAACGCACGGGCGAGGCCCTGACGGATGAGGTCGTGGTCGTCGATCAGGAGTACCTGGATGGGTGCGTCGGTCATGGGGTCGGCAGACCTTCGTGGGAGAGGAGCGACTGGGGGGACACACTAACCTGTACCACCGTCCCGGTATGGCCGCTCGCACCGGAAACGTTCCCGATCTCGAGCGTCGCGTCGATGCGCTGGGCGCGCTCGCGCATGATCGAGATGCCGTAGGAGTCCTCGCGTCCGCCCTGGATACCGGTCCCGTCGTCGCGCACCACGAGCTTGGCCTGCGGCGGGTCCGTCCAGCAGTCCACCCACAGGTTCTTCGCCGACGCGTGCTTGCGCGCGTTGGTGATCGCCTCCTGGGCGATGCGCAACAGCTCCGCCTCCACGGCCGGCGAGAGCCGGGTGGGCGCCTCGTTGAGGGTCAGGTGGACCGTCAGGCCGGACCTCGTCCCGACCTGGCGCACGTAGTCCGACAACGCCGAGCCGAGGCCGTTGGTCGGAGACACATCGCTGCGGAGGTCGAAGATCGACAGCCGGAGGTCGGCCACCACCCTGGTCAGCTCACCGCGCAGGTCGCGCAGCCCCTGAGCGACCTCCGGATCGCTGGAGGACGAGGCCATGTAGTCGATGACGTACCCCAGGGACGCCACTTCCTGGGCGATCCCGTCGTGG
>Ga0308175_100000911_pt1 | contig 19602 bp, 17 predicted proteins | sample PhyCR1_3_FD_203893 | JGI IMG/M metagenome (GOLD analysis project Ga0308175, IMG submission 203893) | Soil microbial communities from UC Gill Tract Community Farm, Albany, California, United States - DLSLS.C.R1 | ecosystem: Environmental > Terrestrial > Soil > Agricultural land | place: USA...
ACTACTTCGAGGTCATCGACGTCGACCAGACGCCGAGGCGGGACTAGGCGCCCTTCGCCATCCACTTGGACCAGTAGAAAGTCATCGGCGTGCCGCCGGTGTTGGTGATGCCGTGCAGGGTGTCGCCGGCGCAGTACATCACCGCGCCCGGACCCACCTGCGTCACTCGATCGTCGACGACGATCTCGCCGGTGCCCGCGGCGACGAGCATGAACTCTTCCTCGGGATGCCGGTGCGGCTCGTGCGGCGCGCCCCCCGGATCGAGCACCGCCATGCCCATCGAGACGGCACTGAGCTGATCGGTCGGGCCGTTGTAGTGCACGAAGACCTTGCAGCCCGGATACTGCTCGACCGCGATCTGCTCGATGCTGCGGACGCCGTCGGGCAGCTTCGTGGCGTGGGTGTCGTTGGTGACGGTGCTGTCGTGCTCGATGGCCATGCGATGTCGACGCTGAAGTGAGGTGGACCGCGCTCGTGACACGAACGTAGTGCGCTCGCGCACACCGAGCCATCCTGCCCCTCACACCAGATCGCGGCGCTACTTCTGTCGTGCGATGACGAACCGCTGGCCGTCCGGCGATGCGTCGTACATCGTGCTGACGCCGGGTTGATACGTGGCGTGAAAGAGCACGCTCTCCTTCCCGCGCTCGGGCGCCGCGCCGCCGGTGGAACGACCGATCGGCACGGCGATCAGCGCGTTGTCGCGCCAGTAGTAGAGCTCCCGGCCGTCGCCCCGCCACACGGGATCGAGCCCGCCGCCCGACGACACCATCACGCGGCGGCCCGGCTGCGGGTACGCGTCGAGATAGACCTCGTCCTGCCCCGACTCGTTGGAGGTGTACGCGACCCAGCGCCCGTCCGGCGAGATGCGCGCCGACCGCTCGTCGGCCGCCGTCGCCGCATAGGGGCGCGCGCTCGATCCGTCGGCCGGTTGCACGAGGATGTCGTGCTCGTTGGCGTAGTCGGTCACGAGCAGCGCGCTGCCGTCGCGCAGCCAGTCGCTGGGAAACTGCACGCCGTCGCGTGACGCGACGGTTCGCTCGCTCCCCTTCGCGATCGACCGCATCGCGACGTCCTTCCCTCCGGCGGCGCCCACCGAGTAGGCGAGCGCCGAGCCGTCGGCGCTCCACTGCGGATCGTTGGCGTCAGCGTCGTCGTCGGTGACGCGCTTGGTCGTGCCACTTTCGAGATCGGTGATCCAGAGGTCGCTCGACGTGCGACCCGACCCGAACGCGCCGTACGCCACTCGATGTCCATCCGGCGAGAAGCGGGGCGTCCACGGACGCTCGGCGGGAATCTCGCTTTGCGGGCGGCCGTTGCGATCGACCACCGAGAGCGCGAGATGCTCGGCGGAGCCGCCTCCATCTCCACGGGCGACGAATGCCGGTACGCCGCTCGCGACCGCGCCCGGCGCCGGCCGCTCCGTTCTCGCGCGCGCGATCAGCGCGCCCCCCGCGAGCCCGACGGCGAGCATCGCGGCCGCGGCGTAGAGTGCGGAACGTGCGGAGACCGTTCGTCCGCGGCGCGGGTCGTGCCGGTCGTCGCCCGAGTCTGGCAGCGCGAGCGGATTCGATAGCGCGGACGCGAATGCCGCGGCGCTCGGGAACCGCTCGTCGGGGCGCGTCGCGAGCGCGCGCTGCACGGCGGCATCGACGAATGGCGCGACGTCCGGCCGCCGGCGCGCCAGCGGGGCCGGCGGCTCGTACATCAGTCGCTGCACGACGGGCTTCCGCGCCGCGGCGGCGAAGGGCGACTCGCCGAGCAGCATCTCGTGCAGCACGGCGCCGAGCGCGTAGACGTCCACGCGTGCGTCGAGCGCGCGCGTGCCCGCGGCCTGCTCCGGCGCCATGTACTGCGGCGTGCCGATCGCGACGCCGGTGCGCGTGACGCGGTCGACGCCCGCCTGCTCGAGCGCGAGCGCGATGCCGAAGTCGGCGACGAGCGCGTGACCGTCCTGCAGCAGCACGTTCTCCGGCTTCACGTCGCGATGGACGATCCCGCGCGCGTGCGCATGCTCGAGCGCATCGGCGACCTCGCGCGCGAGGCGCACCGCCTCGGCAACAGGAAGCGCGCCGACCTGCGCGAGATGCGTGCGCAGCGTCGGCCCCTCGACGTACGGCATCGCGTACCAGAGCAGCCCGCCCTCGCTTCCCGAGTCGAACAATGGAAGGATGTGCGGATGCTGCAGCGACGCCGTGACGCGGATCTCGGCGAGGAATCGCTCGGCGCCGACCGCCGCGGTGAGCTCCTCGCGCAGCACCTTGATCGCGACCCGGCGTCCATGCCGCAGATCGCGCGCGAGATAGACGGTGGCCATCCCGCCGCGCGCGATCTCGTGCTCGATCGCGTACTTGTCGGCGAGCACCTTCGCGAGCCGGTCGGCAAGCAGTGATGCCGCCGAGAGTCCGAGCGACTCGGCGGCGGGGCGCTCGAGGAAGTCGTCCTCCGCTTCGGCGTGGGCGCCGAGCAGCGCCGCGATCTCGGCGCGCAGCGGCTCGTCGCCGCCGCACGCCTCGGCCACGTACGCCTCTCGCTCTTCCGGCGTGCGTGCGAGCGCGCCCTGGAGGATCTCGTCCACCTTGCGCCAACGCTCCGGCGTCATGTCCGGAGCCGCCGGTGCGCCGCCCGCGGGAGTGGTCACCCTTCGAGCTCGCGGCGCAGCCACATCCGCGCGACGGCCCACTCGCGACCGACCGTCGCCGGCGAGATGCCGAGCGCGGTGGCGGCTTCGGGAATGCTCATCCCGGCGAAGTAGCGCAGCTCGACCAACCGCGCCTTGCGCGGGTCGAGCAGCGCGAGGCGGGCGAGCGCCTCGTCGAGGGCGAGGATGTCGACGTCGTCGCTCGGGGACGCGACCGCCCGCTCCGCGGCGCCGAGCGTGACCTGCACACCCCTGCTGCCACGCTTGAGGGCATGGCGCGAGCGTGCGTGGTCGACCAGGACGCGCCGCATCATCTGCGCGGCGACGGCGAGGAACTGCGTGCGGCTCTCCCACCGCGCGCCGTGCTGCCCTTCGAGACGCAGCCATGCCTCGTGCACGAGCGCCGTCGCCTGGAGCGTGTGGCCCTCACCTTCGCGGCGGAGCGCGCGCCGTGCCTGCCGGCGCAGCTCGGCGTACACGAGCGGTACGAGCTCCTCGCTCGCAGCCGCGTCGCCCGCGCCCCAGGCGTGGAGAAGGTCCGTGATGGCCGGCGCGGGCCGAGGAGTGACGCCCATGGAGTGGCGAGTCTGGAGTGGCTGGTGGGGAGTGCGCCCTTCCCACCTCTGACAGATCGAGTCGTGAGTGGGTTTGACGGCGTTTCGCGCGCTAAGGGACAAGGCGCCGAATGCGCCGCACCCTTCAACGGAGCTCACCATGCCTACGCCTCGCCTCGGATCCCTGGTTTCACTCGCTTCGGCGCTGTCCGTCAGCCTGCTGCTCGGCGGCTGTGCAACAGTTGGCTCACACCCGACTGGTGCCGGTGTGGGCGTCGAGCTGTCCCAGCCTGTTGTCCGCTTCGACAATGGCGGACGCGACCACGTGCACGTCTATCTGCTCGGCCAGAAGCGCGAGTGGCTGCTGGGAAGAGTCGAGCCGGGCGCACGCACCACGCTGCGGATTCCGGAGGACGCGCTATCCGAGGATGCAGGCTCGATGCGGCTCGTCGTCATCCCTGGCGGCGTCGTGACGCAGCGTGCGGCGGCCGACCCCCGTGCGTCGATCACGTTGGCGCAGCCGACGACGGAGATCCTGGAGCAGCGGTGGAGCTTCTCGCAGCGGAGCGCGACGGGCGAGCTCGTGTCGCTGCGGCGCGGTGGGCGGTGAGCGTTGCGCGCGGAAAGTCAGCGCGCGACGAGCGGGGTTGGACCGCGCAGCAGCCGCTCCGTGGTGACGAGAAACTTCGAGAGATCGAGGTCCGGCTCGATGAGCGACTGCACCGCGCCCCCCTTCACGATGCTGACGGCGACTGCGGCGAGCGCTTCGGGCGTGGCGCCGGCGAAGCGCTCCGGCTCGGCGTCGATCACGTCGGACGCGATGGGGAGGAAGGCGACGCGGTAGCGGTCCAGCTCGGGCTGCATGCGGCTGCGAATGGGGAGATCCGACAGGCCGGCGCTCCAGAACTCGAAGAAGATCCGGATGCGCGCCGGCTCGGCGGAGAGCCGCTCGAGCTCCTGGGTGAGGAGGGCGACGAATCGGTCGAGCGGTGCCGCGATGGCCTCGATCTCAGGCCCGACGCGTAGGACGGTCGTCGTCGCGAGGACCCAGTCCAGCAGCTCCAGGACGAGCTGCTCCTTGCTGGTGAAATGGAAGAGGACCAGACCCGGGCTCATTCCGGCGCGGGCTGCCACGTCGCGGATGGTCACGGCGCGCAGGCCGAGCTCGGCCGCGAGCTCGTAGGCGGCGAAGATGACCTGCTCGCGCCGGATCGTTTCGGCGAACTTGGTGCCTGGCATGCAGTTGGGTGGATTGGTGGTGACGCGGGCGCTCTCATTGCACGCACGTTCAATACACGTTATACTCTGTTGAACGCGAGTTCAATGCTCGTGTCCCACCCAGACGTCCGGACCGCGCCGCGGCCGACGGGCGTCGCAGTTCACACTGTCGTGCTCCTCCCAAAGCTCGCCACCACGCTCCGGTCCTACGACCGGCATCAGCTCCTGAGCGACGGCATCGCCGGCGTCGTCGTCGGGATCGTCGCACTTCCCCTGGCGATCGCCTTCGCGATCGCGAGCGGGGTGTCTCCAGACCGCGGGCTGTGGACCGCGATCGTCGCCGGCTTCCTGATCTCGGCGCTCGGCGGATCGCGGGTGCAGATCGGCGGGCCGACGGGCGCGTTCGTCGTGATCGTCTACGGCATCGTGCAGCAGTACGGGATGGACGGGCTGATCGTCGCGACGCTGATGGCCGGCGTGATCCTGATTGCGATGGGGCTCGCCGGTGTCGGCGCGGCGATCCGCTTCATCCCGCATCCGCTCGTCACCGGATTCACGAGCGGGATCGCCGTCATCATCTTCTCGAGCGAGATCAAGGACTTCTTCGGGCTGCGCATGGGCGCCGTGCCGGTCGGCTTCCTGGCCAAATGGGCGGCCTTTGCGCACGCGGCGGGCACGATGAGCTGGCGCGCGCTCGCGGTGTCGGCGGCGGCGCTGGCGATCATCCTGCTCTGGCCGCGCGTGGCCCCGCGCCTGAGCCGCCGCGTTCCCGGTCCTTTCGTCGCGCTCATCGTCACCACCCTCGTGGTGCGCGTGCTGCACGTACCGATCGAGACGATCGGCTCGCGATTCGGCGAGATCGCCGCGTCGGTGCCGCATCCGGTCGTCCCGCACCTCTCGCTCGAGCAGGTGCGCTCGCTCGTCGGGCCGGCGTTCACCATCGCGCTGCTCGCGGCGGTGGAGTCGCTGCTCTCGGCCGTCGTCGCCGACGGGATGATCGGCGGGCAGCACCGCTCGAACATGGAGCTCGTGGCGCAGGGCATCGCGAACATCGCGTCGCCTCTGTTCGGCGGGATTCCGGCGACGGGCGCGATCGCGCGCACGGCCACCAACGTCAAGAACGGCGGCCGCACGCCGGTCGCGGGGATGGTGCACGCGCTCACCCTGCTCGCGATCACGCTGTTCGTCGGACGCTGGGCGGCGCTGATCCCGATGGCGACGCTCGCGGCGATCCTGGTGGTCGTCGCGTATCACATGAGCGAGTGGCGCGCCTTCCTCGACGAGATGCGCTCACCGAAGAGCGACGTCGTCGTCCTGCTCACGACCTTCGCGCTCACGGTGCTCGTGGATCTCACGGTCGCCATCTCGGTCGGGACGGTGCTCGCGTCGTTCCTGTTCATCCGCCGGATGGCCGCGGTGACGACGATCAGCGCGGTGACCCGCGAGCTGCGCGACGGCACGCTCGAAGAAGGCGACGACGAGCTGCTCGACCGGACGCGGATCCCGGCCGGCGTCGAGGTCTACGAGATCAATGGGCCGTTCTTCTTCGGAGCGGCGACGGCGTTCAAGGATGCGCTGGCGCGCGTGGCCGGCAAGCCGAAGGTGTTGATCATCCGGATGCGCCACGTCTCCGCGCTCGACAGCACGGGGATGCACGCGCTCACGGACGTGGTGCACCGCACGCGGCGAGACGGGACCGCGGTGATCCTCTCCGACGTGCACATGCAGCCGCTCGTCGCACTCACCGGTTCGACCGCGCTCGAGGAGATCGGCGAGGAGAACGTGGTGGGGAGCCTCGATCTCGCGCTCGCGCTCGCGCAGCGCCTCGTTGCGACGCCGGACACCCACGCCAGCGGCACGGGACCAGACAATCCCGAGGCACGCGGCGGCGAGCTGCATCCGCCCCGGGGGAAGACGACGAAGGTGTAGAGACGGCGCGCCGAGGCGCGCCGTCTTCCGTCTGACCTAGTGCTTGGCGTTCTGCGGATCGTCCGCGGGGTTGACGTAGGTCATCGCGAATGGGCCCATCGCGTGGACCTGCACCTCGGTCTGTCCTACCGCGGACGCATAGTGCGCATGATTGGCGGGGGCGGTCACGAAGCCGCCTGCGGGCAGGGCCAGCATTCCCTTGCTCTCGAACGTCGTGCCCATGCCCACGAGGAACTTGCCGCGAATCACCGTGACGTTCTCATCGGTCGGGTGCGTGTGCGGGGCAATCTTGTACCCGTTGGGGAAGCGCAGGCGAACGGTGAAGAGGCTCGTGCCCCCCGGGTTGCCCTGGAGGACGGCCATCTGGGCGCCCGCCGGGAATACTGGCGGCGCTGGGCCCCACTTCAGCTCGGGAGCCTTCGACGCAGAGGGCGCATCGACGGTGAATGCCGAGCTGCCGGCGGCGCGCGCGGCCGGCTGCGACGCGGTCGGCTCCTGCGCGCACGCCGAGCTGGCGGCGAACGTGACCACGATGACGGAAAGTGTGAGGGCTCGCATGGGGATTCTCCGGTCGAGAGTGAAGGGTGGTTCATTGCTGGTATCTTTACTGGCGCCTAGTATCGCGGACCGGTCTCACCTGGATCTCACCTGCCCCTCCACCGACCGCGAGGATGGCTGGCCGTGCTGCGGCTGAAGACGTTCGGCGGACTCTCCCTCGAGAGCGATCACGGCGCGCTCGGCGGCGCTGCGGGGCAGCGGCGGCGGCTCGGGCTCCTCGCCGTCCTTGCGGCGTCGGGAGGTCGCGGGCTCACGCGCGACAAGCTGGTCGGACTGCTCTGGCCCGAGGTGGACGAGGCGCGCGCGCGCTCCGCGCTGTCGCAGGCGTTGTACGCTCTCAAGCGCGATACCGGAGTCGCCGATCTCGTGATCGGCTACGACCGGCTCTCGTTGAGCGATGCCGCGATCACCTCCGACGTGGGCGAGTTCGAGACGGCGATCGCCAACGGGGAGCTCGCGCAGGCGGCCACACTCTATCGTGGGGCGTTCCTCGACGGCGTGCATCTCGACGATGCGCCGGAGCTGGAGCACTGGCTCGACGGCACGCGCCTCCGGCTCGAGCGCGCCGCGGCGCGGGCACTCGAGCTGCTGGCGCGAGACGCAACCGGGCGTAACGATCACTCGGCGGCAACGGAGTGGTGGAGCAAGCTGACGGCGATCGATCCGACGCAGACGTCGGCCGTGCGAGGATTGATCGAGTCACTGGTCGCGACTGGAGATCGCGCGGGCGCGCTGCGGGCAGCCGAGCGATACGAGCAACGCGCGCAGGAGGAGCTCGGAAGCGCGAACGCCGAGCTCGTGGCGATGGCTGTCGCGCTGCGAGGCGACGGCGGCGCGCGGCGCGTGGCCGATCGCTTCGTGATCGAGCGCGAGCTCGGACGGAGTGATCACGCCACGCTGTATGCCGCACGCGACACGAAACACGAGCGTTACGTCGCACTCACCGTGTTGCCGCACACCCTCGCCTCGGCGCCACGAGTCGAGCGGTTGGCGAAGACGATTCGCGCCGCCGCCAGGCTGCAGCATCCGCACATCCTTCCCCTCCTCGAGTTCGGAGAGTGGGCAGACACCGTCTTCTACGTCACACCACTCGTCGAGGGCGAGTCGTTGCGCGCGAGGCTCGGCCGCGACGGCCGCATCGCGATCGCCGATGCGATCACGATCGCACAGGAGGTCGCGGGCGCGCTCGATCACGCGCATCGGCACGGCGTGATGCACGGCGACGTGACGCCGGCGCACGTTCTGCTCGTGGACGGTCACGCGATGGTGACTGACTTCGGGCTGGCGGTCGCGATGTCCGATGCATCTGGAGAACGACCGGCGGTGTGCGCTGGGCACGACCTCGTGGCCCTCGGGTGCCTCCTGTACGAGATGCTCGCCGGCAAGGCGCCGTGCAGCGGCCGGCCCGGATCCGGACGGCGCGTGCGCGCACCGCTTCCGGTGATGCGCAGCGTGCGCGCCGACGCGCCGCCCTGGCTCGACGATCTCGTGAGGCAGCTGCTCGTCGCGGACGTCGCGCAGCCGGCGATGTCGGCCGGGGACGTCGCGCGCGTCCTCGCCACCGGTGCGGGCGCTCCTCCGTCTCGGCTCCCGGTCACCAGCGACACGATGATCGGGCGACACGCCGAGCTCGCGGCGGCGTGCTCGCTGCTCGACAGCGCCGAAGTCGCGCTCGTGACGCTCACGGGGCCCGGCGGCGTCGGCAAGACGCGTCTGGCGATTCAGGCAGCCCGCGCGCGCGAGCTCGAGTTCGACCGTGTGTACTTCGTCGATCTCGCTCCGGTGCGCGAGCCGGCGGGAGTCGCGCCGGCCATCTCGTCCGCCATCGGGTTGACGCTCCAACCAGATCAGAATCCAATCGATGCAGTCGCCGCGGCGTGCGCGGGTCGGCGCACGCTGCTCGTGATCGACAACTTCGAGCAGGTGGTGACCGCGGCACCGACGCTGGCGCGGCTGTCGGCGAACGCGCCGACGCTCAAGCTGCTGGTGACGAGCCGGATGCGGTTGGGGATCCGTGCGGAGCGCGAGCTGCTCGTCGCGCCGCTCTGCGTCCCCGACGCGGCCGCGCCCCCATCCGTGCTGCGCGACAACGCGGCCGTGCGGCTGTTCGTCCATCGCGCGTCGGAAGCGAGCCCCGCGCTCGTGTTCGACGACGAGGCCATCGCCGCCGCGGCACGGATCTGTGTGCGGCTCGACGGACTGCCGCTCGCGATCGAGCTGGCCGCGGCGCGCTGCCGCCTGATGTCGCCGCGCTCCGTGGCGCGACGGCTCGACGCGGGACTCGGCATCCTGTCGGGCGGCAGCCGCAACGCACCGGAGCGACATCAGACGATGCGTCACGCCGTCGCCTGGAGCTTCGCGCTGCTCTCGCGCGACGAGCAGCGCCTGTTCGTTCGCATGGCGGTGTTCGCCGGCGGATGCACGCTCGCCGCGGCGGAAGCGGTCTGCGTCGATGCGGACTCGCCCATCGGCGTGATCGACGGCATCAGCGCGCTCGTCGACGCGAGCTCGCTGGTGCGCGACGCGACCGGCCACGACGGCGAGCCGCGACTCCGGATGCTCGAGACGGTGCGAGAGTTCGCGCTCGAGTCGCTCGCGAGCGATCCGGACGCGGAGTCGATCGCGCGACGACACGCCGAGTGGTACGAAGGGCTGGCGACGTCACTCGCGCCGCAGCTCACGGGCGAGGCGCAGCACGATGCGATCATCACGCTCGCGGAGGAGCACGCGAACCTGACGCGAGCGCTCGAGCACGTGCTCGACACGGGGAACACCCGCGCATCGCTGGCACTGGGCGCGGCACTCTGGCGGTACTGGCTCGTCCGCGGCTACCTGGCCGAAGGGAGCGCATGGCTCGCGCGCATGCTCGCGCTCCCCGAAGGCAACACCGAGCTCAATGGGCTCCGCGCCGACGTCATGTCCGGCGCGGGTCACCTCGCGCAGAACACCGGCGCGGTCGCCGAAGCCAGACGGCACTTCCAGTCGGCGCTCGAGATCCGGCGTCGCACCAACGACGTCACGGGCGTCGCACGCGCGCTCGCCGACCTCGGCTGGGTGAGCTGGCGGCAGTGCGACTTTGCCGAAGCGCGGCGTCTCTCGGCCGAGTGCCTGCGGGTCGCCGAGGAGCTCGGCGCCACGCGAGTGGCCGCGCTCGCCCTCACGAATCTCGGTGTGACCGCGCTCTTCGAAGGCAGCTTCGACGAGGCTTGCTCGGCGTTGGCGCGCAGCGCCGAGCTGCGCGCACGCGTGGCCGACCGTCGCGGGGTGGCGTTCGCCAACAGTCTCCTGGGTTGGGCGATGTGCCGGACGAACCAGCTCGAGCCGGCGCGTGTCCTCGCCGAGGAGGCGGAGCAGGCGCTGCGCGCCATCGGCGATCAGCGGCTCATCTACTTCGCGCGCGACGTGCGGGCGGAGGTGAATCTCCGAGCCGGAGATGCGAAGACGGCGGCGTCGATCCTCGAGATCGACTCCATCTCGGGTGTCCGCCGGTTCGGCGATCGCTGGGGGGTCGCGCATGGTCTCGCGCGCGCGAGCTGGGCGACGCGTCTCCTCGGCGACTACACCCGAGCCGAGAGCTTCGCCCTGGAAAGCCTTCAGCTGCGACGCGCCGAAGGCGATCGATACGGGGAGGCCGAGTGTCTCGCTCTGCTGGCGGCGACGGCGCGCGCGACCGGCGACGAGCAGCGTGCGGTGGATCTCCTCAGGTCGAGCCGTGCGATCCGCTCGTCCATCGGCGACCTCGCGGGCGTCGCCGAGTGTGACAGCCAGCTCGCGCACGTCGGCGCGATCGCGTGAGCGAGCTCTCGACGCGGCTGCTGGAGACTTTCGGAGAGATCGACATCCATCTGTTCGATCAGCTGCTGCGCGGCCGGATCACCGAAGGGATGCGCGTGCTGGATGCGGGGTGCGGCGCGGGCCGCAATCTCGTGTATCTCATGCGTGAGGGCTTCGACGTCTGGGGCGTGGACGAGCGGCCGGAGTCGATCGTGCACGTCCGTCGGCTCGCGAGCCGGATCGCACCGCAGCTCGAGGACGGTCGCTTCCGCGTGGAGCTCGTCGAGGCGATGTCGTTCGCCGATGCCTCGATGGACGCCGTGATCAGCAGCGCCGTGCTCCACTTCGCGCGCGACGAAGCGCACTGGATGGCGATGGTTCGCGGCATGTGGCGCGTGCTGAAGCCGGGCGGGGTGCTGTTCGCCCGGCTCGCGACGAGCGTCGGTCAGCAGCAGCTTCGGCCACTGGGCGGACGGCGATTCATCCTGCCTGATGGCAGCGCGCGCTACCTCGTGGATCACGAGCTGTTGATCGAAGCGACGCGCGAGCTCGGCGGTGAGCTGATCGATGCGGTCCGGAGCACGGTGGTTCACGAGCTCCGATCGATGGGCACCTGGGTGGTACGAAAGCTCTGAGCGAGGGCGCTCAGCTCGCGTCGCCCTCCAGCTCGCGCGTCATCTCGATCATCGTGCGGCGGAACCCCGCGCGCTCGAACAGGTGCTGCGCGGTCGCATTTCGGTCGGCGGTCGAGAGCACCACGCGCGGCGCACCTCGATTCGCGAGCTCGGCGAGCACCGCGTCGAGGAGCCGGCGTCCGATGCCGTGACCGCGATGCTCGGGATCGACGACGATGTCGTACAGCGCGCCCGCCGGCCCGCGCAGCGCCATGTAGTCGTACCCCTCGAGGCCGGCGTACGCGTAACCGACGACCCCGTCCGCCAGCTCGGCGACGATCACGAACGCGTCCTTCTTCGCGAGCTGAGCGCCGAGGAAGTCGCCGTACCGCTGGGGCGTCTCCGGCGAGGGAGCGATGAAGCGCTTCGCGTCGAAGTCGTAGTGCGCGCGGACGAGCAGCGCAGCGAGCCGACCGAGAGCGGCGATGTCGGCGCGAGTCGCGCGACGGATGACCGGAGCGAGCTCGCTCACTCGATGTGCACGAAGGCGAGCCCGTTGTTCGGATTCATCGGGATCACGAGCTGGTGCGCGCCGGCGTCGTAGCACATCGACGCGGCGCTCGGGATGTTCCTGGCGATCAGCTCGGCCGGCTTGCCGGCCCGGATGCGCGAGACGCCACCGTTGATCACGCTGCTCACGTACTTCGTGCCGTCGGGCATGATGACCAGGCCGTCGTTGCCGGCCTGCGCGGCGTGCTCCGTCTTCACCGGCTTGCCACTCCGGTCGAAGGTCACGACGTCGTCGTTCGCGATGTTCACCACGACGATGTTGCCCTGCGCGTCGAAGGCGATGCCGTTCGGCTGACGGAGTGGCGCGCCCTGCACGAAGATCGACGCCTTGCCGTCGGCGGTGATCTTCCAGACCTGCCACGTGTTGGGATCGGCGTTGTCCCCGCGATCGCCCGTCTGGGTGGCGTAGATCGTCCCGTCGTCGTCGACTTCGATGTCGTTGAACCAGGTGGACTGCGGCACGCGGATCTCGCCGGCCGGTGCGCCGTTCACCATGCTGAACTTCCTGATGACGGCGACGCTCGGCTCGCTCGCCGTGGTACCGCCGTCGCGATCGGCGACATAGAGCACGTCGTTGGCGATGTCGCTGCCGTAGGGCTCGTTCAGCACCAGCGGCGGCGTGAGGTTCGCACGCTCGGCCGGAGTCTGCACGCCGATCCAACGCGCCGTGTGGACGGAGCCGTCGTGATTGATGAACGAGACCCACGCGTTGTTCGCCTGCACGTTTTGCGGCACGCCGCGGTTCGGCACGACGATGACGCCGCGCTTCGCGTCGTACGAGCAGCTCTCGGCCGAGTAGATCGCGCCGAAGACCTTCACGTTGGGTGAGATCGGCTCGAAGGTGCCGCCGGCCGGCGTGCTCACCGGGAGTCCGAGCGGATTGCCGACGGAGAACGGCTGTGGCGCGGCGGGCGTCTGCTGCGCGAGCGCGGGCGCGGCGACGATGGCCAGCGATGCCGCGCAGGAGAGGAGGGTCGGTCGAGTCATGGGAGCTATCGGTGAAGGTGCCGGTGTCAATCTACCGGCTTGCTCCCGCTCGACGTCAGGTGACGAGCTTCGCCACCACCGCCACCAGCGCTCCGCCCAACCCCATCGCGAGCAGCGCCTTCACGCGCACCTTCTTCAGATAGAACAGCAGGCCGAGCCCGGTGAGCGAGAGGAGGACGAGGAAGACGCCGGCCACGTCGATCAGCCACGCCCACGAGCGTCCGGTATCGCGGCCGCGGTGGAGGTCGTTGATGACGCCGATCGCGCCCTGGTACGCCACGGTGACCTTGTAGCTGCCATTCTGCACATCGATGAACGCGTCGGCCGAGTAGCCCGGTGCGCGGAAGGTGAGCGACGCCTCGCGATCGTCCGCGCTGCGGTCGGCGACCGCACCGTGCACGCCGTTCTTCGCGCGCAGATGCTCTGCCACGACCAACCAGTCGACGCCATTCGCGGTCTTCCAGGCGGCGGGCAGCGTACCGGTGAGCTCCTCGGTGCGCTCGGTGGCGAGCCAGTCGGGGTGGTTGAGCGTGACACCGGTGCCGGCGAAGAAGAGCACGACGATCAGGCTCACCATCGACGTGTAGACGTGGAGCCAGTGCAGCGTCGAGTGGGCGCGCAGACGGAGCGGCCGCTTGCGGCGCGCGCGCGGCGCGACGGAGGGATATTCGGCCGTGCTCGGGCTACTTGCGACGACGGAACTCGACATGGGCCCTCCCGATCTCCTCGTTGCCCGGAAGGTCTGCGGTGACCGGCTTGGAGGTCAGCGTGAGATCCTGCTGCATGAGCTGATAGGTGCCGTGCTCGCGCGCGGCCTCGATGATGAGCCGATACGTGCCCTGCTCCACGACGTTGCCGCGGTCGTCGCGCCCGTTCCACGTGACCGTGTAGTGTCCCGATGGACGCGTTGCGCTCGACACGGTCGCGACGAGATCGGGACCGCCGGCGTCCTGCTGATCCCGCTCCATCGAGAACCAGCGACGCAGCTCGCGGAAGTAGCGCGGGCCGCGCCCTTCGGTGTTGACCCACGCGCTGAGCGTACGCACCGGCTTGCCACTCGCGTCCTCGACCCACACGGCGACATACGGCCGGTGCCAGCGGGATCCCTGCTGCGGCGCGATCTCGAGATCGACGGCGAGCTCGAAGCGGTCGTCCCATCTCGCGGCGATTGGGCCGCGTTCTGCGGCGCTCAATCGACTGAAGGCGGTGAGTCCAGTGAACGACAGCGCGACGGCCGCGAGGCGCGCGATCAGATCGCGGCGGCCGATGTTGGTGTTGGCCTCGATATCGGGCATCTCAGTGTCTCGTCGGTGAAATGTCGTGTGGCGGAACGGCCGCGTGGCCGTTCCAGAGTGCGTTGGTGGTGACGATGCCGTCGCGCTCCACGATCAGGCATCCAACACCTGGCAGTGAATCGGCGATCTCGACGCTCTCACGCGGCGGCAGAACGCTGAAGGCCGTGGAGAGTGCGTCCGCGGTGGCGCAGTCGGGCGCCAGCACCGACGCGCTCGCGATTCGCTCGGCGGCGTGCCCGGTGCGCGGGTCGAGGATGTGCGACACGCGCTGCCCGTTCACCTCGAAGCCGCGGCGATAGCCGCCGCTCGTCGCGATCGCCGCGTCGCGAAGATGAACGACCGCGAGCGGCGGCGCGTTGTCGGCGGGGGCATGCGGGTTCGCGATGCCCACCGCGACCGCGCGGCTTCCGTGGTGCCGGAGATCGCCGCCGACGTTGAGCAGGAGCTGCGACACGCCGTGCGTGTCGCGCAGAGCGGCCGCCGCGCGCTCGACGACGTACCCCTTCGCGAGCGCATCGAGAGACACGCCCAGGCGAGTGAGCCGCCGTGCCGTTCCGCGTTCGCGATCGACGTTCCAGAGCGGACGGTTCAACTGCGTGAGCCGCTCACGAATCGAGTCGGCCGTGGACGGGCTCTGGAGCAGCTCGACGAGCGACACCGCCGCGGGGTCGAACGCACCTGCGGTGCGCACGCGCCAACGCTCGGCCATCTCGAGCACGTCGGCCAGCTCTCCCGACACCGCAACGTCGGCGTCGTGCGTCGTCAGCCAGCGCGACAGCTCGCTCGTCTCGCTGTACCCGCTCAGGATCAGCGCGAGCCGGTCGATCTCCGCCAGCACCGCCGACTCGGCGTGCCGCGCCGTCTCGCGGTCAGTCGCGACGAGCTGGAGCTCGAGCGAGGTGCCGAGCACGTTCTCGTAGTCGAAGGCATACCGCGCGGAGCGCGAGACCTTCGCGCCGAACGCCGCACCAATGGCGCCCGTGAGCCGAATGAGTGGAGATGGAAGGTGCGACATCTCATCGCCGATGATCGTGGTGTCGGGGGCGCCACGCCGATGCGTGACGCCACCCTCTCGTACACCGCGACGGCGCGACGCTGTTGCCTCGCCGGCGCTACTGCCCTTCCGGGATCTGCTGCCCCGCGTCCTGCTGCGGCTCACGCTCCCGCTCGCGGATCCGCGGCTGCTGCCCGAAGGTGTAGTTGAAGCTCAGGTTGATGCCGCGAGCGCTGAAGCTGCGCTGCGACGTCTGGTAGTACGTTCCGTCGCTCGACACGAAGCCCATCTTCATGGTGTTGAACGGATCCATGAAGCGCAGCGACACGCTCGCGGCATCGCCCATCAGCTTCTGACACACGGCGAAGTTGGTCATCGTCATCGCCGAGCTGCGTCCCTGCTCGTTCTTCATCGGCGCGCGATACATCAGCATCGCCTGCAGGTCGAGCGAGGGCGTCACCTTGACGGTGGTGTTGCCGCGTGCCGACCAGCCGAACGCCTTGTTCGACACGTCGCTCGAGAGGTTGCTCCCGTCGGTCACCTGCTGGTAGGCGCTGAAGCCGCCGAAGCCGGACAGGCGGCCGAGCCGGAGCGAGCCGTTCACGTCGGCGCCGTAGGAGTCGCTCGTCGCGACGTTCTGGAACGTCGTCGTGAAGACGCCGAGGGTATCGAGCGTGCGGATGAAGCGGATGGCGTTCACGGTGTGCCGCGCGAAGGGTGTGACCTGCAGGTTCCCCTTCGAGAACGCCTGGTTGAACCCGAGCTCCACGGCGTGCGTGTACTGGGGCAGCAGTGCCGGGTTGCCGCGGAACTGGTTCAGCGCATCCTCACGGAAGCCGAATGGGTTGAGCTGGCGCGTATCGGGGCGCGTGACGCGCTTCGAGTAGCTCAGCTTCACCTGCCGCGTGTCGTCGATGTTGTACGCGGCGACGGCGCTCGGATACAGGCTCCGATACTGGTTGTCGAACGGCGTGCCGGCGCTCGTGAGATCGAAGCGCGTGTTGGCCTGCTCGGCGCGAACGCCGGCCTGGAGATCGAACGCGCCGACGCCCTGGCTCAGCACGCCGTACACGGCATGCACCTGCTCGTCGTAGGTGAAGGCGTTGCTGCGCAGCAGGTCGGCGGCGAAGCTCGTGCCGCCATCGACCGAGTTGCCGACGTCGAAGGTGTTGTCGAGCGTGCGGAGGATGCCCTTGTATCCGGTCTCGAGCTTGGTGCGCGATGCGAACGACTTCGTGAAGTCGGCCTGCAGATAGCCGGTGCGCTCGCGCTCCTCGGTCAGGTTCGACTCGAGCGCCGGCGTCGTGGACGGCGCGCCTGCAACGAGCGTCTGGTTGCCGAGGCGCACGTCGTCCGAGTCGTGCGAGCGGTTGACGCGCAGCTCGAGCGCGAGGCCGTCACCCTGCTGATTCGCCGCGTGCTTGAAGTTCAACGCGAAGTCGAGCGAGCGCTCGACGCCGGTCATCAGCTTCGACTGGAGATACTCGGAGGTGAGATCGCGGTTCGCGTCGAGCTCGTGGTAGAGATTGTCGTTGGTGCGTGTCGGGGTGCGATCGCTCAGCACGAGGTTGGACGAGAGCGTGTTCTTCGCGCTGAGCCTGTAGTCGGCCGTCGCGTTCAGGCTGTGGGACAATCCCTTGTTCTTTCCGCCGATGTCGCTCTCGAGAAAGGGTGCCAGGCCGGAGACGAGCCCCTGCCGGTCGCTGAAGCCCGAGATGGTGCGGCGATCCTTCATGAAGCCGTAGTTGCCGAACAGGGTGAGCGGGCCGGCCTGGTAGCCGACGTTGCCCGACGCGTTGACGCTGCCGGTGGTGCCGCCGCCGACGGTGAAGCCGCCGCTGGTGCCGAGGTCGGTGTTCTCCTTCAGCACGATGTTGATGATGCCGGCCATCCCCTCGGGATCGTTCTTCGCCGACGGGTTCGCGACCACCTCGACGCGCGCGACCATGTTCGACGGCAGCTGCGAGAGAAAGCTGCTGAGCTGGTCGCCGCGCATCGGCGAGATGCGGCCGTTGATCTGCACGACGACGTTCTCGTTGCCGCGGAGGCTCACCTTGTTGTCGCCGTCCACTTCGATCGACGGCACGTTGCGCAGCACGTCGACCGCGCTGCCGCCGGATGCGGCGGGCATGTCCTTCACGGTGTAGCTGTTCCGATCCGGCGCGACCACGGCTTCCGACTGCTCGGCGGTGACGGCGACAGCGGACAGCTGCGTCACGACCGCCTTCAGCTCGACGTGGCCGAGATCGAGCGTCGGCGCGGCAGGCGTGAGTACGGCACTTTTCACGATCGGAGCGTAACCGAGCAGGCGAACGCGCACGCTGTAGCGGCCTGGGCGCAGTCCCTCGATTCGGAACGCACCGTCCGCATTGGCGAAGCCGCCGGCGACGAGTACGGAGTCGGCACCGACGCGCACGCCGATCGATGCGCCGCCGAGCGGCTGCTACGTGCCGCTGCGAACGACGAGTCCGGTGATGCGGCCGGTCGCGGCCGCGCCTGGTGCGCCGGCGCCTGGTCTTGCGCCGGGAGGGGCGCCCTGAGCGCCGGCACCGGCGAGAGCGCTGACGGTGGTCAGCAGAAGGAAGGCGATGGCGTGCGAACGGCTGGTCATAGGATCTCCCGCGGGCGGAGCCGCGAAGCAAAGGTCGGTAGTCGCCCTGAAGTACCCGCGACCCCGCGAAGCCGTTGGGGGAGATCCTGTCGCATTTTGTCGCGTGCGGCGACGATCCTTTCGTTCCAGGCACCGATCGCGTACGCTCGGTTGGCCGCGCGCCCATCGTCGCGAGCCGTCTGCTGAATGCCTCCACTCAACGCACGCCGAGGAGACGCTGATGATCGATCGTTCCAGCTCGCTGGCCACCGCGGTTCCTGCCCTGATCGCGTCGGCGATTCTCGCGCTCGCGCAGGGCGCGTCTGCGCAGACCACCCAGCGCACACCGGCTCCCGTGATCGACATCCACGTGCACACTTTGGGCGGCTTTCCCGGCGGCGCGCCGATGTGTCCCTTCCCGCCGCAATTCCTCGCGTCGGACCCGAAGACGAAGGAGTCGGCGAGCGGATGGTCCGATCAGAACTGCGTGCTCCCGCTGCAGCCGTCGGCGACGCCTGACGAATACATGAAGGCCGTGCTCGCCGACTACGAGCGCCTGAACGTGACCGCCGTCGTGATGGGCGACGAGGAGTCCGTGCGGAAGTGGAAGGCCGCGGCGCCGTCGCGCGTCATCATGGGCACCGGCTTCATGAACTCGCCGACCGCCGGCGCGTACGAGCCGATCGAGAAGCTGCGCACCGCGTACACCACCGGCGGCTTCAAGGTGATGGGCGAGATCGGATTGCAGTATCAGGGGATGTCGCCGAGCGACATGTCGGTGGACAAGTACTTCGCGCTGGCCGAGGAGCTGGACATCCCCGTCGGCATTCACATGGGGACGGGCGGGTCGGGGCGCGCCAACGTCACGATGCCGAAATTCCGCGGGTCGATGGGCGATCCGCTGCTGGTCGAGGACCTGCTCGCGCGGCACCCGAAGCTGCGGCTCTGGATCATGCACGCGGGCTACCCGATGATCGACAACCTGCTCACGGTACTGCAGGCGAACTCCCACGTGTACGTGGACGTGGCGGGGTTGATCTGGAGCTACCCGCGGAAGGAGATCGACACCTACATCCAGCGGATCGTGGAAGCGGGGTTCGGCGACCGCTTGATGTTCGGCACGGATCAGCTGGTGTGGCCGAAGCTGATGGAGACGTCGATCGCGGTGATCGATCGCGCGAGCTATCTCACGCCGCAGCAGAAGCGGGACATCCTGTACAACAACGCCGCGCGGTTCCTGCGGTTGGATCGGGCGGGAGGGCGATAGTGCTCGGGTGTGCGGGTGCGCCTGGTGAAGAACGGCGGCGCGACGACGGATTGCCCTTTGCAATTGACGGCGGGGTCGTTGCGCCTAGTTGGACACATACTTCCGCCGGATGACTCCGTGAACACTCGCTTCTCCGTCGCCGTGCACATCCTCACCTTCTTGCAGACCCAGCAGGGTGAGCCGGCGACGTCCGAGCTCGTTGCGTCGAGCGTCGGAACGAATCCGTCGCTCATCCGCCGGCTGATGGGGCAGCTCATCAGGGCCGGGCTCGCCTCCGCGCAGCGCGGCACGGGCGGCGGCGCGGTGCTCGGTCGTCCGGGGCGTGAGATCACGTTGCTCGACGTCCATCGCGCGATGCACGAGGATGCCGACGTGATCCCGATCCACCAGTCGGCGAACCCGAAGTGTCCCGTGGGCCGGCACATCGAGGCGGTGCTCGACGATCGCATCGATGCGGTGGAGCGGGCGATGGAGCGGGAGCTCGCGCGGACGACGATCGCGGACCTGGCGTCCGATCTCGGTCGGCGGGGCAGAGTGCAGGGGGTTCGACGGCGGTTGGGGTGAGGCTTTTGCCGCTTGAACAGTGGAGGCGCGGATCTCCGCGGCTCCCC
>Ga0308175_100000912_pt1 | contig 19583 bp, 18 predicted proteins | sample PhyCR1_3_FD_203893 | JGI IMG/M metagenome (GOLD analysis project Ga0308175, IMG submission 203893) | Soil microbial communities from UC Gill Tract Community Farm, Albany, California, United States - DLSLS.C.R1 | ecosystem: Environmental > Terrestrial > Soil > Agricultural land | place: USA...
GTCGGCGGCGGCGCCGAGATCGCCGTCGCCTGCGACATGCGCGTCGGCGGCTCGAACCTGCGCATGCGCTTCCCCGGGGCCGCGCTCGGGGTGCCGGTGGGACCGGCCCGGCTGGTCACCCTCTGCGGCCTGGCGACCGCGAAGTACCTGCTGCTGTCCTCGCGCACGGTCGGCGCCGACGAGGCGCTGCGGCTCGGCCTCGTCAACCGCGTCGCCCCCGCCGCAGCTACCGAGGAATCGGCGCTGGAGCTTGCCGCCGCGGTGGCGGCCCACCCGCCGCAGGCCGTCGCCCGGTTGAAGCGGATGCTGCACGAGTGGGACGATGTCGTCGGTCGCTCCGAGCAGGAGGGCGCCGGCCAGGTCGAGTGGGCCCGCAGCGGGCCGGGCCTGCCGCAGCGCCCTTGATCTGGTGCGGCTCTGAGGGTGACAGGCAAGGACGCAGGAAGGCCGGCAAGGGGAGCGCACTTCAGGTGCGTGATCCGCAGCCGGCCGCCCGAGGACGCCGCATGTAACCCTCAGAGCCGCACCAGATGAGCCTCCGCCCGCTGATCGACGTCGCCGCCGAGAACGAGCGCCTGCACGCGCTTGCGGGCGAGGTGCGCGCCGCCGCCGAGAACGGCGGCCAGGTGACCGCGCCCAGCTCGTCGATGCTGCGCCCGCTGCTGCTGGCCACCCTGCTCGAGGACGACCGCGGGCTGGCCGGGCGCCCGGCGCTGCTCGTCAGCCCCGACGATCGCTCCGCCCGCGACCTCGCCTCCGACCTGCGCTCCTACCTGGCGCCGCGGCGGGTGCGGATCTACCCTTCCCGCGGCACCGGCTACGCCTCACACGTCACCCCTCCGCCGCACCTCGTCGGCCTGCGCATCGACGCGATCGACGCTTTGGCCGGCGAAGCGGACGCGGTCGTCGTCGCCTCCGCCACCGCTCTCGCCGAGGCGGTGCCGGACTCCTCGCTGCGGCCGGCGGGCTTCGCGATCGCGCTCGGCGAGGAGGTCGAGCTCGACTCGGTAGCGCTGGACCTGGTCGCGGCCGGCTACCAGCGCGTCGAGCAGGTCGAGGACCGCGGCCAGTTCGCGATCCGCGGCGGCATCCTCGACGTCTACCCGGCCACCGAGGAGCGGGCGGTGCGGATCGAGCTGTTCGGCGACGAGGTCGAGTCGATGCGCTGGTTCTCCACCTTCACCCAGCGCTCGCTTGGGGAGGCGGAGCGGGTCGAGCTGGCGCCGGCGGCCGAGCTCGACGCCGAGCACCGCGAGCTGGCCGAGCTGGCCCAGATGGAGGCCGAGGAGGAGGGGGAGCGACCGGCGAACCTGGCCGAACTGCTGCCGCTCGAGCACTTCCGCGCGCCGCTGGAGCTGATCCCCGAGGACGCGGCCGTCGTCCTAGCCGGCGCGGAGGAGATCGAGCCGGCGCTCCGCGACCACTGGGAGGACGCGACCACGGCGATGCACGCCGACGACGCCCAGCGCCTCTACGTCGACGTCGCCGAGCCGCTGGCGCAGCGGGCGGCGCTCTCCCTGACCGGCGCCGGAGATGAGGACGAGGCCGCCTTCCGCGCCGCCCGTGCCGAGTCGCCGGCCCGCAGCGTCAAGGAGGCAGAGGGCGAGCTGGAGAAGCTGGTTCGCTCCGGATACCGGACCGTCGTCGCCTTCGACAGTCGCGGCGAGGCCGAGCGCGCCCGCTACGGGCTCGACCGGCTCGACGCGCGCCTGCTCGAGGGCGGGCGCCTCTCGCCCGACCCTGGCCTCGCCTTCGCCGAGGCGCGGCTGCGCGAGGGCTTCGTCAGCCCGGAGCTGAAACTCGCCGTCTATCCCTTCCGCCGGCTCGTCCATCGGCGCCGGCAGCCGGAGGGCCCGGCCGCGGGAGGCGGCCGCGGGCGCCTCGCCTTCAGCGACCTGCGGGTCGGCGACTACGTCGTCCACGAGGACCACGGCGTAGCCCGCTTCGCTGGCTTCGAGACGCGGGAGGTCGGCGGGGTCACCCGCGACTACCTGTACCTCGAATACAAAGGCGAGGACCGGGTCTACGTCCCCACCGACCAGCTGGCGAAGCTGAGTCGCTACGTCGGCGCCGGCGGCTCCCCGACTCTCTCGGCGCTGGGCGGCAAGCGCTGGCAGAACATGAAGGCGCGGGCGCGCAAAGCGGCCGGCGCCCTGGCCGGGGAGCTGCTCAACCTCTACGCCGAGCGGCGAGCCCGCAAAGGCCACGCCTTCCCGCCCGACGGCGAGTGGCAGATCGCGATGGAGACCGCGTTCCCCTACCGTGAGACGGCCGACCAGCTGGAGGCGATCGAGGCGGTCAAGGGCGACATGGAATCCGAGCGGCCGATGGACCGGCTGGTCTGCGGCGACGTCGGCTTCGGCAAGACCGAGGTGGCGCTGCGGGCGGCGGTCAAGGCCGCCGCCGACGGCAAGCAGGTGATGGTGCTGGTGCCGACGACGATTCTCGCCCAGCAGCACAACGGCACCTTCCGCGAGCGCCTCGCCGACCTCCCCTTCCGTGTCGAGGGGGTTTCGCGGCTGCGCCCGGCGGCCGAGGTGAAGGCGGCCCTTGCCGACTTCGGGGCCGGCAAGGTGGACATCCTGATCGGGACCCACCGGCTGCTCTCCCGCGACGTCCGCGCCAAGGATCTGGGCCTCGTCGTCGTCGACGAGGAGCAGCGCTTCGGCGTCAAGCAGAAGGAGCTGCTGCGCCAGCTGAAGCTGAAGGTCGACGTGCTGGCGCTCTCGGCGACGCCGATCCCGCGCACGCTGCAGATGAGCCTCGCCGGGCTGCGCGACATCTCGGTGATCGAGACGCCGCCGGAGGGACGGCGCCCGGTCCGCACCTACGTCGGCCCCTACGACGAGGATCTCGTCGCCAAGGCGATCCGCCGCGAGCTGGAGCGAAGCGGCCAGGCCTTCTTCCTGCACAACCGGATCGACACCCTGCCGGAAGTGGTCGAGCGGCTGCGGGCGCTGCTGCCCCGCACGCGCTTCGTCGAAGCCCACGGGCAGATGGACGAGCGGTCGCTGGAGGACACGATGCTCGCCTTCCTGCGCGGTGAGGCCGACTGCCTGGTGACGACGACGATCATCGAGTCCGGTCTCGACATCCCGACCGCCAACACGCTGATCGTCGAGCGCGCCGACCAGCTCGGCCTCTCGCAGGCCTACCAGATCCGCGGCCGGGTGGGCCGCTCCCGCGAGCGCGCCTTCGCCTACCTCCTCTACCCCTCGGCGGAGGCGCTGACCGAGGAGGCGGCAGCGCGGCTCTCGACCCTCGCCGACCACACGGAGCTGGGCTCCGGTTTTCGGATCGCGATGCGCGACCTCGACATCCGCGGCGCCGGCAACCTGCTCGGCGACGAGCAGTCCGGGCACGTCGCCGCGGTCGGCTTCGAGCTCTACTGCCAGATGATCGACGAGGCAGTCGCCGAGGCGGGCGCCGGCGAGACCACGGAGGAGGCGCCCGAGCCGGTCCGCCTCGACGTCCCGGTCGACGCCTACCTGCCGGCCAGCTTCGTGCCCTTCGAGGCGGCCAAGATCGACGTCCACCGCCGCATCGTCGCCGCCCGCGAGCCCGGCCAGCTGCGGGCGATCCGCGACGAGCTGGAGGACCGCTTCGGGCCGATGCCGCCTCAGGCCGAGAACCTGCTCAAGCTGCAGCGGGCGCGGATCGAGCTGGGTCTGGCCGGCGCGCGCAGCGTCGAGTTCCGCGGCGGCCGGCTCAGCGTCACCGGCGTCGAGCTCGACTCCGAGGGTTCAGGCGTGCTCGCCGACCAGGTCGAGGGAGCGGTCTACGAATGGCGCGAGCAGACGGCGGCGGTACGGGTTGCCGGCGATCCGGAGGAACGGCTGGCGGCGGTCCTGGCCCTGGCCGAGGGTCTGCGGGAGGCGCGCCGCACGGTCGAGCCGGCTCCGGCCTGAGCAACGCCGGAATCACCGGCGGGAACCGATTTGACTATGCTGCCGAGCGTCGTGGCACGGAAAGGGAGGCAGAAGAAGGATGCCGAGCGGTCCGCTGGCCTGCAGCGGCTTGCGCTGATCGGCTTCGCCGCGGTCTTCGTCCTCCTCTTCGTCGGCTTCGCGATCGCCCAGGGGATCGGTGCCCCCAGCGTGCCCTCCGGCGACGTCGCGATCGTCAAGGGGGTCCCCGGCGATCTCGGTGCAGTGGACGAAGAAGAGTTCCAGAAAGCCTTCGAACGTCAGGTGAAAGGCTCGAAACGGCAAGCTCCCAAGCCCGGGACCGAGAAATACGAAGAACTCACCGAAAAAGCGCTGGGCGAAATCCTCGACACGATCTGGATCCAGGGGGAGGGCGAAGAACTCGACATCACGGTGACCCCGAAACAGATCGAAACCGAACTCGCCAACATCAAGAAACAGAGCTTCAAAACGGAAAAGGCCTACCACGAATTCCTCGAGGAATCCGGGTTCACCCCGGCGGACGTGAACGAACGGGTCAAGGTGCAGCTGCTCACCACGCGGATCCAGGAACAGGTGACCAAATCCGCCCCCACCGTCTCCAGCGGCGAAATCAGCGAATACTACGAAGCCGAAAAGTCCAGCCAGTTCACGACGCCCGCCAGCCGTGACGTGCGTGTGATCCTCAACAAACAGAAGGCCGAAGTCGAAAAGGCGAAGGCGGAGCTGGAAAAGGACAACTCGCCGGCGGGCTGGAAGAAGGCCGCGAAAGCCCATTCCGCGGACCCGACCACGAAGAGCAAAGGCGGCTTGCAGGAAGGCATCACCGAAGAATTCGTCCGCGGGGAGCTGAAGTCGGCGATCTTCGACAGCGCCACCGGCGAACTGGTCGGGCCGGTGAAGTACGAACAAAACTGGTTCCTGATCGAACCCGTGAAGCTGAATCCCGAGAAAGTGAAATCTCTCGCGGAAGTGAAATCGCAGATCAGCCAGACGCTCACCCAGGAACGCCAGCAGGAATTCTTCTCGGAATTCGTCGCCGGCTACCAGAGCACCTGGCGGTCGCGGACCCACTGCGCGTCGGGCTACGTCATCGAACGGTGCGCCAACTCCGAGGGCAAAGCCCATCCCACCAGCGCGCCTCCCGCCTGCTACGAAGCCAATCCGAAAGAAGTGCCGACGGCCTGTCCGGCGCCGGTGCCGATGGCTTCTCCCGCGCTGCCGGGGTCGATCACGAGGCTGAAACCGAAAGGCGAACCGTTCCCGCAGCGCCCGCTGCCGGCGCCAAGTTCAGGCCAGCAATCCTCGGAAGCGCTGCCGACCACTCCGCCCACCGGCGAATAGCTCGCAGCGCTGGTTTGCCGCGCTGAATAGACTGCCGCGACCGTGAGCGCGATCTCCTCGATCCACGCGCGCCAGATCCTCGATTCGCGCGGTAATCCGACCGTCGAGGTCGAGGTGGTGCTGGACTCCGGAGCGCGCGGCGTGGCAGCCGTCCCCTCCGGTGCCTCCACGGGCGAGTTCGAGGCCGTCGAGCTCCGCGACGGCGGCGACGCCTGGGCGGGAAAGGGCGTCGGCCGCGCTGTGTCCAACGTCAACGGGGAGATCTCCGCGGCGCTGACCGGTGCGCGGGCGGCTGAGCAGGGGGCGCTCGACCGGACGATGATCGAGCTGGACGGCACGCCGAACAAGGGCCGGCTCGGCGCCAACGCAATCCTCGGCGTCTCGCTGGCGGCCGCCAAGGCCGCCGCCACCGACGCCGGGCAGCCGCTCTACCGCTACCTGGCAGAGCTCTACGGTGGCGGCGAGCCGTCGCTGCTGCCGCTGCCGATGATGAACGTCCTCAACGGCGGCGCCCACGCCGACAACTCGGTCGACTTCCAGGAGTTCATGATCGTCCCCGCGGGCGCCTCGACCTTCTCGGAGTGCCTGCGGGTCGGGACCGAGGTCTTCCACGCGCTGAAGCGCTCGCTCTCCTCGCGAGGGCTCTCGACCGCCGGCGGCGACGAGGGGGGGTTCGCCCCGGATCTGGAGTCCAACGAGGCCGCCCTGCAGGCGGTGCTCGCCGGGGTCGAGGCGGCCGGCTACGAGCCCGGCCGCGACGTCTACATCGCCCTCGATCCGGCTACCAGCGAGGTCTTCGCCGACGGCTCCTACGTGCTCGAGCACGAGGGGCGCAGCCTCACCCCTGAGGAAATGGCCGACTACTGGCAGGACGCCTGCTCGCGCTATCCGATCGTCTCGATCGAGGACGGGATGGACGAGGAGGACTGGGAGGGCTGGAAGCTGCTCACCGAGCGCCTGGGCGAGCGGGTGCAGCTGGTCGGGGACGATCTCTTCGTCACCAACCCCGAGCGGCTGCGCCGCGGGATCGAGCAGGGGGTCGGCAACTCGATCCTCGTCAAGGTCAACCAGATCGGGACCCTGAGCGAGACCCTGGAGGCGATCCGGACGGCGCGCGAGGCCGGCTACAGCGCCGTCATCTCGCACCGATCCGGTGAGACCGAGGACACCACCATCGCCGACCTCGCGGTGGCGACCGGCGCTGGGCAGATCAAGACCGGTGCCCCCTCGCGCTCGGACCGGGTCGCCAAGTACAACCGGCTGCTTCGCATCGAGGAAGAGCTGGGCGAGGCCGCCGAGTTCCCGGGCCTGAACGCCTTCGCCCAGCAGCCGGCCTAAATGCAGGAAAGCGGGGCCCGGCCGCGTAGCACCGGGTATGGCAGCGAGCGCCCAGGCCGCGCGGCGAGCGCGGGCACCGCGACGGCGCCCGGCGGCGCGCGCCCGGCGGCCGGCGGCGAGGCGGGGGGCGAGCCGGATCAAGTGGGACCGCGTCGGGCGGATCGCGCTGACGCTCGTGCTCGCGGCGGTCCTCTACTCCTACCTCAACCCCGCGATCGACTTCGTCAAGACTTACACGGGGACGACGGCCGCGAAAGAGAAGCTGCACGAGCTGCTGCACGAGAACCGCCGGCTCCACACCGCCGTCCAGTCCGCCACCGACCCGCTGGTGATCGAGCGGGTGGCGCGCAGCCAGGGGATGGTCGCCGAAGGCGAGACGCCGGCCGTCCTCCACGGCCTCAACCGCTGAGCCGCCCGCCGGGGCACCTCCATGCCTAGCCTCGGCTCCTACGTCCTCGGGGCCGTCCAGCTGGCGCTCCTGGCCGCCTCCCTAGCCTTCGCCGCCCTCCGCCTGCGCCGCCATTTCCTGCCGGCTTGGTCCGGTGCTCCCGCTCGCCTCGTTGAGGCGATCACGGCGATCTCGCTCCTTACTTGCCTAGCCGAGCTTCTGGGCTTGGTCCACCTGCTCTACGCCGGAACCCTGATCGCGGTCTGCGTCCTGCTGGCAGCTCTCCTAGCCGTCGCGACTGCGGGAGACCCGCCGGAGCCCGCCCCTGCGGCGACAGGACCCGTCGGCGAGAGTGCTTGGTCCCTCGCCCTAATGACCGCCGCCATCGCCGTAGTCACCTTCCAGTGGGCCGTAATAGCCCAGCACGCCGTCGACAGCGGCGTCTTCAACTTCGACTCCCTCTGGTACCACCTGCCGTTCGCCACCGAGATCGCGAAGACCCACTCGGTCACCGGCCTCGACCACGTCGAGACGGTCTTCACCAACTGGTTCTACCCGCAGAACTCGGAGCTCCTGCACGCGGTCGGCATCCTGCTGGTCGGCCGCGACACCCTCTCGCTCTTCGTCAACTTCGGCTGGCTGGCGATCGCGTTCCTCGCCGCCTACTGCGTCGGGCGCCCCTACGGGCGCGGCTCGCTGACGGCGACCGCGGCGGCGATTCTGCTCGGCTGCCATACCCTGGTCGTGCGCGACCCCGGCTCCGCCAAGAACGATCTCGCCGCCGCCGCTCTGCTCCTCGCCTCGATTGCCATCCTCGTCGAGGCCTGGGCCCGCACTTCCGCGGTTCCTTTGTCGGGAACAGGCGGACAAAGGAACCACGGAACGGGCTGGGAGGGCGCGGCGCTGGCGGCGGCGGGGCTCGCCGTCGGGCTCGCCGCCGGCACCCGCGTGACCGTCCTGGCGATGGCCGCGGCGCTGACCGTCGCGGTGGTGGTCCTGGCGCCGCGGGGGCGCCGACTGGCGGCGGCGGGCTGGTGGCTCCTGCCGGCGCTGGCGGCCGGGGGCTACTGGTACCTGCGCAACCTCGTCGTCGCCGGCAACCCGATTCCCGAGGTGAAGAGCCTCGGACCGCTCTCGCTGCCGCATCCCGAGCGGCTGCAGGAAGGCAGGCCGAACTTCACCATCGCCCACTACGCCACCGACACCGGCGTCTGGCGGCACTACTTCGTCCCAGGCGTTCACACGGCGTTCGGTGCGCTCTGGCCACTGGTCGTCGCCGGCGCCGTCCTCGCGGCCGTCCTCGCGCTCTTCGCCGGCCGCGACAGGATCGTCCGCGCGGCCGGCGCCGTCGCCCTCTTCGGCCTGCTCGCTTACCTCTTCACGCCGCTCTCCGCCGCGGGCGCCGAGGGGGAACCGGTGGGGTTCGGGATCAACATCCGCTACGTGGTGCCGGCGCTCCTGGCGGGGATCGTGCTGGTGCCGTTGCCCCGCTTCCTCGATCCGCCCGCTCGCCGGCTCTGGGCGCTGGGCGCGCTCCTTCTCGTCTTCCTCCTCACCGATCGGCCCGACCAGGCTCTTCACGATCGCGCCCGCTTGTTCGCCGTGCTCGTGGTCGTCCTGGCCGTCGCCATCCCGGCGCTGATCCTGCTCGCGCGCCGGCGCGGCGCCGGCGCGAGCCTCGTGCTTGCCGGCGCGGCGGCGCTCCTGCTCGCCGTGGCGGCGCTGGGATACCCGCTGCAGCGCCACTACCTGCGGGAACGGTTCCAGAACCGAGCCGCCGGCGAAGGCATACCGGGGATGAGCCTCGACTCCGCATACCGCTGGGCCCAGAGGGTCCGCGACGCTCGAATCGGCCTCGTCGGCACGACCGCGGGCTTCGCCGGCTACGGCTTCTACGGCCCGGACCTCTCCAACGAGGTCCTGTACCTCGGCCGCCCCGGGCCGCACGGCGCCTTCAACGCCCTGCCGACCTGCGGCGCCTTCCGCGCCGCCGTCAACCGGGAGCGGCTCGACTACCTGGTCACGGCCCCGTTCCTGAACTTCCTCCACCCCGACCGGCCGATCGCCTCGCCCGAGCGCCGTTGGCTGCGCGGCGAGAGCGCAGCCTCGCCCCTGCTGCGCGAAGGCCCCGTCACCGTGTGGCGCATCCGAGGCCCGCTCGATCCGGATGCTTGCGGACCCGCGAACGCCCCCCTGCGGCAGGTGCCCCAAACCCCGCGCCGCTGAAGACTCGGCAGTGCAGGGGTTGCCCGCCACCCGTCGGACCGTTTAGCTTGAACCCAATAGAGGCACCTCGCCTTGGTGAATGAAGCCGGGCCGTCGAGGCTCGGCGGAAGGAGGCCATTATGGAGGCTGGTCGAGGCTCGCGCGCCCCAGCCGGGGCCGAATACTCGGGCTGGATCGCGTTCGCTGGAGTCATGATGCTGATCCTCGGCTCCCTGGACGCGTTCTGGGGTCTGGCAGCGATCCTGAACGACGAAGTGGTCGTTGTAGGCGGCCACGGAGCGCTCATCTTCGACATCACGGCCTGGGGGTGGATACACCTGATCCTGGGATCGCTCGTGGCGCTGACCGGTTTCGGCCTGATCAGCGGAAACGATGCGGCGCGGGTCGCGGGGGTCTTCTTCGTCGCCGTGAACGCGATTGCTCAGATCGCCTGGTTCCCCGCCGCGCCCCTGTGGACGTTCCTGATGATCATCCTCGACACGGTGATCATCTACCAGCTGACGGTGAACTGGACCGGGGACGAGGCTCGCCTGTGATCCCGCTCGCCGATTATTCGTTCGGGGAAGCTCTCCTCACCGTTCTCGAGGTCTTCCTCTTCGTCGCCTGGATCTGGGTCCTGATCTCCCTCTTCAGCGACCTGTTCAACGACCATTCCGTCTCAGGCGCGGGAAAGGCCGGCTGGACGTTCCTGCTGTTCCTCGTGCCCTTCCTCGGGGCCCTGATCTACCTGATCGCGCGCGGCGGCGGCATGCACGAACGGGCGTCGGCCCGGGCCACGTCGGCCCAGAGGCAATTCGACGCCTATATCCGTCAGGCGGCCGGCAGCTCGCCGGCCACCGAGCTCGAGACGCTGGGCAAGCTGCGCTCTGACGGGATCCTGTCGGATTCGGAGTTCCAGCAGGCAAAGCAAAGGTTGCTCGACGGCAGCCGTCAGGAGCAACCTCAGCGATCGAGCTGACCGCATCCGGCTGCGGGAGGGTGGCAGTATGGACTTCCCGAAGGTATCGCCCCGAGATGACCTACCCGCTTGAAAACGCCCTCTTCCAGTGGGAGGAGGGGATGCGCGCCCTGAGTTCGATCGAGGACCCGAAAAGGCGCCGCCTCGCGGACCGCGTCGTCGGCGCGGTCCGCGACGAGCTGCGGCGACGGATCGGCGTCACCTTCACTGCCGACGAGCTGGCTGAGCTCTACGGGCGGGGCACCGACTGGTGCCAGCAGGTCGCGCTCGACGTCGCCCCGGCGATCGAGACCGACGCTCAGACGCTCGCCGACGCCGCCTTCTGGCTCTACCTGCGGGGGGCGACCGATTTCGCGGGCGGCAGGCAGCTGCCGGTCTGACCGGAGTAGGCCTGCTTGGTCAGACGGACAGCCGCTAGTCGTCCGAGTCGGACTCGGAGTCCGAGTTGCCGTTTTCGGCCTCGGCGGCGGCGCCGGCACGGCGGATGACGATCTGGTCGGGCTCGATCCGGACGCTGACCTCCCGTTTGCCGGCCCAGTGCTCTGTGTAGACGGGGTTGTCCTTGACCGAGGCGTCCAGCCAAAGCCCGTAGCCCTCTTCTTCGCCGTGGTCGAAGGTCGCCTCGAGCTCTTTGCGGCGCCCGCGCCCGCCCCTCCGACCGCGCCGGCGACGGCGACGGCGGGCGGCACCGGGCTCGGCACGCTCCTCGCCCTCGCCTTCCTCTTCCTCGCCTTCGGCATCCTCGCCCTCGCCCTCGGCCTCTTCGGCCTGCTCCTGCTCGGCGGTCGCCGCTTCGATCTCGGCTTCGATCTCGTCGCGGAGGTCGATTTCGCTCGAGCCGGCGCCCTCGTCGTCGGGTGAGAGGTCGTATTGCTTGCGGAACTCGCGCAGCTCGGTGGCGCTGATTTCCAGCTGATGGGCGATCCAGGCGTCCGTGCGGCCCTGGTGGACCCAGGCGCGGATCTGGTTGAGCTGCGGCTTCAGCGAACGTCTGGCCATCGGCGCGCGAGTCTATTCAACGTGGACACCAGTTCGCGTCGAGACGGGGCCAGGCGCTAGGACATGAGGAAGGCCAGGGCCTCGAACATCGCGATCACCACGACGATCACGGTGACCGTGAGGCAGACGGCAAGGACGCTGAAGCGGACCTTTCCCTGTTGCTCGACACGGTTGATTTTGCGTGCCCGCGAACGGTTGGCGGCGCGACGCCGCAGCTGCTCGCGGCGGCGACGCTCGAGGCTGGTCTCCTGCTCGAAGGCGGTCTCGAACTGGGAGATGCTTTGACGCATTCTCATAGGTCGGCCCGGGGGCCAGGCGGCACCGTAGCAAAGGATCTTGGACGGCTCATCGTTCGCTCACATTCAGCAGACGCCCCAGAGGCCGCGGCCGGCGCGGGCGGCCCGCATCTCCAGCCGCCTGAAGAGCGGCGCGTAGCGGTCGTTGGGCGGGATCGTCAGCGTCCGCGCCAGCCCCCTCCGCACCAGCTCGGCGTTGACGAACAGCCGCCCGCGGTGGACGTAGGCGAGCAGGCGCCCGTAGACGTCGCGCCGTTCGGCCCCGAGCACCAGCCGCACCCGCCGGTGCTCCACCAGGCGCGCGTCGAAGCGGTGCGCCCGCGGCCCGAAGCACTGCACCGGCGTCCCCGGCTTCACCGTCTCGGGCGTGTCGACGCCGATGTAGCGGACGTCCTCGACCCGCCGCCCGATCCGCGCTTCGATCGTGTCGCCGTCGACCGCCCGCAGCACGTAGGCGGAGACGGAACCTGGCAGCTCCTCCCGCCCCAGCCGTTCCCACGGCCGCAGCAGCACCAGCGCTCCCAGCGCCAAGAGGACGAAGCTGCCGAGCTGAGCGCGCCGCTGCACCCGCCCTCAAGTCCCAAGAGGCCTCTTATCTCCCCCGGCGGTCCTGAGGGCCTGGAACCAAGCAGATCGGGGGATGCAGGAAGCGAGCCGAGGGGAGCGCACTCCAGTGCGTGACCCGAGGGGAGCGACCGAAGACCCCGAGATGCGCCGGTTCCAGGCCCTCAGGGGGTGCGGCGGACGTTCGAGAGAAGGGTCTCTTTGATCTGGCCGATGATCTCCAGCGCGTCGTTCCACTCGCGCTGCCAGACGTTGCGGCCGAAGATCACGCCCGAGCCGCCGGCCTGCATCACGTCGCGGGTGTTCTGCAGCACCGTCTCGTCGTCGGTCTTCGAGCCGCCGGAGAGGACGACGAGCGCCCGCCCGGCGGATTCGACGCACTGGCGGATCGCCTCGGCCTGGTCGACGTCCATCTCGTCGTAGGGAGCGGGGGCGTCCTTGTCCTTGCCGGGGTCGACCTTCGGCATGTTGAGCTTGACGATGTCCGCCCCCATCTCCATCGCCATCCGCGCCGCGTAGTCGATCGCGTAGAAGGAGTTCTGTCCACCCTTCGCCTCGACCGCTTCGCCGCGGGGGTAGGACCAGATGACCAGCGGCATCCCGAACCGGTCGCATTCCTCGCGGACGCCGCGCAGCTGGGCGAGGTCCTCGTCCTGGCGCGGCGAGCCGACGTAGAGCGTGTAGCCGATCGCATCGGCCCCCAGCCGCACCCCGTCCTCGACGCTGGCGTTGCAGGTCGAGAAGGCCTTGGCGGAGGAGGGGATGTCGGTCTTGCCGTTGACCTTGAGGATCAGCGGCACCCGCCCGGCGTAGTCCGGGTAGTACTTCTGGGCCATCCCGATCTGGCAGGCGAGGGCCGAATATCCGGCCTCGGCGGCGAGGCGGAACTGGTAATCGGGGTCCTTGGAGGCCGGGTTTGGGAAGAAGTCGCGCGGACCGTGCTCGATCCCCTGGTCGATCGGCAGCAGCATCAGCGTCCCGTTGCCGGGTCCGAACTCGAACAGCAGCCGGTGCAGGCGGGCCCGTTTGCCCGGCGGCAGGACCTCCAGCAGCGATTTCTGCTCGGTCAGACTCTTCAGCTCCACGTCCGTTCCTCCTCGAAGATTGGTGTCCCGGGAGTATGTCACCGGCACCCCGGGTGGCGCCCGTGCGGGCGCCGGTATCCTCGGTTCATGAGCGAGACTGAGCTCAGCGTCATCTGCAAGAGCTGCGGGTCGGAGGTCAGTCCCTACGTAACCGAGTGCCCCTACTGCGGCGCTCGCCTGCGCAAGCGGGCCCCGAAGCTCGAGCGGCGCGGCGACGCCCTCGAGGCGCAGCGGCCCCGGCGGCGCCGGCGCCGGCTGCTCCCCCGGCTCCCACGTGCTGCCTCGCTCCCTGATCACCCCTACGCGACGCTGGTGGTGATCCTCGGCTCGGCCCTCCTGCTGCTGATCCAGAAGGCCAGCGGTGACGGGCTCGGCTCCTTCGGCGGGCTGATCGTGCCGCTGGAGGGAGACTGGTGGCGCTACCTCACCGCCCCCTTCGCCTACGTCGACGTCGGCTACCTCTTCGTCGTCGCGGTCGGCCTCGCGATCTTCGCCACCGGGGTGGAGCGACGGCTGGGGACCCTGCCCACCGCGGTGCTGTTGGTGGCCTGCGGCTCGCTGGGGATGCTCGCCGCCAGCGGCGTCGCCAGCGCCCAGGGCGAATTCGTCGTCGTCGCCGGGGGCAACGGGATGGCGCTCGGGGCGGTGGCGGCCTGGTTCGCGCTGCGCCGCGCCGAGGCCCACGGAGCGATCGACGAAGAGTACGACGTCGTCGGCGTGGCGGTGGCGGCCGTGGTGCTGATCGCGCTGCCGCTCTTCGCCCCGACGGCGGATTTCGTCGCCGGCCTCGTCGGCGGCGCTGTCGGAGGCCTGGCCGGGCTCGCCGCCTCGGCCCTGCACCACCCCGAATAGGCTCTGGGCGTGGCAGACGACCCCCAGCTGGAGGCTGCGATCGAGCGGCTGCTCGACCCCGAGCGCTTCGCCGCGGCCGAGCGGGTCGTCGCCAGCGCCGCCCCCCAGCTGCAGAAGGTGCTCGTCGCCGCGCTCGCCGAGGGCGGCTGGTTCGGCGAGCCGCACGAAGAGCAGGCGCTGAAGGCCGCCACCACGCCGGATCCCGACGAGCGGATCGCCGCCGTGCGGGCCCTCCTCGCCGAGGAGGCGCGGATGGGGATGATGGTTGGGGTGGCCGTCGGCTGGGCACTGAAGGAAGAGTTGAGCGGTCCGAACGAGAAAGGGAGCTGAGGATGGAGATCAAGTTTCACGGGCAGTCCTGCTTCGAGCTGAGCGAGGGGGAGACGACGGTTCTGGTCGATCCCTTCCTCAAGCCGAACAACCCGGTCGCCATCCACACCGCCGATGAAGTGGAGCCGACCCACATCGCGCTCTCCCACGGCCATGCGGACCACGTCGCCGATGCGGTCGCCGTCGCCAAGCGCACCGGGGCGGAGTGCGTGGCGATCGTCGAGCTGGCCAAATGGCTCGAAGGCCAGGGGATCGAGAACGTCCGCGACCCCAACTTCGGCGGCACCGAGGAGTTCGACTGGGGCTACGTCTCCCTGGTACCCGCCTGGCACACCAACACCATCCCCGGCTCCGCCGATGACCCCTTCAGCGCCGAGCACGGAATCGCGATCGGGCCGGCCGCCGGGCTCGTGATCAAGATCGGCGCGACCACCGTCTACCACGCCGGCGACACCTGCCTGTTCAGCGACATGAAGCTGGTCGCCGAGCGCAGCGACGTGGACGTCTTCCTGGTCCCGATCGGGGGCCACTACACGATGGACCGGCGCGACGCCGTCCGCGCTGTGGAATTCGTCGGCGCCCCGACGGTGATCCCGATGCACTTCAACACCTTCCCGGCGATCGAGACCGACGTCGGAGCCTTCAAGTCCGACGTCGAGTCGCAGACCTCCTCCCAGGTCGTGGTGCTCGAGCCCGGTCAGACCCACAGCGTCTGAGGCGCCCCTGGCTGGCCAGCCAGTTTCGGTGCTACTCTCGCCCTCCGAAGGCCGTTTCCAGCATTTCGGCCCCTATGCGGGCACCGATCTTGGAAACGATCGGGCCGCAGGCGACGAGGAGAGGTGACATGGAGGCCAAGCAGGCAACGGGGACGCAGACGAGGACCGAGCGGGCCGACTTCCAGGAGACGACGGACCCGGCGCTGATGGAGGCGGTGGACCGCACCGCCGACGTCAAGCTGCTCAGCTACGCCGAGCTGTACGACCTCTGGGAGCGCCAGCAGTGGAAGACGCAGGAGCTCGACTTCAGCCGCGACCGCGAGGACTGGCACGAGCGGATCAGCGCCGAGGAGCGCTTCCAGCGGATGTACGGGCTCTCGTCCTTCTTCATCGGCGAGCAGAAGGTGGCCGAGGAGCTGGGGCCGATCATGCGGGCGGCGCCGACCGAGGACCAGAAAGTCTTCCTCTGCACGCAGATCGCCGACGAGGCCCGCCACGTCCGCTTCTTCGAGCGCTTCTACCGCGAGGTCGGGGTGCTGGAGTCCGACGGCCTCACCGAGATGCTTGCCGAGACCTCGGAGCACCTCAACGACAACTTCGGCCGCCTCTTCGACGAGATGCTGAAGGCGCGGACCGACCGCCTCTCCACCGAGCCCGAGGACACCGAGGCGTTGGTCGAGGCGGTGACGCTGTACCACATGGTGATCGAGGGGATGCTGGCCCTCACCGGCCAGCACTTCATCATGGACTTCAACGAACGCGAAGGGACCCTGCCGGCCTTCGTCGAGGGCTTCCAGAACGTCGCGCGCGACGAGCACCGCCACGTCGCCTTCGGCTCGGTCTTCCTGCGCGAGAAGGCGCGTGAGGACGACCGCTACAAGGAGGCGATCCAGAGGACCTTGGAGGAAGCGCTGCCGGTCGCCGACGGCGTCCTCTCACCGCCGTGGGCCGAAGGCGATGACTTCGAGCTGTTCGGTTACTCGCTCGAGGAGACGCGGCAGTTCGCCGGCACCTGCTTGATGCGCCGGCTCAAGGTGATCGGGCTTCAGTAGTCCGAGGGTTCGCCGGCCATCGCCGGTTCTTCGGCCATCGCCGGTTCTTCGGCCGGGGCAGGCGCTTCAGCCGCGGGCGATTCTTCGACCGCGACGGGTTCGGGCGCCGGTTCGGGCGCCGGCGCCGGTTCGGTTGCCGGAGGCGCTTCGGAGGGCGGCGCTTCGGCCGTTTCGCCGCTCGGCACCGTCCCGGTTTCGCCGCCGACGGTGACGACCACCGTGGCGGTGCCGCTGCGGGCGCCGGCCACGTGCGTGCCCGGGGAGGGAGTGGCGGCGGTCAGACCGCCCGCGGCGCCTGCGGGGACAGTGGAGTCCGCTTCGGCGCTCGATTGCCCGGCCGCGTCTTCCCCGTCGGCCGGGGGGACGGGGGCCGGGGTCGCCGCCGGCGGCGCTTCGGCCGGCGGTGCCGCGGCGGGAGGCGGCTCCGGGGGCGCTTCGGCCGGCGGCGCAGGTGGTGCGGGCGGCGCCTGGCTGACCGTTTTAGGCGCCGGCGCCACTTCTGGCGCGGCCTGGCTGCTGGAGATCGATGCCGTCGGAGCGGGTGGCGGCACGTATTCCCTCACCTTGGCGACGGCCGGCTGCGGGGTGGGGGCGGAGGTGGTGGTCTGCTTGACCTCGACCGCGCCGGCCGTGAGGACGGCTGCGGTGACCACGCTGGCGACCGCCTTGGTCCCGATCGCTCCGCCGATCGCGCCGATCCCCCCGGCCGCGCCGGTGCCGCCGATCGCGGCGCCGACGCTGCTCATCGCCCCCGCTCCGGCTGCCCCGGCGGCGCCGGCTCCACCGGCGCTCGCCCCGGCGCTGGCCGCTCCGGCTCCGGCGCCGCCGCCGCTGAGCCCCAGCTTGGAGGCGATGAACGCCTTGAACGCGATCAGCGGCCCGACCGGCGAGAGCGCCGCCAGCACCTTCTCGTTGGAGCGGAGCTGGGAGCGGAAGTCCGAGCACTCGTCGCATTCCCTGACGTGGCGCCGCACCGGCGCCGAGACCTTGCGCAGGCCCTCGGCGGCTTCGGAGATCTCGATCCGCACCTCGCCGCAGGTCAGCAGGCGCGCCTGGCTTGCCTCGGCCAGCGAGATTCGCGCCCGCACCAGCAGCGACTTGACCGAGGGCACGGTGGTGTCCATCGCGGCGGCGATTTCCTCGTAGGAGAGGGCGTCCATCTCGCGCAGGAGCAGGGCCGAGCGCTGGGTCTCGGGAAGCTTGCCGACGTCGCTGAGGAGCTGGCGGAACTCCTCGCGGTTGTGGACGCGCTCGGCGGTCGAGGCGGCCTCGGGCACCGGCACCATGTCCATCGACTCGTGCGCATCGGCGCTGGGCTTGCGCAGGTGGTTGAGGCAGCGGTTGCGGGCGATGCGGTAGAGCCAGGGGCGCAGGTTGATCTCGCGCTCGTCGGCGAGCATCGCTTTGTAGGCGTTGACGAAGACCTCCTGAAGGACGTCCTCTGCATCCTCGGTGGAGCCCAGCATCTGCCGGCAGAAGCCGAGCAGGCGGCCCTGGTAGCGGTCGACGATCGTCTCGAAGGCGCCTGGGTTGCCGCCGCGCACCATCGCGATCAGCTTCTCGTCCCCTTGCAGCTTCAGCAGGGGGGATCGGCGGGCGAGGAGCCCACGGCGACTGGCATGGGTTAGGGCTGATGCCTCCAAGCTCTCTCTCCAGGGAAGGCGTGTCCTCTATAGACACCGTAACAACGCCTGAGTTGCGGCAGGCGTCTCTTGTCCGTATGGGAACAACGATGTACGGGCGCTTCTGTCAGGCCCCGGGGGGGCGGGGAAGTGCCCGGGGCGGGACTCGAACCCGCAAGTCCCCGAAGGGACAGCGCCTTTTAAGGGCGCCGCTTTTGCCAGTTTCGCCACCCGGGCCAAGCGATGGTAACCCGCCCCGATAGGCTCCGGCCCATGGCGGAGCACGGCGGGCGCCTCGTGGCCAAGACCCTGAAGTCGAGGGGCGTAGGGCACCTCTTCACGCTCTCTGGCGGGCATCTCTTCTCGATCTACGACGGCTGTCGCGAGGAGGGGATCGAGCTGGTCGACGTCCGCCACGAGCAAAGCGCCGGCTTCGCAGCCGAGGGCTACGCCAAGGCCACCCGCAGTCTCGGCGTCGCCGCGCTGACGGCGGGGCCCGGCGTGACCAACGGGATGAGCGCGATCGCCAGCGCGCAGGCCAACGGCTCGCCGGTCTGCCTCCTCGGCGGACGCGCGCCGGAGATGCGCTGGGGTGCGGGCTCGCTGCAGGAGATCGACCACCTTCCGTTCGTCTCGCCGCTGGTGAAGTCGGCGGAGACGGTCAAGGACCCGGCGCGAATCGCGTCGGTCACGGCGGCGGCACTCGACCTGGCGGCGGCGGCTCCGAGCGGGCCGACCTTCGTCGACTATCCGCTGGACGTCGTCTTCACCGAGGCCGAGCTGGAGCTGCCCGAGCCCGAGCCGGGCCCGGAGCCGCAGCCGGCCGCCGGGGTCGAGGAGGCGGCGGCGCTGCTGCGGGGGGCGGAGCGGCCGGCGATCATGGCGGGCACCGGCCTCTACTGGGGCCGGGGGGAGGAGGAGCTGCGCGGGCTCGCGGAGGCGCTCGGCATCCCGGTCTTCCTCAACGGCCTGGGCCGCGGCTGCCTGCCCGCCGACCACGAGCTCGCCTTCAGCCGCGCCCGCGGGACGGCGCTGCAGGGGGCAGACGTGGCGCTGGTGGTGGGGGTGCCGATGGACTTCCGGCTCGGCTTCGGGAACAGCTTCGGGCCGGAGACGAAGATCGTCCGCCTCGACGTCGCGCCCAACGCCCTGGCGGCCAACAGGGCTCCCGAGGTGGACCTGGTCGCCGACGTCCGCGCCACCCTCGCGGCGCTGCGGGAGTCCGTCTCCGGGGAGCCGCGGTCGGGTGCCTGGCTCGAGCAGCTGCGCGGGGTCGAGGAGGAGAAGCGGGCCGCCGAGCGGGCCGAGCTCGAGGATCCCCGCTCGCCGCTTCATCCGGTGCGCATCTACGGGGAGCTCGCCCAGGTGCTCGACCGCGACGCGATCGTCGTCGGCGACGGCGGCGACTTCGTCTCCTATGCAGGTCGCTACATCGAGACCTACGAGCCGGGCTGCTGGATGGACCCCGGGCCCTTCGGCTGCCTCGGCGCCGGCCCGGGGCAGGCGATCGGCGCCAAGATCGCCCGGCCCGACCGCCAGGTCTGCCTGCTCCTCGGCGACGGCGCCTTCGGCTTCGCCGGCTTCGAGTTCGACACGATGGCGCGGCACGGCCTGCCGGTGGTCGGGATCGTCGGCAACAACGGAATCTGGGGGCTGGAGCACCACCCGATGAAGTTCCTCTACGGCTACTCGGTGGCCGCCGAGCTGCAGCCGGAAACGCGCTACCACGAGCTGGTCGAAGCGCTCGGCTGCGAGGGCTTCCTGGTGCGGGAGCCGGGCGAGCTGCGGCCGGCGCTGGAGCGGGCCTTCGCCTCCGGCAGGCCGACCCTGGTGAACGTGCTCACGGATCCGGAGGTCGCCTACCCGCGCAAGGCCAACCTGGCCTGACCCCGAACATGGATCGGCCGC
>Ga0308175_100000913_pt1 | contig 19574 bp, 18 predicted proteins | sample PhyCR1_3_FD_203893 | JGI IMG/M metagenome (GOLD analysis project Ga0308175, IMG submission 203893) | Soil microbial communities from UC Gill Tract Community Farm, Albany, California, United States - DLSLS.C.R1 | ecosystem: Environmental > Terrestrial > Soil > Agricultural land | place: USA...
TTTTCAATCGTATTACAATTGTGCAGCCGTAACGGCAACCGTTGATGCGGTATCATCCGATACGTTGAAGGCAACTGTAAACCTTTTCAATCAAACAAACCGAACGATTGCGTTTCAAAAAAACGATGGCGACGATTATACCGGCATTGCGTATTCTATTGAACAAGCCAGAAACGTTTTAAAAGCAGATGCGGTACTTCCATTAAAGGCCGTGGATAATTTAGCTCCGGGAGCAACGATCACGAAAACGATTCGCATACCCGTACAAGACATCGCCAAAGGGACTTACGAAATTTATTTTGGCATACGAAGCGGCGTTTTGCCCGACGCCATTTTATCGGAAGGTTTGCCGTTTACAAAGAAATAAATTACACGGAAAAGGCCGCGACGTCGCAGCCTTTTCCGTGTGAAAAAATTGAAGGGCTTAATTGAATTTGTACAGGGCTGTCAATCCCAAATGTCCCAATGTGCCCTTGTTCACAAGAGCGTTATAACCAAAGGCAACCTGGAATTTGTCTCCGTTGTAACCAACCTGCGGTTCAAAGTTGAAACCGCCGCCAGCACCGGCATTGGTTAAGATCCCATAGCCAACCTTGCCACTTATAAAAACATTTTCGGAAGGATAAACACGGGCACCTACGAGGATAGGAATATAGCCTACCGATTGGTATTTGTAACTATAATCGTAGTAGTCCGCTGACTTACCAATAAAGTTGGTAAAGCCGGTTGTCCCGGTGAGTGACGCTGTCGGAGAAAGTTTGTACTCGGCCTGCAATTCGGCACCAACGCCAAAGCCGTGTGAATAATGAAAGTTACCAACGGGCAAGGCTATGCGAAGACCGCCGCTGAATTGAACATCTTTACTGTTTTTGCTCTGTGCGTTTACAGCAAACGCTGCTGCCAGAATAAAGGCGAGGAAAATGACTTTTTTCATACAGTTAAGTTTTTTGTTATTGAGCCACAAATGTAGAGGGCTACGTGAGGGCAGCTGCATCGGAACTGTTTCAACTGCCGCTTAACGTGTACGAATTGCTATTGTTGGTAAAGAAGTTGTTGTAAGAATAACAACGGCTAATCTATTCTCTTTATTTCCGCACCCAGGCTCCGCAAACGGTCGTCAATGTATTGATAGCCGCGGTCTATCTGGTCAATGTTTTGAATGATGCTTTTTCCTTCGGCGCTTAAGGCTGCAATCAACAGTGACACGCCTGCACGAATATCGGGTGAACTCATTTGAATGCCGCGCAGCTTGTACTTTCTTTCCAAGCCAATAACCGCAGCGCGGTGGGGATCGCACAAAATGATTTGTGCGCCCATGTCAATGAGTTTGTCCACAAAGAACAAGCGGCTTTCAAACATCTTTTGATGAATCAAGACAGAGCCTTTTGCCTGCGTGGCCACAACCAAAACAATGCTTAATAAATCCGGTGTAAAGCCCGGCCAGGGATGATCGTAGATAGTAAGCACACCACCGTCCATATAAGTTTGGATTTGATAAAGCTCCTGTTCGGGAATGTGAATATCGTCGCCAACGATGTTTAATTGAATGCCCAATTGCCGGAACTTTTCGGGTATCACACCCAGGTATTCGACGCTGCAATTTTTGATGGTGATGTCGCTTTGCGTCATAGCGGCCATACCAATGAAGGAACCGATTTCAATCATGTCGGGTAAAATTCGGTGCTCTGTGCCGTGCAACTTTTCAACGCCTTCAATGATTAGTTGGTTGCTGCCGACGCCCTGAATGTCAGCGCCCATTTTATTGAGCATGCGACAAAGCTGTTGTATGTAGGGTTCACAGGCTGCGTTATAAATAACGGTGGCGCCTTTGGCCAACACAGCCGCCATGATGATGTTGGCTGTGCCGGTAACGGAAGGCTCATCGAGCAAGAGGTACGTGCCCTTTAAGCCATCAGTGGAGAAGTAATAAAAAGCGTCTTCGGGGTAGTAGATCATTTCCGCACCCAACTTTTGAAAACCGAGGAGATGTGTGTCCAATCTGCGTCTTCCAATTTTATCGCCACCGGGTTTAGGAATGAAGGCTTTTTTGTAGCGGCCAAGCATTGGTCCTGCCAGCATGACTGAGCCGCGCAAGGTGCCGCTCTTGTTTTTGAACTCGGGACTGCGGAGAATATTCAAATCCACGTCATCGGCCTGAAAGATGCATGTGTGCCGGTCGGGCCGCTCCACTTTTACACCAATGGCTTTCAAGAGTTCAATCAGATTATTGACGTCAAGAATATCGGGGATGTTGGTAACGGTTACTTTTTCATCGGTGAGCAAAACGGCACTGATGATTTGCAAGGCTTCGTTCTTTGCACCTTGCGGCGTGATCTCTCCTTTCAATTTTTTTCCGCCGATAACTTCAAATGAGGACATAATGATGATGTGCTGATTGAATAATGTGAAAATAGAAACTGAAGAAACAACCATAGAACAGGAACAAGAAAAGATGACCGCGAATGAACGCTCAACTCCAAACTATGCCCCCGTCTTAACCTGCTCACCCGTTTTGCCGAAACGCCGTTCGCGGTTTTGGTAATCAAGCAGGGCTTCGTATAAATTTTGCTTGCGAAAATCCGGCCAGCGCACCTGTGTGAAATAGAGTTCGGCGTAAGCCAGTTGATACAGTAAAAAGTTGGAGATGCGGTATTCGCCGCTGGTGCGAATCATGAGTTCGGGGTCGGGAAATTCTGATGTTGTCAGATATTTCTGCAGTGTGTCCTGATCAATTTCTTCTATTTGCAGGTTGCCGCTTTGCACTTCGTAAGCAATGTTCTTTACGGCGTTAAGCAGTTCCCACCGTCCGCTATAACTCAGGGCCATAATTAGCTGAAGACCGGTGTTATGCTTTGTAATTTGAAGGGCTTCGTTCAACTCTTTTTGTGCGTAATCGGGCAGCATGTTCATGTCGCCGATAACGTGCAAACGAATGTTGTTTTTGTTAAGGCTTTCCACCTCGCCGTGAATGGTTTTCACCAGCAGTTCCATCAGGCCAATGACTTCGTATTGCGGGCGGTCCCAATTTTCGGTGGAGAAAGCATAAAGCGTAAGATAACCGACACTGAGTTCGGCGCAGCCTTCCACAATATCGCGTACACTTTCCACGCCCTGATAGTGGCCGAACAGCCGGTCTTGTCCCTGCTCTTTCGCCCATCGTCCGTTGCCGTCCATGATGATGGCGATGTGTTTAGGAAGGCGGGCTTTGTCTATTTGAGAAAGTAAATCCATGAGAAGTTGTTTACTTGTTCACGCGTTCACGAGTTCACTTGTCATGTTCCGCAACGTTGAACTGCCGCAAAAGTAAACCACAGATTATGCTGATTGAAGGAAAGATTTCACGGATGAAAACCGGCACAGCGCACCTCAAAACAAAAAGCGTTAACCAGCGAGATATGCTTTCATCCGCCATCGGCGATAAAAAAGGACTGTCCGTTTCTGAACAATCCCGAAAATCTTTTTGAAATCCCGCTAATCCGTGGTTAGTTCGCCGACGGGCATTTGTAGGATTGTAGGTTGAAGCTGATGTAAAAGATAGCCGTTGCAAACTGGTCTTTGTTTTTGCTGTTGCCCCGTTGCTGGCCTTTTACGCCAATAGGCGTTCCGGTTTCGTACGAACGGTCACTCAAAAGGAAAGCGGCTGAAGGGCTTCCATCAGGGTTTGGCGGGAAAGACGAGGCGCCGGGATAAGTGGTGCTTACGTCGTCTAAATAATCGGTGTTGGTAAAACGATGCACCACTTCAAAGCCGACGTTGATGCGGTCATTGATGGCGTACTTCACACCCACGCCAAACGGGATGGCGAGCGCCATGGTGCTGTAAGGCCGGCGACCCGTGGCCGTGTCGTATTGGCCTTCGGTGCCCAACTGGCGCAGGTAATATTTTTCGCCTTTTAAATAAGCATAAGGGTCGTAGCTAAAAGCACTCACACCAAGCGTGATGTAAGGCGTAAAACGAAAATCTTCATCTCCGGGCATAAAGCGGTAAAAATTAAAATCGCCCTGCAAGCCCAGTTCCCAAACCTTGGTGTTGAAACTCAGGTTGCGGCGGCGCATCAATTCGTTGTGCGTGTTGTAAACATCGGAATAACCCAACTGCGCAAAGGTGCCGGAAAGACGGACGGCGATGTAGTTGCCAAAATTTTTCCGAAAGAAAATGTCGGCAGCCAATTTAGGCCGGTTTAGTTTTGCACGGGTGTTCAGGTCGCCGAAATAATGGGCGGCTCCAATGCCAAAGCCGAATTCACCCTCCTGCACGTAGGATTCTGTTTGCGCCCAAAGCGCCAGCGGCAAACAAAACAAAACGGCAGCCAGTATCTTCTTTCTCATAGATTTTGCAAAATAAGGTTTTGCTTTTTGTGAAACGAAATTTTTCGGCGTTTGGTATGCGAGGGGAAAGAATGCAGCATGCAAAATACAGGATATAGAATAAAGAATTAAAGACGAACGTTTGACGATTCTGCGTTCTGTATTCTGCATTCGGTGTTCTTAATTCCGTTTGTCCAAGCCCCACGAAAGTTTGTTGCGGAGTGTTTGCAGAAAATTGTTTTCGTTGAGCCGCACAAGGTTCAGATTAAAATTTTCTTTGCGCACGGCAAGGAGAACGTTCTTGTCTACCAGTTCGCGGCGCGAATCCAGTGCACAGATGACTTCATCGGAACGGCTTTCGATTTCAAAGGAAATGATGGCGTTGTCGGGAATGACAATGGGACGCACATTTAAATTGTGTGGCGCAATGGGTGTGAGCACAAAGGAGCGTGACTCGGGAAAAACCACCGGGCCCGCACAACTTAGCGAGTAGCCCGTAGAACCGGTTGGCGTGGCCAGAATGAGCCCATCGGACCAATAGGTATTAAGCAGTTCGCCGTTAATGTAGGTATGAATTTTCACCATCGGCGCAATGTCGCGTTTGTGAATGGCAAATTCGTTTAAGGCATACGGCACGTCGTTGAAGAGCGGAATGTTTGAATCGAGATGAACGAGCGAACGTTTGTCAATGATGTACGAGCGGCGTGCCAGGGCTTTTATGGCTTCGGCCATTTCGGTTCGGCCAATGGAGGCCAAAAAACCCAGACGGCCAAAGTTGATGCCGACCACCGGAATGTTTTTGTCGCGAACAAGCGTAACCGTGTCCAGCAAAGTGCCGTCGCCGCCAAGACTGATTAAAAAATCTATGTCTGCGGTTAATTCCGAGTGGTGCGAAAAGGTTTGCGTTGAAGAGGAGAGCCGGAGGTGCTGTGATGCCTGTTCGTAAAAGTCAACGAAAATGACCGGGTCAATCTTTTCTTTTTCCAGTTCATCAAAAAAAAGTTGTAAGTCGGTAAGTTGCGTGCTTTCAAACACGCGGCTGTAGATGGCTACTTTCAAGTGTGTCGGTTTACTGTTTACTCATTCACCTGTTCGTGTGTTCTGTGCCGGCGAATAAACGTGTGAACGGGTGAACAGGTGAATGAGTAAACATCTATTGATGCAAAAATATCCCGTTTTGCCCTAACCGGTTAAAGCTCCATTCAATTTTAAAAAGCAAATCGGTAAAGGCAAGAATGTCTATGCCAAAGCCCGTGCTGTAAAGCATCCGGTTGGTAAGGCCGTTGGTGAAGCCTGGCGCCGGATTATACACATAGCCTTCGTTGGTATAAACCTTAGCATAAACTTTTAGTGGAATGCTGTGCAAGGACTTGAACCATTTTTTCTTTGGCAGCGGTATTTCCGTTTTCAACAGATTGTAGCCAAAGGTTTGTTTGGAATAACCGCCCGCCACGCCGTCAATGATGTAGTTTTCATATCCCTGCAAATAGGCGTCACCGTAACCCAAAAACTGTTGTGTAATGTACGGCTGCTTAAAGGGCAGCTTTAACATGCCGGCCAGCTTTACCGAAAAATAGCCTTTCCTTCCCGCCGCCAGGTATTGCGTACCGCTTGCGGCCAGTTGCCATAAATTAACCGGATTGTTAATGCCCGCTTTGTAGATCGAAAAATCAGCATAACGGCCTCTCGTCGGGTAAGGGTTAAAATCAAAATCGGTGAACGAAACGCTGTAAGAAACGTAAGGAAAACGGTACACGTTTTCGGTGGGTGCGTAATTTTTATTCAGTTTGCGAACGGTATCGGCAATGCGGTTATAATTGTAACCAACCGAAAACGTATGCCTTGTTTTAATGGCGGGACGATACAAAAGGTCAAAGGAAGCTTGCGAAAATTCGTACAGATACCCGTCTGGATCTTTTACTGAAATGACTTTGTTGTTTTGCGTGATGTAGTTAATCTCGCGGTTTTTGCCGTGCGCCACCGAAAGACTGCCCGACCACTTTAAGGCTTTGTCAAAATAAAAACCCTGGTACTGAAGCGCAATTTTTTTGGTGTAACCGCTGGTAAGATTTATGTAGGCTTTATCGTTGCGGCCTGAGAAATTGTACTGGGTAAGCTTGATGCCGTAATTGAGATGATTGAGCGGCCGGCCCCGGTCGTTCCACTGACTGAAACTGCCGTTGGCAATGCGCACAAAAGGCTGTGGATAGAAGTACCATTTTTCCTCCACCTGAATGTTTACAATCACCTGCTCTTCTGAAGCGCTTTGAAGATTTACCACCACGCTTCGAAAAAGTCCTGTGTTCATCAACTGCTGCTGGGTCACTTCCAGCTTTTCGACAATCTCGGCCAAGGGATAAGTGTCGGAAGCCTGGAAAGGGAGTTCCCGCAAAACGGTGGACTTGCGTGTTCGCTTGTTGCCCGCGATGATGATTTCTTTGATGGTAAAAACCGAATCGGCAACGGGAGTAGTAGCCTGCAAATGGTCGGTAGAATAAAGCAATACGGAATTGACAAAAACATCCTGTGCCTTTCCATCGCCAAATGACAAAAGCAACACACAACATCCAAGTATTGGCAGACAGATTCTCATCGGGATAATAAGTAGATCAAGCGTAACAATGAAAATTCTGTACCGAATATAAGTTATTGGACTGCGGAGTGGAATTATATTTCGAGGTAGTGCATTAAATTATCGTAATTCGTCTTTAGCTCGTTGGCAAACATCTCCTCACCAAAATAGTATTTCACGTTGTATTCGTAGCGTTGAAAAGTGCCCAGAAGGGCCGATACTTCGAGCTTGTTTACCCGGATGGTGACTTGCATCAATCCTGTTTCGGGATCGGTGACTGTGTTTAGTTGGGTAATCTGCGCATCGTTTGATTCTACAATGCGGTTTATTTCGGTAAAGGAATAATTGCGGCTGTCCATTTCCAATACAATCAGTGCGCCGGGCTGATTGAGGCTCATAAATTCCGAGGCATTGCGCAAAAGGTCGTTGTACGTGACAATGCCAAGCAGTTGCCGTTCTTCCACCACCGGAACGATGCTTAGTTGATTGGTAACAGCGGTTTGAATGGCCTTTAAAAAGTGCTCGTTGCCCTGAACGGAAGCAGTGCCATCGGTAATCGGCAAATCGGTAAGCGCTGTGTCTTCGTCGTTTTGCAGCAACTGTTCTTCGCTGATGATGCCGAGATAACTTTCGTTCTCCACCACCGGCAAATGCGCTACGTGATAGTCGTTCATCAATTGCAGGGCATGATAAACGGTATCGCTTTTATGCAAGTAAGGAATTGTATTCGATATGAGGTCTCTCGTTAACATAGCACGGTCGCATTACTTAGACAGATGAACCTATTGAACTGTTGCAGGAGTTGCAAGCTTTTTCAAAAAATTATCCAAAAGCACGTTGAACTCCTGCGGTCTTTCCATCATCGGAGCGTGGCCACAGCGGTCAATAAAATGCAACTCACTGTTCGGGATTAGTTTATGAAATTCCCGTGCCACAAAGGGCGGCGTGATGGTGTCGTTGTTGCCCCAAACCAATAACGTGGGTTGCTTGATGCTATTGAGTTCTTCGCCCAAATTATTTCGGATGGCGCTTTTGGCGAGGGCAATGATCTTGATGACTTTTAACCGGTTGCGGGTGATGTCGAATACTTCATCCACCAATTCTTTCGTGGCCATGGCCGGATCATAAAACGTAAGCTCTGTTTTTTTGCGGATGTATTCGTAATCGCCACGCTTGGGATAACTATCGCCCATGCCGTTTTCGAACAAACCCGAAGAGCCGGTAAGAATCAAAGACTTGATGCGTTCGGGATGTTTGAGCGTGTGCACCAGCGCCACGTGGCCGCCGAGTGAGTTGCCAAGCAAGTGAATGTCTTTTAGATCTTTTGCTTCTAAAAACTTGTTTACGTGTTTGGCAAGGCCGCTGACCGAAGTGTGTAAAATATCCAATTCAAACAGCGGCAACAGGGGAACGATGACTTTGTATTTGCCGCGAAAGTGTTCTACCAGGTCTTTAAAATTGCTCAGTGCCCCAAACAAGCCATGCAGCAATACCAACGGTTCGCCCTCTCCTTCCTCGATGTACTTAAACTTTCCCTGTTCAATAATTTGATACTGCATGCAAGACAATTCTAATCTTGCTAAAGTAGTGTTTTTTGGCAAACGCCAATTGGTAAACGGCAATTGGAAAGTGTAAGCAAAACTTTTTGTGACAACGGTTTGCTGAGAAAGACAAAGCGTTAAATTACAAAGGTTGCAAAAGGCCGGTCATGGTTTTGCACTTGCATCGAAAAAGCGCAACAGTTCTGTAAAGGTATTTTTGAAAAAAGGAATAACGGAACCGAGCAGGTTAATCAGTTTTGGCGCATAAGGCTCAATCCAGTCATAGGTAGAAGATGCCTGAATGGTAGCCGGTTTAATTAGGCTTAATTGCGCAGCGTAAAAAAGAAGAATGCTGTAAATGAAAAAATAAACCAGCACATAGAACAGAACGCCGCCCAAACGATTGGCCCATCCCAACATCATTGTTTGCACAAGACCCTGCAGCAGCTTGGCACCCAACCGCACAAGCAGCACAACGATTAAAAAAACAATTAGAAAAGCAACAAAGGGCAGCCATCGTTGCGATATGGAAACATTGCTGCCGATATACGCAGCCATTGCTGCCGATAATTTAAGCGCAGCGGCCAGGCCAATAAAAAAAGCAAGAAAGGAAAACAGCGCAACAATAAAGCCTTTTCGTAAGCCTTTAAATACAGCAAGCAAGAGTAGAACGAAGGCGATAATGTCAATCAGCATAAACGATTGTTCACTTGTTCACACGTTCACCTGTTCACTTGTTGAATGTCTAATGCAGAAACACTTTATAATCTTTCACGCTTGACAGGTGAACGTGTGAACAAGTGAACAGGAGAACTATTTAGAAAGCAACTCCTTCACCGTTGCCGAAATGGTTTTGCCATCTGCTTTGCCGGCCAGTTGCTTTGTTGCAGCGCCCATTACTTTGCCCATGTCGGCAGGCGAGGATGCGCCGGTTTCGATAATAATTTTTTGCAAGGCTTCTTTCAGTTCTTCTGCGCTCAATTGTTTGGGCAAAAACCTTTCAATCACCGTCATTTCTTCCTGCTCTTTTTGCGCCAGGTCAGCCCGGTTTTGCTGCTGATAAATTTCCAGCGAATCTTTTCGTTGTTTCATCATCTTTTGCAGCAGGCTTACTTCTTTTTCTTCCGAAATTTCGCCACCAGCGCCGGGCTCTGTTTTAGCTTTGATGATTTCGGCTTTAATGGCCCGCAGTCCGCGAAGCGTGGCTTCTTCTTTTGCTTTCATGGCCTCTTTCATGTCGGCCATTATTTTTTGTTCGAGGGACATAAAATTTCTGATTTAGAATTTTTGATTTCTGGGGCCCATCCCGACCTTCCCACCGGGAAGGTCGGGATGGGCCGTCCGCTATGCTTTGTTTTCTTTCAGTTGCAATTCCTGAAATTTTTGGTAGAACTGTTGCGCGGCGGCTTTCATTCCGCTTGTCAGTTCCGTCATGCGGGTGGCTCTTTCAAAGGTATCGGCCATGGTCATCATGGTTTGAAAATAAAAATCCGCCATCTCGTCCACCATCATTTTTTGTGTCCACAAATCAATGCGAAGCGCCGACTTGTCGGCACCGTCCCAGAGCGAGAGTATAAAAGCCTTGGCCTGAAGCGGTCTTTCCATGCTGCCGTCGCTTGCCTGCCATTGAATGTTTGACGGAACTTTTTGTTCGTCCAGTTCCACGTCAATTTGTATGGTTGAATTTGCCATGTTTGATTATTGAGCGGCGAAGGTAAGCGCTGATTAGCTGATATGATGATGTGAAGATTAGCTGATTTGCTTGCGCCGCTGTAGGGCATGTCCATTACATGGCCTTAGTGCCAATCCCGATAATCCTTTTCCAAATCCCGATCCTCCGCGGTCAAAAAAATCCCGCATCTTTTGGAGATGCGGGACAAAGTAAAATAACGTTTGGCTTATTGTTTTTTTGCACCTGCAGGTCTTGCGTTGCCCGCTGGTCTCGTTGCAGCGCCTTCGTTTTGCAGTGCACCAGCCGGTAACTTCACGTTTAGCTTTTTGGCCACCAACGGAATCAGGTTATCGCCGGGAGGCGCTACCAGTAAAGCTTCCTGACGATAAACAAAAGCATAACCGTTGTCCTTAGCTACCTGATTTAGTGCGGCGTAAACTTTTTGGTAAACGGGCGCCAGCAATTCCTGTTGCTTGTTTTGCATGGCTTGTTGCGAAATTTGTTGCCAGTTTTGCACCTGGTAGGTGATGGCCTCCAAATCGCGGCGGTATTGCCGGCGGGTTGCCTGCGGTATTTTGGTCGTATCGGTTTTGTTCAACAGGCTGTCTTTGTAATTGTAATCCTGAATGATGGATTGAAATTCGGTGTTGATGGAGTCAACCTGATACCGTTGCAACAGGGTATCAATCTTTCCCACTTCCGGCATCAGCGAAAGCATTTCTTCGATAGAAAAGTAGCCGGATTTTTGTCCCTGCACCTTCATGCTGCTGGCGCCCAGAATCATGATAGCTGCCAGGAAAAAAAGTTTGAACTTGTTCATTGAGATTTTTTTTGTGATGTTGTTTTTATGATAGCTGATTGTTTTTCGTTTTGTACGAAAAAATATTTTGAAACTTTTATTTGATCCCCAATTCACGCAGCACGTCGTCACTCTTTTCCAGTTTGGGGTCGGCAAATATAACGGTAATGCCTTCACTTTTATCCAGCATAAAATCATAACCGCGCTGCACGGCTAATTTTTGCACGGCGTTATAAACCTTGTCCTGCACGGGTTTGATGAGTTCTTGCCTTTTCTTAAACAAGTCGCCTTCAAAGCCAAAGCGTTTGCGTTGCAAATCACGAAGGGCTTTCTCTTTGTTAAACAGTTGATCCTGCCGCTTGTGTTTTAATTCATCGCTCAACATGACTTGCTCTGCATCAAAGTCTTTGTACATCTTGTCCAGTTCTGCCTGCATGTTATCAATTTCTTTTTGCCAGCCCGCGGCCACGTCGTCCAATTGTTTTTGCGCGGCTTTGTATTCCGGCATCTTGTCCAAAATATACTTCGTGTCAATGACGGCGTATTTCTGGGCGAAGCCAGCAAATGCAAAACTCAAAAGGCAAGCAACAAAAAACAATTTTTTCATGGCGTGTTTGTGTTTGTTATTTGGAAGACCGTGCCAGGAGCATGGCCCTACTTAGTAACTTATTAACCTACTAACTTATCAACTTTACTCCGGTTCCATGCCCAGCATAAAGGTAAACCGCGCCGCATTTTTCAAACCGGGATTAGCTGGTGTAATGCGGTCTAAGCCTACGCCGTAATCGAAGCCCAACAAGCCAAACATGGGCAGGAAGAAACGCATACCCACACCCACGCTGCGCCGCAATTTAAACGGATTGTAGTCTTTAAAGTTGTACCAGCCGTTGGCGGCATCAAAAAACGTAAGCGCATAAATGGTGCTGCCCGGGTTTGTCACCAGCGGATAGCGCAACTCCATCGAATACTTGTTGAAGATGGTGAAGAATTTCGTTGTGCTGGTTTGGTCGGAATTGTTCACCGACGGATCGGATACGTCAAACACAGGATAGCCGCGCAGCGAAATGATGTCGTAACCCAGGATACCGTTCGTGTTTGTCAAACCATCGCCGCCCAATTGAAAGCGTTCAAAGGGCGAGAAGTCAAGCTTGCTGTTGTAGCGGCCCATGAAGCCATACTTGGCAGCCAATTTCAACACAAACTGGCGGTTCTTGTCTTCGCCGCCCGGCTTGCCCAGCGGTACATACCATTCTGAGTTAAAGCGCCACTTGTGATACTCCGGCGTTTTATACGGGTTGGCGGAATTGACAAGGTTTTTGTTGAACAAAGAATACGGCGGCGTGAATTGTACCGTAGCCGAAAAGTTGGAGCCGCTGCGCGGGAAGGTAGGATCAAACACCGACGAACGCTGCAAGCCCAAACGGAAACTGAAGTTGTTCGACGTGCCTTTGCTCAGGCCCTGGAAGATGGCGTAGTTGTTTAGATCGTAACGAGTGTAAGTCAACGAATACACAAGGCTGAAATAATCATCGGGCCATTTTAATTGCTTCCCCAATGAAACAAAGAACGAGGTTGTTTTCAGGTAGCTTGTATCAGTGCCTTTGTCGTAGGTTCCGGTAAGATAATTATACGTGCCGTTGGAATACTTGCTCGAACTGGCGCCAAGCGTAAGCGAGTTGCGTTTCTTTCCGCCCAGCCAAGGTTCGGTAAACGAGAAATTATACGAATGATAAAAGCTTCCGTTTGACTGGTAGCGCAAGCTCAGTTTCTGGCCATCGCCCATTGGCAAGGGATCCCAAGCTTCTTTCTTGAAGAAATTTTTAATGGAGAAGTTGTTGAAGGTAACGCCCAAAGTTCCGGTAAAGCCTACGCCGCCGCCAAAGCCCGCCGACAGTTCCAACTGGTCGGATGATTTTTCTTCCAGTTCCCAGGTAATGTCCACGGTGCCGTCTTCCTGGTTGGGCACAACGTTCGGATTAATTTTTTCCTGGTTAAAATAGTTTAGTGCGCCCAGTTCGCGTTGCGAACGAATGAGGTCGGAACGGCTGAACAAGTTGCCTGGAACGGTGCGCAATTCTCGGCGAATCACGTAGTCTTTTGTTTTGTCGTTGCCCGTGATGTTGATGTTGCGGATGCGGGCTTGCGATCCTTCGGTAATGCGCAGTTCGTAATCAATCGTGTCGTTGTACACGGCGGTTTCTACCGGCTCTACGCGAAAGAAAAGATAGCCTTCATCCATGTACAAGCCGCTGATGTCGCCGCCTTCGGGAGAGAGTTGTTTGCCGAGACGTTTGTTCAACAGTTCGATGTTGTACACGTCGCCTTTGTGAATATTGAGAATGGCCGTGAGAACCGAATCGGGGTATTTGGTATTTCCCTTCCAGGCCATGTTACCAAAATAATATTTGTGGCCTTCTTTTACTTTGATGTGCACTTGCATACGGTTGCCCTCTGTGTTGAGGGTTTGCGTGTCGGCAATAATTTGCGCATCGCGATAGCCAAGCGAGTTGTAGTAAGTCAGGATTTTGTCCTTGTCCTCTTCGTATTTGCTGCGCTCAAACTTGGCGCCGGTGAAAGGCCGAAAACGGAAGTACGGTTCGAGATAGGTTTTTGTTTTGGACGGAGAAAGGAAAGCATAGTTGCTGACAAACTCGTGCAGCGATACCTGCGGTATAGAACCGTAAACCGGTGTAATTTCTGCGGGATGAAACTGAAGCCGTCCCTTTTCCTTGGTTGACATTTGTTTCTTGAGCGAAGCGTTAGACACGGCTTCGTTGTCATAAAAAACAATGTCGCTCACTTTTACCTTCAGGCCTTTGTCCACATAAAAGGTTAGCGAACGCGAATTGGCTAGTGTGCGGTCGGGTGATTCCTGGATGCGCACCTGCGTATTCAGGTAACCTTTTTCAGCAAAGAATTTTTTGATAACGTCAACCGCGTTGCGTTTCATGTTTTCGGTAATGATGGTGGACTTGGCCAGGCCAATCTTTCCCTGCAATTCTTCTACTTGCCCTTTTGTAACGCCGATGAATTTAAAGTTGGCCAAACGCGGCCGCTCCTGCACAGCTATTTCGAGATCAATATTATTTCCGTCAACGGCCGTAATGAAGACTTGTGCGTTGGAGAAGAGGCGTTGTTTCCAGAGATTGGTGATGGCTTTTGAAAAAGCTTCGCCGCCGGGCAGCAAAACTTTGTCGCCGGATTGCAGGCCGGAGATGGAAAGCACGATGGCCGTGTCTAGCGTATTCAATCCGGAAACTTTTACCGAGCGAATGATGTATTCTTTGGGAATTTTATTGGCGTTGATGTTGAGCAGATCCGGGTCAACCGATGTGACTTTGGTGGTATCAACTTGTGCAAAGGACGCAGCGCCGAGGAGCACAAAAGCAAAAAGAAAAGAGGCGGATAAAAATCGTTGCATGTTGAATTTTTCTATCGGTAAAAGCTGTTGGGAAAGCAGTTTGGGGAGCAAATTAGGAGGAAAATTTAAAGAGGATTGTTAAAGAAACCCTCTGTCTCCCTAAAGGGAGGGCTTGGGTGTATTAAGCTTTACACATACAACCTTTTCTGATGGAAAAGAACATACAAACGGATTGCTGGCTGAATAGAATTACAAAACGTACAAGAGTGCGACGCAAGAGAAGCTCAATAGTAGCACTGAACTTTGGCTTATAAAAAAATTGTACTTAAAATCAGTGGCTAAAATAAAAACTCTTCATCCTAAGTCCTCTCTTTAGGGAGATAGGGTTTACTTAAACCGCTTTTTATTTCCAAACTTGTTGTTGCGGTTATCGTTGCGTTGTTGTCCGCCACCGTTGTTGCGTTGCCCAAATTTACCGCGTTGCTGCTGACGGCCATAGCCTCCGCGGTTGTCGCGGCCTTCGGGTTGCATGCGGTAAGCTTTTACGTAAGGCGTATTGGTAAACTCAAGTTGCCCTTTTGTGATGTTGTTTAATTCGCTTTGAATGGCATCGTCGTGCACGGTGTCTTTGTGCCAGTTGGTGTAAGCCAGCTTCATGTAATAAGCAATGGCGTTTGCAAAGCCCTGGCGTTTTTCGGGAGCTTCTTCGTTTAAGGCTTTGTCAATAACCAATTCCAGGTTTTTGCCCAGGTGCGAAAACTTGGGGTAGCGCTTGGGATAAGGCAAAGGACCGGGCTTGGCCTTGTAGGTTTCTTTTTGGGGAATGGGATAAGGTGAATCAACGTCCAACTTAAAGTCGGAAACGTAAAAAAGGTGATCCCACAATTTATGGCGAAAGTCCTCGACGTTTTTGAGATGCGGATTTAAAAAGCCCATCAGTTCAATTACCACCTGTGCCTGGCGCTGACGGCGCTCCCGGTCTTCGATGGTTAGTAAATGCTCCACCATTTTTTGAATGTGGCGGCCGTATTCCCGCATCGTCAGGTGATTTCTCGTGGTATTGTATTCCATTGAGACAAATGTAGGCAACGAGGAGGATGCTGCAAGAGCCTTGAGAAAAAATTGGCAATTGGCAACGGACAATTGACAATAAGAGCCTACAGTTATTGGTCGCTCGCCAATTGGTGGTTGCCTATTTTTTATTGCCGTCATCTTTCCACTGCCACAAATGACGGCAGGCATACGTGCGGCAAGGGCTCCATTTGGCGGCAATGGCTTGCATCTTCTCCCTGAATTCTTTTTTGTTGCCGTCGTCGAGTTTGTACAGTTTTTTCATCGCCGACTGAATGCCGTAATCGTCCACGGCAAAAACGTCTTCGCGGCCTAGTGTGAACATAAGCAGCATCTCTACCGTCCAGCGGCCTACGCCTTTGATTTGCGTGAGCAAGGCAATGATTTCTTCGTCGCTCATCTTTTTTAGTTTTTTATCATCCAGTTTGTGTTCAATGGCAAATTGCGCCACGTTCAAAACATACTGTGTTTTGGCATTGCTCAAGCCAATGCCGCGCAGGGTTTCAAAAGGCGTGGCTGCGATTTGCTGGGGCGCGGGTTCTTTGCCGCCGTACAAATCCAAAAAGCGGTAAAAAATAACTTTGGCCACTTTTGTGGAAAGCTGCTGGCTCATGATGGAAGCGCAGAGCCGAAGCGGAACGTTTTTGCGCCGCGAAAGTTCAACGGGGTCTTGTTCGGAAAGTACCTTACGCAACTTGGCGTCTTTGGAAAGATGTTCGATGTACTCCATTGTCTAAACCGGGATTTGTGAGATTTTTGATATCGGCCAGAAACAAATTTAATCGCCCTTCTTCTTTGTGAGAAAAGAGATCATCACAACACGCGACGGTTCGCACACGGTTGCGATTCCCGAGTTGAACGCAACCTATCATTCAATTCATGGCGTAATTCAAGAATCAATGCACGTGTTTATTAAAGCGGGATTGCAATACGTGTCAGGCCGCTTCAACGTAAAAAAATTGCCCGGACCACCGGGCAAACGAGAAATGCTGCAGGCAGAAAAAGCAACGGGCTAACTCAAATTCCAACTCATGCCGCCGTCTTTTTCATCCTTTAGCTGAACACCGATTTCAGCCAGTTGCTTGCGGATTTTATCCGAAGTTGCCCAATCTTTTTTTGCACGGGCTTCTTTGCGCAGGGCAATCAAAACTTCCATTACGCCTTTTAATTTATCCGTTTCTCCTTCGGCTTCAATTTGCAACCCCAAAATATCTTCCACAAAGGTTTTCATTTTGGATTGCAACAGAGCAAAGGTTTCGGCAGACAAAGCATCGGTTGAAATTTGTTTGTCTTTGATAGAGTTGATCACAGGCACCAACTCAAACATGTTGGCCAGCACTTTGGCCGTGTTGAAATCATCATCAATAAATTCATCAAACTCGTTCGCCAACTTTACAACTTTTTCATCCAATTCCTTATCCGTTGCCGATTGCCGATTGCCGATTGCCGATTGCTTCAACCACTCGTACGCTTCCATCAATCTTTTCAATCCTTTTTCTGCGGCCAGCAAAGCTTCGTTGCTGAAGTCAAGCGTGCTGCGGTAATGGGTTTGCAAAACAAAAAAACGCACCGTCATGGACGAATACGCTTTCTCCAATTGTGGGTTATCGCCGCTGAACAACTCCGTTAGTTTGATGACGTTGTTGTAGCTCTTGCCCATCTTGCGGCCGTTAATGGTGATCATGTTGTTGTGCATCCAATAGCGCACCGGCGGTGTGTAGTTGCAGATGGTGCTTTGCGCAATCTCGCTTTCGTGGTGCGGAAAAAGAAGGTCCATGCCGCCGCCGTGTATGTCGAATTGCGCACCCAAATATTTCGTCGCCATCGCCGAGCACTCGATGTGCCACCCCGGGAAACCCTCGCCCCACGGGCTTTTCCAGCGCATGATGTGTTCGGGCGGCGCGGCTTTCCAAAGAGCAAAATCGGCGCGGTCGTGTTTTTCTTCCTGACCTTCCAACGCTCTTGTTGTTTCCAGTAAATCGTCCAGCACACGGCCGCTCAACTTTCCGTATTCGTGTCCCGCTGCGTATTTTTTTACGTCGAAATAAACGCTGCCGTTCACTTCGTAGGCATAACCGGCTTTGATGATTTCTTCAATCATTCCTATCTGTTCAACAATATGCCCGGTTGCTGTCGGTTCAATGGTCGGATCGAGGTTGTTGAACTTGTGCATGGCCCAGTGATAGAGGTTGGTGTATTTCTGTACCAACTCCATGGGCTCCAGTCTTTCTATTTGTGCTTTTTTGGAAATTTTGTCTTCAGCTTCACGGCCTTCTTCCTCAAAATGACCGGCATCGGTGATGTTGCGCACATACCGCACCTTGTAACCCAAATGCAAGAGGTAACGATAAACTACGTCAAATGTGATGTAGGGCCTTGCGTGACCCAGGTGACTTTCGCCGCTCACTGTAGGACCGCACACATACATGCCTACGTGGCCCGGCGTGAGGGGTTCAAAAACTTCTTTCTCCCGTGTATAAGAATTGTAAACGCGTAAACTCATATGAATTTTGATAACTGCACGTAAAAATTAAGGCAAGCAAAGAAACAAAGATCAGCAACAACAGCAGAAAAGAAGACGAGGAGCGTTCATGATGCGCCAAAGATAGGGGCTTATTTTTTTAGCCGTACATCGGTTACCAGCATGTAGTGATCGGAAAGCGTACGCACAATTCGGTTGAATTGTTTGATCTCGAAATCTTTTGTGGCGAACAGGTAATCAATGCGCAGCGTTGGCGAAATATCAACGTAGGTGCGGCCCACGCCAAAACCTTTCTCCAAAAAAATGTCCTGAAACTTATCGTTCTTGATGGTGGCATAAGCGTAGGAATTGGGCACGTCGTTAAAATCGCCGGTAAGAATGGTTGGATAAGGATCGTTGGAAAGCATTTCGCTGATGAGGCCCGCTTGTTCTTTGCGCACCACCATGGCGCGGCGCACTTTGCCAAAGATGCCGCGTGAACTGCGAAGCGGATTTGTTTGGCCTTCTTTTATTTCTTCAATATTGTCGAAGTCTTCTTTTTTGAAAGACAGCGATTGCAGGTGCGTGGTATAAACGCGAAAAGTATCGTTGTTGTGAACAATATCCGCATGAAGCAGGGTTTCGGGATAAGCAGCGTGCGGAAAATTAACCTTGCCGCTGTCAACGATGGGCAGCCTCGAAAAAATGGCGTTACCAAACCACTGCTTGTTGCCATCGTTGCGCCAGGCAAAATAGTAATGGGGATAACCGAGCTCTTTTATTATATATGCCAGGTTGTTGTAGTAAGCCGTATCGGTAGAGGTGAAAAATTCCTGAAAGCAAAGAATGTCGGCGTTTTGCTCTTTAATCTGGTCCATCATTTTTAGGCGCATCTGGCTGCCCCGGTTGTTGTTGCGGTGCTGTTCGATAAACCGGGCCACGTTCCAGTGGGCAATGCGAACGGTGTCTTTGTCCTTTTGATAATTGAATTTTTGCGTGGTATTGAAGGCAAAAAACAAGGCGATGCTTTTGTAACCGAGAAGCAGCGGAAGCAGCGAAAGCAAAACAAAACGCGGCTTAAACACCAGCCAGAAAAAAATAAAGGCAACAAGTGTGACGGCGATAAGAACAAAGCCCAATCCCAACAGCGAGATGGCCCACCATCTCGCGGGGTCCAGCTCGGGTGCAAGACAAGCCAATAAAAAGACCACGGAAGCAGTGATGTTAAGCGCAAGAAAAACACCCTTTGTAATGCGGCGGTAGGTGGCCATTGATGCAAGATAAAAATTGAAAGCTGAACGTTCAAACCCTGTGAATCGTTTTGCTCGTTGTGATAAACATCGTTGTGCACACAGGCTTGCACAAAAAAGCCGCGGACTATTCCAGCGGTTTTTTTGCAATCATGAAAAAATCGTGTTTAAAGCAGGTCTTCCTGGCTTGCCCTTTTCAACATTTCTTTTTCGTCGTCGCTGAGCGAATTATAACCCTTTTGCGAAATCTTGTCCAGAATTTCATCAATGCGTTGCTGTGTAACGAGGTTTGCTTTTTTGTAGGGCTGTACCTTGCTGTTGTAGTAAAGCGTTGTTTTCGGGGAAGTTCCTTTACTGGGTTTATCGGGGTTAAACAAATTGTTCACCCAATCAAAGAAACTGTTCATCCATCCGCCCCAGTTGTGGCCGCGCTGCAGAGCCATCACAAAAGCATAACCCATGGCCGCGCCACCCAAATGCGCAATGTGACCGCCTGCGTTGCCAAAGGGAATGCCGGCAAGGTCAACGAGAAGATAAATA
>Ga0308175_100000914_pt1 | contig 19572 bp, 19 predicted proteins | sample PhyCR1_3_FD_203893 | JGI IMG/M metagenome (GOLD analysis project Ga0308175, IMG submission 203893) | Soil microbial communities from UC Gill Tract Community Farm, Albany, California, United States - DLSLS.C.R1 | ecosystem: Environmental > Terrestrial > Soil > Agricultural land | place: USA...
ATCCCCTATTTCCCCGAATACCTCGAAGACCGCGCCTTCGCCCTCAACCTCGCCATCCTCGCCGGCTGCACGCTCCTGCTCCTCCGCCGCCCCAAAGCCCTGCTCCTCTTCTACGCTTCAACCGCCTGCCTCCTCTACATCTTCGTCTACAAATGGTTCGGCGAACTCCGCCACGCCGGCCTGATCTTCCTCATGCTCCTCTTCTGTCTCTGGACCGCCCGCGACGAACCCGAGCGACAATGGCTCGTCTTCGCCGCCGGCTCCTCCGCCGATCGCGCCGACCGTTTCCTCCGCCGCTTGTCGTATGGCGCGCTCCTGATCGGTCTGGCGTTCTCCTGCCTCGCCGCCGCGGTCGAATGGACCCGCGACGTGCGTTACCCCTACTCCACCAGCCGCCAGGTCGCCCAGTTCCTCCGCGCCAACAACCTCGACCTCAAACCCATCGCCGCCACCTTCGAAGCCGAATCCATCCTCCCGTATTTACGCTGCCACCAGTTCTGGTACGCCGACACCCAGCGCTACGGCTCCTACGGCTCTTGGGACCGCACCTTCGTCCAAAACCGCCTCGCCCCACCCGCCGAATTAATGTCCCGCGTCACCCGCCACTTCCCCCCCAGGCAGCGCCCCCTGATCATCTTCCGCCGCCCCGCCCCCGACCCGGAGCAACAAGGCTACCGCCCGATCCCGACCGCCCCAGACTTCGGCATCCGCATGACCGATGAGGCGTTCTTCCTCTACGAACCCATCCCTCCCACGCCTTAACGCCCAGATTCGCCCGGTGAAAACGGTTTGCGTGCCCCGGCCTTCGATTTCGCCACCACCGCCCGAAACTTCGCGTCCGACTCCAACAGTTCATCGATCAGCGCATCATCCTCCCCCGGCTCCAGCGGCTGAATCGCCAACACCCGTTGATCGGGCATTTCGACGACCACCGTCTCACCCGATTCGGTGCACTCATTCAGCGTCTGCTCGAGCTCCGTCTCCAGCCGGCTCAGCGGGATGGTCTTGATGGCCATGGAACTCCTCGCCTTTCCACGATCAGCTTGTTTCCGACCTTGCGTCCGACGATCAGTCGGCTGCTGCACTTGGTTATGAAGCTCGCTCCGTGCTGCTAACGACTATCGGGAAACCCCGCAACTGAGCCGGCCTCGCACTCCAGACCCTACGCACCAATCCGCCGACAATCCACATTACTGTCGCAAAGAAAGCCGAATTGAGCGTGAACCTGATGGGGAGGGGTCGCAGCGGGAGTCTCCGGGTCAGGTAAGCGTGCGAGCCAACGGGCAGCTCAGCGAGCTGCGGCCCGCGCCGGAGGATTTCACCAGCTGGCAACTCCCACCGCGCCGGCTGACGCCCGATTGTCGGATCATAGAGAGGGTGCACCTCTGACCGCATCGACAAGAGCGGCCAGCCTGAATCAAAGGCGCTCGGTGCGCTGGGGCCGATGAAACCGCGGACCCAAGTTTCATCGCCCCCAGCCAGCTGCACGCCGAGCCCCTCTGATATTCGCACGCCGAATCCGGTGGAGGTCTGCCACCACCCGAGCCCCAACGGTCCTCGCACCATCGGCGGATCGCTCCGGCGCGACGGGATGGGCGGCAGAGTGACAGAATTAGCGGGCGACCACAGGATGCAGGCCCAGGCAACGGCGACGTTGGTAGCGCATCCCACGATAAAGCAGATCAAGATTCGTCGCATGAGTCGCCGTCCTTGGCCGATCGCCGCGTCCGCACACGGGCACCTTGGGCAGCCCCCATATCTTGTCAACAACCACGACCATCTCCCGCTTGTTGCTTCGAAAATCGCCGCGTCACACACAAACCCTAACCCGATTACCGAATTTTCCGTGATTTCTCCGCCCCTTTCGCTATCATGACGTGCAATGAACAGGGGGACCAATGGGGGCTGCTTCCCGACAACACCACGAAAACCCCCGGAATCTCCCGCACCTCACCGTGCCCCCGCAAAACAAACCCACCGACACCCACACCCATGGAGCCCGCTGCGCTACCCCATCTTCACACCCCATTGCCGTCTTGATCTCTTCGCTTCTTGGGCGCTTCTTGGGCGCCTCCCACATCGATCACCGCCCCTCCCGTCCCATGTCCTCCCACGCCGTGAAAAATCAAACCCAAAACTCTCAATCCCCTTTGCGTCGTTTGCACCCTTTTGCGGCTCCCTTCTTCCGAAATGTCCCCCCGTCCCTCCCGCACACGCCAAGCCCGCAAAACGAAGCCACCGGATCCTCATCCGTGTGCATCTGTGCCCCATCTGTGGCCAATCACCTCTTCCTTCTCCCAACCTCATTCGCCTGCAAACTCACCCTCCCCTATACTCGTAGGCATCTTTTACCCCAGCAATTAAAGGAGTTCCCCCCATGCCCGGCATGACCATGACCGAACAAATCCTCGCCAAACACTCCGGCAAAACCCGCGTAGAGCCCGCCGAGAACGTCTGGGTCAACGTCGACGTCCTCATGACCCACGACGTCTGCGGCCCCGGCACCATCGGCATCTTCCACGAAAAATTCGGCCGCGGCGCCAAAGTCTGGGACCCCAACCGCGTCGTTATCATCCCCGACCACTACATCTTCACCGCCGACCTCAAGTGCCACCGCAACGTCCAGACCCTCCGCGATTTCGTCCGCGAGCAGGGCCTGCGCTATTACTACGACCCGGAATTCGTCAAAAACGAACCCGGCATGCCCAACCCCTACAAGGACCCCACCAGGACCAACTACAAGGGCGTCTGCCACAAGGCCCTCCCCGAAGAAGGCCACATCCGCCCCGGCGAAATCCTCCTCGGCACCGACTCCCACACCTGCACCGCCGGCGCCTTCGGCCAATTCGCCACCGGAGTCGGCAACACCGACGCCGCCTTCACCCTCGGCACCGGCAAGACCTGGCTCAAGGTCCCCCCGACCATGAAGTTCGCCTTCCACGGCCAAATCCCCCCGTACCTCACCGCCAAGGACCTGATCCTCGCCATCATCGGCGAGATCGGCGTCGACGGCGCCACCTACCGCGCCATGTACTTCACCGGCGACGGCGTCTCCTCCCTCACACTCGAAGACCGCATGACCCTGACCAACATGGCCATCGAGGCCGGCGGCAAGAACGGCGTCTGCGACGTCGACGAAAAAACCCTCCAGTACGTCCGCGCCCGCTCCAACGTCCCGACCTGGGAAGTCCCCGTCGAGCCGCGCGACGCCAGGTATTATTCCGCCCACGAGTGGGACCTGTCCACCCTCGAGCCCCTCGTCGCCAAGCCCCACTCCCCCGACAACCGCGACACGGCCCACAACTGCCGCGAAGTGAAACTCGACCGCGCCTACATCGGCTCCTGCACCGGCGGCAAGATCACCGACATGATCTTCGCCGCCAACATCCTCAGGGGAAACAAGGTCAAAATCCCCACCTTCGTCGTCCCCGGCAGCACCGAAGTCCACGCCGACATGAAGAAGCTCAACCTGAGAGGCGTCGCCAAGGACAACAACGAGAAGAGCATCGAAGAAGTCCTCCTCGACGCCGGCTGCACGGTCGGCCCCAGCGGCTGCGCCGCGTGTCTAGGCGGCCCCGCCGACACCTTCGGCCGCCTTAACGGCACCGAAACGTGCATCAGTACCACAAACCGCAACTTCCCCGGCCGCATGGGCTCCACCAAAAGCGCCGTGTACCTAGCCAGCCCCCTGACCGTCGCCGCCAGCGCCCTGACCGGCCACGTCACCGACCCCCGAGAGTTCGTCAACCAGAGGATCGAGACGGGGATGGCGGGGGTTGTGTAAGTCTAATACCCGGCATAGGCCTGTATATGACGTTTGAAGTAAAACTTCTGAAATCCGACGAGGGCTATGCGGTCTGGTGCCCGGCCCTCCCCGGCTGCTGGTCCCAAGGCGCAACTGAACAGGAGGCGCTGGAAAACATCAAAGACGCAATCGGCGAATACCTGGCCGCGGGCGACGAGGACGTGCTCGTCCGTGCCGAGTCCCGCACGGTAGAAGTGGGCTGAAGCGGATGCCGAAACTCGCCGGCATCAATCACCTCGACGCGGTTCGCGTGTTTCAGAAGGCCGATTTTGTCATCGTGCGACAAGGCAAGCACATCATCATGCGCAAGGGCGATCGTCAGATTACGATCCCACGTGCCAATCTCATTAACGCTTTCACGATGGGCGGCATCATCCGGGACGCCGGGCTGACGATTGAGGGGTTCAGAGCCCTCCTCTAAGGCATCGAATGAACGACTCACGCCTTCTCATCGCCTGCATCCTCCTGCTCCTCGCCGCCGCCCCCGCCGCCCGCGCCTGGGGCCCCCACCCCGAGATCACCCGCGCCGCGCAGACCGTCCTCCCCGAGCGCGACCGGGCCGCCGCGTACTTCGGCCCCGACTGGCCCAAATTCGCCGACTACTGCTGGATGGGCGACTGGCGCGGCTCCGTCCGCCCCGACTTCTACCCCGACGACTTCCTCCTCTTCCCCGAGGCCCCGCGCCACTACGACCACCTCGTCCCCGACGTCCGCCACACCTACGAACCCTTCTTCCGCCGCTCGCTCCAGGCCCTTCGCACCGAATCCCCCACCAACGCCGCCCGCTGGATCGGCAGCCTGCTCCACTTCGTCGAAGACACCGGCTCCCCACCCCACGCCGCCGAAATCCGCGGCGAACTCCACACCCGCATGGAGAACTGGCTCGACGGCAAGGCCATCACCATCGCCGGCTATTCTCCGCAACTCCTCGGTACCGACGACGCCTCCGCCCTCGCCGGCTTCCAGCGGCGAATGGACGGCCTCATCACCTTCTCCAAAACACGCGCGGAACAAATGCGTTCCTATGTGGAGTCGCTCAAATCCCGCGAGGACCTGCCGCTCTCGCTCGAATGTGCCGACGAGACCGCCCGCGTCTGCGCCGACCTGCTTCACACGCTGCTGACCCTCGGCATGACCGCGCCCGCCCAGCCGGCCCTCGCCGGACGCGTCACCTGGCCCGCCGACGCGCCCATGCCCGCCCACCCGGCCAAGCTCATCCTCCTCGGCACCTCCTACTCCACCCTGACCGCCGCCGACGGCTCCTGGTCTTTCCGCAACCTCCCCGCGGCTGACCACGAGATCGCCGTCCAGCGCGTCGGCGCCACAACGATCATCACCCACGACCCGACCGTGACGCTCCCGCCCAGCGACCCGCCCGGCAACCTCGTCCGCAACGCTGATTTCAAGCTGCACTGGATCAACCCCCGACAGCCTGACCACTGGTCCCCCATCGTCGCCTCGCAGAAGATGCACGGCTGGGAAAGCGCCAACATTTCCGTCCGCCTGCTCGCCGCCTACCGCATCGGCTGTGCCGACCCGCAACCCGGCACTCGCCTCGGCGTCCGCTGGCGCAACCACCCAGTCATCACCGAAGGCGCAACCACCGCCGTCTGGACCCCCGGCGAAACCGACCACCAGCTCACCGCGCCCGCCGGCGCCACCTACGCGCAGGTGCTCGTCCTGACGGATCAACCCTTATCCAAATCGGTCAGCCGTGTCTGGTTCGTCGCGGCGCCCCATCCGTAGCGCCGCCCTCTCACCTTTAGGGAACGTCACATGCGACACACCTCTGCTTCGACGGGACGTTGGACGATTCTCGCGGCGATCGCGTTTTCCCTGGCGATCCCCGCGTCAACAGCGCACGCCCAAGCCAAGAAAGGCAAAAAGGCCCGCGCCGCCGAAGCCGTCAACATCCCCGGCCGCGTCGAGCGCGACGTCACCTACGCCTCCCCCAACGGCACCCCGCTCAAGCTCGACCTCTACTTCCCCGCCGAAAAGAGCGACAAACCCATGCCCCTGGCGGTTTACATCCACGGCGGCGGCTGGCGCAACGGCAGCAAGACCACCGGCGGCTGGTACGCCGACGTCACCGCCGACCTCGTCTCCCGCGGCTACGCCGTCGCTGCGATCGACTACCGCCTCGCCCCCGCGGCCACGTGGCCCGCCTTCATCAACGACTGCAAGGCCGCCATCCGCTTCCTCCGCGCCAACGCGTCCAGGTACAACATCGACCCCGACCACGTCGGCGCCTGGGGCACCAGCGCCGGCGGGCACCTCGTCGCCCTCCTCGGCACCGCCGACGCCTCGGCCAACCTCGAAGGCGACGGCGGCAACGCCGACCAGTCCAGCCGCGTCCAGGCCGTCGTGGACCTCTTCGGCCCCACCGACCTGCCCAAGATGATGGGCGGCGCAAAAGGCCAGGAGCGCTCCGCGACGTTCGGCGGCGCGGAAAATCTCAAGCAGGCCAGCCCCGTCCAATACGTCTCAAAGGACGACCCGCCCTTCCTCATCATCCAAGGCGACAGCGACCCCACCGTCCCCCCCGAACAAGCCAAGATCCTCTACGAGCGCCTCACCGCCGCCGGCGTCGAGGCGAGGCTCATCATGGTCAAGAACGGCCGCCACGGTCTCAACAGCGCCGACATCGAGCCCACCAAGTCCGAGCTGGTCAAAACCATCGGCGACTTCTTCGACGCCCACCTGCGCAGCGCCCAAACCAAGGCCCAACCCTGAATCGGCCGCGCGATTCTTCCCGACGCCAGACGCCGGCTCAGCCGCCTCACGCGCGCTGACGCCGGGGGAAAAATCGCCCGAACGCCAGCCCGCCCAGCAGGACCACCCCGGCCCATGCCGTGGACGGCAGGGGGGCCTCGGCGGGATCCGCCAGCGACGTCGCCGACGTGAAGTCGAGCGTCACGCTGCCAAATGCCGTAGCCCCGCCGTCACCGCGGCTGCTGCTTTCGGCCTTGTAATCGTGGTCGAGCTGGTACACGTGCCCCGCGAGGAGCGTTCCCGTGAGCGAGCCCGACGTCACGTTCGACGCGTCGCCGCCGTCTTGCCCCGCCACGAAGTCCTGGCTCAATGTGTGATAGCTCTGCTGCTCGGTGGAGAACAGAGTCTCCTGGAGCGTGACGTCGGTCAGCGACAGGTAAAAGTAATCCAACGCACTGGCGGTGGTGTTCTGGTCAACGTGGTACCGTCCCGCCAGCCCGTAGTCGGCGTCCGCGTCCGGAGTAAAGAACAGCGAGCCGTACGATTCCGTGACGACCGAATGCCTGCCGACGGAAACCCGCTTTTGATCCATCACGACGTGGAACTGTGAACCGGAGAGGGTGTAAGTCGCTGCCGATAAATCGGCGGCGGTCCCGTCCGTGGCCGTCACCGTCGCCTGGAACGGCAGCGGATCGCTGAGCGGCAACATTGCCGACGAAAACCGGTCGCCCACGCCGCCGGCGTCGTTGTCGCGCTTCACCGAGTACCCCTCGCTCAGGTACGCGGCGGGGTTGAGCACCACGTCGGCCGTCGCGGGCACGGCCCCGCCGAACAGCGCGACGGCAGCGGCAAACGAAGCAATCCGGGTACGTTTCATGTGATGAATCCCTCTCAACAGGCGGGGACGACGCGTACGCCTCACCCGAAGTAACGTAAACACAACACTCGTTACCGAAGCGAAACGCCAAACAGTCGAAGCGTGTGAGCCCCTCTTTTGGCTCGCCGGAGCTTTAGCCCTCGCACCCGGCTGTGAAGGAATGAAGATAGTCGCCGTACGACCGAAGATCAACAGAAATTCCCCGGATTTCAGCCAAAACACGCCGAATCTCCGGGCCCGCTCGCGCCGCGGTCGCGCTCCGACCCCCGGCGGTAAGCCGCCTTACGCCCGACCCCCGCGCGGCCACGGCCGAGCCCGGTCCGCCGGTGCAAGATCGTCGCGCGATCTCAGCCCATCCAACGCCTGTATTACCGGCCCGGCCCGGATCCCGCGCGGCGACTGAAGAACGTTTCCATCTCCCGCCGATGGAACGAGCCGTCGATGCACCCCGTGGCGCATCGCTGGATGACGATTTCCCAACAGGATTTTCACATGCGAGTTCGCACGAGCGCGTTGCTGCGGGGCTGTCTGGTCGGACTTCTCGGCGTCGGCGCAATTGGCATCGCCCGCACCCGCGGCGCAGTCAGTTCCGCCAATCGCGGGTATTCCGCGGGCCACCACATCCTGACCATCGAAGGCGTCAACTGCGGCTCCCCCAAATCCGTCGACGGCGGCGCCGCCGTCGGAGACGTGGTGATTGAGAAACTCGGGTCCAACCACACGGAGCACAAGAAGCTCGGCGGCCTGAAGTACGAGCAGATCACCCTTGAAGTGCCCTTCACCGGCGCCAAGCCGCTGTACGACTGGATCACCGCCGCCTGGACCGGCAACTACCAGCGTCACAACGGCTCCCTCCTCGACGCCGATTTCGACATGAACGTCAAGGCCGAGCGCCAGTTCACCAACGCGCTCATCACCGAGACGACGTTCCCCTTGCTGGACGCGTCGAGCAAGGAACCGGCGTACCTGACCGTGAAGCTCGCCCCCGAGCTCGTCCGGTCCACGCCCAAGGCCGGCAAAGCCCCCATCGACACGGCGGCCAGGCAGAAGCAGGGTTTGGTCAGCAACTTCCGCGTCGAGATCGACGGCCTTGATTGCTCAGGCGTCACCAAGGTGGCCTCCTTCACCGTCAAACAGTTCACCACCACCGACGAGCTCGGCAAGATGCGCGACTACCAGACCGAGCCCGCCAGCCTCCATTTCCCCAACCTCCGGATCCTCCTGGCCGAAGCGCGCGCCCAGTCCTGGCAATCCTGGCAGCAGGACTTCCTGCTCGCCGGCCACTCCACCGCCGACAAGGAGAAGAAGGGGTCCATCGTGCTGCTCGGCCAGGACGGCAAGGAACTGGCGCGGGTCAACCTGATCGGCCTCGGCATCTTCCGCCTCGCCCCGTCAAGGGTGGAGGCAGGCTCGGAGACCATCGCCCGCCTCGAGGCCGACCTGTACGTCCAGCGCATGGAATTCGTCCCGGGAAAGTGACCGCCACCCCACGTCGAAGCGCCCTAACCGCGCCGCGGGACAACGCGTCCCGCGGCGTTCCATTTGACTGGCGCCGAATGTTACACTATATTCTTTGAGGCAGATATAGTGAAACCCAAATCGCCCGCCATTCCCGTGGACGTGATGTTCCGGGCCGTATCCGACAGGACCCGGCTGCGGATCCTGCACCTGCTCCGCGGCGGCGAGGTCTGCGTCTGCAACGTCGTGGACGTGCTCGGTCTGCCCCAGCCGACGGTCTCGCGCCACCTGGCGTATTTACGCCGGGCGCGGCTCGTATCCGCCCGAAAAGAAGGGCTCTGGGTGCATTACTCCCTCGCCCCGGCGCGCAACCGCTGCCACGCCAAGCTGCTGGAGTGCGTCTGGGAATGCTTCGGCGACGGCGCGGCGCCGACCGCGCCGCAACAAGCCCGCCAACGTTCGGCGTGCTGCGCGCCGTAGGTTTTTTTGTCCATCTATATCCGCTGAAGCGAATACAGGAGTCGCCATGCCGGATGACAAACGCAGGCTCAAGGTGCTGTTCCTCTGCACCGGCAACTCCTGCCGCAGCCAGATGGCCGAAGGCTGGGCCCGAAAGCTCAAGGCCGATGCCATCGACGCCTACTCCGCCGGCGTCGAACCCCACGGCATGAACCAGCGCGCCGTCCGCGTCATGGCCGAGACGGGTGTGGACATCTCCCGCCACCACTCCAAGCACGTTGACGAGCTGACCAAAGCCGGCCACCAATTCGACTACGTCGTGACCGTCTGCGACCACGCCCACCAGGCCTGCCCGATCTTCCCCGGCGTGACAAAGGTCCTCCACGTCGGCTTCGACGACCCGCCGGCCCTGGCGAAATGGTCCGACACCGAGGAGGAGGCGCTGGCCCATTACCGGCGCGTGCGAGACGAGATCCGGGCCTTCGTGGAAAAGTTGCCCGCGGCGTTCGAAACGAAATTGAAAACCCAAGGAGCAAATCATGGCCGCTAAATCGATCGTGGACACCGTCAAGGCGAAATACGGCGCGGTGGCCGGAAGCACCCTTTCCGGCAACGACGCCGGCGTCCGCGCCGTCGCCGAAGCCTTCGGCTATTCCGGCGACGACCTCTCGGGCATCCCCGCCGAGGCCAACATGGGCCTCTCCTGCGGCAACCCGCTCGCCTTCGCCGGCCTCCGCCCCGGCGAAGTCGTCCTCGACCTCGGCTGCGGCGGCGGACTCGACGTCTTCCTCGCCGCCAAGCGCGTCGGCCCCACGGGCAAGGCCATCGGCATCGACATGACGCCGGAGATGATCCAGCGGGCGAAGAAGAACGCCGCCGGCATCGATAACGTCGCGTTTCACCTGGCCACCATCGACCGCCTTCCGCTGCCCGACGCCTCGGTGGACTGTGTCATCAGCAACTGCGTCATCAACCTCGCCCCCGACAAGCCCGCCGTCTTTCGCGAGATCTTCCGCGTCCTCAAGCCCGGCGGCCGCCTGGCGGTGAGCGACATCGCCCTCAAAGGCGAGCTGCCGCCCGAATTGGCGCAGAGCGTAGCCGCGTACGTCGGCTGCATCGCCGGCGCGATCCCCATCGCCACTTATCGAAACGGGCTTGCCGCCGCGGGGTTCGACACGGTGCAGGTCGTGGACTCCGGCGCCGATCTGAACGCCTACTCCAAGGTAGAAGGCCAAGGCGGCTGCTGCTCCCCCGCAATGGACCCCACTAAGGAGCCCGCGTCGCGCCTGCACGTCGAATCGTGCTGCTCCTGCGCCCCCGCCGAAACGAGCCTCCACACGGACTTGTCCGACGTGCTGCGGCGCTACGACGTCAACGATTACGCCGCCAGCGTGAAGGTGTACGCGCTCAAGCCGCGATGACCTCGCGATGACCTTCCGCAAGCCGCAAGCGCTTGACCTGCGCCGCCGACCGGCCGACCATGGCCCGCCGCATGCGCAAGGCCGCCGAGCTGGAATTCCGCCGCGTCGGGGGCCCGCCCGCCGTCTGGCCAATCCCCTGGACACGCCGCTGGTACGGCCGATTCACCCTCCTGGCCGTCGGCGTCGCGATGCTCACCCTCGCCTTCGCCCCCTACAAGCAGTGTTACCTTGCCTGGTTCGGCCTGGTCCCCTGGCTCATCGTCCTCAGATCCCTCCGCTCCCAGCGCGCCGCCTTCCTCTGGAGCTGGGGCGCCGGCACCGCCTTCTTCATCGCCAACATGTGGTGGATGGCCTACGTCACCCTCCCCGGAATGCTCGCCCTCCTCGCCTTCCTCGGCCTCTACTGGGGCGCCGCCGGCATGATCATCCGCGGCACCAACCTCCTACACACCAGCGACGACGCCGAGCCCTCACCGCCCGACGCACCACGTTCGCCGCAACAAGCCGAACCGCCTCCCGCCTCGCTCGCGTCTTCGCCGAATTTATCGGTCAAACCTCGCCCCGGCGCCCTCGCGCGCTGTCTCGCCATAGCCGCCATCTGGGTCGCCTCCGAATGGCTCCGCGGCTGCTTCCCCTTCCAGGGCCTCCCCTGGCTCTACCTCGGCCACGCACAATCGCCGCTGCTCCCCATGTGCCAGATCGCCGATTTCTCCGGCGTCTTCGGCGTCTCCTTCTGGGTCGCCGCCATCAACGCCGCCGTCGCACTCTTCGTCATCGAGCGCCTGCGCTTCCGCCCCGTCCTGCCCGCGCTCATCGGGGTCGCCCTCCTTCTCGCCGCCACCGCCGGCTACGGCCTCATGCGCGTCCGCCAGTCCGCCACGACGCGAATCCCCGGCCCCCGCGCCCTCGTCGTCCAGCCCAACTTCCCCCAGGACAACGGCGGCAACAAAGGCGCCTCCTACGAGCAGATTGCCGACTTCCACCTCCGCGCCACCGCCGACGCCCTCGAAAAATCCGGCCCCGTGGACGTCGTCCTCTGGTCCGAAACGATGATGCCCGCCCTCAACCGCACCGCCCGCGAAGAGCTCCGCAGCACCAAGCTCGGCGCCGTCGCCGAAGACACCCACAAGGCCATCCAGAACCTCGCCCTCAAGTACCACACCTCCCTCGTCGTCGGCGGCATGTTCTATGACCGGTTCCAGTGGAAAGCCGCCCCCGACGGCGGCGTCTTCCCCGAGGTCGGCGACCGCCGCAACTCCGCCTACCTCTACGAACCCAACGGCTTGCAGTCCGACCAGCGCTACGACAAGATCCACCTCGTCCCCTGGGGCGAGATGATCCCCTTCAAATACACCATCCCCTGGCTCTACCGCATGTTCCTCGCCCTCAGCCCCTACGACTCCGACTACACCCTCACCCCCGGCGGCCAGTTGCCCGCCTTCCAGATCAAGTCCGCCACCGCCGACCAATCCTGGCGCTGCGTCGCCGCGATTTGCTTCGAAGACATCGACGCCTCCCTCGTCGCCAGAATGTTCCGCCCCGACCCCGGCCAAACGCAAAAGCGCGCCGACTTCCTCGTCAACATCACCAACGACGGCTGGTTCAAGGCCAACGAAATGCCCCAGCACCTCCAGGCCGCCGTCTTCCGCAGCATCGAGAACCGCGTCCCCACCGCCCGCAGCGTCAACACCGGCATCAGCGGCTTCATCGACCCCCTCGGCCGCATCGACAAGACCAAACTCGTGCCGGCCGGCAAAGAAGGCTGGAGCGTCGCCACCCTCACCCTCGACCGTCGCCTCACCTGGTTCACGCGCCTCGGCGACGCCTTCGGCGCCGCCTGCGCCCTCGTCGCCGCGGTGCTCGCAATCATCGGACTCACCCAATGGTGGCGTAGACGGACGTTGTCAAAGGCAGATTCACAATGAAACGCACCAATGCCAAGCCCAGGGATTCAGCCCTGGGATCACGCTTCCTACCCTGCATCTTCGCACTCACCCTCCTCTTGGCAGGCTGCGGCCCCGGCATGCCCTCCCAGGACTTCTCCTCCCGCCAGGTCAAGCCCCCCAAACCCCCCCCCGACTACCCCCCGGCCAAAGACGAGCCCCTCGACCCGGCCCTGCGCGCCGCCGCCGAACACGAAATCGAACAAGCCGCCGATTCCTCCGACCCCGTCGTCCGCGCCCACGCCTTGGAGGTCATGCGCACCGTCGCCAACACCCCCGGCGCCCAATCCACCGCCGCCGGCGCAACCGGCGGCAGCGCCTGGCGCGCCCACATCCTCCGCGGCCTCTCCGATACCGAGCCCCTCGTCCGCTTCGCCGCCTCCATGGCCGCCGGCGAGCTCAAGCTCCCCGAGGCCCACGACCCCCTCCTCAAGCTCGTGGACGACCCAGACCCCAACGTCCAGGTCGCCGCCCGCTTCGCTTTGCACCGCCTCGGCGACTTCACCTTCACCCACGGCCTCGAAAAATCCGCCCTCGACCCCCGCCCCGGCGTCCGCGCCAACACCGCCATGGTCCTCGGGCTCCTCGGCGAAAAAAGCGCACTCAAAATCCTCAAAGTCATGCAGCGCGACGGCTCCGTCCCCGTCCGCATCCAGGTCGCCGAAGCGATCTGGCGGCTGGGCAGCGAGGAAGGCCTCCAATCCCTCGTCGAGTACTCCCTCAGCAAGTACCCCGACGACCAGATGGTCGCCGTCCTCGGCCTCGCCGGCCCCCGCGACCGCCGCGTCATCGAGCACATCCGCTCCCAGCTCTCCACGAGCTACCCCGAAGTCGCCCTCGTCGCCGCCCGCGCCATGGGCATGCTCGGCCCCGCCAACGACCAGAAATTCGGCGACGAAGGCTACGGCGTCGCCACCGCCGGCGCCAAAAGCGCCGACCCCCGCCAGAAGATGCTCGCCGCCCTCGCCTTCGGCGCCATCGGCCGCCCCGACTCCCAGTCAACCCTCGTCACCCTCCTCAAAGACCCCGACGGCGACGTCCGCCTCGCCGCCGCCCAGGCCATCCTCCAACTCCGCCCCGCCTGACACCGCCTGCCGTGCGCGCGGAAGGAAAGGGCAAACTGAAGTGCCTTCAGTGATGTCCCTTTGTCCGATTCTCCCGCCTCCCGCGACGTGCCATCCGCACCCTATTTCGCAACAACTTCCATGAGGTGCGCGTTGCCCGACGTGACCGCCACGTCCAGCGCGGTCAGGCCGTCACAGTCCTTTCGATTCGCGTCCGCACCGCGTTCCAGCAGGAGCCGGTTCATGCCCGGACTGTGGATCATTGCGGCGGCGCGGAGTGGCGTCCAGCCGCGCCGATCCGTCGCGTTCGGATCGGCCCCGTTGTCCAAAAGGAGCCGGGCCACTGCCACGTGCCCGAACATTGCCGCGTCGTGCAGCGGAGTCCGTCCGAGCCAGTCACGCGCGTTCACCTTGGCCTTCTTCGCCAGCAGTATGGCCGCCGCCCGCTCGTGACCGACGGAGGCGGCATCGTGCAGCGGCGTTCGCATCAGCGGATCTCGCACGTCGGGGGTCGCCCCTCTCTCCAGTAGTCGCCGGAGGGCGTCTTCGTCGCCGCCAAGCGCAGCCCTTCCCAATCGAGTTTGCGTCGCGTCTTGCGGGTACTGCCGTTCGGTCCTCGCCCCCAGCGAGGCGTAAATAAACGCGCCGAGAACCGCAACCGCGACACCTCCGGCGATCAGGGTGTCGATGCTCCTCGCTCGCGTTTGTTCTGCCGCCGGCATGCCCATAGCGTCCTCCACGGGACCTCGTCAGAGTTGGGGAAAAGGGGGGACCGGTCCCCTGTCGGTGTCTCCACCGACGATACCGCCGCTCCCCGGGCGGCAAAGACTCACTCCAATGGCACGAAAGTGCCTCCCGTTAATGCCGCAGCCGCGTCGACCGCGTTCTCCCGGACCGCGCTCTGAAGTGGCGTCAACCCTTCATCATCACGCGCGGCCGGGTCGGCGCCCTTGCGCAGCAACAGCCGTATGACCTCGGCGCGATTACGGGAGGCGGCGTGGTGGAGCGGGGTCTGGCCTTCTTTGTCCCGGGCGTTGCGGTCTGCCCCCGCTTCCAGGAGCAGTCGCAGCGTCTCCGGGCCTTCGTGGGATGGGTCGTATTCGGCCCACGCGGCCATGTGCAGCGGGGTGATTCCCCTGTTGTCGGCCACGTTCGGGTTGGCCCCGTGCCGCAGGAGCAGCCGCACCTTCTGCGCACTGGCACACACCGAGGCGATGTGCAGCGGCGTGAAGCCGGTGTTATCCCTTGCACCGGCGTCCGCGCCGCTCTCCAGCAGGAACGCCAGCACCCGTTCGTCCCCGAGCAACGCCGCCCGGTGCAGTGCCGTGCGACCGATCTCATCCCTGGCGTTCACCGCCACCCCACGCGCCAAAGCCTTCCGCACGGCCCCCACGTCGCCGCCCGCGACGACGTCCGCGAGCGCGCCGGCAGTCATCCCCCATTTCGTCTCCGACCGCCCCGAGGCGCAGGCGTAGGCGAAAAGTGCTGCCACCAGCAGCAGGGTTCCTCCCGCGAGCCACGAATCGCCGCACCCTCGCGCAGGTGCCCCTGGTTTGGTCTGCTTTCCGCGCATGCTCTGTCTCCCGAAGCTGAACTTAGGACTACTCATCGACAAGGTGACGCGGCGGGACGGCCGGATGCGATCTCAAGAAGCTCGGCGGCCTCCCGATGGCCCCACTGCGTCGCCAGGGCCGCCGGGGTGAGGCCCTCGGCGTTCCGTGCCCGTGCGTCGGCCCCCCGAGACAGCAGGAGCTTCACCGTCGCCACCTTCCCAAAGTTTGCCGCGTCGTGAAGTGCCGTGCCCCCGCATAAATTGGAAACGTTTACCTTGGCGCCGCGCTCCAGCAGTAACTCGGCGGTCTCGGTCTGACCCCGGGCGCAGGCCCAGTGCAATGCCGTCACGCCCAGGTCATCGACGGCGGTGGGGTCGGCGCCCCGGTTTAACAACAGGCGCACCGCCCCCCCGCGGGCCCTGTACGCCGCTTCGTGCAGGGGCGTGTGCCCGCGAAAGTCGCGGACCCGCGTGTTCGCCCCATGGTCCAGGAGGAGCCGCATCGCGCCCTCGCTGCCGGCGGCGGCCGCCTCGTGCAGCGCGGTTCGGTAGGCGGCGTCGGCCTCATTCACGCGGGCGCCGCGGTCCAGGAGACGCCTTACAGCGTCGTCCCGCCCGTGACTCGCCGCGCGTGCCAGCGGGGTTAACCCGTCCGAAGGCGGTTCGCCGGCGGGTTGGGCGGCGTTGTACGCGAACAACACCGCCATGGCCGACGCCACAAGCAGCGCCGCGCCCGTCGCACGCCCGCCGTTCAGCTCGGCCGGTCCGCGCTCGGCGTTCTCTTCCGGCCGAAGCACCAGGGGATGTCGCTGCTGGGCTCGGTTCGTAATCCGCTGCACGGGCAGCCTCCTCGGCAGGCACTAAGGAAACAATCGGACAACGCAGACGCGCACGAAACACGTACACCGCCCGGGTGCGGCGGGGTGCCGGCGGCACTGATCCGCTGCCGAGCTTTGTACTTCAGGTCACAGCGAACCCGCTGGCGAGCTCTTCACGAGTGGTGGCGAACCGGCGAACTCTTCGTCTTGCAAACCCAGCCGCTGGATATGGTTGCATTGCGCGACAACACGATCGCAATAGCCCTTGCAATTTGTGTGAAGTTGCGGGTCAGAAATTAACCTGCTTAAATCGGAATGCAAGCAGAAACCTCTAATTTGGCTTTTGCCGAACCGCGGAGCCCCGGTTTCTTCGGGTCAGTCGACGACGTGGCCTGTAACGTGGTTTGCGACGCGGCAGAGATCGGTGTACCCGAGAACAGCGGCGAGCCCGCCGCCGTCTGCGTCGCCGGAGCCGGGGCCGGACCCGCCATCGAGCGGACGATGCCGTGTACGACGTTGGCCGCGTCGATGCCGTAGCCGCAGGCGTACAAGGTGCCGTCGGGCCCGGCCGCGAAGCCGAACCCCTCGGAGTTCTGGCCGGGCGCGAGCTGGTAATCGTCAATCGGCTGCCAGCCGGCCGCGCTGCTGCGAACGATGCTGTGTTCGATGCCCGCTGCGTCGTCCTGCGGGTGCACCGCGTACACGTTGCCTGCGGCGTCGGTGCCCATGCCGAAGTGGACCACCTCACTCGAGAGCGTATTGATCGGCATCGAAGTCTGGAGCGATTGCGGCCACGTCGCCCCGCCGTCGGTGCTCTTCCGCACGACCCACCGGTAGTTGTAGCCGTAGGTCGTCCCCTTCCTGGAGGTCGAGATGACGTACCGCTGCGAGGCTTCGCCGGTGACGTAAACAGCCCCCGCCGCGTCGACCGCGACGCCTTGGGCGCGGGAGGTTGACGCGGAATCCCACTGGTAGTCGTCCACCGTCTTCCACGTCGCCCCGGCGTCGGCGCTCTTGCGCACGATCCAATGTTCCGGCGTATTGCCGCCGCTGTCCACGTCGCCCACGACGTAGATGCCGGTCGACGTTGCTGCCACGGCGTACGGGTAATTCTCCGCAGCCCAGTTGGTGCTGTAGACGAACTGGTCGACCGTCGTGAAGGACGCCGCGCCGGCGGCGCGCTCGCGGACCGTCCAGCGTAACTCGTTCCGGGTCGTGGTCTTGCCGCCGGTCTTTACCGTGACCTGCACCGGCACTTCGCCCACGGCGAAGACGTTGCCGGCGGCGTCGATCGCCAGGTCGGTGTTCGTGCCGGGATTGGTGGCTCCCGAGACCTGATCCACCACCGTGAATCCGCTTTGCCCCGCCGGCTGCTCGAGCACGACCCAGCCGCTGCCGGTCTCCGCGGAGCCGGCGACGTAAACGTCGCCTTTCGCGCTGACGGCGACGGCATTGAAGGAGATGCCCATCCCGGAGAAGGACATCGCGCCGTAGTCCAGCAGCGTGGCCCAGGTGGAGCTGCCGGCCGGCTTCTCAAGGACGATGCCGTGCCCGGCGGAGCCGGCGGAGGACTGATCGCCGACGGCATAGACATTCCCCGCGGCATCGGCCGCGACGTCGTAGAACTCGGCGTAATAGCTGCCCGGCGGGTTGAAGTCTTCGACGGTGCTCCAGCCCGAAAGCAGTGTGCGGCCTTCCAGACCCTCGACGTGATGCTTACCCTTCATGCCCATCGCTCCCGGAATAGCCCTTGATTCGCCCACAGGTGAATGCGCCAACGCCGCCGCCGTTGGCTCAGTAAATTTTTCGTGGTTGGATGCAGGACAAGATGCCCGTGACCGCAACCCCCGCCCGTCCCAACATCCCGCCGCACCGCCGCCGGCCATTCCGACCCCTCCGCGCGCCGCCCGCCCGATCCTCCCACCATGCCCGTCGTACTACTCCATGCGGAGCATCGCCCGTATGACCTCCGCTCCCCAGCCCGATAACCGCCGCCTGAAATCCGCCCTAAGCGCCGTGTGGCGCAGCAATAAAAATCTTGACACATTCGCCGCCCTCAATAGAGTAAACTGCCATCCGGCCGGTGGACGAGACGTTCGACACAATCGCCGCGGCCGGAAACCCTCGCCCGACCGCATTCGGACACCCAAACGACCATCGCCGAAATAGACATCGTTGCCCAACACCGTTGAGAATCGTCCCTTGCCTTCTCCAAGGAGCCTGCCGTGAGCGCCCTGACTAAGACCTTCGTCGTACTGCTCGTCGTCTGCTCGCTTCTGCTGACGGCCGCCACCGTCGTCTTCGTCAACCGCACCGAAGACTACCGCATGAAATCCACCGCCGCCGCCGGCGCCCAGGCGCAGGCCGAGCAGAAGTACCAGCAGGCCGTCGCCGACGCCACCGCCGCCAAGGCCGCCGCCGACAGCGCCATCGGCGAGGCCAACCGCCGCGTCGCCGACAAGGACCGTGAAGTCGTCGCCGCCCAGCAGGACGTCTCCAAACGCGACCTTGAGATCGTTGACCTGAAGAACCAGCTCGCCCGCCAGTCGCTGGATTCCAACCGCATGGCCGAGGCCCTCAAGGCCAGCCAGGACATGGCCGGCTCCCTCCAGGCCCAGATCGCCGACATCCGCAAGCGCGAGGACCAGGCCATCGCCCAGAACGCCGACCTGAACAAGCGCGTCTCCGACCTGCAGGCCACCCTCGACGTCACCGAGCGCGACCGCAAAAACGCGACCGAGCAGTTGGCCGCCGTTCAGCAGAAGCTCCAGGACCTTCAGGGACGTGTCACCAAGGCCGACCCCTCCCTCCTGAACCCCAGCGGCGGCACCGCCGCCACCCCCGCCCCCGGCCCCATCAACGGCGTCGTCCGCGAGGTCAAGAACATCGGCAACGTCCCCTACGCCACCATCTCCGTCGGCGCCGCCGCCGACGTCAAGGCCGGCATGGAATTCAACGTCATCGACCGCGACCGCGGCCAATGGCTCGGGAAGCTCATCGTGGACCGCGTCGAGCCCAACGAATCCACCGGCCGCCTCGAAGGCCCCAACGTCAAGAACGTCCACCCCGGCGTCGAAGTCAAGACCCAGCTATAGCCGTCGGGGTCATTGCCGATTTTCAATTTGCAATTGAGATAAGACGGGAGTTGTTATGAGCCGCCTGCCCCAAGGGGACCGCATCGAGATCGCCCCCCAGAGCAACATCTACACCGCGCTGGTGGTTGCCGCCACCGTCGCCGTCGCCGTCGGCCTGCTCCTGGTGTACCTGCGCGCCAATGCCCTCTTCCCAGGCGGCCTCTTCGGACAACAGTAATCTCGACATCCCCTGGACCTTGTCTCAAGAGCGATCAAATAGCCGCTGGCCTACGCCCCGGCGCGCGCTTTTCACAGCGGTCAGCAACCACAGTGGGCATTACCTTCGAACCCCATGTCCGACACCGCCGACGTCCTTGACCCGACCGACG